>ERZ809296.180-NODE-180-length-113896-cov-6.574828_pt1 | contig 113896 bp, 85 predicted proteins | sample MGYA00520511_ERZ809296 | MGnify/ENA primary metagenome ERZ809296 (study PRJEB31576, sample SAMEA3212662) | Homo sapiens | biome: human-gut; feature: human gut; material: fecal | place: Sweden | collected 2012 ...
TTGGCCGCCCAGGCCGCCATCGGCATGCGCATCGCCGCCACGGCCGCCCGGAGCTCCCTGCACGACGGGCGTGGACGAAGAAGCGGACGGGGTCGGAGGCGGAGGCGTGGCGGCCGGTCCCGACTCGGATCCGGACGGGCCGTCGCCCGTGTCGGAGGACGCGGCGTCCAAGGTCTGGCTCGAACCGGAACGGTCCATGCCGTCCGACGCCGTCGGTACGGAGGCGCCGGAAGCGTCGGACGGTTGTGCGGAGGAAGACAGGGAATCATAGTCGCCGGCATGCGACTGGCCTTTCCCACCATCTTTCGAACCGGTGGACGAGTCGGAATCCTCGCCTTCGTTCTTGTCGTTGAACAGACCGCCCAACGCTCCTCCCACGTCGGCGGGCCTGCCCTGCGCGGCGCCGAGCACGGCTTCCGCACCCGAGTTCACGGCCTTGCCGATACCACCCGTCGCACCGGTGGTGGCGGCCTGGACGACGCCCGCGGTGACCTGCACCGCTGCCTTGATCGCGTTCGGACCGACCTTGCCGCCACGCTCCTGCATGTCGGCGGCCACGTTCGTGCCGATGAAACTGACCGCGGGCATGATGAGCTTCGGACTGAAGCACGCCATGATGATCGTCGCGATGCCCATCAGCGCGGGGAAGAACGATTCCGCGTAATGCGGATTGTTCTTCGCGACATAGCAGATGCCGGACCCCACCATGATGACCAGCGCGCTCAACGGCGCGGACAGGAGCACGCCGACCACGGCCTGCGCCCATTTCGCCGCGGCGGGACGCGTGACCTTCCACCCGGTCATCATGACCGGCAGGGGAGCGACGCAGGCGAGCAGGATCAGGCTGATGTCACGTGCGGCGAGCATGCCGGCCAAAGCCAACACCGCGAGGAAGAACACGAGATACACGACGATGCGGATGATCAGATCGAAACCGGCGGTGAGCTTCACGATCGTGCCGACGAGATTCGACACGACGCTGTCGCCGAACGGGTCGGACGTGCCCACGCCGGCCAAGGGGACGGTGAGGATACGGTTCGTGATCTGGCCGACGATGCCGTCCATGGTGATCATCACGCTGATGCACACCGCGGTCAACGGCCAGGCGAGCACGGCCAGGGCGAAGCTTTTGACCACGTCGGCGACACTGCCTTTCGCGGCGGCCTGCAACGCGCCTATGATGCACAACGCCATGTTCACGAAGCCCATGATCCAGCCTATACGGTTCGCCGCGGTGATCGCCACGTTCCACTCGTCGTTGCTCATGCTGCCGACCAGACCGCCGAACGCGCCGGTCAACAGTTGCGAGCAGAGGTTGTCGACCGGTTTGAACAGCCAGTCGATGAGATTCGCGAAGACCGTCTGGACTATCAACGACATGCCATTCGCCTCCTAGAAGAGAAAAGCCGTGGACGGGACAGGCCCGGCCACGGCGGTGAACAGGGGTGTGTCAGGAGACATCGGTCAGAACAGCGCCTGCGTCGCGAAGAACTTCACGATAGCCATGGCGCTGCCCAGGATCATCGTCGCCAAAGCACACCAGATGAACACCGTGCCGGAATACTGCTGCATCGGACCGGAATGGATCACACGGCCGGCGATCCACGCGATCGCCGCGCAGATCCACGCGCCGACGGCGATGTACAGGCTCAACGCCCACAGGCCGCCGACCATGTTGGAGACCAGATCCATAAAAGGAAAGAATGAAAAATTCGGACTTACCTTCAGATTGCTCAGGTCGCCGTCGTTCAGACCGGTCGCAACGGACACGATTGTTGCTGCGGCTGGCGCCGCGAGATTGTGTAGTAGCATATCGCACACTCCTTTCAAAGGATTCCACGACCACGACGACGCAACGGAACCGATAATCGGCTAAGCGGACAGGGACGCTATTCCACTATTCGCCTGTGATCCACTCCCACAGGCTGGCCGCACCGTCCTTGATGCCGTTGCCGGCCTTCTGGAATATGTTGCCCTTGCCGTCCTTGCCGGTAACGAAGTCCAATCCCTTCAACGCGTCGCGCACTCCGGTTCTCACGGCGCTTTTCACGCTGTCGCCGATACCGGAGACGATGTCGTTGCCCAGCTGTTTGACCAGGCCGGTCAGTCCGTCGTCGCCCTTGCCCCTCTTGTCCTTCAGATCGGTTTTGCCGCTGCCGGACGCCTGCGTGTACGACCTGTTCGACTGCAAGCCGTTGGAGCCGAACAGGTTGCAGCTCCAACTCCAACCGCTCACGGCCGCGCCGATCACGAACGGGACGAGCATCGCGGCGAGTAATCGTTTCCAGCTGAACGCGCGTTCCATCTGATTGTTGGATATCAGGCCCGGAATGAGACTGACGCAACCCAGGATGATCACGCCGACGCACAATACGAGGGCGACGGCGATGACGCCGCCGACCATGTCACGCACGCCCGCGACGTCCCATGCCGGGTCGGGTCTCAATCCCTTCAACTCGCTGTCCGCGAGAATCATGTTCATGTGTTCCTCCGTTTTTCCCTTTTTTGGACCGGTCAGTACCAGCCGGTCGTTTCTGAATGGGCCCACGCGCCGCACGGCGACTGGTAGCGTTGCTCGACGTATCCCAATCCCCATTTGATCTGCGTGGCCGCGTTGGTCTTCCAATCCTGGCCCGCGGACGCCATCTTGCTGCCCGGCAACGATTGCGGGATGCCGTACGCGCCGGACGACGGGTTCTCCGCGTCCCACCGCCATCCGGATTCACGCGTCCACAGTTTGTCGAGACAGTCGAACTGGCCGTCCTCCCATCCGTAATCCTTGAGCCTGCGTTTCGCGATCTTCTTCGCCGCTTCCACGGACGCCTTGTCTCCGGACACGTCCGAAGTGGAATCGTCTCCCGTGACGCACTGGTCCGTGCCGACGCTGCCGCCACCGGCCCCGCTGATGGAATCCTTGGGAAGGATGTAGACCGCGCCGCCCTTGATGGGCAGGGTGCGGGACGAGTATACGGGCCCCTTCACGTTCATCTCGCTGATGAGGATGGTGCCCCTGGCCGTGTCCACGTTCTCCACGACCGCGACATGCCCGTAAGTGGCGTCGGCGCCCTCGATGCCGGCCGGGAAACTCACGATCGCTCCCGGAACGGGCGCGTCGGTCGTGGTCCCGTAGCCTTCGCTTCTGGCGGAAGCGGCCCAGTTCTGGCCATTGCCCCAATACTTGCCCACATGCTTCCAACCCAGATGGTAGGCGCGGACGCACGCGCCCCACGTGCATTGGCCTTCGGGATACGTGGCGCACGCGTCGCCGGGGCCGGCGAGACCGTTGAACCATTTCGTTTTCGCGGCGGCCGAGCTCATGCCGTCCCAACCGTCGTCCTTCGTTTTGCCGGACACGGCCTGCGCGGACGTGACCTTCCCGCCGGCGGTCTCGACGTTCGCCGCGCCCTTGTACCGGTAGTAGGCCGTGTAGCCCACCGCGTACGAGTCGACGCTGATCTCGTCGCCGGTCTGGTCGCCGGCCTTCGGACCGGTGATGCCACCGTTCTCGTCGTGATGCGCGCCCACGAACTTGCCATCGCCCACGTAGATCTCCGTATGGCTCGACCTCCACACGATGTCGCCGGACTGCAGGTCCGAAACCTTGGTCCAGTCATGCCGTTCGAAACCGGCTTTCTCCAGGACCGTGCCCTCGTTGGCCGTGCTGAACGCGGAAGAGCCGACATCGAGGCCGGCCTGTTTCAACGCGTAGTAGACCAGGGACGAGCAATCGTAGTCCGGATTGCCGTTACGACGTGGCTGACTGTAGCCATGCGAGTCGTCCGCGGCGATGTTCTTCGCCCATTCGACCCATGAGGTCGTCGTATTGGACGAGGACGTCGTACTGCCGCACGTCGTGCCGTACTGGGCCTGGACCATGGCCACGAGGATGGTGCTGAAGCTCATGAGCAGGACGATGGGTGCAATCAGGATCATGGGAATCACGACACCGCACACTGTGACGCCCTTCACCAGACCGTTCCCGCTTTTCCCATCCGCCATAAAACGCCCTCCCGTCCACGCCACGTAGGATGCAATACATTCCACGCGGCCGGCCGCCGGGCGAACGCCGATAATCGACAGTCGGCAATCGGACAGGGAACACGGGGAAGGGTCGGCGGATGACATGCACCGGCCGGAGCGGAAAGCTCACGACGGGAAATATCAACTGAACCATTTTGGTTCAGTTGATATTCTGAACTTTCGCTGATTGCCTCGATTGCGGAAACGAACAGGGAAATATCTGATGGTCCATTATGGACCATCAGATATTCTGCTTCCGGACCAGCGGGATTGGTCAAGAGGAAATACGGGAGAGGGCTTTGAGGATGGCGGTGGCGAGATGCGCGCGCCATGCGGTGATGTCCGGGAATTCGGCGAGGCATCCGCATTTGATGGATCCGTCGGCCGCGACTTGTGGATCGTCCCACCCGTCCTCCATGCCGATGTCTCCCAGATGGTCGGCGAGGACGTCCATGACGGCCTCGCGTCTGGTGTCGGCGGGTTTGTCGACGATCTTGTCCACATGTCTGCCGAATGATTCCCATGAGTGGAAATCCTGGTCGCAAGCGTCGCAGTGCACTTTCAACGGTTCGTAGGACAGGATGCGTCCTGCACCGTGCGCGTTGGTTTTCTCTCGTTTCCCGTTCATCGTGTTTTCCTTTCGTTCTATTGTTTTACGACTACCGTTTTTGGTTTGGACGTGGATATTCGAGTCGTGTTTCGGGATTGAACCGGTGATGGATACCGTCTGTGAATTCGGCGTCGATCATTGGAAGAGCCGTCTCAGGCGGCCTTGTCGAGTCCGTCACGCTGGTTGAGTTCGTCCGCGTGGCGCATGCATGCGAGATGCCATTCGGATGGATGCCCGGATCGCAGGCTGCCCTCGTGGTCGTATTCCGCCTCGTGTGGCTTCATGTCGTTCAGGACGTGTTCGCACATGAGCGTGTGCACGTGGCGTTCCGAGTGGTGGTCCGGTATGGGTGTGGGCTTGGAGATGGGCTTGCGGTCGCGGGTTCGGGCTTCCGTGTCGCGTTCGCGTTGGTTTTCGAGTTGGCTGACGGTCCAGTCGTTGGCGATCTGATCCCAGTTGTCGGCCAGTCGGCGGGCGGAGTCGATGCGACGGAGCCAGTACGTGTTCGCGGGCAGCCAGTCGATGACCGCGAGGATGAGCGGCAGGGCTACCGCATGGTCGCCGTCGTGGGCTTTGGCGACCCGGTTGACGAGGTTCCCGATCTTGGCGTAGTCACGTTTGGTCGGCGTCGAGGTCGTCAGCGACAGCTCGGAGCGGATGGCCGTGAGATGGTCCATCACGGTTACGGCTTCGGAAGATCGTCCCGTCTCATCGTTTTTCCCGTCCTCCCCGGTGGGGCGCTTCCCGCTTGCGGGGAGCTCTCCCGTAGGGAGAGAGGGGTAATTGTATTTCAATGTATTATTGGGCGACATTTTGTCCAGATTTTTGGACATTTTGTCTTCGTTTCCGTCGTTTTTCCCACTCTGCGTTTCCAGGGGCGACATTTTGTCAGAATCTGTGAGAATCGGCTTGTTTCCGCCATTCTTCAGGGGCGACATTTTGGCTTTCGCTCTTTCCGCGCGTTTCATGGCGGCTCTGACCTTGGACGCGGACGGGTCCTCGCATGGTTCGGTCGGCAGGTTCGATTCCTTGCAGATCACGTTCCATACGATGGTCTGGTAGTTTCTCCTGACCGGTTCGCCGGTCTTCGGGTTGATGGCGCTGAAGTTCTGCTGTCCGGGTTCGATCAGTCCGAGGTCGAGAAGCTGGTCGATGCTGCGTTGCACGGTCTTCTCGCTCAACCCGCATGCTCCAGCGATGGTGCCTATCGCCGGCCATGCGGCCGTCCCGTCGTCGTAACGAGCTTTGAATGCGAGATATGACAAGACCGCTTTGGTCGCATTGCGTACCTCGTGCACGTGTTCCTGGACCCATACCATGGTCACTACCGTCATGATTTGTCAGCCTTTCCGCTATGGTCCAATCGCAGGATCCAGACCTTGGGTCGACGGTTCGCTGGCGCGATGTCGCCGTTGCAGTGAACCGCGGCGAGGTTCTGGTCTCCCAATGCGATTAGTCCCTTGTCCTGCAGTGCTTTCAATGCCTTGCGTACGGTACGTTCGCTTAATTCGGTCTCTGCCTGGATACGCGTTACGTGCGGCCACGCGCAGTTGTCCTCTTCACGGGCCAGATATGCGAGATGGAGCAGCGCTGCCTTTTGCGATGCGGAACCAAGATTCTGGCCATACGCCCATGAGATCGCTCTGACGCTCATCGTCCCGTCTCCTTGCCGTCGATGTTGAGACGCCATGCCTTCCACGGGCCTTCCTGCGCGTGCTCACGGTCCAGGATGCCGATCCGGCGTCCGACCGGACCGTCCGTATCCTCGTACGGCGTGATGTATCCCTGACGTTCCAGGCTCGCGAGGACCGCGTCGAGTTCGGCCGGAGTCATGTCGCATGCCGCATGCCGCAACACGCGGGAACCCACGATGGCCAAAGCCTCCAATGGGGTCCGATACGTGTCCCTCGCCATGGCGATCAGCACGAGTTTCTCGTCCGGCGTGTCGGGATCAGAGTTCCAAGCCCATTCAACGGTCTTCATTACGGCTCCTTGCTCCCAAAATGTTTAGGTTTTCCAAAGTCTTGAGGGGGTGCCGTCCACGCGTGTCCGTCATCATCGATAGACGACGCGTTACGGCCGGCATGGACCGGGACGGCGTTGGGGGAGAGAAAACAGAACCGTCCCGGCCTTATCTCCACGTCACCGGGATCCGGTAACAGCCGATGAAGGATCATCTTGTCCTCCTGCCCGTCTTGTTTCCCGTCTTGTATTTGTTGATGGCGGCAAGGATGTACGGGTAATCCTCGATTCGTGGGTTGCGGCCGCGGTGCGAGTTCTCCAAAAAACGACGGATGTCACCGCGCAATGCGTCGGCGCCACGTGTCACGGTGAGGCATTGGCGTACCAGCATCCGCCACAATGTCCGACCATCCCGATCCTGTCGCACGCATTCGTTCTCCAAATATTTCATGTCGTCCTTGTATTCGTCGCTCGCCAGCCCCTGTGGCTGGTCTCCGCCGGCAAGCCATTCCTGATAGCTGGACCTGTCGCCCGCGGGAGCGGAGAGAACATTGGAATCCGGATCGCCGAACACGTCGTCCTCCTCGCACAGGCGTCCCTCCGACGCCGCATGATCCTCCCTGCGGATCAGACTCCTTGCCTCGTCCGCGTCCAACGCCTCGCCCTGCGACGACGTGTGGGTGGACCGCTTGCGGCGGGTCTGGGGAGCATGGGTCATGCCGCCACGGTATTTGGGGCGTTCCGTCCGCATCCATTCACCCAGACGATTGCCGAGCAGAGTGTTAACAAAAGCGCCCAAGGGCTTACGGTCCTCATAGGACGCCCACCGGCGCAGACCGCCCTTGAGCAGTTCCACGGCCACATCGCACATGACCTCGTCCACCGCCCAACCGTATCCCCATTCGGAAAGCTTGCGCGCGACCCTGCGACGGTTCTCGTCCAAAGCGTCCTGCACCTCCTGCGGGGTGACGCCGTACCGGTCCTCGAATTCACCGGCGCTCATGCTGTGGTGTTCCATGTTCAGAACCTTTCCGGATGCTCTTTCCTGATACGTGCGAGATACCTTTTGGCGGTGCTACTGCTCGAAGCCAATCCAGCCTCCACCGCCTTCGCCGAGGTCGGAGTCTCGTTCTGGGCTTTGAATTCGTCGAGCCATGCGAGCCATTCCTCGTCATCGGCGCCGGCCTTGTTCCGGCGTGTCTTCTTAGGCTTGGTCTTGACGGCATCGTCCGTAGCCGGTTCGTTTCCGGCTTCCGTTTCAGTCTGAGCGTCCGCCGGCTCCTTTTCCTCTTCCGTTTCCACGGCTGCGACCGGCGTCTCCGATGGAGTAGTGTCCTCGACTGGTTCCGCTTCCGGTTCCGGCGTGGTTTCCGTTGGAATGTCCGGGGTGACCGTGGAGGCCTCGACCAGGGTTGGAATGGTAACGTGGGATTCCATCACCGGCTGTGGAACGTTGGAGTCGGAGGTCGTGATGGTCGGAATGGAGGCGTCGGCGACGGGCGCTTCAGCCTCTTCAGCTTTTGGGTCAGCATCGTCCTCCATGTGGGGCACGATCGTCTGGAAGTCGAACAGGTCGGGAATCATCGGCTCGGTCTCGGGATCGGGTTTGGTTTTGACAGCCGGCGTAGGCATGGGAACGGGCGTGGGCTGCACAGGCTGGGCTTTCACGGGCTCAACCGGCATACGGGTCTCCCGCGGTGCGGCTTCCGGCACTCGTGTGGCGTCAGTGGCGGGGGAGAAGGTGTTGATCTTATCGAGCCGGTCCCCGGCGATGATGACGATCAAGTGGGTCGCGTACAGGAGTGCGACAGGTGGAATGCTCATGATGACCGGCGGCACCCATGACGGCAGTCGGAACCCGGTGTTGATCATCGCGTGCAACGCGTTTCCCGCGATGGAAAAACCGCTGAACAGGACGAGTCCCACCCATGGGTAGGCGCTGCCGCGGATGTGTCCTTTCTTGAAGCCCCACGTGGCCCATGTGCACAGGAGGATCGTGCCGTCCACGCACACGGGGCCGCCCCAGCTCAGCCAGGGGTTGATGCCGCATGAGACGAACACGAGACGCAGCGCGTCGAAGCTCAATACGAACGCGATCAGGCCGATGATGATGCCGGCAGTGATGCCGGGCCACATTTTGACGCTGGACCTTTCGGCCTTTTCCTCTTCGTCCTTGGTGTATTTCATGATTCAGTCTTTTCTTCTCCAAAAACCAGTATTCGATCCCGGGACTGCGGCGTCCCGGGAAGATTCAATGAAACGTGGCGTCGGAGTGGATCCATGCCCCTATCCGCTCCGACACGTGCGGGGCAAGGTCAGCCCACGACTTCCTCGCAGACCTTGCCGAGTTCTTCGCAACCATCGACGAAACGGCTCCAATCGTTGTCGGGATCGTCATCGTCCGCGCCGTCGAACACGTTGTCGAGGTCGATGTTCAGCAGACGGAGCATCTTGCCCGTGTTGCTGATGATGTCGAAAATCATCGAAGCGTTGTTGCCGATGATTTCGTCCACGACGCTGGAACCCGGCTTCCAGTAATCGCTCTCAAGCTGGCGCACGATGCCTTCGATGCCGTCGTTCGCCTGCGTTACCGTGACGCCGAACGCGTCGATGTAACTGCGGATCTTGGCGTCCGCGTTGCCCATGTCAAGGTCCAACGGCTGGTCGTCGGAGGCCTGATCGAATTCGGTGTTGTCGACGACCGCGGGTTCGAGGCCTTCGCTGATGCGACGCATCTTGTCCTTGCGCAAGGTGTCGGACACGGTGGATTGGGACACGTCGAGCATGTCGGCGATGTCGGTCTGTTTGGCGCCTTCCTCGGAGAGCTCCACGATCTTCTTGCGGCGTTCCTCGCTGGACATGCTGCCGGTGTCAACGTGGCGGAGTTTGCCGTCTGCGCTACGCACCCTGCCTCCCGGAGTAATGTTGGCTTGCTTTTTGGCGCGATTCACAGTTCCAAGACCGACTCCAAGTAGGGCGGCGATGCCACGGTTGCTGATCTTGCCCGGCGTGAATCCTGTGATCAGGTCGGTACGCTGCTGGCCGGTCACACGGATCTTTTCGGCGGCGAAGTTGTCCGCGCAATACATGGTCCAGCCCTTCATGCCCTCCGGATATCCGAGCGCGACCCAGATGTGACCGTCGAACGCCTGTTCCGCGGCCTGGATGAAATCGTACTGAGCCTCAAGCGCATGCAGGAGCTTGACCTTGAGCTCTTCGGTGACGTGACGCGCCTCATCCTCGGTGTAAATGGTCTCATCCGGCTTAAGGGCGCGTTCCGCCAATTCACCTTGGAAGTTCTCGGCCAAGCCGGCGACTGGATTCGTTTCGACCAAATCGGCATCGCTATCATCCAGGACTTCGGCGTCCACGATTTCGGGGGTGATTGTCGGCGTGTTTTCCTGATATTGGGTTTCATTCGGTGTGGTGGATGTGGAATAATCAGACATTGAGCTGGTCCTTTCCTCAAAGTTGGAATTGATTGCATTGCTGGTTTCGTTGAAATCGCTCATTGTGATCTCTTCTTTCTGTGATTGGTTCCTTGGCTGGTGACCGTGGAACCTTGGTAAAATGGGAAATGCTGGATGGGATTGACTCGCCGCCCGTACGTGAGCTGCAACTCATGTGCGGGCATTATTATTTGTTCGATATCGGCCCATCGTTGAGTGGTTGGTATGAAGCCCGGCGAAAGATTGGAATGGATATGGATGAGGATGATGTTCTCGGACCAGATCATTCCGTCATGCCGAAGTTCTTGTTGGAGCATGAGGTCTCCGTGTTGGAGATTGCTCTTGCGGCCGTGTCCTTCGAAGATTGCAGTCTTGACGGTTCCGTTCCATTGGATCGAGTCGTGGTGGCTTATGACTGTTGGCTTGGAGCGTTGGATGCGCTTCATCCGGGTCATGAATTCCATGGTTTCGGTCTTTCGGATTTGGAACTGTCGGACGACGACCTGCTTGGTCGTTTGTTGTCGACTGTGTTGTTCGATGATGGTGGCTGCCGGTTCATACGTTCCGTGGTTGCCGTGGTGAATGGCTATCGGGCTCACCGCGGTTGACGGTGCGTATGCCGGTCTGTCGTTCTGTCTCTTTTCTGTTATTGGTTTGGGAAATGCTGGATGGTTTCATCCGCCGCCCGGATGCGAACTGCAATTCGTCCACGGACTCTAAATGTTTTACACAGGTGCCATAGCTTCCTCTCTTGTACGTATGTCGGTAAGGCCATACAGATAATCTGTGGAAACTCCGAAGATCACAGCCGTCTTCCAAATGTCATTTGCAGTGAACTTCACCGTCCCTGCCAGCTTCCCGGAAATTGCCGGCTGTGAAAGATGCAACATTTTTGCATAACGTTCCTGAGACATTTTGGTTTCCGCCAGAAGTTCAGCAACCCTTCTTGCCGTAATAAGCTTATCAAGGTTTTTATAAATCATATTTATAAGTATAAGGTGTACTGATATTTTTTCAAATATGGCGTGTCATAATAAATATATGGCCAAGCGTTCAATAAAAACAGAAGCATCTGAGCGACTCCAAGAAACAGTCACCAAGAACATCAGGGTTCGACTTGCCCTTTACGATGTCAAGCAAACCACTCTTGCTGAAGCACTGCTGCAAACGCAAGCGGGCTTGAGTGCCAAGATAAACCGGAAATCAGAGTGGACAGTTGCCGACATAGCGAATGCAGCCGCATTCTTCCATGAGCCAGTAGAGAATTTAATAACCTCTTCTACTTTGGATGCAATCAGTAGCGGCTCGGAATATCAACTGAACCAAAATGGTTCAGTTGATATTTCCCGTCGTGAGCTTTCCGCTCCGGCCGGTGCGCGTTACCTGCGTAAGCCGGACGACGACGAGCGCAGGTCACATGGCGCGGTCGGACCGCGCGCGTTCGTCATGCCATTAGATGTGGATCAAATGAATTTGGGTCCCCGCTTCTCCGCGAGGACCCGTTTCAAGCTCCCCCACAGCAGGTCGAACCAATGTCCGCGACGCCGGTCAATTGTGACGGCGAATAGTGCTTGGCGGATGAAGTCGAGCAGTGTGCAGGCCGCGTAGATCGCCAGCAGGATGCCGAGAATCTGCAGAATCGCCAGCGGCTGCTGGTAGAGGTCCTGCAGATTGAACAACCTGACCCAGAGCAGTTTTTCGGATGCGGCGTAGTCGGTGATCAGGTACACGGCGAACGCGGACTGCGCGATTCGGTTGATGGTTCGATTGTGGAAAGTAGCACGGTCAAACAGCAGGAACATGCCGAAGCCGACTATGATGACGGGCAACCGCCAATCGCCGGTGATATATATTCCCATGTCGTGCCCGAGTAGCGACAATGTTATGGAGGCGCAGGTGTACAACAGGAAAAACGAGACCTGTGCCAATCATCAGCCAGACCTGTCTGGTGGTGAACGGTTCCATGTACCACTTGTAGGCGGAGATTAGGATGAATAGGTAGATGAACCCGAAGAAGCCGTCGTTGATTCCTATCATTCCGGGGATGAAGCTGGTCAATTCCCATATGACCAGCACGGTCGCGGCCAGCGCGAGGTGGTATTCGCGGCCGAGCGCTTTCAATCCCTTGGCCAGGAAGGGAAGCAGCGCTAGGAAGATGGCGTAGGCGGTGGCGTACCACCACACGCCCATGCTCAATGACATGACGCTTTTCACCATGAGTTTCATACTGAGGTCGGCTCGGTCGAACACGAGGTAGAACGTTACGAGGATAAGGCTCCAGAACAGGAGTTCGCGTTCCATGATCCACACGCGTTTCAGGTTGGATTTGATGGTCTGTTCCTTGTCGAGGAAGAACCATGCGGAGATGGAGAAGAAGATGACCACGCCGACCTTGCCGCCGCCGGCCATGACGAGCTGGAAGAAGATCCGCTCCGGTCCCAAGGGAGTTTCAGCACGTCATAGCCGTTAGGGACGATGAAGTGATGGGCGAGAATCATGAACATCGCGATGATGCGCAGCAGCTCAATGCTGGAATTCCTCTGCCCCCCCCCATTTGAAATTCGGGAAGGTAACTGCATGCCGTGCTTGGCGCTCATGCCGATGTTGTTCTCCATGTCATGGTTCTTCTCGCTCACGGCTCTCCTCTGGTTTGAATTCTCTCCTCCAAAATCCTACGGTCTCAGACCGACTGAGGTATTCCCGTTGTTCTGGAATGCCATAGCGATTCTTGTCAAAACATCTCTGAATCCCAAATGCAAACGCAGCGCGGCGGATTATGAGTTGTGAGGCGATGGAGTCCGCGAAATGTTATGGCAAGAGCCCGTACGGCCAGCGCCTCAAGATCATCGCCGATGGCGAGATCATGCTGGTTCCCAACCAGAAGAACTGAGTTCTAGGGTGGATGGTGTTTAGGGGTGCTGCCTCAGTGGGCCGTGTCCCGGTGCGTGGCGCCCATTGGGGACGCTTTGATGGGGACATTCCAATGGTTGTCGCTTCAGAATATGGTGGAAGACCGCTTTCCTGGTATCCTTCCCGTTCTCATCTGCCTCACTGTGCTACGTAACAATCCCCGGTAATTCCAAAAAATCCGTGCGATCGCCAACCTCAAATCACACGGATTTTCCATATCAAATTGCTATTGTTTTCGCCATACGCTTGCCGTTCCGGAGTGGTAGCCAATGCAAACGGTATGAGCTGGGATCTGTGGCGTAATCGGTGGTGAGGCTAATGGTGTTACTAATCTGCCAGCGGTTTGGCTTGTTTATGGTCAAATAAACGTTACTAGCCTTGTCTACCCAACTTCTTTTGAACAGACTCTAGGTTGTATCTATTTCGAAAGGAGGCTCATATTGGTCTGTGCCATCTACCGGTAGCGGGGTACAGACGTTTGCTTGGAGATGGTTGCAGCTCCATTCATTAGTTTCGCGGTATCGCGTCGGGCTTATTCAACCGAGTGACTCTGTTGCCTCTGGCGTTCAAATTAACTGGTGACAATACGCTGTTTTTATTTGGCGATTAATCGCATGCGACTTGCAATTCTTCGATAGCCAGCCTGCCGGTATTCTGTAATTCGCGCATCAAGCCGCCGATTGGTTTGTGGCCTGTGTCGGAGCTGTATCTTTGCAGGAGCGAATTGATCGAATGGACAAGTTCGTCCCGGGCCTGGCCCTTCGTGTAATAGAATCCCAGGAATGAGTTCACTCCGGAGTCTGTGTCTGTGATGTGGGATTTATCGAAGAATTGCTTAAGGTAGGGGTAGTCGGCTTCGCCTAGGGACAGGCCGAAAAATTTGATGACTCGCAAATTCTCTTCGGGGGACTGAAGTGCTCTGAAGACCGAATCCAGATCCGTATTGGTGCCGGTGACGCCAAGAGATAGAGAGCGTTCCGCTTTTGTGAAGCGAACGGCATTAGGCAGATCGTCGTCTTCTGTATATTGGCTCGTGCCTCCAATGCCGAAGAAGGCGTTTTTGTCTTGCAATGAGCCGTGAATATTGGCGAAGGTTGGGCTGTTGGTCAAGGGGCGTGTGAAGTTGAAAGAAAGGACGTAGTGGTCATCTCTTCCGCTGGAGAAAGATGCATAATTTTCGACGGAACCTATTGCGAAGGATTCTTCTTGAATCGGGGTTTGTGCTTCGGTGATTTCCTTAAAAAGTTGGTCGGCTCGTTCCCTATAGGGGATGTTTTCGTTGACTGCGGTGGCCAGATATTCTTGGAAATCGGATTCGAAATTCTTGAGTTCTTTCAGGAAAAGATTGTAGACGTCAACATCGGTGTTTTGGAATTGGTCGTTTGTACGTAAACGTTCATATAACCAAATTAAATGCGCTACATGTTCTTCTTGGCCTGTTGGGGTGCGGGGGTATGCGAACATGTCGGCGCACATGCCGATGCTCAGATTTATATAATCATTCTCGTTTATTGTAAAAGTTTCTATAATAGATTCGACGTCTTTCCAAGTCGACGCGCATTTGCCGTTGTTCTGGTCATGGTAGTAGGCGAAAATGAAAAACCAGGCGCTTGGAATCTTGTGGCAGTCGTTGGTCTGAAGCTTTTCTTCTAGCGCAGTCACTGCTGTCGGTTTGTCTTTTTCGAAGCCGGGAAATACAGAAAAACGATTATTGAAATAATCCGAATATCGTGACGGCAACCCGCAAGCCAGATCAAATCCATTGCCAAGAAGATACAGCGTCTTCATACTTTCCTCGATTCTATCTTTATATGTCTTTTTACCTGTGTTTCGCGACGTTTCCGGTGTCTGCGAAAGTGGTAGGGGGCTGCGGACGTTTTCTTGGAGACTGAGCGAAAAGATTTTCGTATGTTCAGTCCCGAAGAACGGGAGCGCGCGGTGGAGCTGTACTTCACCACGCCGATGACCACTGCCCAGGTGGTGAAGCACCTGGGTTATCCGACCAGGCGGTAGTGCCTGGAATGCTGGCTGACAAAGGATGCCCGGTATGCCGGCCATATGGCCAAACCCATCATCCCACTGGAGACAAGGACCAAGACGATCGAGCCGGTGCCGGGAGACATGCGGCAGAAGCAGGCCGCCGAACGGCTCAGCGTGAGCATCGGCGCGGTCCACAAAAGAGTGGAACCATCCCGGCTTCCGGTGACGGTGTCCATTTTGAACGCCGATGGTGTTCAGATTAACTGGTGACTACGAGGTGGTGACGTTTTCTTGGACTCCCTGACCGGGAGGGGAGTCCAAGAAAACGTCACCACCTCGAAATCCCAAACGACTATTCGACGTATTTTGTAGCTATCCCTTGACGCATGATTTTGTGGCAACAATATGTGGTTTCCTTATCCTTGTCGACAGCCCTAGCGTGCGGAATGCTGCCAAACTGAAAATGAAGGATTTCTTACAGCGTCTGACAAATGCATTATTGAATGCTACCTTTGTGTTTTGAGAGAAGGACTGGTAATATACATCCTTTCGAAAGCAAGCTTCATATATCTGAACATAGAAATTTCCATGACAGAGGAGGGGCATGAAGTCAATACAAGTAGCGAATGCTTTCATTCTTCGCCATGGCTCTGATATCGACATTACGAATCTTGTGCTGAACAAGCTCGTTTATTTCGCGCAAGTCGAATCTCTGCGCGCAACCGGGAAACCATTGTTCGAAGACAAGATTGAAGCGTGGCCTTACGGTCCGGTTGAGAGGAACGTTTATTTCACTTTCCAAAAATACGGACGCAACAGGATTCTCAAGCCCGAGGGCGAAACCGCAAAGGATGAACAGGCCTTATCCGTCGTAGATGGGACGGCAAAGAAATATGGTTTTCTGACGGCATTCGATCTTGTGAGATTCTCCCATCGAAAGAACTCCGCTTGGAAGAATGTCTACAGGGAAGAAGAAAACGTCGAAATCACCAACGATGCCATTCTCGCATCCGACGACGGTCTGACCTTCCCCAAAAACACTCTTGCATCTAGTTTGGATGAAGTAAATGCAAAATGGCAGAACACCTTCAGGATTCTGCGCAATGCCTGAGCAATACACTGACGAGTGGTGGCATATCCAAGCGCCGCCACTCGTTTTTCCATCTGATGATTTCGCAGAAGCAATGACACAAGCAATCGTCCGAGTACACAGGAAGCAACTTGACGACATCGGCGGATTTACCGTGGAAAGAGCCAATGACGCCGGTTCCGTAAGTGGCGTTGTGGATTCGACATTTCTGCCGGTATTCGGTCAATCGTCGAAAGAACGATTCGAAGATTTGTTTCGACAAATGGCGCATCTTACCTTTCACCTAGCCAAAAATCATTATTTCGCTGATGGCAACAAGCGCACCGCAATGGCCATATCCTTGGCCATCCTGAAAATGGAAAGAATTGATTTGGATATCGATGATGATCCAGAGCCAGAACGAAATACCCTATATAAACTCATTTCCAGACTGGTGACAGAAGAAATCACGGAAGAACAATTTGCCGCAAGCCTGAGGAGAAGTGGACGTTTAATCGATGAATGATGACGGGCTGCCGCCTGTCCGCTACAGCGCAAGGTCGACCGGCCCATGCGAGTGCTCGGCTACCGCACGCCCGCCGAGCCATTCGCCGACGAACCGCCAGACCTACAAGCCTGACGAAGGCGTTGCGCTTACAAATGAACAACGGGTGGCATCCATACATCATGATGAACGAGTAAGGTTGACGGGGAGGGGGAACCACATGAACCAAGCATGCGTACACAACGACACCATCGACGTGGGCAACCATCATGGCTGGTCGCGATACCGACCGCGATACCGGCCGTTCCTGCAATTCCTGACAACGCAGGAACGCAACGTCATTTGGCTGCTGCTGGCCATCGCTTTTCTTCCGGTGGACGGCACCACGCTCGGCCTGTACGCGCCGTTCTGGTCGCCAATCAGTCCGGCGCTGTTCGCCGTGTACTGCCTATGCAATTGGCATCAACTGCGCATCGCAGCCAATCGATACCTGCCAATGTTCCTCCTACCAGTGGCCTGCATAATCCTGTCCATCCCGGGATGGCTGAAATTCGGTATCCATCTCAACGCCGCGTTCATGAGCATCACCGGATTATTGGGCGTGCTCGCCACTTTGGGTGCGATCGCCATTGCGTTCGGCATCAAACGCATTCCATGGCGTACGCCATTGCGGATTCTCATCGCTTCTTACTGGTTCTCCTTCGGCGTGGGCGTGGTGCAATGGCTATCCATCCATCTGCATATCAAGCCGTTGACCGACTATTTCGCGCACCTCATGTACCGGCAGTACATCAATGAAAGCTCAGTGTGGGGCGGTGGTCGCCCGCAGTTCCTGTTCGCGGAGCCCAGCTATATCGGCATGCATCTGTTCGGCGTATTGCTGCCGCTTATGTGGCTTATGCGTGGGCGCGACCGTATCTATGCCAAGCGGTTGCGCAACCTCATCGTTGTGTATGCGATTGGCGCTGTGCTGATGCAGGCCGGCACCCGAATTGTTCTTCGCGCGAATCTACCAGAGTCTTGACCCGATATGCGGGCTGCTCGCCCATCCGTGGACGGTGCTTACCGGATATGGCGCCGGCAACATCATCAACGCGGTATGGGCCGGCGCGAAGCATGCGGGACGATTGTTGAATGGCCTGGGCATGAATGGAAGTGCTGCGGTGGGATTCGCGGCTGGCATTAGCAATCATTTTGGGTAGGTAATGTTCGACTGTTCAGTTTTTGAGCCTTGCCGCTCTGGAGCTGCCATAAGCGAAATGAAATGTGTTTCGTTGCCTAGGGTGCAGTGGTCACGGTCCGTTCGGACCGCAGCTCCTCGATACTTATATGCAAGACGGCAGTCGATGGCCGTCTATGTTGGGTGAAGTAATCTGAAGTGATTACAAGCTGCGGATTTGCGAGCCGAACGGCCACAAAGCCAGCTTGGCCATCTTGAACGATTGAATGCCGAACGGAATACCAATGATGGTGACGCAGTTCAGCAGGCCAGCAAGTATGTAGCCAATCGCCATCCATATGCCAGCCAACACAAACCATACGATATTGGCCAGCACCGATCCCACACCGCCGCCATACACCACGGTTTTGCCGAACGGGGTCAGCGTTAAACCCGCCATCTTGAACGCCTGCACTCCCAATGGAATGCCGATGATGGTGACGCACAGCACCAGGCCGATAATCGCCCAACTGGTGGCAAGCAGCAGTCCGCCCAAAATCAGCCACAGAATATTGCCAATAAGTCGCATACGCACATGATACTGACGTGCCGTGCCGCTACCGACAAGTGGCAACGGATAACAACAAAAGATACAAAAAGCAGCAAAGCCATGTGGGAAGGATGCATTTTGACTCGCCATAAGCAAAAATGGTGAGGTAGATTTATCGAACCTTAATCGAACCGAATTTTAATACGGTTGCATTGCTTGGCGATGCCTCCGAATATATTGGCCACAACTTTTACTTTGCTTTCCGAGGTGTTGCTGACAGCAACGTATTGAATGGCTTTTTGCAGGCACTTAATTGATGCGGCTGCAAAAAGCGGTCGGTATTTTCTGGCTGAATTCTTTGAGTGCGGAGCGGCAGAAAGCAAAAACTTTGATAAATGCCATGTAAAACTGCTCAACATCTGTTTGATCGAAAGCCCGCTACAAATCTGCCATAATAACGCAGATAGACCGGTTGAAATGGGAAAAAGCGCAGAGTGTGGGGCGTTCGCCTTGGAAACGGACGCCCCACATTTCCTGTGTGGGAATTTATAGCATTCCGATCAGCCCATGGTCGTGGCCGTCGCGCGCGAAGGCTGGAATCGTGTCTATTCCGGCGTCGACAGTGATTTTCTGCCCACCTTCATACACTTTGCCGGTGCGTAGATCCGTCCATGTGATGCTAGCGTTTCCGGGAAGCGTCACCTCACGCGATCTGGCTCCGGCCTCAACTACGGGGGCCACTAGGATATCAGGGCCGAACATGTATTCATCGGCGATATCAGACACCGACTTGTCTTGGGGGAACTCGTAGAAGAGTCCGCGAACCAAAGGCTGGCCATCGATATGTGCTGATTCGAACAGTTCTCGAGTGTAAGGGCGCATTTTTTCGCGAATGGCAATGAACTTTCGGAAGATTTGCTCCATCTCGGGGCCATAGCTCCAAGGCTCATTGTCGGCACCACTTGGCGAACGGTGGTCTCCGGCCGAATTAGTGATGGTCTCCTTGCCGGTTGCCGTATGCAGACTACGATCGCCATGGTTGCGCATGACCGGCAGGAAGCATGAGAACGCACACCAGCGGGCCAACAACTCCTTGAAATTGTCCGAATCAATTATCCCATCATGGAAACCGCCCATATCGGTGGTGAACCAAGGGATACCGGCCATGCCCATGTGAATGGCGCAGGTAATCTGGGCACGGAGGTCGGCGAAGGTCGAACCAACGTCTCCAGACCAAACAAGAGAACCATAGCGTTGCGAACCAGCCCAAGCGCAACGGGTGAGGTTGACGATGTCACCATCCCTTCCTATGGTTTGTTGCCCCTCGTAGAAGCCTTTGTTATAGTCTCTTGGGTAGATGTTTGCCACCTGCTGGTTTGGGCCGGCGTAATATCGATAATTGTCGAAATCGTACGTGCCGTATTCAGGTTCCGCTTCGTCGAGCCAGAATGCATCAACCCCAAGCTCGGCATAATTTGTTCGGCACTTCTCCCAAACATATTCACGAGCTTTTGGATTGGTGGCGTCATAGAACTGGCTGGGACCTTCGAACATCATGCCGACGTCTTCACCCTTATCTGCACGCACGAGAAGGTTCTTTGACTTCATCTCAACATAATTCTCTGAGGCGAGCGCGACCTGGGGCCACACAGATACCATGAGTTTCACTCCCATGCTGTGCAGATCGTCCGCCATAGCTTTGGGATCTGGCCAGAATTCATTCTCAAAACGGAAGTCACCCATATGCGGCCAGTGGAAGAAATCTACAACGATGAGATCCAATGGAATATTACGCTGTTTAAACCCATGGGCGACGTCTAGAAGCTGACGTTGATTCCAATATCTAAGCTTGCACTGCCAGAATCCCAGTCCCCATTCAGGCATGTGAGGAGCGTGCCCTGTGGCGTCGGCGTAATGCTTCATTATCGAAGAAGGTGTATCGCCTGTGGTAATCCAGTAGTCAATCTGCTTGGCTGATTCAGCTCGCCATTCCGTGCGGTTCTTGCCGAACGTAACGTTTCCAAGTGCCGGATTATTCCACAGGAAGCCATATCCGGCGCTGGAAACCACGAAAGGAATAGATGCCTGTGAATTGCGATGCGCGAGTTCGAGGGTACAACCTTTCAGATTGAGGATGTTCTGTTGGTACTCGCCCATACCATATAGTTTCTCATTTTCCGGTGTGGTAAAGGAAGCAACGATGGAATAGTCGCCTCCGGTGATCGGTTTGAACCATCGCGCTCGAAGATTTAGTGATCCGCCAGATGGTATTTCCTGAATGAGCGGTGTGCCGTCTGCCTTATAGAAGCTTAGTAAACAGCGTGGCTCTTCATATCCTGATCCGGAGTACAGGCCGCAGGATGCTTTCGCTTGAACTACAATATCGCCATTGCGTAATTCGGCGGTTCTATTGGGCTTGTCAATGGTGATACCATAGTTGTGGCTGTCTGAGACCTGATTGTTTTGTGGTAGCAAAGCTCCTTCTTGTTCTTGTATCTCATGCATTTTCGAGGCGCGGACGCGGACTGAATTCTTTCCCCATGGTTCGATGCGAAGGTATTCGCCGTCCCCAGTCCACAACAGTGCATCTCCATCGATAGCAAAAGTTAGTTCACTCATAGCTGGTCCTTGTTAATTATGTATTTAAGGGTTGGATTAGTCTTTCACTGCTCCGGCTGTTACGCCGGCGGCAACGTATTTCTGCGCGAAAATCAGCAACAGTGCTGTTGGTACTGAGGCCAATACTGCGGTGGCCATCATTGGCCCCCATTCTTGGTTTTGCGAACCGATAAAGTCATATAGACCCATGGTGATTGGCCTCATCTTGCCGCCACCGGAATCGAGGGTCGAAGCAAACATGAAATCCGACCATGCCCAGAGGAAAGCGAATAGCGAAGTCGTGACAACGGTATTACGGGAGAGTGGAATCACGATTTTGGTAAAAACGCCCCACTGTGATGCTCCGTCGATTTGCGCTGCCTCCACCAGCGAGCGTGGCATACCAGACATAAATCCCGTCATCAGAATCACCGCGAACGGTACCGACAAAGTGGAGTCGGCAACGATAAGTCCCGGAATACTGTCGAGAAGGCCGATGTCATTGTAGATCTGGTAGAAGCCTAGAGACATAACGACCGCGGGAATCATCTGAGCAACAATCAACAGGAAGTTCATGGACTTTGAGCCTTTGAACTCCAAGAAAACAATGGCGTATGACGAAGGTAATGCAATTGCTAGAGTCAGGATCACGCATCCTATGGCAACTAGCAATGACGTTCCTAGGTAGGGGAGCTGTGAACTTAACGCAGAGGCATAATTGTCGAGCGTGAAATCTTTCGGGAACAGATCCCCTGAACGGATGGAGCGACGTTGCGTGAATGATATGTTGATCATCCAGTATACGGGGAAGAGCATAATCAGCGTCAAAATGATGCCTATAAGTGTTTTCCACCATGATGAACGATGTTTCATTTAGTTACCTCTTCTCTTCATTCCGCTGGGCCCACAGGTAAATCAGAGCGAAAATCAGTGCTACGACAATGAGAATCGTGCCCACAACGGATGCTTCCGAATACCGGATGGTTGCTGATGTGCCCTTTCCGAAAGCCATCTCATAAGCCCAAGTTGCCAAGGTTCTCGAAGATCCAGTACCCTTGGTCATAATCCAGATGATGTCTACTGTTCGTAACGTGTAGACGAAACCTAGCAGGAGCGTGATCATCGATACCGGCTTGAGCAACGGGAAAGTAATCTTCCAGAAGCGCTGCCAAGCATTGCAGCCATCCAACGCGGCGGCTTCATACAAGTCGCCATTGATGTTTTGCAAGCCCGAATACAGAATTACGAGGTTGAAAGGAATACCAAGCCAAATATTGGCAATGATAACCGCCCACAAGGAATGATCGGCTTGCAGCCACCAAACCGGGTCCAAACCAAATAGTTTGAGGAAATTATTAATAACACCGCTGTCGGCGTCCATCATCCATTGCCAGATCGTACCGGAAATCATTGGCGGAAGTAGCCATGGTACAAGGAATGCGCCGCGCAAAGCCGCGGAAAGTTTGAAATTCTGATTGAAGAAAACCGCCAATGCCAAGCCGATAGAGTATTGGAAAACGATAGAAGCGAAGACGAAAATCAAAGTCTGTCCGAGAATGGTCCAGAACTGTTGATCGCTTAATATTTCCTTATAGATATCGAATCCAGACCAAGGGGCATCGCCGGTCACAAAAGTGCGACGTGTGTAGCGGTGCATACTCATGGAAATATTCTGAATCAGAGGCCAAACGTAGAAGATAAGCATGTAAATAATCAGCGGGGCCGCGAAACCAATGGCGGCCAATGTGGTTGGCTTGATTCGCCTTGGTTTATCTACGGTGATTGTTTGAGACACAGTTCACCTGCCTGTTGATGGAAAAGATGGAATGGGGCGTCTGAATATCGCAATGAATGGCGGGCAGATGCCCCAGAAAAATATGAGACCGCGAATCAGCCCTTATTCAAGGCAGCCTGTAGATCTTCAGAAAGCTGTGCAGAAATGTCTTCGTATTCCAGACCAACGTCAGTGGTACGGCCTTCAGCATTTTCTACGGCGTCAACCCAAGGTGCCCAGGCACTGTTCTCTTCCACCTGCTGCTTGCGGACGTCACTTTTGGCGGCAAGATAAACCATCTCATCATTGGTCTTCTTGAGATTATCTCCGTCAATGAGGCACTGAATGACCTCCGCGGTTGCCTTCATCTTGTCACTGTCTTTGGTTTTCTGGGCTGGAATGGTAATGAACTCGCCACCGCTTGGAACCGGGGCTACTCCGCCATCTTTGGCTGGAATGGAAATCATCTTGTAGCCTTTCTCGGTGGCCGACTCCATCTGCCATGAACCATTTTCAGAGAAGCCGTAATCGCCGCCAAGGAACAGATCCCACGCAGCAGATTGGTTGTCCGTTGCGACCGATTTCGGAGCCCAACCTTTTTGGACCCAGCCGGATACCAGATCAAGCGCATCCTGCTCGGCACTGGAACCTGAAGCGTCCTTCAATTGACCGCCGGCTCCCCAGAACCAGGGAAGGAACTGGAATGTTCCTTCTTCGCCGGAAATGCCGGAGAACGTGATGCCCTTATATCCTGCGTTTACTACTTTTTCGATGGCACTGTTGAGTGAATTCCAATCGGTAATCGATTCCGGGTCGACGCCGGCCTTATTGAGGACATCGGGGTTGTAATACAAGCCCAATGCGTTAGTGCCGTAAGAAACCCCATATTGTACGCCGTCGATGATGCCGGGACCTTCGATATTCTTGTCGAATCCTGAAACGTCGACTCCCGCTGCCTCGATATCCGTAACAAGTCCTGCGTCGACAGCGGTAGGCATCTTTGGGTTATCGATCAGGGCGATCTGGGGTGCGTTGCCGGCCTTGACAGCTGTTGTGAGATTGTTTAATAGGTCTGACTGCGCATAGCCGATGCGTTTTACGTTATATCCCTCAGGAGCACAATTGGTAACGTATTTCGCCCATGTGCTGCTATCGTTCTTCTGAGGGTATGGGTCCCAGAATTCGATTGTTTTGGAATCTTGACTCGAGTTGCTACCGCAAGCGGCGAGACTGACTGCCGCGGCACTTGCGGCGATTAAAGCTATCACGCGCTTCATATTTGAACCGATCATTTGGTATTTCCTTTCATTAACAGCGCACCTATGCGCTGAATGATTAATTTATTGCGTTTGGGAAGTTTTAATCCCAAACTGTTGAACCGGTTAAACAAGTTAAATAATAAACCCTGATCTTTGAAAAGTCAAATCGACGAACTTAACTAATGTAGAATCTCGTGGTTGTTTTCTGCGCGTAATCTACGTAGCTGCGATGTTACTCGGGCTCTTGGGTGAGTGGATAATCAAGATAGCGGGTGACCGTCGGGGCTTTCGGATTGTTTATTCGACGCAAAAGGGTTCCCACGGCGGCTTCTGATAGTTGCGTAATGTCCGGACGCACTGCAGGGAACGATATCTTCATTGATGTTGCTAGCTGTTTCGGGAAGACGGTTACGACCTGCAAGTTATCCGGTGTTCGGAGGTTCCTGCGTGCCAAGACCTGAGGGGCAACGATTGTTGCTGGCTCGTTGTGAAGTATCAGAGCGGTCGCTTTGGTGTGCGTATCTAGTGCATGCTCAATGAGGGGCGAAGGATCCGAATCGTCGTCTTTCGGATATTCGACATGCATTTTCAGGTCAAGACGTTTGGCGGTCTCTATCGCTGAATCCAGAAAGCGCCAAGCGTAGCCAAGACCCTGATCAAATATTGTGTGTGACCATGGAATAAGAATCACCTCTTTATGCCCTTCAGAGGCTAAGAAATTCAAGATTGATGATGCAGCCTTGGCGAAATCGGAATCCACTGTATCCAAACCGTGTGAGTTCTTTGGCGAGCCGAATGCAACGGTCGGAATGTGCTCTTTTGCGGCATAGCTGACTCGTGGATCCTCATCTTTGACGTCCATCAGGATGAACCCATCCACTTTCTTTGACGACCATGCTTCATGCATTGCCTCGAAGCCGTCGTTCTCGCCCATGAGTAGGGTGTCGTATCCTCTCTTTGTCGCTTCTTCGGATAGCAGGTACACGTACAGTCCAAAGAGGGCTGACAGATAGTTGCCGTGAAAGGCGGGGGAGACCACACCTATTGTTTTGGTTTTTCTTACGGATAGTGCGCGGGCTGCATGGTTCACCGTATAGCCTAATTCGTCAATCGCATGTTGCACCTTAAGTGTTGTAGCTTGGGTGATTCGAGGATCTCCCGATAGTACATACGAGACTGTTGCCTTGGAAACACCGGCTGCGTGCGCCACGTCAGAAATTGTTACCATATATCACCTGCTCTTGCTTCGTCGCTTCGCTAGGTTAAGCAAATAATCAACATGAGACAAGTTTAGCGTTATCTGTTTGCGCGCGTCGTCATGATGGTCGACAAAAGGCAATGACTCTATTCCACGTTTCCTCTCGTCCAATGGAGGTGTGGACGGCTATGCGCGCGAGTATCTACCAAACTACTGATGTTGGCGGTTTGGGTTAAGTCGCGTTGCTGTCTTGGCGTATGCCGTTGACGGTGCGAACATTGGTGAGTTTGATTCGCATCGGTGCTTGAGGCGATTAAACGTACATGCGTGTGAAGAAAAGTACATCGAACGCCGTAAGAAAAGCACATTGAACGCCGGGGTAAGACGAAGAGGCTTGTCTGCGGCTCGCATCTCGTCTATATATGGCAGATTCGGAGGCCTGACCGGAGACATCTCACTTACATATGGCAGACACATGCGGCGAAAACCTCAAAAACGTACCCCCGAAGTGGCTGTTTTCGCAGGCGACGTGCCATATATAAGCGAGATGTTTCCGTACGAAAAGCAAAATCTGCCATACATAACGCAGATAGACCGGTTGGTGTGGGGTATTACGCGAAGTGATTTCACGCGAGTACACGCTGCGGCCTACAGCAGGGGAGCGGTGCGTGGTTTTGCGGTTGAGTTTCGTACTTGCAACTGCACGGGGAATGTCTCGAATGGTTCCTCGATGGGTTGTCCTTCGATGAGCGCCAGAGCCTTTTGTGCCGCATCGACGGCCATGTCGTATGGGCGCTGTCGAACGGTGGTTAGCTCAGCTTCTTTGGCGAAGGTGCTGTCGTCAAATCCGGTTACGGAAATATCTCCAGGCACGGAAAGGCCGCTGCGTTGAAGGCGGAAGAACAATGGAATTGCCTGTGAGTCCTGATGGAAACACAATGCGGTGGGTGGGTTGTCTTGCGCCATGATTTCGGAAATTGCCGCATCTAGAATGCTGTCGCCTTTTTGCACTGCCAGTGTGCGGGCGGTCAGTCCGTCAACTGCATCGCAGGCTTCCTGGAATCCGGAAATACGGTTAAATGAGCTGAATCCCAATGTGGAGGAAAAGCTTTCATATAAATACAGCAGGTTACGATGTCCCAGCTTGGCGAGATGCCGAACGATGAGTTTGATGCCTTCTTTGTCGTTGATACCGACAGTTGCATCGAATCCTTCGCTGGTGGTATTGATACCGATAATCGGAATTTTTGCGGTTCCGAGACGTTTGACCTCGTCGGGGCTGATGCCAAATGAGGAAACGAATACGGCATCAGCGTTGCTGCGTACGGGAAGTTCCTCGAAGAATGCGTCACGCGCCTCCGACCCCTCGATGGGGTAGATGACCAGATCGTACCCGGCGTCACGCAAAACATCGTTAAGTCCGGCAATGATTTCGGCGGTGAACCATTCGATGACGCCGCTGCCGACCAATAATGCTATGCGATAGGTTCTACCGGATTTAAGAATTCCTGCCGATCTGGAAACGCTGAAATTCAACGCATCGGCTGCGGCCTGCACTTTCAACCGTGTTGCCTCTGACACCTGTTCAGGGTGTGCGAAAGTGCGTGAGACTGTAGCGTTCGATACGCCTGCCTTCAGTGCCACATCGCCGATGCTCGCTTTCATGGTGCCTCCGAAAGTTTTTCACTGTTTGTTTCAGCCTACCATCATTACCGTCCTCATGGCTACAGAGTTGAAAGATGAATGAAAAGGGTTGCGATACGACACGCCGTATGAAAAACAATGTGTGCACGCTCACAGCGGTGAGATGAAACGGGTTTCAAATGAAACCGTTTACATTCCAAAAAACCTTGAATTGCCAATATGAAACCCTTGTCGTATGCTATTGCTTGTCCGCAAGGGGCGGATGAAGGCTTACGAGGACGTAAGGAGAGATATGAAAATCAACAAAGGTATCGCAGTGGCAGTGGCGGCCTTGAGCATCGTCGGCTTGGCTGCGTGCGGGAACAGCAATGCCGCGTCCGGCATAACCGATACGAAAGCCGACAAAGGGCTTGACGTTATCGGCAACACCATCACCTACGACCCCAATCATCTCGTGAACGACGGCAAGCCAATCCAGCTCGAGTACTGGAGCTGGGGCAGCAAGGGCACGGATCCTGTCTACAAGATGATTGAGTCCTACACGAAGACGTATCCGAACGTCACCATCAAAACGGTGAATGTTTCATGGGATGATTATTGGACCAAGCTGCCGTTGGCTCTGAAAGGCAAAAACGGTCCGGCCGTTTTCAACATCCACAACTCTTACGATGCGTTGATTCGTCCATACGCAGCGGATTACGATATCGACACCAAGTCTTTGGAATCCGACTACTCCACCGCATCCGTACATGAAGATGAGAACGGCAAAGTCAAGTACATCGACTCCGTGATCAACACCGGCAACATCTACTACAACAAGACATTGTGGAGCGAAGCGGGCCTCACCGACGCCGACATTCCGACCACATGGGACGAATTCATCCAGGTCGCCCAAAAGCTCACCAAAACCGACGGCAGCAAGATGACGCAGGCCGGCTTCAACTTCAACGGCGACGCCTACAGCGCCATCTATCAAGGTCTGAATTATCAGAAGGGTGAACTGCTCTTCAGCGAAGATGGCAAGAAAGCCAACTACAACAACGATGTGACCAAAGAAAACATGCAGTTCCTCAAGGATTTGTATGACAAGTACAAGGTCGGATCCGTTGACTTCGGCAACGATTACACCCAAAGCTTCGGTAACGGCCAGTCTGCGATGATCTACGCTTGGGGCCACATGGAAGGCACGCTGAAAGAAAAGTATCCAGATATTGACTACGGCGTGTTCGCCACCCCAACCTTCTCCGAAGACACTCCGTTTGCATACGACCGTTACAACGGCGAATCCACTCCGGGCGTCAACAAGAACCAGAGCAAAGAACAGCAGGCCGTTGCCCAGGACTTCATCAAGTACCTGCTCGCCAACGATGATTACATTCGTGAAGCGGTATCCGAACTGAACTCCTTCCCAGCCAAGACCTCGCTGCAGAACGACAAGGACATTCTCTCCAAGCCGGTCATGGCCGCCATCCAGCCACGCGTAGACCGACTGATCTGGCCGGGACCGGCACCATCCACCGTTGAATCCAGCGGCACCACTGCTTTCCAGAACGTCTTCCAGAACGGCATGTCCATCGATAAGGCTCTCAAGGAGGCCCAGGGTCAGATGGATACCGACATGAAGAGCTCTGACTTCACGTCAATGGAAAGCAAGTACGCTTACTTCGACGAACATAAGTAATACCGATATATCCTTTCCAATCCCTTTTCCAATCCGGGCAGTCGCGGTACGATTCTTCTTCCGCGCCGCGACTGCCTTTTTATCTACGAGATACGTTCAATCTTCTTATTCGATTCGATCTGACATTCTGTATTGCGTAACAAAACGGTCGAATCGGCTCACAGAGAGGCGAGATTCAATGAAAAACAAAAATGGTGAATCTCTGGTATCGAGAATTTTCACCCTACGCAACATGGCTGTTGTCTTCTTGGTGGTCTATTTCGCCATTTTCCTGGCCTACCCAATTTTTAAAGCCTTCGCGGGCAGTTTGCATAACTGGAATCCTCTGATTGGCACTTATGATTGGGTCGGACTCGACAACTTCAAACAGATCCTCACAGACAAACTTTTCTGGACTTCCATGGGGAACACGGCGGTATTCGCAGGTGTTTCCACACTCTTCCGCATTGTGCTTGGTCTCGGCTTGGCCCTGCTGCTCAGCGCCAAACTCGTCAAATGCAAAGACACCCTCCGAGGTCTGTTCTACATGCCGACTATCACTCCGCTCGTGGCAGTTTCTTTCGTGTGGATGTGGATGTTCGACCCGCAGTTCGGCATGGTAAACAAAATCACAGGACTCGACATCAACTGGCTGCACGACACCAAATGGGCCATGCCGGCAGTCATCATCATGACCATTTGGAAGGATTTCGGCTACGCGACCGTTCTATATTTGGCCGGTCTCATGAATCTTCCTCGAGACGTGTACGAGGCGGCCGCCATCGACGGTGCCAACTCAGTGCAGATTTTCTTCAAAATCACCCTGCCGTTGCTTAAATCAACCACCTTGTTCATTGTCATCACGTCACTGATCAGCTACCTGCAGGCATACGTGCAGATTCTCGTCATGACCGAAGGCGGTCCGGGCACGTCAACCTACACCATCAGCTATCTCATCTTTGATCAGGCATTCCAGAAATACAACTTCGGCGTCGCGTCAGCTCAGGCAGTTGTGCTCTTCCTGTTCACTGGTGTGCTCACCCTCATCATGTTCAAGGTTTCTGGAGATTCGGAGGAACTGGCATGAAATCACGTAAAATTGGCGGCATCATTCTTACGATTCTGCTCTTCATCGCCGCCATCATCACCATTGTTCCATTTGTTTGGATGTTCATTTCATCATTCGCGCCAAATAGCGAAATCGTCAAAGTGACCGGAGGATTATTCCCTAAGCCATCCACGATTGACAATTATGTGAGCATCCAAGAAAAGTTCAATTTCTTGCGATTGTTCGCAAACTCGCTGATCGTAGCAGTACTGAAAACCGGTATTGCAATCTACACAAGTGCAGTGCTTGGTTACGTGTTCTCTAAAATGCGATTCCGTGGTCGCAACCTGCTTTTCGGCATCGTTATGAGCACCATGATGATTCCTTGGGCAGTGACCATCATTCCGCAATACGAAATGTTCACCAACTGGGGTCTGCAAGACACCTACACGTCGCTCGTGCTTCCTGGCATGATCAGCGCATTCGGTATCTTCCTGTTCCGCCAATCCATCTCGGGAATTTCTGACGAACTCATTGAAGCGGCGAAACTCGATGGCGCATCCGAAACCAGAATCTTCCATAGCATCATTCTGCCAATGAGCCATAACACCATCGCGGCGCTCGCCATCTTCACCTTCCTGTGGAATTGGGAAGACTACCTGTGGCCATTCTTGATGATCACTGACGAAAACAAGCAGCTGCTCGCTGTCGGTCTGAAGGCCTTCAACGGACAATACGGCACCGATTACGGCGGATTGTTCGCAGCGACTTCGTTGGCAATTGTTCCAGTGATCATTGTGTATATGATTTTCCAGAAGCAGTTCATCGCAGGTATTGCGACGGGCAGTGGCAAGTAAGGCAGGAGTAGCATGGCAAACAACGCATTAGATAACGCAACCGGCACGGTATTCGTCGACTATGTGCGCAAGGCACGTCCGAAAATGCGAGAATCGTCGGTTTTACAAGGGGATCATTGGAGGATTGGCATTCTAACGGAATCGCTGATCCGTTTCGAATGGTCTGATTCCGGCGAATTTGAGGACAATCTCACGCAAATGGTGGTCAACCGCGATTTTGGCGCCGACCCGCAATTCACGGTGACGCATCGCGACGGACTGCTCATTGTTGACACCCCCGCGCTGTATGTGACGTACGATGGCAAGCCATTCAGCAAAGAAGGCTTGAGCGTAGTCGTCAAGGGCGTGGCCGACACCCAGTTCAATACGTGGCATTACGGCGACGAACCGAAGCATAATCTTAAAGGCACCGCGCGCACGCTCGACGAGGCGAACGGCGAAATTCCTCTGGACGATGGTGTGATTTCGCGAGACGGATGGGCGGTGCTCGACGATTCCGCCGCGAACGTGATCGTGGAAGCATACGAAGTGAACGGCAAACCGAATCCGCTGGGGGCTTGGGTTATGCCACGCGATCACGCGGAAACCGACTTCTACTTCTTCGGCTATGGCCGCCGCTACACCGAAGCGGTGCAAGACTTCTACAAGCTGGCCGGACCAACGCCTCTGCTGCCGCGCTTCGCACTCGGCAACTGGTGGAGCCGCTACTACCGCTACACGCAAGACGAATACCTGCAGCTCATGGACCGGTTCAAGCGCGAAGGCATTCCATTCACCACATCCGTGATCGACATGGACTGGCACCGCGTGGACGATGTCGATCCGAAATACGGTTCCGGTTGGACCGGCTATTCGTGGGATAAGCAGCTGTTTCCCGATCATGAGGCGTTCTTGCGCGACTTGCACGAGCGCGGCCTGAAAGCCACGTTGAACGTGCATCCGCGAGACGGCGTGCGCGCGTTCGAAGACGACTATGAGGCGGTGGCCAAGCGCGTCGGCATTGATCCCGCAACCGAAGAGGCAGTGGAATTCGACCTCACGAATCCGGATTTCGTAAGCGCCTACTTCGACATGCATCATCGTATGGAAGCTGAAGGCGTTGACTTCTGGTGGCTCGACTGGCAGCAAGGCGGCGTGACCCGCCAGCCCGGACTTGACCCGCTGTGGGTGCTCAACCACTTGCACTACCTGGATTCCGGGCGCTACGAGACTTCTTCCGAACGCAATGTAAATGAGAACTGCGAATGCGAAAAGTGCGCCGAGCCGGGCGCTCGCGATGAGCATGAAATGCATGTCGAGCAATCCGAACGCAACGTGAGTTGCACGGAACGCAACAACCGTTGGCCGCTCACCTTCTCGCGGTATGCTGGCCCGGGTTCGCACCGCTATCCGGTCGGCTTCTCGGGAGACACCATTGTTACGTGGGAATCCTTGCAGTTCCAGCCGTATTTCACTGCTACCGCGTCGAATATCGGCTACGGATGGTGGAGTCACGATATTGGCGGTCATATGTGTGGCTATCGTAACGAGCATTTGGAAGCCCGTTGGTACCAGCTTGGCACGTTCAGCCCGATCAATCGCCTGCATTCCAGCAATTCGCAGTTCATGGGCAAGGAGCCGTGGAACTTCTCCGCGGAAGTGCGCGATTCCATGGTGGGTTCGCTGCGACTGCGCCATATGATGCTGCCGTACCTGTACACCATGAACTATCGCGCCGCGTTCGAGGGCATGCCATTGGTGGAGCCGATGTATTGGGCGGATCCGAACAATCCGCAGGCGTACGAGGTGCCGGATGAATTCCGTTTCGGCACTGAGCTGCTGGTTGCACCAATTGTTTCTGACAATGACGATTCCGCGCAGCTGGGTAGCACGGAAGCATGGCTGCCGCAAGGTGAATGGTATGACTTCTTCGATGGTCGCCGTTACGTTTCGGCAGGAGAGTCCGGGCGTCGTTTGGAAGTGTGGCGTGCGATCGACCGTATGCCGGTGTTTGCCAAGGCTGGCGGTATCGTGCCGTTGCAGCAGCTTGGCGAGGGCAATAAGGTGAATGATCTGGGCAATCCGGAGTCCCTGCAGGTGCTGGTGTTCCCCGGTGCGAACGGTTCGTTCACACTCAAGGAAGACGATGGTTCTGTGGCCTCTGCTGCTTCCGGTTCTGCATCTGCCGAGTCTTGCGATGGCCAAACTCATGTTGCCGATACGCGCATGAGCCTTGACTGGAAGAATACGGACAATGCCACGCAGTTCACCATCAGTCCGGTGGAAGGCTGTGCTGAAGCCATTCCGGCACAGCGTAACTGGGAGATTGTGTTCCGTGGAGTTGCACAGCCAGACACGCAGAACGTTCGTATCGAAATTGGCGGTAAAGCTTGCAATACTGCAGAAATTACATACGATCAGCAGACGTTGAGTCTGTCGGTCGTTGTGCGCGACGTGCCGTCTACTGCATGCTTGAACGTTACGATTGCAGACGGACTGCAGATTGCTGAGAATTCAGTCGAACAGGACGTGCTTGACGTGCTCTTGCATGCGCAAATGCCGTACATTTCCAAAGAGCATGCGATGCAGGCGATTCGTGAGCAAGGAGTGCGTGCGCTCGGGGCTCTGCGCACCTTCGATACCGCGCCCCGTTTCAGCAACGAGCTGTTTGTCACCTCCGGCATGCCCGATGCGGTGATCGGCGCCCTGGAGGAAATCCTCCTCCGCAGCTGATGCGAAGTTGCGGGCCAGCCGGCTGAAGGCAAAAAATTTGGGCATGGAAAAGGGGTTGCAGTGAATCTTAACGATTTGCTGCAACCCCTTTTCGGTTACTTAGACTGGTTTCCGACTCGCGATAGAGGGCGGAAACCCTGAAGCCCAGCAGCTTAGTTGTGCTTGGACTTCTTGCGGCTGTTCTTATGAGCGTGCTTGCTCTTCTTGCCATCCTCGTCGTAATAGTAGTAATAGTAGTAATTGCCGTTCGTGGAAGACTTGCGTTCCTTTTCGAGGTTGAATACGAAGCCCACCACCGGCACATTGAGGTTGTCAAGCTGTACGGCGATGTCTTTCAGATCGCGCTTCATGGTCACGTCGCGACCGGAAACGAGCACGATACCGTCGCTCTTCGAGCCGAAGACAGTGGCATCATTGGCCACCACCATCGGGGAAGTGTCGATGATCACGTAATCGTAAGTCTGCAAAGCCGCGTCGAGCAATTCGGTCATGGTCTTCGAGTTCAGCAGCATGGAAGCGTTCGGCGGCTTCGGACCAGCCGGCAGAATATGCAGGTTCGGCTTCCAATAGCGCTGCACCACATCCTTCACGGTGGCCTGGCCGGAAAGCACGTGCGTTAGGCCGGCGCCGCCTTCCAAGCTAAGTCGTTCGGCTACGGACGGGTGACGCAAATCGGCGTCGATCAGCAGCACTTTGGCGCCGTTTTCGGCAAGGGCGGCCGCCACGTTCACGGAAACAGTGGTCTTACCTTCGGAAGGTCCGACGGAGGAGATGACGATCATGCGCGCATCGCTGCCTTCAACCTTCGATGTGAAGGAAAGGTTGGTGCGAATACGGCGGAATTCCTCAGCGATACGGCCGGCCGGGTTCGACACGATGATCGGCTTGTTGCTCTGCAGGCTTTCGTCGGTGGGGATGCGACCCATGATCGGCGCGTTGATAATGTCTTGCAGATCGCTGGCTTCCTCCACGCGGGTTGCCATAAGATCGCGGATCAGGGTAGCGAACACGCCGAGAATCAGGCCTGCCACCAAGCCGACGGCCAAGTACAATGCCACCTTCGGGGAGCTGGGGGAGATCGGCTCCGCAGCGCGCTGCACCACGGAAAGCTTCACCGGCGACTCCTTGCCGGAGGCATACAGCGACTTCTCCACCACATTGCTCAGGGATTCCGCCACGCTGTTGGCAATGTCGGAAGCCTGCTTCGCGTCTCCCGTTTCGGCGGTGATGTTCACGAACGCGGTGTTCGTCGGGTTCGTGACGGTCAGCTGCCCGGCCAGATTCGCGACGGTGGTGTCGAGGCCAAGATCGTCGATAACCGGCTTCAGCACGGATTCCGTGGTGGCCAGCGTCGGATACGACTGAATCTGGTTGGTGATATACGTGCTGGCGCTGTTGATGTTGGAAATATTGTTGTCTTGCACCGACGAATCACTGTAGGTGGCGAACACCTGCGCGGTCGCGGAATACTTCGGGGGTGCCAGGAATGTGTATGCGCACACCGCTGCGAAAACCACCACGAACGTGATGATGCCCACCAGAAGATGCTTATGGACTATACGGAACAAATCCATCAAGGTGATGCCGTCGTCTTCCGTATCATTGGATTCGACGACCACCTGATTGGTTGCTGGCACGTTGCTTTCTGCTGCAGCCATGTTTCCCCTCGACATTTGTCACATCATATTGATCAGGTTCCATACTAGCAAAGAGCACCCCCATGGAGGGAGGTTGGCACCCTTTCTAGCTTGGTTCGTTGATATTTCAACGTTTTCAGGCAGTGGCGCTTGCTATGGTCTGCAAAGCCTTGCAGATTTCGTTGTACGCTGCCTGATATACGGCGAAGTCCTTGCCGATCGGATCCTCCACATTGTTGGTATCGGGGATCATCGGTCGGATCATGCTTGCGTTGTCGATTACCGATTCGAGTTTTTCCTGCCGGGTATTACCCCCCATGTACCCCTGTTCCTTGCAGTAGACGCACATGTTGGCGAAATCGTTGATGAGGAAGGTTTTGCGGGCCGCGGTTGGTGCAATCACCGCGATTTCCTTGCGCTGCTCGTGTTCGAAGCAGAGGATGAGATCGCTGCCCTGCGCGATTTGCGGGGTGACTCGTTTCGCGCGGAAGCTGCTGGAATCGATGCCATGCTGGTCGAGCAGCCTTTTGCTGTTCGGTGCGATTTCGTGCGAAACGAGCCCGCGTGTGCCCGCACTGTCGGATTCAAGATCGGGCATGAATTGGGGGAGGAGCAGTTCTCCCATAGGAGAGCGGCAGATATTACCGGTGCAGATAAACAGGACTTTCATGATCTCTTCCTGAAAAAAGAAAACAATCGGTTTTACGATGCTTGTTTTCGAATAAATGAAGGGACTTGGGAAAACCCAAGCCCCTTCATGAAACATAGATATGGTGTGTATCTACTTGGTTATTGTTCAGCGAGCAGAGCTCTTGCGAACGGCAACCAGGGAGATGCCAGCGGCAGCCAGCAGCACGACGGCCACAACGTACGGAGCGATAGCAGCACCGGTGGAAGCGGTCTCGTTCTTCTTGGCGGTGCCTTCGCCGGTAGCGGCGACGGTCACGGAAGCGGAAGCGAGAGCGGCACCGGTCGGATTGCCTGCCCCATCGACTGCGTAGATGGAAGATGCGATGGTGCCAGCAAAGCCAGACTTGAAGGTGTAGGTGGCGGTCAGGGTGCCGTCCTTGTGTGCCTCTTTAACGTTGGAGTACTTGGTGGCAGCCAGGGTGACGTTCTCGACGGTGGTGTCATCGTAGGACACCACGTAGCGCTGGCCCGGAGTCAGTCCCGTAAACGTGAAGGTGGCGACGTTGCCGGAAACGGTGCCGGTCGCGCCATAAGCCATAGCGGTGTTAGCGGCAAAGCCAAAGCCGAACACGGCGGCGATGGTGGCGAGAATTGCGACGATCTTCTTCTTCATAATCGTGATTCCTCTCTAAATAAAACGTACATTTCAGCGGTTTGCCGTAGTGGTTTCCCGCTACGACCTTGACTATACGCCCCCGTTGAGAACCGCGCTCTCGGGGGATGTGAGGTGAATCGCACATATGTGACGGCGTTGTCACACCATGTGACGACGTTCGCACATGCCCCCGAATATGAAAAATGGCGATTTTTCGTTGGAAAATCGCCATTTTGATAAGAATTTACAAACGCAACACGCCGAAGCGTCACTCTTCGTCGTCGAAACTGAACAGGTCTTCGACCGTGGTATCAAGCGCTTTTGCAAGGTCCATGGCAAGGCGTAGCGACGGGCAATACTGCCCCTGTTCGAGGCGTCCTATCGTCTCGCGGCGTACGTTCACAAGGTCGGCAAGATCGGCCTGTTTCAAGCCGCGTTCCATACGTTTGAACTTCAAACTAGTCTTCATCGGTGTCCCCGCCCTCATGCTCGAGCCACAGGTAGCGGGCGTCGGCGATGGCCAGCGCCAGCATGCCCAACGTCGGCAACGCCATGGCGGGAACGGTGAACGGCGCATGCCTGAACAGTGTGACGATCATGCCTGCGAAGCCCAACACCACCAGCGCCACCACAAGCACGAAGAACGTGAAACGGATGGCCGTCGCCTGATGCTCGTCGGACAGCTCGTCGCGGCGGGGGTGCGCGCGGTTGTACACCGTGCTCAGCCAGATCTCGCCTATGGCCCACACCAGCGCGAACACGCCCATGGTGATGATGCCCGGCCACGTGTGATGCTGGAACATTTGGATGGCGCAGGCGATGGCTCCCACAAATTCAACGACCATGCGGAAGAGGATGTAGCGGTTGAAGGTCACGGGTCTGTCCTTTCCTACCGTGTTTCTTCGTGTTTTCCGACGATTTCGTATTGTACCCGTTGCCCTGAAGAGGGGTGAAGAAGCGGGGGAGAGGCTGTTGACGGGTGCATGCGGTGAAACGATTTTCAGAAACGTTCGCATGCGGCTGTTTCGGGGCGTGCCGCATATCGGTGGGCTGAGGGATGGGGCAGCCTTGCTGAAAGCGTTTGCGGAAAAAGCAATCATTTTTTCTTGAAAATATGGATATATTCCCTAAGATTCGATTCGTTTTATTACTGACAATGAGGTACAGTATTTCACGTAGTTATTTACAGTAAAGGAAGGATTTACATGTCCGTTCTTGATGGTTTCAAAGAAGTTGGCGAAAGAACTGGTGGCAAGTTGACCATGACGGTCATGCTTGAATCCGTTCGTTTTTCCAAGGGTGTTTCCGAAGTGCTCGGTCGTCCGGAATTCGTCAAGCTGCTGGTGAATTACGAGCGTGGCAAGTTCGCAATCCAGGTGTGCGACGAGAACGACGATTTCGCGGTTCAGTTCAACAATCCGAACGCTGATCGTCCGGCTTCCGTGACCACTCGCAATCTTGACCTGCTTGTTGCAACGCAGAAGTTCTTCACTTTCCCGGAAGTGCCTGCAGACAAGATCGCCTACTTTGCTTTGGAAGGTGAATATCACAGCGATGAGCGCGTGATCCTCTTCGACGCCAAGAACGGGGTTCGTAGCGGCACCGTCGGCAAGCGCGGTCCGAAGGCCGGTCACGGCGGCCGCAAGCGCAGGAAGATCGACGACGTCAAGGAAGCTACGGTGATCGGCGCCAACAACGCCCTGTGAAACCGATAGTATCTTAGTGATATATCGAATCGCAATATAGTTTGAGCCTCGTAATATCTTCAAATATTACAAGGCTCAAACTATATGCGTTGAATTACGAAAATTAAATATCAATCACCAGTCAGCATAAACTTTCAATACGAGCTTGCTTGAGATCAGATGGCGACGCATATCAGTAGCAGTGGTTGGCAAGCCAGTACGAATAGGCTCCCTGAATGGAACCGTAACGCTGTGCGCAATAGCCCCAGAACCACTTGAGCTGGGTCTGGTAATTGGTAGCCCAATCGGCGCCCTCGCTCACCATCTTGCTGCCAGGCAACGCCTGGGGCAGACCATAGGCGCCCGAACTCGGATTCGTTGCGGTGACGCTCCAGCCGGACTCGTGGGTGATGATGTATACGGTGGCGGTGAAATCGGCTTCGGTGTAGCCGTTCGACAGCAGATAATCGTGAGCCCACTGCTGCATTTCGCCCGCCGGCACAGTGGTGCCGATCGACGCGGAAGCGCTGGAGGACGACGACGAAGTGGAGCCGGTGCCGACGAGAACGACCTTGTCGACCGGAGCCTTCTTCACATACGAGCTGATCATATTGGAGGAGACCACGGTGTCGCCGGACTTGGTCACGAGGTTCGTGGTTTCCATCACGCCCTCTTCGCCCTCCGTCTCAACCTTCTCCTGGCCCTCCGGCAGGCTTGAGGTTTCCTTCTTGACGACATTGAAACCGATGGCGGTGTCGGAAACCTCAACGCTCGCGCCGGCACGCTGAATGGTGATCACGGTCTTCTCATCCACCTTGGTGGTGAGCGAAGGGGAGACCGTGTCTTCCGGTTCGAGCGTGATGTCTCCCGCGTCGAGCACGGACTTCACGTCGGTGAAATTGGTGCCGGGCACCACGCGTGACTTGCCGTTGATTTTCACGGTGACGTACGAGGTGTCTCCATTAAGCAGCTCGCGGGCATTGCCACGGGACGCCTCCGCGGAATCGGTGACGGAGAAAGCCGTGACCTGATTGGCCGTATTCCGCTCCGCGGATGTGTAAAGATTGCGCGACACAATGCCGCCGGTAGCCAACAGGCCCACCGCCGCAACCGTTGCGGCGATCTTCACCAGCGAGGACTTGCTCGGCATGGTGAAGGTAGACGATTGGGCGTGCTTGCTGTGGTTAGCCATTCTGCTCCTAAACGCGCGTTCAGATCCTCGGCGAATTCACGCATGCTCGGCATGCGGTGCGCTGCCACACGAGGCTTCGCCGGAAAGCGCACATCTAACAGGCCAGTTTACCTCACGCCATGGAAACCGAGCGGGCGCATATGTAACAGGTGGGCGAAGCAAGCGTACGCAATAGGCGGGCAAAACAAAAAGTGCCGTTGATGTTTACCATCGAACGACACCTTTGAAATCGTTGTAATTTTCAGCCTACTCCGCCTGCGCCTCAGCCTCTTCGGCAGCGGCCGCGTTGACATCCAACGCCTTGGCCTGCGCGATCAGATCGTCCAGATCCGACGCACGTAACGCACCGGCCTGCTGGAACACGATCTGCTGGTTCTTGACCACCATCAACGTCGGCACGGCCTGCACCTTGGCCGCGGAAGCGAGATCCGGATTCTGGTCGATATCGACCTTGGCGAAATAAACGTCGGGATTCGCTTCGCTCGCCTTTTCGAACGTCGGACCGAATGCGCGGCACGGACCGCACCAGGTCGCCCAAAAATCCACGAATACCAGATCGTTGGATTCCACAATCTGATTGAAATCCTCGGAAGTGACTGCATGCGTTGCCATGATTGCTCCTTGCTGTTCGTTCCATCGACGCGCGTGACGGGCTGCACCCCTCGTATGCGATTGCTTTGGAGTATATAACCGTGCCCCAACCCGACGCATTCCCGGCATGCGCAAGATCCGCTATCAGAGGAATCGTCTTCCATCGCACGCTTTTCCAGCCAATTCACACAAGATGCGTGATAATGGGACTATGCCAGTGATGAATGATGAAGTGCCCGACGAGGGCGATTTCGATGCAGGCCGCCGTCGCGGAGAATTCGACGACATCACGCCGGAGGATTTCATCCGCGGAATAGGAAACCCTCCAGGATGGCTTGCTTCCGGCGAAATCAACCGTATGCGAGGTGAAATGCCGATTCCGTACGTGCTTGTGGTGCCGGTGCGCACCGATGATCTGGGACGTGTCTCACAGGTCGGATCACTGCTTCGTGTGTCTGACGACGGCAGCATCGAACGAACGCTGATCGCCGGCCGCGTGCTCTACCACGAATCGTTGCGTGAGGCCGTGGCGCGCAATATCGCCAAGGATTTGGGAGATATCGCGTTGCCGCAGTTGCCAGTGAGCCTGCAGCCATTCACCGTGGCCGAGTTTTTCCCGACGCCAGGACTGTCCGATTATTTCGATTCCCGCCAGCATGCGATCGCATTGTGCTATGTAGTGCCGATCGCGGGCGATTGCAAGCCGCAGGACGAGACGCTCGACGTGGAATGGGTCAACACGAACAGCGAGATCCTCGACACTTTCATAAACCAGATGAGCAACGGATACGGCACGATTGTGCGTCAGGCGATCGCTTGGGCCGGCAGGTAGCCGACAGGCTTATGGTTGACGTCGAAAACGGTCGGCCGTGGGCGCCAGGAAAGCGCGTGGCAGCTTGCGAATGCAGGCAGCGTAAGCGATAGATATATAGGCAATATAGGGGAGAGGAACGGAGTGAGACGATGACGATCGAATTACATAATAACGTGTATTGCGAGGGCGAGGGACTTCCCGTGGTGCTGGTGCACGGGTTCCCCGTGGACCACCGCATGTGGGACGAATGTGCGGAGGCGTTGGAGGCGGCCGCTGTGGAACATGGTATGAAACGGTTCCCGATCTGGGGTCCCGACATGCCCGGTGCGGGAGAAGGGCCGATTCCTTCCGATGAGACCAGTGGCGGCAAAGATGCGGACGGCGCTTTCCCGAACGGTTTGGACCATATGGCCGACGCTTACGTCGACCTGTTGCACGCTGCCGGATACGACGAGGCGATTTGGGTGGGTCTTTCGATGGGCGGCTACCTGATTCTCGACATTCAGCGTCTGCACCCCGAAGCCGTCGCCGCACTGGCCTTATGCGACACGAAGGCCGCCGCTGATTCCGATCAGATGCGTGCGAAACGCATCGCGATCGCCGAAGCATGTGAATCGACGGGCACGCATGAGCCGGTTATGGGATTCGCCGCCGCCACGCCTGAGGATTCAACCATCAAACAGTCGGACGCTTACCGTGAACAGTTCACTGCATGGATCAACGAGCAGCCGGCCGAAGGCATCGCCTGGCGTGAACGCATGGCTGCTGGCCGTCCGGACCTGAACGATGTGCTGTCGTCGATTACAGCGCCGGTCGCGGTGATCTGCGGCGACAAGGATCCGTCGAGTCCGCCGAGCGTGATGGCGCCGATCGCCGATGCGATGACGGCTACGAGCACGGATATGACGGTGGTATTCGATTGCGGGCATTTCAGCGCATACGAGCATCCGCAGGCGGTTGCCGACGCGCTGCTCGCGCTGGTGCGCAGGGTGCAGTAGCCGGTATTTTCCGCCGCTGCCGTCAATATCGCAATCAGAAATACAAAAAAGATATAAAAAAATAGAAAAGAAAATACGGAATAGAGAAAAAATATCCGCTCTATCAATCGTATTCAAGGAAAGAAGCAAGCGATGAGCGTGTTCTCACCATTGGCGCTGACTCAGGCACTGCCGTTCCTGCCACTTGCGCAAGGTGACATCGACTATGAGGTTTCGAGACGCGGCGAACCCGACCTGTTCGACACGGCGCTGCTGGAGCCGGCCACGAAGGTCATTCTCGTCAAAGACGGCATGGTGGCGGTGCCGCGCGGACAGGGAGCCATCGCGGACTACGCCAACGTGCATATGCGTCTCGCGCAATTGCCCGGCGCCTACGTGGCGGCGGAACTGCACACGCATCCGACGGCGCTCGCCATATTCCTTGGATCGTATGGCGGCAAACGCGACGAACACGTGGTCGCCGTTGACGTGTCTCGCGTGAAAGCCGCGGAGACGGTGGCCGCAAGCAGCGAGCATATGGGCGCGGACGATGCGTTTGGCGAACAGCACGAACCGGAAGCGAAAACGTCGAAATCGTTGCTGGAAAGCGCTGCGGAACGATTCGACTGGGTCGATCTGCGCGGATTCGCACCGCATGCCAGCGCGCGCGAAGCAGGCCAGGCCACGACGGCGATCTCGCTGGGCGTATGGCATGCGCGCCAACGTCATTGCCCCACATGCGGCGCTCCGACCGAACCGGCGTTGGGAGGATGGGCGCAACGCTGCACCAGCGAAGCGGACGGCAAGCGACTGCTGTTCCCCAGAGTGGAACCGGCCGTCATCACGGCGATCGTGGACCATGAGGACCGTCTGCTGTTGCAACACAACAGCGCATGGCGCAACACCGGACTGTACTCCGTATCGGCCGGCTTCGTGGAAGCCGGAGAAAACCTGGAGCATGCCTGCCGGCGCGAAGCCAAAGAGGAAGTCGGCATAGATATCGGCGAACTCAAATACTTGGGATCGCAGCCATGGCCGTTCCCCGCATCGCTCATGATGGCGTTCAAAGGCGTGGCCAACACCACCGACGTGCGCGTGGACGGCGACGAGACCCTGCAGGCGCGTTGGGTGACCCGCGACGAATACATGAACGAGTTGGTGGCAGGGCGTATGGAAGCTCCCGGAAAGGCCACCATCGCCCGCTACATGATCGAAGAATGGCTCGGCCACGACCTCCCGTAACAAGTTTCGGCACTGCTCTAGGGAAATACATACGATTGACGTAGAATGAGCTTTCATGAGCGAAGAAAACGATAACAAGCCGAATCTGGATGTGCCTGAGCATCTTGAATATTCCGACGAGCATGTGTGGGTGGATGCTTCCACCGAGCCGGCCATGGTGGGTATCACCGAATATGCGGCCGACCAGCTTGGCGAACTCGTGTATATCGATCTGCCGGAAGTCGGCACCGAAGTGCAGGCGGGCGACGAGGTGGCGGAACTGGAATCCTCCAAGGCGGTCACGCCGCTGGTCACTCCGGTGGCCGGCGTGATTCGCTATGTGAACAACGAGGCCGCCGACGATCCAAGCATCGTAACGGGTGACCCGTATGGCGAAGGCTGGATTTTCAAAATCGAACTTGAGGATGACGAGCCGGGACTGCTTTCCTCCGAGGAATACGCCAACATCGTGGCTCAGTGAACGGCACGATTCGGGAAATTGGATGGGGAATCATCGGTATTCCCTGAAAAATCCCTGATTTTCACGCTGGGGTACCAGGTAATTCAATAATCGCCTTTATAGTGGGGTTATGACCGAACCGCAGCCGTTGCCCCAGCGTGAACCGGATTCCATATCCGAAGATGACATGCCGACCGTGCCCATTCCCGCACGCAAGGTGGTCACCACCTTCGACGCGGCTTCGAAACACGAACGCATCGAAGTCAAGCCTCCGCTGACACGACTGTTCCGCCGCACCATTACCAGAGCGTTCAACAAGTGGGTGACGTTCTCAACAAGCATGGTGCTCAATCTCAACTGGTATCCGCGCGTGGAACCATATGTCGGCTACGGCACCGAACATTACTCTCGACTGATCTGCCGAACCGTGTACGGGCCCTTCAAACGTCAGGCGGGTCGTCTGACCCGTGGCATCCGTGCCATGCTCACCGTCCCCTCGCCGCATACGAAGGTGCGCATCGCCATCGACGGCGTGCCCCTCGAAACCGTGCAGGTGGGCGCGTCCGAAGTGCACGACGAAGTGGACGCGCAGCGCAATGTCTCCAGTGAATTCGCAGCCTCCGATTCCGCAGGATATCTCGATCTCGTGGCCGAACATTCGCTCGAACCGGGCGTGCACGACGTGTCATACAAGGTACGCAGCCGCAAACCGGTCACAGCCAACCTGTTCACCATTCCCAGCGGTACGAAAGTCGGCGTGATCTCCGACGTGGACGACACCATCATGGTCACGCAGGCGCCAAGCCTGATGAAAGCCGCCTACAATCTGCTGCTGCTCGATCCAAAGAAGAAAATGCCGGTTGCGGGCATGAACCTGCTGTTCAACCGCATTGCGGACATGTTCCCGGACGCGCCGTTCTTCTACCTGTCGACATCGCCATGGAATGTGGAAAGCTCGATCCGGCATTTCATCGCCAACCATGGTTTTCCGGAAGGTCCGCTGCTATTGCGCGACCTCGATCCTCGCCCGAAAACGTTCATTCCTTCCGGAGTGCAGCACAAACTCGAATATGCCGAACAATTGATGGCTGATTTTCCTGATATGAAGTTCATTCTGATCGGCGATGACGGGCAGAAGGATCCGACCACGTACGCCACGATCGCACGCCGATACCCAGGGCGTGTGCTGGCGATCGGCATCCGGCAGTTGTCTCCACGCGAAGTCGCCGGCAATCTCGGCACCGTTGCGGGGCGTGCGGTCACGCAGCCGATCCCGGTCACCGATGTCCCGGTATTCACGGGAACGACCGGCTCGAATCTGATGAAAACCATGCTGCCGTTCCTGAAACAACAGATGGGCGTCTGACTTTTTCGTACGCCCGGAGCAGGGGGTACGTGCCGCGTGGGATTGGGAATGCAATGCCGGTATAATCGCGTGCATGACTGATTTTCGGGGTGAACAGGGCGCAACGGGCGCGCGAGAAAGCGACGAAAGCGTGCAAGACAAATGCGGGATGCCGATCGCGAAGCGTGTGCCGAAGGAGCGCGTATTCCACGGCGACACCTTCATCGACGAGTACGAATGGCTGCGCGACAAGGAATCGCATGACGTGCAGGATTACGTCGCCGCGCAGAACCGGTATTGCGAGCAGCGTATGGAACCGTTGAAAACCCTACGCTCCACACTGTTCGACGAGCTCAAGTCGCACGTTCAGGAAAACGACATGTCCGTGCCGACACGCATGGATGGCTACTGGTATTTCGTACGCACCCAGGAGGGCCAGCAGTATGCGGTGCAATGCCGTGTGCCTATTCGAGGCGCAGACGATTGGGATCCGCCAACCATTGAAATCGGCGTGCCCATCGACGGCGAACAAGTGGTGTTCGACACCAATGCCGAAGCGCAAGGCCATGATTTCTTCCGTATCGGCGGCATGGATATTTCCAAAGACGGACGTTGGATGCTGTACGGCACCGACACCAGCGGCGACGAACGTTACGATTTCCGCATCCGCAGCTTGGAAACCGGCAAGGAACTGCCGGAAGTGTTCAAGGGCATCGGTGGCGCCTGCTTCACACCGGACGCGCAATGGGTGTTCTATGTGAAGCTCGACGACGCGTGGCGTCCATACGCGGTGATGAGGCACCGCGTCGGCACTCCCATCGTCGACGATGTGGAGGTGTACCGCGAACGAGACGAACGATTCTGGGTTGGCATCGGCCTGTCGTTCGACGAACGCAATCTGGTGATCGGCACCGGGTCGAAGACTACCACCGAAGTGCTGCTGCTTTCCACCGACGATCCGGAAGGCGAATTCCGCGCGTTCATTCCGCGCGAGCAGGACGTGGAATACGACGTGAGTTTCAGCCGTTTCGAAGGTGCCGGCGAGTGCGGTGAGGATATTCCGCTCGCCGTGGTCTACCACAATGCGTTGAACCCGAATTTCGAAATCGATGTGATTGACATGCGCTCCCATGAGCCCCCGTACCGTTTGGGTGAGGGCGTGCGTGTGGCCGTCGGTTCGCCGTACGGATGCGAGCATGGCGACGAGGTCGAACCGGGAGCTTCTGAGATGCCGATCGGCACACCGTATTCCAATCCCTGCAATCCAGCCATTTTGCAGGGCGCGCATGGTCTTGGCATTGAGGGGATCTCGATTCACCGGCATTATGTGGCGCTGCAGTACCGGGCGGAAAGCCTGACGCATATTGCGGTGATGACGAAGGATGCCGCTGCGGAGGATTTTCTTGCGGGGCGTCCATGGAAGTTCACCGAGCTGGTTCCCCACGCGTTGGAAGACGATTGGGATGTCGACGAGTCGGTGGACGAGATCAACGAGGAACGTGCCGAAGTGTGGGGCGCGCTCGACCAATTGGCCGCCGCGCAAGGCGAGGGGTCGGCCGTGCATGGGATCTCCCGCAAGGCGATGACCTCATCGGATGGTGCGACCGCCGATGCGATGCCGGGGGAGACCCGGCGCTTGTATTCGATTGGTGTGGGAGGCAATCCTTCGTATGATGCGCCCCGCATGCGCTACTCGTTCTCCAGTTACACACGTCCCGGCGAACTGCATGATATCGATCCGGCGACCGGCGAGGATCGCCTGTTGAGGCGTGCCACGGTGCTTGGTGGATTTGAACCGCGCGAATACATGGAGCGCAGGGTGTGGGTTACCGCCCGCGATGGCGAGCGCATTCCTGTTTCCTTGGTGTGGCGCAGGGATGTGCCCGCGTGTGATTCGGCGATGTTCGTTACCGGGTATGGCGCGTATGAGATCAGTTCGGATCCGGGATTCTCGGTGTCTCGCATCAGCATGCTTGATCGTGGTGTGCTTTATGCGGTGCCGCACATTCGCGGCGGCGGTGAGATGGGTCGTGCTTGGTATGAGCAGGGGCATTTGCTCAATAAGAAGCATTCGTTTGAGGATTTCGTTGATGCCGTGCGTGCGTTGCAGCGTGCCGGTTTGGCATCGCCTGCTCGCACGGTGGCCGATGGCGGTTCCGCCGGTGGCCTGTTGATGGGTGCCGTGGCGAATATGGCTCCCGAATGTTTCGCGGGCGTTGAGGCGGATGTGCCTTTTGTGGATGCGTTGACATCGATTCTTGATCCGTCGTTGCCGTTGACGGTTACGGAGTGGGATGAGTGGGGCGATCCGCTGCATAATGCGGACGTGTATCGGTATATGAAGGAATATACGCCGTATGAGAATGCGCCGTCTGATGCAAATGATGCGCGGGTTGCGGTTTTTCCCAAGATTTTCATTACCACGTCGATGAATGACACTCGTGTGCTGTATGTGGAGCCGATGAAATGGTTGGCCCGACTGCAGCGTGCGGGCGTGGATGCCGTGGCGAAGATTGAGGTTGAGGCTGGTCATGGGGGTACGTCTGGAAGGTACAAGCAGTGGGAGGAGATCTCCTATGAGAATGCTTGGTGCCTTGGCGTGATGGGTATTACCAGCTGATTAGGCTGTGCGATTTGTGAGATTCGTATGATTCATGCTTTTCGTGTGTTTCGTACAGGAAAGCGGCATGGAGTGTCCATTAGTTGAGCGTTACGCGTCCACGTGCTGATTCGTTGACTAGAGTCGCGTGCTATGAGTGATTCTGCAAAGAAGTACACCATCGCCGTCATTCCGGGCGATGGCATTGGCAAGGAAGTGACTCCGTGGGCTCAGAAGGCTCTGGAGAAGGCGGCCGAGGGCGTTGCCGAATTCGATTACGAGAATTTCGATCTTGGCGCCGAACGTTACCTGCGTGACGGTGCGATTCTTCCGGAAGAGGAAGAGGAACGCATCAAGAAGACCGACGCGATCCTGTTGGGCGCAGTCGGCGATCCGCGTATCAAGGCCGGCATTCTCGAACGTGGCCTGCTGCTCAAGCTCCGTTTCGATCTCGACCAGTACGTCAACCTGCGTCCGTCCAAGCTGTACAAGGGCGTGACCTCCCCGCTCGCCAACCCGGGTGATATCGACTTCGTCGTGGTGCGTGAAGGCACCGAAGGCCTGTACTGCGGCGCCGGCGGAGCGGTTCGCCGCGGCACCCCGAACGAGGTGGCCACCGAAGTTTCCATCAACACCGCCTACGGCGTGGAACGTGTGGTGCGTTACGCCTTCCAGCTGGCCATGAAGCGCAGGAAGCATGTGACCCTCGTGCACAAGAAGAACGTGCTCGTCAACGCCGGAGACATGTGGCAGCGCATCGTCGATAAGGTCGCCGAGGAATATCCGGAAGTTTCCCACGACTATCTGCATATCGACGCGACCACCATTTTCATGGTGTCGAATCCGTCCCGCTTCGACGTGATCCTCACTGACAACCTGTTCGGCGACATCATCACCGACGAGGCAGGTGCCGTGGTCGGCGGTGTCGGATACTCCGCTTCCGGATGCATCAACGCTTCCAACGAATACCCGTCCATGTTCGAGCCGATTCACGGTTCCGCACCGGATATCGCAGGCCAGAACAAGGCCAATCCGACCGCCGCGATCCTTTCTGCGGCCATGCTGCTGCGCCACCTCGGTTTCGACGACGCCGCGGCCGAGATCGATGCGGCCGTCGAAGCGGACATCGAAGAGCTGGGATCCGCTACACGCTCCACCGACGAGGTCGGACGCGACATTCTGGCACGCATGTGACATATGATCCGGAACGCATGATTGCGCCGGATATGTTCGCCTGTTGAGACGCCTGTCGAAATCGAGTTCATGCTTGAATTCGACAGGCGTCTCGCATATTCAGGGGGATTTCAGGGATTGCTTTCAGGGTGGATGAAAGCAACAAGGCAAATTATGGGATATTGTTGAAACCATGAGTGACAACAATGCCGATTACAACGGTTCCGGCCAAGACGAGTATTTCGCGACGAACGATTCAACTCAAGCCGATTACAGGCAGTCGCAGGATGGCTACAATCAGCCTGCATCACAGCCGCACAATCCCAACCTGTACGCATCGCAGCAGCCCGTGCAGGGATATGCCCTGGGTACGCAGGGCAACAACATCCCCGGCGGTACGTATGGCAATGGTCAGCCATATGGTCAGTCGGCTGCCTACGGTTCGTCCGTCCCCGCATATGGCTCGGCCGCTCCCGCTTACGGGCAGCCGACTCAGCCTGCGCAACCTGCACAGCCCATCTACGGCCAGCCGACGTACGGACCTACGGATTACGCACAATCGGCGCAGACCCCCTATTATCAGGAGCCGACTCAGCCCCAATACACGCAGTCCGCATACAATCAGCCACCAACCTACGCGCAGCAGACCTACTATCAGGCGACCCAACAGCAGCCCGGCTATGGCTACGCGCAGAAGTCGAAGATCGTCGCCGGCCTGCTCGGCCTGTTCCTCGGCACCCTCGGCGTGCACAACTTCTATCTGGGATATACCGGCAAGGCCGTGGCTCAGCTGTTGCTGACCCTGATCGGATGGATCATCCTCATCGGACCGATCATTTCCGGAATCTGGGCTCTGATCGAAGCCGTCCTCATCCTGTGCTCCAGCTACGGGTCCAACTGGCACCGCGATGGGCACGGCCAAGAACTCCAAGATTGATGGGCAGAGGCCTGTACAAGCAGCCGGGTGGCAAACTCGTAGGGGTTTCCGTCCGGCTTTCTGATGACATTCCAGCATATTTCCGCGAATGCGCAAGTTCCATCCAATCCGTGGAACAATGTCGGATCGACGGTGATTTCTTTCTTGACGGCGATGACAAGGATTCCCGCCGACTATTGCAGGATTGGGAAAACTTGCTGCAAAGCCAGCGAGGCGCGCCCACACGCGACATTACGCGACGATTGCAAGCGATTACCGCGAACTATCCGAACGTGCGATTGGTGGGTATGACGGCAGAAGGCATTGCCATCGCTTTTCTCCGCGCAATCACAAGCAGTGAATCGCGCAATGCGGAAGATGCAACGGGCAACGGAAATATCGCGCGGTCCACGAAACAATATTCCGGGGAACAACCGGGAATGCATAATGCGCTGACACAAGAGGAATATCTGGAACGCTGGCGGGCCCTGAAACCGACCGTCATCCACGACAAGCCGCGCGACCCGAACGAACAAATGGAAACCGACATCGCATGGGCGCGCGAAGTGGCGGCAGGCAAACGCGAACCCACGCTGCGTATCTGGGAATGGGCCGCTCCGGCCGTGGTCATCGGCAAATTCCAGTCGCTCGAAGACGAAGTCAATACGGCGGTCGCGCAGAAGGAAGGATTCACCGTGGTCCGACGTTGCACCGGCGGCGGGGCGATGTTCATCGAACCGGGCAATACCATCACTTACTCGTTGTACGCGCCGTTCGATTTCACCCAAGGCATAAGCATCGAGGAATCATACCGGCTCTGCGATTTCTGGCTGGTGCGCGCGCTTAAGGAACTCGGGCTCGACGTACGATTCGCCGGTCTCAACGACATCGCCACGCAATACGGCAAACTCGGCGGAGCCGCGCAACGCCGCTTCACACCAGTAGAGGGAGGGCCTGGCGCCATACTGCACCACGTGACCCTCGCCTACGATATCGACGCGGAAAAAATGGGGCGGGTATTGAACACCTCACGTGAGAAAATGTCGGACAAAGCGGTGAAATCAGCGGTAAAACGAGTCGATCCAATGCGCTCGCAGACGGGCATGAGTCGTGAAGACGTGGTTGAACGGCTGCTCGACGCCGCCAGGCGAGTTACAATGTAGCCCGATGGTCGAAGCCGCCCTGATATCAAGGGCAATGAGAACGTTACGAAAGCTTGTGTTCCGTGAGGGCATGTGGAATCGCGCCAAGCTTTCGAGGCCGCGGCAGCGCGCCCGGCAGCGCGCCTGGCGGCGTGCCCAGAGGATGTGCCTATGAACGGAGGTGTGACAAATGGCTACGCCAAACGAGACCAATAGTGGACCCAGTGGCGAAAGCGCGACGTTGCTGCACACCGCGTTGTTCAAGCAGGTTTCTTCCGAAGAGGCGGAGGAACTGCTGCCGCATCTGCAGCATGCCGAATATAGCAAGGGCGACTATATTTTCCGCGAAGGCGACACCGATCACCGCATGTATCTGCTGGAACGCGGGCGCGTCAAACTGATCCGGCAATCGTCCGACAGACGTGTGCAGTTGTTGAGCATTCATGCGTACGGCGAAGTGCTGGGTGAGATTCCGGTGTTCGATCCGCATGGTGGGCCGCGCACCGCGTCCGCCGTGGCCATGACCAGTGACACGAAAGTCGTATGGCTTGAGCATGACGCCCTGTTCGCATGGCTTGACGAGCATCCGCGCGTGGCCGTCGACATGCTTCAGGTGCTCGCGCATCGCATGCGTGACAACAACGAGCGCATTTCGGAGCTTGTGTTCATGGACGTGCCGGGACGTTTGGCGAAAACGCTGCTGAATCTGGCGTCACGCTTCGGCGAGCCGGTCGAGGCGGGGTTGAAGGTGCCGCACGATCTGACGCAGGAGGAAATGGCGCAGCTGGTCGGTTCGTCGCGCGAGACGGTGAACAAGGCGCTGATGGATTTCGCCAACCGTGGATGGATCGCGCGTGAGGGCCGTTCCATCATCATCTACCAGCCTGGCATGCTTATTCGACGATCGAGACGATAATTTTCGACTGTTTTCCAGTGTTTTTCAAGTTTTACGGTTGTTTGTGAGAAACCCGTGATGGCTGCGATCGGCCGGTTGATTAGTAGACCCACCACTTTAGAATGGGCACCATGCCCGAAAAGAAGACTTTGACCGTTCAACGTGTGCTCGCACTCGTGATTGCCTACATCACGCTGAGTGTGGGTGGCGGCGTGGCCGCCAGTTTGTTCCTCCTACCGGCGGTTTTCGGCGCGAACAGCGTCGCCAAGGCGGTTATTCCGTCGCTGTCGGTCGAAGGTATTGATTTTGATGTGACCAGCCTGCCGCAGAAGTCGACCATGTACGCTTCCGATGGCACCACGAAAATCACCGAATTCTGGGATCAGAATCGTGAAGTCGTGCCGTTGAAGAAGATTTCCAAATACATGCAGCAGGCCGTGGTAGCGCGTGAAGACAGACGATTCTTCACTCACGGCGGCGTTGATGTGCAGGGTGTGTTCCGCGCGTTCGTCCAAACGTATATGAAGGGCGACCATCAGGGCGGTTCCTCCCTTACCCAGCAGTATGTCAAAAACGTGCTGATCCTGCAGGCGCAGCAGGATGACGATCCGATTGCACAATACCATGCGTCGGAAGATACCATCGCACGAAAAATGAGGGAAATGCTGATTTCCGTGCAAATGGAAAAGCAGTATTCCAAGCCTGAAATTTTGCAGGGATATCTCAATATCGCACAGTTTGGCGGCAATAGCCTCTATGGCGTGCAGGCGGCTGCGAAGCGGTATTTCAACACCACCGCAGATCAGCTGAACATCGTGCAGTCCGCCACCATCGCGGCAATCACCAAGAATCCGAACGCTTACGATCCTTCCGTCGAATCGAACCAGCCGGAATCCGAGAAGCAACGCAATATCGTGCTGCAGCTGATGAACGAGCAGGGCTATATTTCGGATGCGGAATATCAGGAGGCGGTCAATACTCCGCTCGCAGATACGCTTGATGTCCAGCCTATTTCCACCGGTTGCATGGCCGCGGACTATGATGCGGGCTATTTCTGCGATTACGTGGTGCACAAGATCTTGAATTCCAAGGAATTCGGCAAGACCAGTGAGGATCGAGAAAAGCTGCTGAAAGAAGGCGGTCTGAAGATCGTCACCACGTTGGATATCGATGCCAACACCTTGTTGAACGAAACCGCGCGCAACACCATCCCACCGGAAGATTCCTCCGGCATGGAAATCGTGATGGCGTCCGTCAAACCGGGTACCGGAGAAGTGTTGGGCTTCGGTCTGAATCGAACGTATGATGCCACCGAAGCGGCGCAGAACGACCAGACCAGGGATTCCATGAACTATGCCGTGGATCGAGAAGACGGCGGCGGCATGGGCTTCTCCATCGGCTCGTCGTGGAAGCCTGTCAATCTGGTGGCATGGATGGAAGCGGGACATTCCGTCAACGAGAACCTGCAGACGTCCACGAGGTATTCGACCTCGTTGTTCGCATGCGATCGTTATACCGGCGGCACTGATACGTGGAACGTCACCAACGCAATAACCAATGGAACGGTGAACCCGGAAACGCCGGCATTGGCTTTGGCAAGGTCTCATAACACCACGCAGGCTTCCATGGGATCCATCATCGGCTTGTGCAAGATTGCCGATACCGCAACTGAACTTGGCTATCATGATGCGAATACCGGTGAGACGCTCGACAAGACCTCATCATTCGTGCCTGCCATGATGGTCGGCAACGTCAACGTGTCCCCGCTGACGATGGCAAGCATCTTCGCTGTATATGCGTCCAATGGCGTGCAGTGCGATCCGATCGCGCTGAAGCAGGTGACTGATGTGGACGGCAATGATATTAAGGTGCCTTCCGCGAACTGCCATCAGGCGGTCGATCCGGAAATCATCCAAACGCTTGCTTGGGCCATGAATCAAGGCGTTGTCCGTCCTGACGGCGCAGGCGGTGTGGCACAGCTAGCCAATGGACGTAAGACCTTCGCCAAGACCGGTACCCACGAGGATCAGCTAGTTACGACGGGTGGTTTCATTCCGAACCAGATCGCCACATTCGTGCTTGTCGGTGACGTGCAGAACCCGGTTGGACACCCGATTGCGAATATCGCTATCAACGGCCAGTACCACAGCTACTGGGATGGTTCCACCATCGCGGCCCCGGCATGGCGTGACTTTATGAATGCTTATGCGGAACGCAAACAGCTGCCGATTGACAACGATTATGGGCAGCCTGCGGCCAAGTATTCCGCAACATCCGGCACGGTCACCAAGATCGGCGGTGGAAAGCAGAATGCCACCCAGCAGCAAAGCACAATCATTCAGCAGCAGAACCAGTCGCTTCAGCAGCAAAGCCAGCAGAACGACCAGCAGGATGATCAGGATCAGCAGCAGACCGAAGATGAGTGACGCTTCCGTAATTCAGCGAATGGAAGTGAACAATCAATGAACGCCCGCCACGCTCGGCGGGCGTTCTGCGTAGAATGCAGATAGTGCCGGTTTTATGGCACGAAATCTCCAGAGAAGCTCAAGGGGAATACAAGAAGAAGGTTCAGCCGATCGGCATGGAGCCAGTAGGTGCGACCGGAGGGGAGCTACTACGATGAGCGAAGACGAAAAGAAGGCGAAGCGGTCGAAGAAGGCCAAAACCAATGGCACGGTTGGCCTGTTCGATCCTATGACTTTGCGTGGCATGACCGTGCGCAACCGCATCTGGCTGCCGCCAATGGACACGTATTCCGCGTTGGCCCAGGATGGCCTGCCCACGCCATTCCACTACCAGCATTATGTGTCACGTGCCATGGGCGGTTTCGGCATGGTTATCGTGGAAGCCACCGCAGTGACGCCGGAGGGTCGTATTTCGCCGTGCGACTTGGGATTGTGGGCCGACGAGCAGATGGACGCATGGCGTTGGATCGTTGCCGATGCGAAGGCCGCCGGCGCGACGATGGCGGTGCAGCTCAACCATGCCGGACGCAAGGCTTCCACCGGCTGCTTCTCCATCGGATACGAGCATGAGAGCGTGCCGGAAGAGCAGGGCGGATGGCAGACCGTGGGGCCAAGTGCCAACGCGTTCGGGCCGTTGGACAAGCCTCGCGAACTCACCGTTGACGAAATCCATGCCATCGTCGACCAGTTCCGCGACGCCGCTTGGCGTGCTTATGATATCGGCTTTGACGCGGTGGAAATTCATGCGGCCCACGGCTATCTGCTGTCGCAATTCCTCGATCCGCTGATCAACAAGCGCGAGGATGAATACGGCGGATCGTTCGACAACCGTATCCGCATACTGGTCGAAGTCGTGGACGCCGTGCGTTCCGTCATCCCCGACACCATGCCGGTGCTGGTGCGCGTTTCCGCGACCGATTGGGCCGCCGGAGGCTGGGATCTCGATCAGACCGTCGACCTTGCCAAAGTCCTGAAGAAGCACGGTGTCGATCTGATGGACGTCTCCACCGGAGGCATGATTCCGGGCGTGACCATTCCCGTCAAACCCGATTATCAGGTTCCATTCGCCGAACAGGTGCGCTCGCGTGCCGAAATTCCAACCACGGCCGTCGGATTGATCACCAAGCCGAAGCAGGCCAAGAAGATTTTGAAATCCGGTGCCGCCGACGCCATCGAAATCGGACGTGCGGCGCTTCGTGATCCGAATTGGCCTCTTCGCGCCGCCCACAAGCTCGGTATTCCGACCGAAGATGCGCCCTACCAGCCGCAGTATGTGCGTGGCGCATACTAAACGCAACCAATAACCAAGGTAATATCGAACAACAATCGAACAACAATAATGCGCCCTGCACCGCGTTGGCGGTCGCAGGACGCATTATTATTTGGTGCTCGCTGCCGATTGAAATAATCGGTATCAGGCGTCGATGCCGACAGCCTGGCTCACATGGTCGAATCCGTCGCGCTTGAGCAGTTCGGCAAGGCCGCGCTTCAACACGGTGATCTGCTGCGGTCCGCGATACATCAGCGAGCTGATGAACATGACCAACGACGAGCCGGAACGAATCTTCGCATACGCCTGCTGCGGAGTGAACACGCCGCCGATGCCGGCAATCGCAAAACGGTCGCCATACTCGCGGTACACCTGCTTGATGCGTTCGTTGCTGGCCTCATAGCATGGCGAACCTGACAGTCCGCCCTCCCAATCGCGAGGAATCTCCATGCCGGCGCGGTCCTTCTGCAGATTCGCAATCGACAAGCCCTGCACATTGTGTTCGGCAAGCACGTCAAGCAGATCCTTGAACTCTTCCCAGGACTTATTCAACGGCATCTTCACCAGCGTGGGCTGTGGACGTTCGATCTTGTCGAGTTCGGTGAACAGCTTGTCGAGCGCTTCAGGGCTCTGATTGAACGGTTCGCCGGCCATCGTGTTCGGGCAGGAGATGTTCACTTCGATCATGGCGGTGCGACCGGCCGTGCGGCGCATCGAAATGCAGTAATCCTCGATGCCTTCGTCCAAATCGCCGGTCTTATCGTCATTCGTACGCGCGATCGACACGGAAATCTGCATGTCGCGCGCCTTCGTCCAAGCCTGTTCCGCGCGCGGAACAACGATTTCCGAACCCTCATTGGCAAGACCGACATGCACCATCATCGAATCATATTCGGGCAGACGGTGGAACCACGGCTTCGGATTGCCGGGGCACGGACGAGACGTGGTGGATCCGACCGTTTCGAAGCCGAAGCCGGCGTTGTCGAGCAGCACCGGCATCTCGCAGTTCTTGTCGAGGCCGGCGGAAAGGCCGAACGGATTGACGAAGTCGACGCCCATCACGCTGGTTTCCAGCACGGGGTCGGAATAGTTGAGCATTTCACGGCACGCCCACATCAGCGGCGGAATGTTCTTGGTGATCTTGCAGAACTGAATCATCTGGTCGTGCGCCACATCGGGCGTCTGATTGAACACGAAATGCGGCTTGATGATGTGCTTGTAGCCGAAGGTGAAGAGATCTGTGGTGGCTTTGTTCACCGCATCGTGCCAGAAATTCTCAGAAACATACGTCATGGTTCATTATTCTCGCACCGTTTGTCGCAGGAAAGCAACACGTCGATTGATTTCGCTGACGGGATGTCGACGTTCGTTTTTGTTCGATTTGAACGATTACAGGAGTGCCAAGTATATTTTTTCGTGAGGAAAACGCGCGAAACGCTCATCTCAGTTTTTATTTTGAGTGAACATGTGCGATAATGTTCGAATGATATCGTCACAACGTCAGCATTTGATTTTGAGCAGGTTGCGTACCCGCGGTGCGGTGCGTATCACCGCATTGTCCAAGGAATTGGGCGTTTCCGCCATGACCATCCGACGCGATATCGCCGATCTGGCCGACAAGGGTCTGCTGAAGCGTGTGCACGGCGGCGCCGTCACCACCAGCACGCTGCTGAGTGAGCCGCTGTTCTCCGTAAAGTCGCAGATGGACATCGGATTGAAGGACGCCATCGCACAGGAAGCCATCAAATATGTGGCACCCGGCGACGTGATCGCCATCGGCGGCGGCACCACCGCATACGTATTCGCGCAACATCTGCTGGAATCACAGCAGTCGTCGGGGATCACCATCCTCACCAACTCCATTCCGGTGGCGGAACTGGTGCAGGCGCTGGAATCGAAAGACGTGGAAGTCATCGTGACCGGCGGCGTGACCACCCGATCCAACTCGCTCGTAGGCCCGATCGCAGACAAAGTGGTGGCCTCCCTGCGCGTCAACACAGTCTTCCTGGGCACGCATTCCGTGTCCATTCCGCGCGGCTTCCTCATGCCGAACTCGCTTGAGGCCGCAACCGATATGGCAATGATGGACATTGCCGATCGCACCATAATTTTGACCGATCACACCAAGTGGAGCTGCACATCATTGTCGCTTTTCGCACGCTTCGACCAGGTGGACACGGTCATTACCGATGATGGACTAGACCCCGATTCGGTTGGGAAAACAAGGGATTTGGTTAAAGAGCTCGTGCTGGCACACCAGAGCGAGCCTATTCAGGAAGGTGAATAACCATAATGAGTGAATTCGCAAACTACACTCCCGGAGAGTACGCGAAGGAGCACATTCGCATCACGCCGACCACGCTCGCCGATGGCCGCGCTTTCTTCTACCTCGACGATGATCCGGAATACGTTTCCGGCGCGAAGACGCGCGAACTGAACGATCCTCGTCAGCTGGCATATCGTTTCTCCAACCAGCTCAACGCGGCCGGTGAGGAAGTGCCGTACGCTGCTCCGGAAATGCGTCGCGATCCACTGACCGGCGACTGGATTCCTATGGCGACCGCACGCATGAACCGTCCGATCACCGCGGGCCCTGGCGCCACCGCCAAAGGCAACCCGCTGGCCGCACGCAAGCCGGGCGACCCGTACCAGGACGGCGAAGTGCCGGACACCGACTACAACGTGGTCGTGTTCGAAAACCGCTTCCCGTCGATGGTTCGCGTGCCGGGCCGTTCCGAAGCCGTGGAATACGTCAACGGCAACCCGCTGTGGGAGAAGAAGCTCGCCGCAGGCCGCTGTGAAGTGATCTGCTTCGACCCGGACGAAGACGGTCTGCCGGCAGACCTGCCGGTCTCCCGTCTGCGCACCGTCGTGGAAGCATGGGCGTTCCGTACCGCCGAAATCTCCAAGATGGAAGGCATCGAACAGATCTTCCCGTTCGAAAACCACGGACAGGAAATCGGCGTCTCCCTGGCACACCCTCACGGACAGGTCTACTGCTACCCGTTCATCGCGCCGAAGATGGAAGCCGAACTCAAGCAGACCGAAGCCTACCATGAGAAGACCGGCGGCAACCTGCTCAAGGATCTCATGAACTCCGAAATCGAGGCCGGGGAGCGCATCGTCATGCGCAACCACAGCTGGGTGGCCTACGTGCCAGCAGCAGCCCGCTGGCCCCTCGAGGTGCATGTGGCCCCGGTGCGCGACGTGCTCACCCTCGACGAGCTCAACGACCAGGAACGTTGGGATCTGGCCGTCATGTACTCCACCCTGCTCAAGCGCGGCAACGCGTTCTTCGACAAGGGTGACGGCAAGGGTATGGACCTGCCGTACATCGCAGCATGGCATCAGGCTCCGATCCACGACGTACGCCGTGAAAACTACCGCCTGAACCTGCAGTTCTTCTCGTTCCGCCGCGCAGCCAACAAGATCAAGTATCTGGCCGGATCCGAATCCGGCATGGCCGCATGGGTTTCCGACACCACGCCGGAACTCATCGCCAAGCGCTTCCACGAGCTCGGACCAGTCGATATCGAAGGCTGAAAGCCAATAAAACCCAAAGGACAAAACACCAATGACTGCTGTTGAATTCATTGAGCCGCTCTCGCACGACGAGGGTGTGAAGAACGCGACCGATCTGTTCCGTGCCACCTACGGTGAGGAGCCGGCTGGCGTATGGGCCGCACCGGGCCGTGTGAACTTGATCGGCGAACACACCGACTACAACGCGGGCCTGTGCCTGCCGATCGCACTGCCGCACCGCACGTTCATCGCGCTCAAGCCGCGTGAAGACACCAAGGTGCGCGTGGTTTCCGACGTTGACTCCGAAAACGTTACCGAAGCCGACCTCGACGGCCTGCAGGCCGGTGGCGTGGAAGGCTGGGCCGCCTACCCGGTAGGCGTTGCCTGGGCATTGCGCGAAGCCGGCTTCGATGCGGTGCAGGGCTTCGATGCGGCATTCTCCTCCTGCGTGCCGCTCGGATCCGGTCTGAGCTCCTCCGCAGCCATGACCTGCTCCACCGCCTTGGCGTTGGATGACGTGTACGGTTTGGGTTATGGCGCATCCGATGCCGGTCGTGTGACGCTGATCAACGCCGCCATCAAGTCGGAAAACGACATGGCGGGCGCGTCCACCGGTGGGCTCGATCAGAACGCATCCATGCGCTGCACTTTCGGCCATGCGTTGCGTCTTGATTGCCGTCCAGAGCTGAGCCCGCTGGAGAACGTCTCCCAGCAGGAATTCGATCTCGACAAGTACGGTCTGGAACTGCTGGTGCTTGACACTCAGGCTCCGCACCAGCTCAACGACGGACAGTATGCCCAGCGTCGCGCCACTTGCGAGAAGGCCGCCGAAATCCTCGGCGTGGCCAACCTGCGTGTGGTCGCCGACAGCATCGCCAAGTCCGACGATCCGTTCCAGGCGCTCAAGGAAACGCTCGACAAGCTGGAAGACGACACGATGAAGAAGCGCGTGCGCCACGTCATCACCGAAATCGCCCGTGTCAACTCCTTCGTGCGTGCCTTCGCCAACGGCAAGATCGACGAGGCCGGCCGACTGTTCAACGCGTCTCATGATTCGCTCGCTGCGGATTATGAAGTGACTGTGCCCGAGTTGGATATTGCCGTGGACGTGGCCCGTGCCAACGGTGCGTATGGTGCGCGTATGACCGGCGGCGGCTTTGGTGGCTCCATCATCGCCCTGGTGGATAAGGGCCAGGGGCACGAGATCGCACAGAAGATTGCTGACCGCTTCGAAAAGGAAGGTTTCAACGCACCTCGCGCCTTGCCGGCGTTCGCTGCGGCTTCCGCGAGCCGTGAGGCCTGATCGCAGAAGCTGATGCAGAAACGCGCGTTGGCGCACGTCCATGAAAAGGACGTGCGCCAACGCGCGTTTCTGCATGATTCACTTGTGGGCCAGATGGGTGCACAGCTATCTCACGACGATGGCCAGCAGGCACGATGCCGTAGACCAGATACGGCTAGCTTGATGAGATACCGAAGCTGCGGCTCCACCATTCTTAACACCATGCAGCAGGTGTTCGGCGCGATTGGCACGTCCATCGCCACCTGCCTGCTGTCGATGGGCTCCGGCGCCACCGATGCGGAAGGCTTCGTTGCGGGATCCCGCTACGGCTATGTGTTCGGCTTGGTGCTGATCGTCATCGTGCTGGTCTTCTCCTTCTTCCTGAAAGAAGACAAGATCAGCGAAAAGTGAATCGCATGACATATTGTAAAAAGCGCTTGCCGAAATCGTATTTCCAAACGATCGGCAGGCGCTTTTCTTTTATGAAATCCGATTTCACGTCGAAAACAGATATTCCAAAAAACGACTTTCCGCAACTTTTGAAACCGGTTTGACGGAAGAAATCGTCTCACAATGTAATGCGATTGCCGAAAAAACGACTTTTTTGACATCTGCCTTTTCTATACTTAAGGCACGTCCGGCATTTTGCCGAGACGGTAACTGGATATTCGCACCTAACGTTTAGGGAGTTCCATGAACAAGGCAATCATCACCGTCGTCGGCCAGGATACTGTCGGCATCATCGCACGCGTCTGCACCTACCTTTCCGAGCATCAGGTCAACGTGCTTGACATTTCTCAGACCATCATCGACGGTTTCTTCAACATGATGATGATTGTGGATTATTCCAACACCGACAAGGAATTCGGCGAGGTCGTGGACGATCTCGACAAGCTTGGCGAAGAGATCGGCGTGCGCATCCGCTGCCAGCGCGAGGAAATCTTCACCAAGATGCACCGCGTCTGATCCATCAGGGTTCATCGGTAAGGAGCGAAGGAACACATCATGCTGAATATCATGGAGGTCCACGAGACCAACCAGATGATCGAGCAGGAGAAGCTCGACGTACGCACCATCACCATGGGCATCAGCCTGCTGGACTGCGCGGCCGACAGCGTCGACGAAGTCTGCGACAACATCTACAACAAAATCACCACGTACGCCAAGGATCTCGTATCCACCGGCAAAGCCATCGAACGCGACTACGGCATTCCGATCGTCAACAAGCGCATCACCGTCACCCCGATCTCGTTGGTCGGCGCAAGCTCCTGCAAGACGTCGGACGATTTCGTGAAAATCGCGCATGCGCTTGACCGTGCGGCAAAGCAAGTCGGCGTTGATCTGATCGGCGGCTACTCCGCACTCGTGTCCAAATCCATGACCCCCGCCGAAGAGCTGCTCATCCGTTCCCTGCCGAAGGCGCTGAGCGAAACCGACATCGTCTGCTCGTCCGTCAACGTGGGATCCACCAAAACCGGCATCGACATGAACTCCGTCGAACTGCTCGGCCACATCATCAAAGACATCGCACACGCCACCGCAGACAACGACTCCTACGGATGCGTGAAATTCGTGGCATTCTGCAATGCCCCCGACGACAACCCGTTCATGGCAGGCGGCTTCCATGGCGTAACCGAAGGCGACGCGGTCATCAATGTCGGCGTCTCCGGCCCCGGCGTGGTTTCCCGCGCGCTCGACGAAGCCAAGGGCAAAAACTTCGAATTCCTATGTGAAACCATCAAGCGCACCGCGTTCAAGATCACGCGCGTCGGCCAGCTGGTGGCACAGGAGGCATCCCGTCGCCTCGGCATTCCATTCGGCATCATCGACCTTTCCCTCGCGCCAACCCCGGCCGTAGGCGACTCCGTCGGCGAAGTGCTCGAAAAGATCGGCCTCGAACAGGTTGGCGCACCGGGCACCACCGCGGCGCTCGCCATGCTCAACGATCAGGTGAAGAAGGGCGGCATCATGGCGTCCTCCTACGTCGGCGGACTTTCCGGCGCATTCATCCCCGTCTCCGAGGACAAGAACATGATCGACGCGGCGACCAACGGCTGCCTGAAGATCGAAAAGCTTGAAGCCATGACCTGCGTATGCTCCGTCGGCCTTGACATGATCGCCATTCCGGGAGACACCACCGCCTCCACCATTTCCGGCATCATCGCCGATGAAGCCGCCATCGGTATGGTCAACCAGAAGACCACGGCTGTGCGCGTGATTCCGGTTGAAGGCAAAGGCGTAGGGGAGATGGCCAACTTCGGCGGCCTGATGGGCTATGCGCCGATCATTCCAGTCAACCAGACCAGCTGCGAAGCTTTCGTGACCCGAGGTGGCCGCATCCCCGCCCCAATCCACAGCTTCAAAAACTAGCCCCTCTCTTCCCGATGCATGCTTGTCGCGTGCGATTCATTCTTGCGATTTGTGCTTGCGTTGGGTGCATAAGTTGCTGTAATGGGGAGGTCACAGAAGAGCGGGATATTCTATTCGCGACACACTCAAGGCCGTTCGGCCAAGCTTACGGTCTCGAACAGAATATCCCGCTCTTCTGCTCGAGACCGTACATTTCGTTGTGTCTTGCATAAAAGAAAAGAAAACTTACTTAAGTTGAACTCAGCGTAGCTGGAGAGGCGGCGGGGGCTGTTTCAGACCGTAAAGACTTGGCCTGAGCGGCCTGGAGCGTGTCGGGAATAGACCCCGCCGCCTCTCCAGCGGAACTTACTATACAAAAGCAAGTAAATTATTGAAAAACCTAGAAGTTGCAGGCAGGGGAGGGATTACTGGCCGCCGGCGAAGCCTAGTTGGCGCCAGGCTTCGTAGATGGCGATGGATGCGCAATTGGTGAGGTTCAGGGAACGCAGGCTCGGGCGCATTGGCAATCGCACCTGTTCGGCCACGTGCGGACCGGCCATAATATCCATCGGATCGGGAATATTGCCCGGCTCCGGGCCGAACAGCAGAATGTCAGTCGGCTTGTATTCGATGTCGGTATACAGTTTGGTGGCGTGCGCGGTGAACGCGATGATGCGCGAATTCGGCATGGATTCCACCAGATTCTCAAAATTCGGGTGCAATACCACGTGGGCCATGTCGTGGTAGTCCAGTCCGGCACGGCGCAGTTTCGTATCGCGCAGATTGAATCCGAGCGGCTCCACCAAATGCAGAATCGTGCCGGTCACCGCGCATAGGCGGATTGCCGAACCGGTGTTGCCCGGAATGCGGGGGGAGTAGTAGCACAAGTGGGGCGTGGAGGTTTCGGCTTTGGCCGCGTCTTCGGCTGACAGCATCGCGTCGACCACGGAAATCGGATTGCCGTGCGCGTCGGTCACGAGTTCGTCCGGCCCATAATTCGACTTGCGGTAGCCGTATTCGAACATTTTCTCGACTTTGGCTTCCGCTGCGGTTGCGCCTTGCGCGTCATTGGTATGCTCTTCGTTCGTCATGAATGCAAGAATAGGTACGATGAACGACACGAACGAGCCTAATACCGAAATTGAAAACGCCGAAGCTGTGGCGGACGCGCTTGCCGAATGGTGGCATGCTTCGGCGCGTGACCTGCCATGGCGTTTCGGCCGCACTACTGCGTGGGGCGTGCTTGTCTCCGAAGTGATGAGCCAGCAGACGCAGATGAGCCGTGTGGTACCGTATTGGAACGATTGGATGGAACGCTGGCCTGATGCGGTCGCGCTTGCCGATGCCGCGAAAGCGGATGTGATCACGGCTTGGGGCAGGCTCGGCTATCCGAGACGCGCCTTGCGATTGCAGGAATGCGCCCGCGTGGTCGCTTCCGATTACGATAACAAGCTGCCGCGTACGTACGATGAGTTGCTGGCATTGCCGGGTATCGGCGATTATACGGCCAGCGCGGTGATGAGTTTCGCGTTTGGTGAGCGCATCGCGGTGGTGGATACGAATATTCGCAGGGTGCTTTCGAGGGTTTTTCTTGGCGAGGAGTCGCTTGGCGGCGCCGCAAGACCTGCGGAACGTGCGTTGGCGAAGCAGATGTTGCCGCAGGATGATGCCTCAAAATGCAGACGGTTCGACCGTCCTTCAGTGGTGTGGAATCAGTCCGTTATGGAATTGGGCGCGACCGTCTGCACGGCAAAGGCTCCGTTGTGCGAGGCGTGCCCTGTTTCGGGACATTGCGTGTTTTTGCATAATGGTCGTCCGGGATTGGGGGAACGTCGCACGCGGCCGCGTCAACGTTTCCAAGGTACGGATCGTCAGGTGCGTGGGCTGGTGCTGAATGCGCTGCGCAATCTGCCGGAAGGTGCGATCGCCCTTAATCGCAAGTCGCTTGAACGACTGTGGGACGACCATATCCAGCTTGATCGGTGCATCGCATCGTTGGATGAGGATGGTCTTATCGAAATCCTGCCGAATGCGGATGTGCGTCTTCCGGTATGAAAGGAAGAATGCCGACGTTCTTTGGATGTGCGCACGCTAGACTGTGAGATCATGGCACAGAAGACGTCCTCGAAATCCGGCAAGAAACGTTCGAAAAAACAGCAGGCGATATTTCGTCGCCGTCGCATCGTCGTCGGCATCGCTGCGATAGTGCTGATTTCTTTTCTGGTGTTTTGCCTGTACTCCCTGTCGAGGGGGATTGTCGCGGTGAATCGTGAGATTCATCATGCGGACGTGTATGCGATTTCCCGTAAGGAAGTGCCGTCCCCGACCAAGGAGAAGAAAAGCGGGGTGCCGGATTGCGATGCGTCCAATGTCGCGCTTTCGTTGACTCCTGCGGCGTCAAGTTTCGGTGTGGGCGATTCGATGGATTTCACTACGGACGTCAAATATGACGGTTCCAGCAAGGTTGGTTGCTTGGTTGATGTGTCGGCTTCCAGCGTGGTGTTGACGATCAAATCGGGCGATGATGTGGTTTGGAAGTCGAATGTGTGCCCCGTTGACACCGACTATCGTCTGTTGGCGAAGGGCGACGAGGTCAGACAGACGATCACCTGGCCGGGAACGCGTACTGGCAGCGAATGCGTGGAGGATCAATCCACCCTGCCGAAGGTGGATCGTGGCGTGTATTCGGCGCAGCTTTCGATTGAAGGGCATCCCAAAGCGAAGTCCGATCCGGTCGGCGTCACTATTGAATAAAAATCTATAGGATATGTTATTCTCATGACTTTGCGTACATGCGTGTCATATAGCGGGCACGCTGACAAGGAAGAAGCGCCCGCGTACTAGGCATATGGTGGCCAATGGGAGCGCTTCCGGGGAAACATATCGAAACGATTTAGCGAGCGATAAGGAACGTCCATTGGCTGAGGCTACGACGAACACCACCACCATCATCGCACGCGCCGACCAGCACGATATTGATCTGCACAAGGCGTCGGACCGTGTGAACTTCGGCTCCATCCGCGAGCCCATTGATGTACCCTACCTGTTGGGTGTACAGACTGACAGCTTCGACTGGCTCATCGGCAACGAGCGCTGGCAGAAGCGTGTCGAGGAGGATCTGGCGAACGGCACCAACACCGTGCCCCACACCTCCGGTCTTGATGAGGTCTTCCAGGAGATCTCCCCGATCGAGAACTTCGCTCAGACCATGAGCCTGACCTTCTCCGATCCGTATTTCGAAGAACCGCGCCACACCGTGCAGGAGTGCAAGGAGAAGGATTACACCTACTCCGCGCCGCTGTATGTGAACGCTGAATTCGAAAACGGCGACACCGGCGAAATCAAGTCCCAGACCGTGTTCATGGGCGATTTCCCGCTGCAGACCCCGCACGGCACCTTCATCATCGGTGGTACCGAGCGAGTGATCGTGTCTCAGCTGGTGCGTTCTCCGGGCGTGTACTTCGACCGCAGCCAGGATCGCACTTCCGACAAGGAAGTCTTCGGCGCGAAGATCATCCCGAGCCGTGGCGCATGGCTTGAGTTCGAGATCGACAAGCGTGACGTGCTTGGCGTGCGCGTGGACCGCAAGCGCAAGCAGTCCGCCATCGTGTTCCTCATGGCCATCGGCATGACCAAGGATGAGATCGCCGATGCGTTCAGGGATTACCCGCTGGTTATGGACGCGCTTGCCAAGGAGACCGTGCAGACCCAGGACGAGGCTCTGACCGATCTGTACCGCAAGATCCGCCCGGCCGACACCCCGACGCCGGAAGCTGGCCGCAACCTGCTGGATTCCTTCTACTTCAACACCAAGCGTTACGATCTGGCCCGCGTTGGCCGTTACAAGATCAACCGCAAGCTTGGTCTGGAAAAGGATGTCAACGATCGCAGCCTGTCTCGCGAAGACATCATCTCCACCATCAAGTACCTGGTCACCCTGCATGCCGGCGACACCAAGTTCCCGGGCAAGCGTGACGGCCAGGATGTGGATCTGCGCGTGGACGTCGACGATATCGATCATTTCGGCAACCGTCGTATCCGCCAGGTCGGCGAACTGATCCAGAACCAGCTGCGTACCGGTCTGAGCCGTATGGAGCGTGTGGTCCGCGAACGTATGACCACCCAGGATCCGGAGGCCATCACCCCGCAGTCCCTGATCAACATTCGTCCGGTGAACGCCACCATCAAGGAGTTCTTCGGAACTTCCCAGCTGTCGCAGTTCATGGATCAGAACAACCCGTTGGCAGGCGTCACCAACAAGCGTCGTCTGTCCGCTCTGGGCCCTGGCGGTCTGTCTCGCGACCGCGCATCCATGGAAGTGCGAGACGTGCACCCGTCCCACTTCGGCCGTATGTGCCCGATCGAGTCTCCTGAAGGCCCGAACATCGGTCTTATCGGTTCTCTGGCAACCTTCGGCCGCATCAATCCGTTCGGCTTCATCGAGACCCCGTACCGTAAGGTCATCAACGGCCATGTGACCGACGAGGTCGAATACATGACCGCAGACCGCGATGCCGAGCACGTGATCGCACAGGCCAACCAGGAACTCGACGAGAACGGCAACTTCGTCAAGAAGCAGGCTCTTGCCCGAGTCGGCGAAGAAGAAGCAGTCGATGTGCCCGTCAGCTCCGTTGACTACATGGACGTTTCCCCGCGTCAGATGGTTTCCGTCGGCGCCTCCCTGATTCCGTTCCTGGAGCACGATGAGGGCCACCGAGCGCTGATGGGTACCAACATGCAGCGTCAGGCAGTGCCGCTGATCGAATCCGAGCGCCCGCTGGTGGGCACCGGTGCCGAATGGCGTGCGGCCGTCGATTCCGGCGATGTCATTCTGGCTGAGAAGCCGGGTGTGGTGACGTATGTTTCCGCCGACATCATCCGTGTGATGAACGACGACGGCACCACCAGCTCCTACAAGCTGGCCAAGTTCCTGCGTTCCAACCAGACCACCTGCTACAACCAGGTTCCGCTGATCCACGACGGCGAACGTGTGGAAGCCGGTACCGTGCTTGCCGATGGTCCGGCCACCCAGAAGGGCGAAATGGCACTGGGCAAGAACCTGCTCATCGCCTTCATGCCGTGGAACGGCTACAACTACGAGGATGCTGTGATCATCTCCCAGCGTCTCGTGCAGGACGACACCCTGAGCTCCATCCACATCGAGGAATATGAGATCGACGCCCGCGAAACCAAGCTGGGTGCCGAAGAGATCACCCGCGATCTGCCGAACGTCGGCGAGGACGCGGTGGCCAACCTCGACGAGCGTGGCATCATTCGCATCGGTGCCGAGGTCGAAGCCGGCGACATTCTGGTGGGCAAGGTCACCCCGAAGGGCGAGACCGAGCTGACTCCGGAAGAGCGTCTGCTCCGCGCCATCTTCGGCGAGAAGAGCCGCGAGGTGCGTGACACCTCGCTGCGCGTGCCTCACGGCGAAACCGGTACTGTGATCGCCGTCAAGGAGATCACTCGCGAGGATGCCGAGGAAGACGGCGACGAGCTGCCGAACGGCGTGAACCAGATGATCCGCGTCTACATCGCGCAGCATCGTAAGATCACCCAGGGCGACAAGCTGTCTGGCCGCCACGGCAACAAGGGTGTTATCTCCCGCATTCTGCCGGAAGAGGATATGCCGTTCCTTGCCGACGGTACTCCGGTCGACATCATGCTGAACCCGCTGGGCGTGCCTTCTCGAATGAACCTTGGCCAGGTGCTGGAACTGCACTTGGGCTGGATCGCGCACGCCGGCTGGGACATCTCCCTTGATCCGGATGCCGAAGCCGCTTGGAAGAAGTACATTCCGCAGGGCGCCGAAAAGGGCGAGCCGGGCACTCCGGTGGCAACTCCGGTGTTCGACGGCGTTCGTCCGGAAACCATCAAGGGCCTGCTGTCCTGCACCCTTCCGGATCGCGACGGCAACAAGCTGGTCGGCGACGACGGCAAGGCTGTGCTGTTCGACGGCCGTACCGGCGAACCGTATCCGAAGCCGATCTCCGTTGGCTACATGTACATGCTGAAGCTGCACCACCTGGTCGACGACAAGATCCACGCGCGTTCCACTGGCCCGTACTCCATGATCACCCAGCAGCCGTTGGGCGGTAAGGCTCAGTTCGGTGGCCAGCGTTTCGGCGAGATGGAAGTGTGGGCCCTCGAGGCCTATGGCGCCGCCTACACGCTGCATGAAATGATGACCACCAAGTCCGATGACGTCGACGGCCGCGTGCGTGTCTACGGCGCCATCGTGAAGGGCGACAACCTGCCGCCGGCAGGCATTCCGGAATCCTTCAAGGTGCTGCTTAAGGAAATGCAGTCCCTGTCGCTGAACGTCGAAGTGCTCAACGCCGAAGGCGTGGCCATCGACATGAAGGACGAGGACGACGATCCGTCTACTTCCTCCGACGATTTGGGCTTCAACATTGGCGCACGTCCTGACGCGGCCGCCAAGGAAGACCAGGTTGTGGAAGAACCTGAATTCCAGTGATCCCAAGGCTGGTCGCGTTGCCTGACAGCGCGGCGCGACCAGCCTGATGAAACGTGATTAAGCATTAAGAATCGATAGACAGGACAATAGAGTGCTGGACGTCAACGCATTTGACAAACTGAGGATTGGCCTGGCCACCGCCGACGACATCCGTAACTGGAGCCACGGCGAGGTCAAGAAGCCTGAAACCATCAACTACCGTACCCTGAAACCGGAGAAAGACGGCCTGTTCGGCGAGCAGATCTTCGGACCTACCCGCGACTGGGAATGCGCCTGCGGCAAGTACAAGCGCGTGCGCTTCAAGGGCATCGTCTGCGAACGCTGCGGTGTGGAAGTCACCAAGAGCCGTGTTCGTCGTGAGCGCATGGGCCATATCGAGCTTGCCGCTCCGGTGACCCACATCTGGTTCTTCAAGGGTGTTCCGTCCCGTTTGGGCTACCTGCTGGACATCGCTCCGAAGGATCTGGAAAAGGTCATCTACTTCGCCGCCTACATGGTCACCAGCGTCGATGAGGAACAGCGTCATGAGGATCTTCCGGGTCTGCAGGACGAGTTCGACAACGATATCGCCAACCTGGAGAAGCGCCGCAACGCGGAAATCGAAGAGCGTGCCAAGAAGGTCGAAGCCGATCTGGCTGAACTTGAGGCCGAAGGCGAAGCCAAGGGCTCCGCACGCGCCAAGCTGCGCAACAGCGCCGAGCGTGAAATGGCCGCCATCCGCGTTCGTTTCGACGAGCAGATCCAGCGTCTGAGCGCCGTGTTCGACCGCTTCAAGAACCTGAAGCCGGGCGACATGGAAGGCGACGTCGACCTGTGGCGTGAGATGGAAGACCGCTACGGCGATTACTTCGAAGGCTGCATGGGCGCCGAAGCCATTAAGAAGCGCCTGCAGGACTTCGATCTTGAAGCCGCTTCCAAGCAGCTGCGCGAAGAGATCGACACCGGTACCGGCCAACGCAAGGCCCGCGCCCTGAAGCGACTGAAGGTCGTCAACGCCTTCCTGACCACCGGCAACAAGCCGGAGGCCATGGTGCTCGACGTGATTCCGGTCATTCCGCCGGATCTGCGCCCGATGGTGCAGCTCGACGGTGGCCGTTTCGCCACTTCCGATCTCAACGACCTCTACCGTCGTGTGATCAACCGTAACAACCGTCTGAAGCGACTGATCGAGCTCGGCGCTCCTGAAATCATGCTCAACAACGAGAAGCGCATGCTGCAGGAAGCCGTCGATTCCCTGTTCGACAACGGTCGTCGTGGCCGCCCGGTCACCGGCGCCTCCAACCGTCCGCTGAAGTCCCTGAGCGACATGCTCAAGGGTAAGCAGGGTCGTTTCCGTCAGAACCTGCTCGGTAAGCGTGTGGATTATTCCGGCCGTTCCGTGATCGTGGTCGGTCCGTCCCTGCGCATGCACCAGTGCGGTCTGCCGAAGCCGATGGCCCTCGAGCTGTTCAAGCCGTTCGTCATCAAGCGCCTTGTCGACCTCAACTATGCCCAGAACATGAAGAGCGCCAAGCGTCTCGTGGACCGCGGCGACTCCGAAGTGTGGGGCGTGCTCGAAGAGGTCATCGCCGAGCATCCGGTGCTCCTGAACCGTGCACCTACGTTGCACCGTCTGGGTATTCAGGCATTCGAGCCGATTCTGGTGGAAGGCAAGGCCATCCACCTGCCGCCGCTTGCCTGCGCCGCATTCAACGCCGACTTCGATGGCGATCAGATGGCAGTCCACCTGCCGCTGTCCGCTGAAGCCCAGGCTGAAGCACGCTCCCTGATGATGGCTTCCGACAATATTCTGAAGCCGGCTGACGGCCACACCGTGACCATGCCGAGCCAGGATATGATCCTCGGTCTGTACTACCTGACCACCGTCATCGACGGTGCCAAGGGCCAGGGCCGCGTGTTCTCCTCGCTGGAAGAGGCCGAAATGGCCCTCGACAAGCATGAGATCGACATGCAGGCCAAGGTGCTTATCCGCCTTCCGGAAGACTTTGTGCTGCCGAAGGGCTGGGAGCCGAGCGAAATCGAAGTCGTCGATCCGGAACCGGGCAGCCCGGCCGTGGTGAAGGAAGAGCGCTTCCATGATGGTTCCGTGCTTTTCGCAACCTCCTATGGCCGTATTCTGTTCAACAGCACGCTGCCGGTGGATTACCCGTTCGTGAACGATCAGGCTCCGAAGAAGCGTCTGAGCAAGATCGTCGACGACATCGCAACCCGTTACTCCACCGCACAGGTGGCGGCAACGCTGGACGCGCTGAAGGATATGGGCTTCACCCGCGCACCGTGGTCCGGTGTGTCCTTCGCGTTCTCCGACGTTATCCAGCCGTCCGAGCGCGACGAGTACATCGAGAAGTACGAAGCCGAAGCCGACAAGGTCAACGAGAACTACGAAATCGGTATGCTCACCGAAGAGGAGCGCCGTCAGGAACTCATCGACCTGTGGACCAAGTGCACCAGCGAGGTTTCTGAGGCGGTCGAGGAACACTTCGACTCCAAGAACAACCTGGCTATCATCGTGCAGTCCGGTGCACGAGGAAACATGATGCAGATCAACCAGATCGCAGGCATGCGAGGCCTCGTGGCTAACCCGAAGGGCGAGATCATTCCTCGACCGGTGAAGTCCAACTACCGTGACGGCCTGTCCGTGCTGGAATACTTCATCTCCCAGCACGGTGCACGTAAGGGTCTGGCCGATACCGCACTGCGTACCGCAGAGTCTGGCTACCTGACCCGTCGTCTGGTGGACGTTTCCCAGGACGTAATCGTGCGCGAAGAGGATTGCGGCACCAAGCGTGGCCTGACGATGAAGGTCGGCGAGCGTGATGCTGAAGGCAACCTGCATCTGGTCAAGGCCGCCGATGGCGGTCCGTACTCCCGTCTGCTCGCAACCGACGTGATCGATCCCGCCGACGGCGAGACCGTGCTGTACAAGGCCGGTGACGCGCTGTCCATGGACGTGCTCAACGATCTTGTTGCCCACGACGTGGAAGAGGTCAAGGCCCGTTCCGTGCTTACCTGCGAATCCAAGCGCGGCGTGTGCGCCAAGTGCTATGGCTGGTCGCTGGCCACCAACAAGCTGGTGGATGTCGGCGAGGCCGTTGGCATCGTGGCCGCACAGTCCATCGGCGAGCCTGGTACCCAGCTGACGCTGCGTTCCTTCCACTCCGGTGGCGTTGCTTCCGCATCCGATATCACCCAGGGTCTCCCTCGTGTTACCGAGCTTTTCGAAGCCCGTACTCCGAAGGGTGAGGCCCCGATCGCAGAGTTCGCTGGCGTGGTCAAGGTGGAAGACACCGAGCGCGGCCGTCAGGTCATCCTGAAGCCGGACGACGATTCCGTCGAGCCGATCGCCTACCCGGTGACCCGTCGCGCCCCGATGATGGTCAAGGACGGCGATCATGTCGAAGCCGGCACCCAGCTGATCGAAGGCTCCGTCGATCCTAAGAAGATCCTGCGCATCCTCGGCCCGCGTGCTGCCCAGGTGAACATTGTGGAGGAAGTGCACACCGTGTACCGCTCCCAGGGCGTGGATATCCACGATAAGCACATCGAGGTCATCGTGCACCAGATGCTGCGTCGTATCACGGTGATCGATTCCGGCGATACCGACCTTCTTCCGGGTGAACTGGTGGATCAGGCCCGCTTCAAGGCCGCCAATATGAAGGCCGTGAAGGAAGGTGGCAAGCCTGCTGCCGGTCGTCCGGAGCTGATGGGCATCACCAAGGCCTCGCTGGCAACCGATTCCTGGCTGTCCGCGGCTTCCTTCCAGGAGACCACCCGCGTGCTTACCGAAGCCGCTCTGAGCCAGAAGGTCGATGACCTCAAGGGCCTCAAGGAGAACGTCATCATCGGTAAGCTCATCCCGGCAGGTACCGGCCTTGCCCGTTACCGTAACGCCGTGGTCGAGCCTGACAAGGCCATTCGCGACACCATCTACCCGAACTTCGGTTTGGGTGGCGACGAGTCCGATGCCGCCTTCGGCGACGCCGATCTGTCCGAAGTCGACTTCTCGAACATCGACTTCGGAGATCTGAAGCTCGGCGACGACTTCAATCCGGATGACTTCCTGGACGACAATGGCGGTCAGATGGATTTGGGCGACACCCTGTGATCCGAAAAGCGATGATGGAATGGCATAACGTCTGAAATCATCTCAATACATGAATGGGGATTGGCTGGAAACAGCTGATCCCCATTTTTTTTTAATGCGGAACTATTTTTAATGCGGAACTGCAGTTGCTGCGATCCCTACGACAACAGTCAGCCTATTGCGGAACCGTACGTATTGCAGAGCGGATATCTTCATCGCAAAATCGCATGGCAAATTACAATGAAGGTATGAGCTTTCTTCCATATCCGCCTCCACCTGAACCAGGTTGGTATGACGATGATGCCACAGTAATGTCTTCTCTCGTTGAGCCCGCCATGGCGGAGGCTGCGCAGTCGCAGCCAACATCGCAGCCAACATACGAATCACCGGAATCCCAAGCATTCCAAGCATTGGAAAATGTGCAGGAATCCGCGGAATCGTATGCGGCGAACATACAGCCGGTGGAACAGGCTGCCGCAGCGCTGGAACCGTCCGACGTCGAACCGGTCAATGACGATGATGACATCGACTGGGATGGCACGGTGCTCTCTTCGGCGTTCACCATGAAGCAGCCGAAGCTGGAGTATGTGCTTTACAACGAGCAGACCGGCCAGGAAGTGATCGTCGATATGGGTGTGCTGCTGGGACGCAAGCCTTCCGCTGAAGTGCCGGAAGGTGCGAAATTCGTGAAGTTGGAGGATCCGACGCGCACCATCTCACGCAATCATGCGGCGATCAGCTTCGATCAGGATGGCGTATTGTGGATCGAGGATTACGGTTCGCTCAACGGCACGTACATCATTCAAGGCAATGAGGAGATCAAGGTCGAACGCAAGCCGATGAAGCTTGACGCGCCTTGCACGGTGCGTATCGGAGACCAGTTCTTCACTTTCGAACAGCGCTGATTTCCTTCGCGCCGCGATACATGTTGCGCCGTCAATCCATAAATGAGGATGACGGCGCAACGAACATATTATGGTACGAAAGCTTACCAATGCAAGCGGCTTTTATTAGGCCTTGTTTGGCGGCTTTCGTCGGGCTTTTGCCAAGTTCTACCAAGGGGTTACCGTCGCAGACGGATGGCTGCGTTGATGGCGGAATCATTGAGACTGGCAAGCCAGTTGAGCAGATCCGGGTAGATATGCGGATTGCGCGCAAGGAAGGGGTGCAGCTCCGGAGCTTTGCTTGCGATTTCAGCCATCAGCATCTGATCTTCCGTGGTCATGGCCAATTCCGCGGTGAAACCAGCATTCGACGCGACTGGCTCTTGCGGCTGAATCGGCGAAAAATCAGCCACTTCAGACAGGTCTGCGGGGTTGGTATATGGGTCGACGTATTCCGTCGAAGCATCGTTCGCCATATTTGATGCAGGTGTTGCCGCAAACGGCTCAGGCTGGCATTGCTGGGTTGCCGGCGGCTGGTACTGCGCCTGATATTGCACTTCCGATGATTGCTGCGGCATCTGGTATTGCGCCTGTTCGCTTGGCATCTGGTATTGCGCCTGTTCAGAAGCCGTCTCGGCCTCCTGCTGCATGATTCCGTCCTGCGGAACCGGCCACCCCATCGCGACCAGCTGCTGACGTGCGCGTTCGTCGCCGAATTGGGCGACCCAACGTTTCAGACCCGGGTACGCACGCGGATTGGCAACCACATTCGCGCCGAATTCCGGATTTTCGTAAGCGATTTTCGCCAGAAACACGGGATCTGCGTTCGGATCCTGCACGGCCGCCACCGCGGCATCGAAATCGACCATCATGATCTCCTTATCTCGTGTTCTGTAAATATTGTATTGAATACGCTGATATAACGTGACAAATCCGATTATTGACGATTGTCATTGCGAGAACATGCGCATTATTGGACGGCACGTAACGTTTGCAATGTGCTTTCCTGTAAATCGCCGATATCCTCGTGATCGTCGATTTTGCTGACGTTCCAATCGTCATTTGCCGAATAATCCGATGATTTGCCGCATATATCAAGCACAATCACGGTGACGTTGTCGTTGCCGCCCGCGTCGAGCGCGGACTGCACCAGCATATCCGCGGCGACTTGCGGATCGCCATATGCGGCCGCCACATCGGCGAGCAGTTCCCGATCGATCTGCGCGTGCAGGCCATCCGAGCAGATGATGAAACGTCCCGTGGAGCGCGCCGCATACCAGTCCGGCTGAATGCCGTCAGGAGCGCCGACGCATTGGGTGATGATATTGCGCGGTATGCATCGGTTCGCCTCGTCCGGTAGCATTTCGCCGGTGTCGATGGCGTTCTGCCGTTCGGAATGGTCACGTGTGATCCGGGTCAGCGACTCCGCCATCCAATGGCCTTCCGCATCGGCGCGCATATGGTAGGTGCGTGAATCTCCGACATTGATGACGTAGCAGTACTCATCGATGGCTTGTTCATGCACGCTATCTTCAACGCGAGTCGGCAGCACCACGCCGGTGATGGTGGTTCCGGCGATGCCGCCAAGCTCCTGGCCAAGTTCGAGCACCTGTTGCTGCGATTGGCTCAACGCATGTTCGATGGACGTACGGTTGCGCGACGGCTGTTCGGCAAGCTGCGAGAAACATGCCGCCACCTGTGCGCTGGCCCGCTCGCCGCCTTTGCCGCCGCCCATGCCATCGCATACGACATATACGCCACGGCTGGCGAGAGCGTTGTCTTGGTTGTTTTTTCTTTTGCACCCGACATTGCTATTCAGGCCGGCCTCGATGCTACGGAAGATCATGAGTCCCGTCCTTTCTTACGATTGTGCTTCCGATCGCTGCCGTTGTTCCGCCCGCTGCGGTTGCTGCGGAAGTGGAAAACGTCGGCAAGCGAAAGTTTGGCACGCCATCGGCGTAACGTCGGCAATGACTTGAGCATGTACTTGCGTTCCTGCGCAATATCGCGCCAATACTGCTGCACATGCTCTTCGTTGACGAAATTACCGGAGAAGGCCGCGTAATCGGCTTGCGCGCCCAAAGCGAGCAAGGTCTCGCGGGAAATATCCATCTGATTCGCGATCGAAACCGCCTGTTCGCTGCGTGTGCCTCGAATGTCGAGTCCGCTTTGCCGTGCGAGCGCGGCGACCGATTGCCAGCCGGCTGCCACACGCTGCTGCGTGCTGCCGTGTTTTCTTGATCGTGCCAGTGCGATCGCTTTGATGGCGAGCAGGAGACCGCATATGATGAGCAGCGTCCATAGAGGGCTTCCGTAGATGGCTACTTTTCTTGCGATTCTGCCGAAATGCTGCCAGAACAGGTTGGCTGAGGTTTCGTCGGCCATGCTTCCGCCGATTGAGGACTTGCCTTTGGCCTGGGTGTCGTCGCGTAGCGGGTCGGTGAGTGGTACCGGGGGCTGGCGTACCAGGGTTTGTGGATTCGGTGGGGTGAGGTTCTGGTTTTCGTCGGGGACTTTGGTTTCCTTTGGCGTTGGATAGAATGCCACCCAACCGTAGCCGTCCAGTTTGATTTCCACCCATGCGGTCACGTCGTTGCCGGTGAATTTCGTGATGGTGGTTGTTCCTTGTTCTTCGGTGCGGCTTTCGCTGATTTCACCTTCGTCGTCTTTTGGCAGGAATCCGAGTACCACACGGCTGGGAAGACCTAGGCTGCGTGCCATCAATGCCATGGCGGAGGCGTATTGTTCACTGTCTCCGACCATGGCCGTTCCGGCGAGCAGTTGGTCGATGCGGTAGTTGCCGTGGCCTGCGGTTGACGGGTAGTCGCCGCTTAATCCGTGTGAGAACCAACCGGATTCTTTGAGCTTTTCGGCTAAGGCCTGGGCCGCTTCGCCGCCTTTGGATTGGCCTCCGGCGATGGCTGTGGCGAGTTTGTCTACGCAGTCGGGCACATCTTCGGCTTTTGGCTGGCTGATGGCGGCCGCGTCTGTTTTGGCGATCTGTTTGTCGGTGGGAACCGTTGGCATGATGCCGGTTTCCGTGTAGGTGAGACCTTCGGAGGTGCGTGAGGGGTAGATGGCCGACATGGTGTCGCTGTTGTAGTAGAACGAGTCGGAGTTTTCGCTGTTGTCGAATGTCACGCTGGATGCGGCTCCGGCCATGGGCAGCCAGTAGTCGCTGAGTCCTTTGTCCACGGTGAATGTGGCGGTGAATTTCTTGCCTTCGGCATTGTTGGTGATGGAGGTGCCGACACGTCGGTAATTGGAGGAGTCCGACGACATGGTGGAGTCGGACAGATTCCATACGTTGCCGTCGAAACGGTCCATGACCGCTAGTCGCACGCTTGATCCAGCGGGCAGGTTTTCGACGGTGAGGAGCACATCGTCCTTACTGTTTGTAATGTACGAGCGCATGCCGCTTAACGGACTGGTGTAATTGTACGGGCTAAGCGGCGGATCATAATGGTCGCGCAGAATGGTGCGGTCCTGATCGACGACGAGGCATCCTCCAATCGCCAATGCGACGGAAAGCACCACGATCACGACGGAACTGAGCCAACGTCCCAATTCCAGTAATTTCCAACGTGCGCTGATCCAAATCACCAATATGAGCGCCATTATGGTGCCTACGAACATGCGGTAATAGCCGGAAGATGAGCCGAGCAGCGCGCAAATCGCAAGATTGGCGGTAACGGGAATAATGGCGATCATGGTGAATCGCCCATCTTCAGTCACTGCGAAAATGCCGGTCAGTAGCGCGAACCACAGGCAGATGGTCCATACGGCCAGCAAACAGCCATCGGCGGTACCGGTAGGAGGTTCGACCGACAGAATGAATTTGAACGATCCGAGCATGTTCATCCAGCCTTGTGTAAGCGTGCGCAAGGTCGGAACAATATGGGCGATGGTGGTGTCGTTGAGGAACAGTACAGGGCCGACAACCAGCTGGGCGACGGCCATGAACAGCATCTGCCACCAGAGACGAAGTGCCGGAACCGTGCCTGCGAGCGCCACGAGAGATCCGATGATGGTGGCCGGAATGGCGGCGAGCGCCCAGGATGTGGCCGATCCGTAGACGTCGATGAGGTTGCTGGCGGCGGCGAGGGTGAGTAGGGCTGCGACGAGCAGGCTTGCGTATTGCGAGGCGCGTGTCCGGCGTAGGTAGGGGAGTGCCTGTGATTTGCCGTCTCGTGACATCCAGATGACGGAGTGTGTGGAGTCGGCCCATGAGCCGGTGCCGGTTCCGGTGAAGGTGTTGCCGAATCCGGTGGTGCGGCCGGTGTCGCCGGTGTTGGTGTTGTGGGTGGAAAGTCCTGTGGTGCTCATTCCAGTACCCCCATGATCATTGGGAGATCGTCTAGGTTTCCTACGGTCGCCAGGGTGAAATCGGCGTATCGTTTGATGGCGCGTGGCTGTCCGATGGCGGTTTGCAGTACCACGCAGGTTGCGGATCGGGGGAGTGCGAGCGCCATGTGTTTGATTTCGTCGATGTTTTTGAGCCTGCCGACGGTGATGTAGTAGAACGATGAGTCGGGGGCGTGGGCGAGGGTGGTTTGCGCCAGATTCGGATTGTCGCTGATATCGGGGGAGATGGCGCTGCAGCCGTCAAGGAATTCCGTGGAGTTGCGTGGCATGATGCGTTCGGTTCCCGCGTGTGAGGTCACCGGTCGGTTTTGGAGCAGGCATTGCACGCCGATGGAGGCATGGACGGATACCGCCAGTTCGAATTCGTCGGAGCTCACATAGTCGTCGGGGTTCACGCTGATGGTCAATGCGGTGTCGGTGCGTCGGGTCGCCTCGTATTGACGGATCATCAGTGCGCCTGTTTTTGCGGAGCTGAGCCAGTGCACGTTGCGTACGTCGTCGCCTGGCTCGTATTCACGCAGTCCGTAGAAATCGAGGTCGTCGTCGACGATTTCGCCGCTTGGCTGGCCTTCGAGATCTCGCGGAATTCCGGCGTTGAGTGTGTTCAGCATAACGGTTTTCGGGTGGATGAACACGTTGATTTGGTCGATAAGTTTCTTTTCGTGTCGTACGAGTCCGAATGGGTCGCCTTTGCGTATGGACAGGGGGCCGACCGGCAGTACCGCGCGGGAGACGGCGGTGAATTCCACGGTGGTTTGGCGTGATTGGCCGGCGGCGAGCATGGGGATGGAGAATCGTTCGTGGCTGTCTCCGATGGGCAGGTCGCCGCGTGCTGATGTGGTTGGCGTGCGCCCTGGATTGTCGACGCACACATCGACTTTCACCGTGTCTGACACGGTGACGCGCCTGCTGGACACGTCTATGGTGGCGGTGAACGACGTGTTGCCGAGCGACAGCATGATGGCGGCGACCATCATGCATGCGAACACGATCGCCATGGTCAGCAGTTCATGCCAGCTGAGGATTGTGAACGCTATGAGTGAGGCGATGGCGAGTCCGGTCACGGCCCATCCGAGCGGCGACACGTATGAGGTGACCAGTCGTTTGATGCGATGCTTGATGCGTCGCAGGGATCGTTGCATGGTTCTCCTGCGCTGCATGGTTTTGGATTGTCGCATGCTTGACCTTTCGGGGGTTTACGAACGTTTCGTGTGGGGTGTGCGCTTCGCGTGTGCCGTGCCGTACGCGGCTGGCTGCGCCGTGCGTTTCAGGCGGCGGCGCCCACGGTCGGTGAAGGCACTTCATTGAGGATCTGTTCGATCATCTGTTCGGGGGTGGATCCCGCGAATGTGGCCTCCGCGGTGAGCGTGATGCGGTGTGCGAGCACGGCGACGGCCAGTTGCTTCACATCGTCGGGCACCACGTATCCGCGATTGCTGGACGCGGCCCACACGCGGGCGCATCGGGTCAGTGCGAGCGCGCCTCGCATGGACGATCCGACTTGGATGCGTTCGTTGTGGCGCGTCGCTTCCACCAAGCGCACGATGTATTCGATGATCGCGTCGTCGAGACGCACGGTTTTGCTGATGGCGCGCATGCGCAGCACGTCGTTGCCGGTGAGCACCGCATGTACGGTGGAGGCACGGTCGATGACGTTGACCTGCTTGAGGATGTTCACGCTTACGTCATGGCTCGGATAGCCGATGGTTGTTTTGATGAGGAAACGGTCCATCTGCGCCTCAGGCAGTTTGTAGGTGCCGAGTTGTTCGATGGGGTTCTGAGTGGCGATGACCATGAACGGCTGCGGTACCGCATGGGTTTCGCCGTCGACGGTGACTTTCTGCTCTTCCATGACCTCGAGCAGTGCGGACTGCGTTTTTGGCGAGGCTCGGTTGATTTCGTCGGCGAGCACGATGGATGCGAAAATCGGACCTTCGCGGTATTCGAATTCGCCGTTCTTCTGGTCGTAGTAGGTTACGCCGACCACGTCGGACGGCAGCAGATCCGGAGTGAACTGGATACGTTTGAACGACATGTCGATGGAGTTGGCGAGACCGCGGGCCAGCTGCGTTTTGCCGGTCCCCGGATTGTCTTCGAGCAGAATGTGGCCACCGACGATCATGGCGGTGGCGCATTGGCGGATCGGCTGTTCCCTGCCGACCACGACTTGGGAGACGTTACCGACCAGTTGGGCGAACAGTTCATGGAATTCGGTGATGTCGGCCTGCGGCGCGGACATCATGGAAGAAGCCATGGCCGGCTGCGCGGGCTTGACGCTTGGTGCCGTAGTCTGCGGGAATTGGCGCGTTGCCATTACGGGAGCCGATTGCGATTGTGGTAGCGGCTGTTGTGTTGGAGCGGATTGCGTCGGTTGCGCCTGCATGGGCTGCGCCATTGGAACCGTAGGCCTCGTCGGCCTGGAAGGAGTTGCGTTATGCGTGCTGAGTACCGTGCCCTCTTCGTCTCCGTCCTGTTCCTGCGGATGCGTCGGCAGGCTTGGAGCTTGGAATGCGGGGCGTGCCTGCGGATTGCCGGGCTGTTGCGGCTTGCTCATATGGCGCCCAATGGAACCCAGCTGGGTGGCGTCGTCGTTTTCGTTGCTCATAGGTACTCCTTGGTTGCTTCTATTGATCGTATTGATGATTGGTTGTGATGTTGAATTTGCTTATTTGACGGTGAATGAGATGCCTCGCGCCTGTTTTCCTGCCAACCCTGTTCGTAATGAGATGGCTGAAGCATTGGTGTCTATCGAGGATTGCGTCTCTCCATTATCAGGGGTTGGTCCCGGTTCCGGATCGGGGGTTTCTCCTCGTATCGGACTCCGGTCACGGGATCAGAGCTTTTCTTGGTCGCATTGATTTCTGGTTCCCCGGCAGTGGTGATCACGCGAACCTCCCAATCGCATCTGGTACCGGAAGGACTGGTGATGTCGGAAACATCCAGTGTGCCGTTAGCTGGCCAATCGTAGGTATGCGAGCTTTCCCCTGCCGGAGTGATGACGATCTGGCCTTTGACACTTCGCCCGTGGGCCTCCCAACTACCGCCATTGACATGAATGATGTTGGCGTTCTGTGTATCCCACGTCAATGAGGATGGCAGTGTGATTTCCGCTGGCTTTTTGTTGCCGACGGTATTATCGGTAGCGATTGCTGGGTCGCTGAGATGTGAGGTGTCGATGAAGTACTGTTGCACGCTTACCGTATCGCAGGTGCTCCAATCACCGGAAAGCGGCCATTCGGCTCTGCTCTCATGAACATCATCATCGTAATAACCCTTGGCCTTTACAACGAAACCTGTGACGCGTCCACCTTTTCTGGACCAGGTCGCCACACATGTGTTGTTGTTGAGTTCCAGCTTCACATTGGTTGGAGGATCGACTGCTGTGAAAGTCGAAACGGACGCTTCGTTGCGCAATGAGCCACTGCGTTCCGTAACCACGGTAATCGTCGGCTTAAGTTTTCTGTAGTACCACTCGTTCTTAATGTCGAATTCGACGGAATAATCCTTGGCGCTTGTCTCCACGGATTTGTCTTCGCCCTCGATGCTTACCGTAATCGACTGGTATTTCGAGTTACGTGCGTCATTGATCCGTCCTCTCACCACGATCTTGTCGCCTGATTGATCGGCGGAAATAGTCGGATTGTCAGGCGTACCCCAAGGCGAAACGGCATTGGATGCCGTGGAGGGCTGGCTCCAGTTCACTTTGTTATGCGCCTTGACCGTGGCGGTATAGGATGCGCCGTCGGTGATCGCATTGTCGTCGAATTTGAACGTGATGCTGGTGCCAGTGACTTCCTGGGCCGGATTCGCCACATTCGGACCGCTCAACGTCACCTGATACTTGTCGACGGCGGAGAAATTACCCTCCAAAGCCTTCCATGTGACAGTGATGGTGTTCTTGCTAGCTTCGGCCTTCACATCGGTCGGCGCGTCCGGAAGCTTGTCAGGCGTGCCTTCCACGCCATTCGACTCCTTCGACCAGCCGACCTCATTCTTGGCCTGCACCTTGAACGAGTACGTCTTGCCGTTCTTCAAGCCGGTGATTTGGCAGGAGGTCACGGATCCGCACGATTTCTCGCCGGAACCGTCGCCTCCCCACGACACCTTGTATTCGCTGATCGGACTGCCGTTCGAAGAGCCGGCCGTCCAACTCAGATTCACCGCGCCATCCTGCGGGTCTCCGGCGATGGGGGAGAGCAGCGGCGCATCCGGCTTGTCCATCACCGAAACGTTGATGGTGCCCGTCACCTCACGTTCCTTCGTATTGGTGGCATCGCGCACGTTGACGATCACCTTGTTGGTGCTCGCGCCGATATCGGACGAGGCGCTGATCGACACCACACCGTTGGACGGGCAGTCCACGGTCAGCTTCGACGCGCCATCGGACGTGCATCCGGTCACGGTCAATGCGGAATCGGGGAACGGATTATACGCATCGGACAGCAGGTTCACTTCCTCACTGGATCCTGCCTTGACCTTCACGGTTTTCGCGTTGATGCGTGCCAAAGGCCTGTTGGAGGCCGTCACACGAACCGTGACGCCCGCACTCACCGTGCCCTTCGAATATTGAATCGAAATCGGCACGCTCACCGTTGTTCCCGGCGAAGCGGTCTTGTCGGCGGACACGGTCAGCTTGCCGTTCGAACTCACCTTGGCGCTCACCTGGTCGGAATCAGCGCCACCCGAATACGTGTACTGCTTTTCATCGTCGTACAGGTCGGACGCCGAATGGGTCAATGCGGTCAGATCGATGGTGGTGGCGCTTTCTCCTGCGACCACGTCAATGGTGGGCGAAGAGAACGTCGGCGCGGGCACGTCGCGCCCGATCACGGTGATCGGCAACGTCAATACCGCCGAATTGATGATTTTCACCTTGTCGTTCTTGTCGCGCTTGCCATCCACCGCGGTGAAGGTGATGGACGCGGGACCGGAGTAATCCTTCGGCGCGGTGAACTTCAACGTCTGGTCGTTCACATACAGGTCGCCGTCCGCGGCCTTCGTGGCGCTCACCGAATCGGCGCCGTCCACATACGCGGTCTTGCCTGCGCCCACACGCACGTAATCGGCGATATTGATGGTGATCGTCTCGTGCGCGTTCACCTTCAAAGCCGGCGCTTTCGGTCGAAGTACCGGCGGGAACACGCCGTATGCGGGCACTTGGATGAACGCCGTGGACGTGATGTTATACGTCGTGTTGGTCACGGTGTACGGCACGGCTCGCGCCTCGTCCGTCAAGTCCACGGTAATGGTCGTGGACTTGTCTCCGCCCTTGACATGCGCATGGTCGGTAGCCGAATCATCAACGGCCACCTGCAGTTCGTCGGCGCTGCCGGAAGGGTTCGCGATCCATTGCGAAACGTCCACGTCGATGGATTTCTTATCGATCGTCGCGGAAGATGGCACACGGTAGTCGTATGCTGTCGGCGGTTCGATGGTGGCGTTGTCGTCCACGTTCACCGTCAATGTCGCGGTGTCGGACAATCCTGCCTTGTCTTTGACCGTATACACCACGTAATAGGTGCCCGCCTGCTGAGGAGTGGTGAAGGCGAGCGCATTGTCCGCCACGGTCACATTGCTGATGTCTTGCGATTCGACGTTTTCGCTGACGGCCAGGTCGGTGTTGTCTCCGGAGATGTCGTTTTGCGCCACGGGCACGGTTGCTGCGGTGTTGGGGCGCAATGTGATTTCGTCGTCGCGCGCGTATACGCCCGAGTCGGTGCCGGATGTGAATACGCCTACGCGGATTTGCGCTTGGGATCGTTGGCCGGTCCAGTCTTCGACGGCGTATGAGAAGGTGTCCGTTCCTGTGGAGTCGGCATAGGCTTCGTATACCAGGTAGGTGGCGCCGACTTCGCTGATGCGTCCGAGTGTCGGCGCCTTGTTGCCGAGACCGAGCAGCTGCACGTCGTCGCCGTCGGCGTCGATGCCGGTCAAGGTGATCGGGATCTGGACTTTTTGGCCGGCCGCGACTTGCGCCTCGACGTCGGATGGTGTTGGCGCAGCCTTGTTGGAAGCGTCTTTTTGATGCACGTTGATGGTGATTGTGGCGGATGCCGCGTTGCCGAGATTGTCTTTGACGGTGTACGTTACGGGGAAGGATCCGGTTTGGTCGGATGCTTGGTATCGTACGGTGTTGCCTGATACGAATACGAGTCCTTTGAACGTGTTTTTGTCGTATTGCAGGTCGTTTTGCAGGCTTACCGTGGTGCCGTCGGAGTAGGTCACGTGGTCGAGCACGTCGATGGAGACGATGCCGTCGGTGCGTACCTGCGTGGTGATGTTGTCGGCTTTCGGCACGGAGTTGGAGGTGGTCAGTGCCGGTGGCTGCAGTACGATCACGCCGGTTGACGTGCCTGCCGCGTTGGCGACGCTGTATTTGATCTGCACGGGCTCGGTCGGTACCTGCCGTGCGGTGATGTAGACGCGCTTGTTGCTTACGACGCCGGTTTTGATGCCGCTCGCCGCATCGGCGGTCACGCTGGTCACGGATAGCACACCACCCATCGGGTCGACGTCGTTAGACAGTGGTTCCACGATTGCGGTGTTGTCGGCGCCGAGCAGTGCCACGTCGTTGGCTGCGATGGGCTTGGCGGAGTCTCCGGTCACCGCCTGCACTTCGATGCGGGCCAGGCCGGTCGAGGGGATGGATCCTTGTGTGATGGTGTAGGGCACGTAGTAGGTGCCGGGGTTGGATGCGCTGAAGGTGAACGACATGTCGGTGGCGTTCATGGTGGTGGATGCGCCGGATGGGGTTTCCACGGCGGTCAGCTGCGCGGGTTCGGCCGAGGTGCCATGCACGTATTGTTTGAGCGCGATGGTGGTGCGGGTGTCTGGCGTGGTCTGCTTGACGGCCGGATCGATCACCGCGGCCAGCGTGTTGGCCGGTTTCACTGAGAAATACACCATGCCGGTGCCGGTCTGCTGGCCGTCGGAAACGGTCACTTCAATGCCGGCGCGTCCGGAAGACATGGATCCCGCGTTGAACACGAGCTGCCCGTCGGCGCGTGTGGAAACGGTCACCTGGTCGGTGTTTTGCGGGGTTGCGGATACGAGGGTGAGCGGGTCGCCGTCGGGATCGGAGAAGCTGCCCAGCGCGTTGGTGGTGTAGGTCGCTCCTTGTTCCACGTCGATTTCCGGTGGCGTATCGGTTTGCTGGGGCGCGTTGTCGTCCCCGCCTACCAGTGTGAGGCTTACGTTGGCGTTGGAGGTTTGCCCGCGTCCGTCGGAGATTTCATAGCTGAACGATACGGATCCTTCGGATGCCGCGGAAGCGTCGAGCTGCAGATATCGTCCGTCGTATACGGGGGAAACGCTGATGTTGGCGCCGTCGGGGGCGCTTACCGAGGTGATGCGCAGTACGGAGCAGTCGGTCTGTTCGTCGTTGCGGAGCACGTCGAGGATCTGCTGCGATCCTGTTCTCGCGCCGAACGAATCATCTTCGGCTTTGATCTGGCCGGATTGCGACGAGCAGGTCTTGCTGAAATTATGCTGGTTGTTGGCGCTGTCGTTGTTCTGTTCCTGTTGCTTCGACTGTTTGGTTTCCACCTTGTTCCATTGGATTTTGATGACCTTGGTGGATTCCTGCGGATTCCAAACGTTGCCGTTTACCACGTCGTTGAGTATGACCAGACGATGGTTGGTGCGGAATATCAGTTCCGAAGTGGCGTTGATGTTGGTCAGGGTGTCGAATGCCGTATCCGAACCGTCTACGGAGCATACTTTGGCGTAATTGTTGGCTTTCTGCGCCCATGCGGCGAATACGCATCCGCCTGTGGATACCGGCTGGGCGGGCTCGCCCTTGCCGGAATTCGGTGTTTCAGCGGTTTTCTTGGTGCTGAGGTTCACCGTTGCGAGCCCGCGCGGCGTCGCCACGGCCACCCATCCGTTCTGTTTGCCGTCCGTGGAAGGGGCCTGCAAGGTCATGCTGCCCTGCAGATTGATGGCTGCGCTTCCCTGCGGCCAATACACGGTGCTTTTCGCCGCCACCACCGGGGTTTCGCCGATGACGGTGAACGATTCGGCATGCGGTGCGCCTCCTATCGTGCCAACTTGCTCGCGCGTGCCCTGCGGCCCTTTGATGCTCAGCACCGCGCCATCGGAAGTTCGGTATCCGTATACGGTTCCGTCATGCGTCACCGCGATTTTTCCACCGGATCCCAATTTCATGTTCGGCTTGTCGGTGATTGGATTGACGGATTTCACATCGGCAGCGGATCCTACCCACACATTGCCGGTTTTGACGTTGATGAACGCTGCGGTGTCGCCTCCGACAATGGTTTCGATATCCGTTTTGATGGCGGTGTTGCCGGTTTCGCTGATTGTGGAAGCCGCGATATTGCTGGCTTTCGTACCTTCGGAAATCACGGTGCTGCCATTATGTTGGGCCACGTCGAAACGGGAGGCTGCGGACGAGACTCCAGCGTCCACATCCTTGTTTTTCACATTGAATCGTGCTGCCTTGCGGTCCTTCAGCGAAGTGATCCACACGGTGCCGTCGTCAAGTTGCACATGCCGTTGCGTCACCGAACTGACGATGAACGCGCCCGCGATGATGCCCAGCAGCAGAAGCAGCATGACGATCGGCGTGATCCACCGCCTGCTTCCCGACGGCAACAGCAGTTTGCGTACCATTGATCCGAAACGTAGTTGACGTTCATATGATTGCGCCGATTGGTTGGCACCGTTCTTGCGTTTGCCCATTTCTGGCTCTTCCCTGAATGTTCCGATTGTCGTTGTGATCGGTCCGTATATGCCGTTTGCGATTGAAAATATGCCGTTGGACGGTCCGGTTGCGAAGTATGGTGATGCTTATGGTTTGGCCGCGCACGCGATCGCAGGATTCTGCGACATCTGCCGGTCCGCTCGGATGAGGCTCACCTGGATGCAGGTCTGCGAGCCGTCGGCGGGTTTGATGCTGATGCGCGTGTCGGTGGTGGTGGTTCCTTGGGCGTTCGGGTCTACTCCTGCATCGCCTACCAGCGACCATGCGTACGAATCGCCGTCCTGAGGGTCGGGGTTCACCCATGTGAACTGCACGCTGCCGCCATCGGCGGAATATGAGCCGGCCAGATTCTCGACACTGGGCACGCTACTTGTGGTGATGGCCGAATCAGGCGAATCGTTGTCCTGATCGTGCGTTCCCGGAGTCTTGATCTGCACGCTGCTATTGTCGGAAGCCGAATCCATATTCGGCAAGATCACATACGCGAACACCAACGCGACGGCCGTGATCGCGGCAACCGCCGAAACGACAATCGCAAGAGGCTTGGCCCAAGTGTTGCGCTGTTTCGGAACAACCGCGGCTGCCTGGCTGCTTGCCTGGGACTGTGCGTACAGATTTTGCGGGAACGGCGGTTCGCCTTCGACCGTGGTCGGCGTGGCATGGCCATACAATTCCTGCTGCGCACGCTGCATGTCACGCGCGAAATCGTATGAGGAATAATATCTGTCTTCCGGCGTTTTATTCAACGCCTTGCGTAAAATCCGCTCCACTTGCGGGGGAATATCCGGCCTATTGAGCTTAGGGAGCGGATCGGTGAGAATGATGTTTCTCAGCAGAGCACCGCGTTCTTTGCCCCTGGTCGAGCCGAGGGCCGCGGAATAGCCGTATTCATATGGCGACTGGCCCGTCAGCATGGCGAACAGCGTTGCTCCCAGCGAATAAATATCGGAGGATTCGTTGCCTCCGCCGTTCTTTGCAAGCACTTCCGGCGGAGCCCACGCGATGGTGTAGCCGATGCCGGGACGCCCGTAGATCGTTCCCGCGATGCCGAAATCGGAAAGCATGGGCATGCCATGCGTGTTGATGAGAATATTGCTGGGCTTGATGTCGCGGTGGATGATGCCTTCGCGGTGCGCTGTGGAAAGGGCGCTCGCCAGATTGACGCCGACGGTGAGCATCTGGTCTGCGTTGAGCCTGTTGGATTCTAGGAAGGTCTTGTAATTGCCTCCCGGAGCGTATTCGAACACGGTGTAGCCGTTGCCCGTGGCGGTGACGCCGCTTTCATACACCGAAAGAATGTAGGGATGCGAGGAGATCCTGCCCATGAAGTTCGCTTCGGAACGGAACCGCGACGCCGCGCGCGGATCGAGCGTTCCCTTGCTGACCTTGATGGCCACTTGTCGGCTGGGGGAAAGCTGCTGGTACAAATACACGTTCGCTTCGGAACCTGAACCCAACTTTTGGGCGAATGTATACCCAGGGATTTGAGGGGGAATGCCGTTCATGGCTTCCATATGCTCTCTTTCCTCGTGGTGCGTATGCTTTTCGGCCGCTCTCTCTGGATCCTATCCTAACTGAAGACCAACCCAGAAACCTATCAGCAAGGGGTCAAAATGTCCATATACAAAGACGGGCATCTGAGACATGTTGTGGCTGAATAATAGAAGTCGTAGTGATAGAAAGAACGTGCGAACCTTAAGAGACGGCCTTCGTGGCGACGATGAGGGTACATACATTCAGTTGCTGGATGACGGGCATCTGGCTCAAATGGAAATGACCATTGATGTGTTGTCGGCGTTGCTGCAGATGCCACGAAGGAGTGGTTGCACCGCAGATTGTGTTGGATAAAGGTTGGCTTCGAGACAACTTTGTAGGTTCCGGATTTGTCAGGTAAAGGAGGGCGAGACTAGTAGTGTTTGGAGGCATGATGAATTTCGAAGACCTTGACCGCGTCACGTTGGTTGCGGGCGCGCCGAGCAGTGGAAAAACCGAGTTTGCGCTGGGCATGCTGGTTGCCGCAATGAGGCGGTATGGTGACGGGAATGCCGTGATGACGGTGTCTGGCAGGCAGATCGCCGATGCGTTGGGCGATCGGGCGATCCGCGAATTGTCGGCCGTGTCGCAGGCGCGACCGGTCACTACGTTGCCTGCCGTCGCATTCCGTCTGCTGACGGCCGTGAGATCAAGTCAAGGCGAACCGTTGCCGAAACTGTTGAACGGTGCGGAACAGGATGTGATCATCCGCAAGGTACTGGCTTCGCATGTGGAGCATAGGCAACATGGCGACGATTGCGCCACCTGCGATCTGCTGCGCACCTATTTCGCGGTTTCCGAATGGTCAGGACTGGTGGCCGACGATTCCACCGACGCATTCGCCAACCAATTGCGCGACATGCTCGCACGCATGAACGAGATTGGCGCGAAACCGCAGTTCGAAGACATGCTGATCGCCCGTGCGGCCAGCAGGGACGGCATGCTTGACGAACGTCGCGAACGCCTGCGCACTCAATGGCGTCTCGCCTTCGCCTTGCGTGAGGAATACAATGAGGCGATCCGTTCGTCTTATCCTGGCGAATATCGTCTCGACGCGTCGCAGCTGATGATCGACGCCACCGAAGCCGTGTCTGGCATACAGGAAGCCGATATTGCGAACATGCTGATCGTTGACGATTTTCAAGATACGACGTTGGCTGGTTTCGCACTGCTTGAAGCCCTGCATGAACGCGGGGTGCGCCTGCTGTTGGTTGGCAATCCCGACGAAGCCGTGCAGACGTTCCGAGGATCATATCCGGAATATCTGTTCAACCAGGCGCAGACGCGCATGGGAGCGAGGCTTGAACGCATCGAAGGTCTGCAAACGGCGCACGAAGGCGATACCGCGCAAACCGTGTCGAACCAGCAAGGCGTGCATGGCGACTATCGCACGCTTGTCGCGACGCGAGTGAGCCTGTCGATCGCAAGCACGGAGTCGACGGACGTGCCTCTGCCCGATCGTCCCGGCAAAATGAGCGATATGCCAGGCGCGATGCCCATCGAAACGTTGCCGGCCGACGATACGGGCGCTCGTGTCACGCCGGCCGACGGCAGTGTGGAAACGGCCTTGTACCGTTCCTCTTCCGAAGAGCTCGACGACGTGGTGTGGAAGATCAAAACTGAGCATTTGCAACGTTCCCGTGTATGGAACGACATGGCCGTGATCGCGCACGACAATGCCACCGTGCGCGCATTCGGCGAGCGGTTGCGCGCTGACGGCGTTCCCGTGCGCTATTCCAGCGTGACCCGGCCGTTGAAGGATGAGCCGTTCGTGCAGGGTCTGTTCGCGTTGATCGAGTTGGCCGAATTGAAAAACCAGACGATCGCGGCTTCGACCATGGACCTGCAGACCGCCGGATCCTATATTCGTTCGCGCGTGGCGCTGATTATGGGATCTCCGCTGATTACGGTCGGTGGTGATCAACGGCATGAGGGGCGTCCGGCCCGTCTCGCATCCATCGAATCCGCGATGAACGCGTTGGTTTCGCTCGCTTCGATTGTGGAAAGCAAGGCTGCGAACCATGATGAGGATGCTGCCGAAGAATACGACGAAGATGATTTCGAAGATGATGAGGATGCGGCGGACGCTGCCGTCGAACAACAGGCGTTGCTCCCTCGTTTGATGGAAGATTGGCGCGATTATATGACGGACTATCATGCGATTCGCGCCGATGGCGAGCATGATAGTGAGCATGAAGACGAGCATGAAGGCGATTTCGCGCTGAGTATGGAAGCGCTGTACGTGCTTCTTATGGAGGGCAATACCGATCGCGTGGTCGATGCGATCGCCTCCGTGCTGGGCGCGGATCCGCAGATCAAGGCGTTCGCATCATTGTGGAAGGTTCTTGACAAAACATGCGAGTCGGAAGCCAAACTGGTTTCGCGTGAACCGCAATATGTGTTGGATTGCGCATGGAGGGCCTGCGGCAAGGCGGAAGTCTGGCAGCGTGTGGCGCTGGAGCATTCGGCTGCCGGCCGTGCCGCGAATGATCGGCTTGACGCGGCGATGCGTTTGTTCAACTATGCTTCAGGCGGCGAGTCAAGCGGGGAATTCGCGGTACACACCATCGAGGCGTTCATCGAACAGGTGCGTTTGCTGACCATTGAGGCGGATTCGCTGGCGCATACCGCGCCCATTGATCAGGCGGTGACCCTGACGACTCCCGCAGGAGCGGCGGGAAAGCGCTGGAATCTGGTTTTTCTGCCGGCTTTGCAGCAGGGGCAGTGGCCGAATCTCACACCACGCAACACGTTGTTCGGCGGTGAGGAACTGGCCGATGTGATGCTGCACGGCGTATTGTCCGACACGATCGTCACTCCGGCGGGCAGGCAGGACGCGCAACTGGCGTCGGTGCTCGCCTCCGAGCAGAAGAGCCTGTTGGTGGCGTTGACCCGTGCCAGCGAGCGTGTGGTGGTGAGCGCCGTGCTGAATGACGACAATGTGCCTTCGGATTTTCTATACGGATATATGCCGGAGTGCTTCGACCGCGATCGCGACGCCGATATGGAACGGCGAGAATATGCGTCGGTCGGCGGCCAAGGCGATTACGCGGGGCTGGAAACCGATCCCCGTGGTCTGGTCGCGGCTGCCCGAAGCGTGCTTGCGTCGGAACCTGAGGACAGCCCGAAGGCGCGTGATGCCGCGGAAGCGTTGGCATTGCTGGCTTCGCATGGTGTTACGGCGGCCGACCCTGACCGTTGGCCGTTTATGGGGGAGACGGTCGAGGCCACCATGCGGAAGATCGCGGCCGTCATGCGGACGGGCATGAGCGACACGTCGGAAAGCTCGACGTCGGGCCGAAACGGTAAATCGCGGCGATCCGACGTGGTGACTTTGTCTCCTTCTGCGGTAGACAATCTGTGGGCGTGCCCGGTGTGTTGGATGTTGGAAAACCGCTTCTCCGGCCCGCGCATGGGCAGCGTCGCCACGAGTTTCGGCTCGCTGATCCACAAGGTGGCGCAACAGGCCACCGAAGCCGGACTTGATATGCCGGAACACCATACCGCCATCAGCGACGTGGACAATATCAATGCGATCACCGAATGGATGTATGCCGAATACAAGCGTCTATGCGGCGATTTCAACGCCATTGCCGATCCCGCGCAACGGTATCAGGCGTTGAAGAAAGATGAGCAGGCGCAGGAGGCGTTGCGTAACATCGCCACGTATTTCGTGCAATCGAATCATGGTGATTATCCGATTAAAAATAATGATGCATTCAGCGTTGGAAAACTTACGAAAGCCGAACCTGAGCTGAAATTTACCGCAAAATTCGATTTCGACGATATTCTCGACGCCTACAATGCGATGGACGGCGTTCACGCGATTTCACGGAACGAATTGATCGCCATTATGGGAGCGTTGGTCGGAGGATGGCCGGAAACCGGCATGAGCGAGTATCTCACCGTGCGTTTGACCGGCAGGATCGACCGTTTGGAACGGCGTGAAATGGCGGATGGCACGCAGCAGGTGCGTCTGATCGACTACAAAACCGGTGTCAGTCCGACCGGCGAAGGCCTGTTCAACGATCTGCAGCTCGTCTGCTATCAGCTGGGACTCGTATTCCCCGAGGAAAGCGGCATGCGCGGGGCGCAGGCGGTGGCGAACGCGCCGAACATCACGCAAAGCGCGCTATTCCATGTAGCCAAGCACGCATACCCTGCGCCGTATGGCGACACCGCCGCCGAATCGCATATGCAGCAGGCGCTGTTCGCCAATGGAAGTCTCAATACCGGCGAATTCATACCGCGCTATTACGTCAAAAAACTCGACAAGGATTTCCACGACGGACTCGATGACATGCTTCCTCCGTTGGAAGTGAGCGACGAGCATTGGAATGAGTTCCTTGGCTTACGCGGCACGATGGCGGTATGGTCCCTCACCATGATCGCGAGGGTCTTCTATGCGGCCGCGGCCAGCAGGGCGAACGAAATCACCGCAAGACCGACGACGGAACATGTGAGATACTGCAGAAACACTACGATCTGCCCGGCCTGTGCGGGCGAACAGAACACCGTATTCGAAAGGAGAACGGCATGAGCGGAACCATGAAGTTCACCGACAGTCCTGAGCAGGCTGCCGTCGTCCAAGCGCCCTCGTATGCGGATGTGGTGGTGGTGGCCGGCGCTGGATCCGGCAAAACCTACACGATGACCAGACGCATCATCACGCTGATCGAACAGGGGGTGAGCCCCGAAAAGATCCTCGGACTGACCTTCACGCGCAAAGCGGCCTCGGAACTATTGTCTCGAGTGTCTGCGGCCGTGACTCGCGACCAGCGCGAACGCGGCCTGAAATCAGCGAACATGACGTTCCTCAAACCGGAAGTCTCCACGTACGACGCTTTCTTCCAATCCATCGTGCGCCAATATGGACTGCTTGTCGGCTTTGACCAGAACACGCAGCCATTGAGCGAAGCAGGTGCCATGCAGCTCATCCACACCGTGCTTGACAGGCATATGGATGATCTTATGGCGTTCGACGGCGATCTGAAATCGTTCAACACCATAGCGGGCAACGTGTTCGCCCTGTCCAACGCCATTTCCGGCGCCATGATCGGCGGCGACTGCACCAGCTTCGACGAAGCCGTGCAACGCGTGCGCGACTGGGATGAGGCGTTCGTCGAACAGATCGCCAAGGCGCTTGACGGCGAAACCGTGCCAACGGAAGAGCCGAAATCGCCAAAGCTGCCGAAACGACTGAAAAAGGATTCCGACGCGGACTACGAAAAGAAACTGGAGAAATACCGCGAACTCGGGCACGACATGTGCGTGTTCAACAGCGCGCAACTCGCATTCGTCGCCAAGCAACGCGACCTGCTGCTCGATCTTGTGCTTGACTATCATGCCGAAAAACGCGCCTGCAATATGGCGGAATTCAGCGATTTCACCATCGCGGCATTCCAGCTTGTCTCCCGATTCCCGTCCATCGGAGCGGCCTACCGCAAACGCTATTCGCATGTGCTCCTCGACGAATACCAAGACACGTCCACCACGCAGGCGGCACTGCTGAGCGCGCTGTTCCACGTGGACGACACGCATCGCAGCGCGGTCAACGCGGTCGGCGACCCCTTCCAATCGATCTACGCATGGCGAGGGGCGAGCCCCGGCGCATTCCGCATGCTGCAACACGATTTCGGCATGGACGCCACCAGCAGGCCATTCGCATTGACCGTGACGCGGCGCAACTCACGCATGGTGCTCGAAGCGGCGAACAATCTCACCAAACCGCTCCGCTTGCCTGCCAGACGCCTCAGCAGCTCGCTGATGCGCGAAGTCGACGTTCCGGCGCTCGTCAATACCGACGAAGCCCCCGAAGGAACGGTGGGCGTGCTTGCGTTCGACACGTTCGGGCAGGAGGTCGACGCGGTCGTGCGCTTCGCCAAACATGCGATCGCCCTGCACACGCCTTCCTCGCGCGACCTCGACAATGGCATGAAAGACAATCGTCCGCACGTGGCGGTGCTGTTCCGTTCCAAAGGAATCATGTCGCAATTCGCGGAAGCGCTCGAACGCGCAGGCCTGACCACGCTGGTAGTGGGGCGGTCGGCGTTGCTGGAACGCCCGGCGGTGCAGGACGTGTTCGCTTTGCTACGCGTCGTCAGCGATCATACCGACAGTGCGGCGCTTATGCGATTGCTGGCCACGCCGCGATTCTCCATCAGCGCCAACGATCTGCAGGCGCTCGCCGATACCGCGGAACAGGTGAACACGATGTGCCGGTATCGTGCGCTTGTTTCAGCTGGAATCGTGCAGGAGCAATCCAACAAGGAAGAAAAACCGGAAAATCTGGGAATTTATGGAGTAACTCCCAAGTCGGGTCCTTCCGATGCTGAAATCCGTGCCATCGTACGTGAATATCGAGATCAAGTGCCGAATGCGGTTTTCCTTGTGGACCTCATGTTGCGTGACGATCTCGCGGAACTCATTGACGGCAGGGTGAGTCGTGAAGGGACGAAGGAAGTGCTTCGCGCCGCGGATGCGATCCGTCAGGTGCAGCGCATGCTTGGCCACCCGTTGCCGGAAGTGGTTCGTGAGGCCATCGTCGCATTGAATCTCGATATCGACATGCAGCTGGCCGAGCATATGCGCGGCGGTCAGGCCGATGCCACGCTCGCCGCATCCCGGGTGGCGCTCGCCAAATCGCCGATCGATGCGTTGCTGAAGCTCGTCGACACGTATATGCAGGAGATCGCGTCGCAGGGAACGCCGAGCCTGCGCGCGTTCATCTCATGGGCGGATTCGCTGCGCGACGCACGCGAGGAGAACGCGGTGGCTCCCGATGTGCCTGTCGACGTGGTGCTGATGACCGTACACCAGTCGAAGGGCCTTGAATGGGATGCCGTGGCCGTGGTCGGCATGACCGATGGCGGATTCCCCACCAACAAGGGCAGCGATCTGCGTGTGGTCGTTGATGAAGAGCATCTCAACGGTTTCCAGGATGGCGTGTGGACGCCGCCCGAATATCATGAGACCGCCAAAACGTGGCTGACCGATCCTGCTGCGGTGCCGGTTCCGGTGCGTGTGGACGCCGATATTCTGCCGCGATTCCCCCATGACGCGCTTGTGGGTGGAAATCCGTTGGAAGCGTTGGAAATGCTGGAGGATGCGGAAATCATTGACGACGAAGTGTTCGGCACCTTGCGGAATATGAGCGTCGATGACATGGAAGGTATTGATCCGGACGGACTGTATTTGACGCAAATCGAGGAGTATGGCCGTCGGTTGCATGCCGACGAGCGTCGCCTCGCGTATGTGGCGTTGACTCGCGCCCGTCATGAGGCGCTGCTCACCTGCAGCGCAACGAATGTGGAAAGCCGTGATCCGCGTGCCGTGGGCGATCGCAAACGTGTGTCCAAACCGTCGAATTTCCTAGTGGAAGTGCGCGATTCCATGCTCAATATCGTTTCCAGAGCGGCTGAGCCGAGCAACCTAGCCGATATTGCGGAAGTTGAGGATGTCGATTCCTCCGAAAACGGCATGACCAGTCTGCATTCGATCGATGCGCCGTTGCCGGATGGATTTTTTGTGGGCGAGCATGCCCGCGATTTTGAAGATGCGGTGGTCGGCGACGCTTGGAATGCGCCGCTCGAGCCGTCGGAAGGCAACCAGTTCCTGCCATGGCCGTGCGAGTTGAGCGATGAGACCCTGCAGACGTTGCGTTTGTCTGCGTTGCAGGTGGATTCGGCGATGAACAATGCTGGCGGGCAGACTGATGGGCGGGCTGGCGAACGGGCCAGCGGGCAAGTTGGCGAGCCTGTCGGTGGCGAAGGTGCTGGGCGTTGCGAAAATACGGGTGCTTCGCTGCTGCGATGCGCGCAATTGCTGGTGGCCGACAGCAATCTCATGCCTGACATGCTTGGAGAGGCGTCGCAGGATGCGTTCGACAGCGCGGTGCGTGCGAAGGGCGAGAGGATTCTTGCGTCAGGTCGTCAGAACGTCACCTCGCTGCAGGCGCGCGCAGGCATGATGGACGAGCGTGGCGCCCGCACTTACTGGCGTGGGCTGGTGCGTCCGATACCGAACGTAGCGTCTCCGGCCGCGCAACTGGGCACGCAGTTCCATGCTTGGGCGGAACGGTTCATCATGGCCGATGCGAATGATGCCGGCATTGGCGTTGGCGCGAGCGGCAATGGCGGTACTCGCGTAGCTGAATCGCGATTGGCGATGCTTGCCGAGCTGCGACGCAACAATGCGGCGCAATCGCAAGACAATCAAGACGATAATGGGGCAGACAATAACGGGATATTCGATTGGCAACAGCGTCTCGCAACGTCGACATGGGCACGGCGCAAGCCCGCGTGGGCGGAACGGCAAATCGTCGTCAACGTGCCGCAATTGGGCACCATCGTCAACGGCAAGCTCGACGCGGTGTTCTTCGGGGGTCTCGATGGGGTGGATCGGTCGAAACAATATACTATTGTCGATTGGAAAACTGGAAAAAAACCTCGCAAAAAAGAGGAAATTCAGAAAAAATTAGCACAGTTGGATATGTATCGTATCTTGCTGTCGGCAATGGAGGGTGTACCGCTTACCGCTATCGACGCCTGCCTCTACTATCTGAGTGAACCCATTGAGGGCGATCGACAGCTCAATGCCGCCGACAAAACAGAAGAAGAGATCCTTGCCGAGTTGAGCTACGGAATTCCGGAACAATCCGACAACGACTAGTGCTGGTGCGCCGAACGTGCGGCGCTTTCCAGCCTGCCCGTAGGGTAACGCACTATGGGCAGCGTTGTGGAGGAGCGCCGCTACCCTCGTGCAGCATGTGTGGGCGGGCACACGTGCCGGACGCAACGAAAGTTAAGGAGCGATAATCATGGCTGCCACCAGCGCAACCGAAATCCCGAAGTCGCCATATTCCGTACTGTTCTCCATTCCGGGAACCAAAGCGTTCTGTGCTTCCGGAGCCTTGGCGCGACTGCCGATGTCGATGATGAGCCTTGGCATTATCCTCGCACTCAACCATTTGTATGACAATTGGACGATCGCAGGCGTGATGAGCGCGGCATATGTGCTTTCCACGGCGGCGGTCACGCCACTGTACGCACGACTGTTCGACCGATTCGGCCAGCGCAAGGTCGGATCGGTAGTGCTTGTCGTGCAAATCATCGCCATGCTTGGCTTTGCGTTCGCGGCATTGGTGCGCGTGCCGATTCCACTGCTGTTCGCCTTGGCTGTGGTGATGGGGCTCACGCAATTCTCGTTCGGCGCGCTTGTGCGTACCCGTTGGACGTATGTGCTTGACCGTACCGGCAACGGCTCATTGCTGAACACTGCGTATGCATTGGAATCCGCCATCGATGAGATCGTATTCATTTTCGGACCGATTCTGGCCGCGTTCCTGGCGGCTTCCGTGCATCCCGTTTCGCAGTTGTTTGTGCCGACGATTGCGTGCGCGATCGGCGGCACGGTGTTCTTCGCATTGCGTGACACGCAACCGCCGGTAGTACGTGAAATCACTGTTGTTTCGGCATCTTCCGACGATGCGGACGTGCGATTGGCGGTTGACGGCAATACTGGAAATAATGGCGGCGCAAATTCCGTGCAACAAGACAAACAACAAGACAAACTGACCGTCGCGCAGTTGAAGTCGAATGACAATCGCAAGAAACGCAATGTGCTCACCTATGCGGGCGTGATTCCGCTTTTGATGGTATTCATCGTGTTTAACATGAGTTTCACCGCATTCGATACGTCGATGACGGCCGTTATGAAAGCGTTGCATCTTGATTCCCTGCTTGGTGTGCAGCTTGCGATGTTGGCGGTCGGCTCGTGCATAGGCGCGCTGGTTTTCGGCACGCGCGAGCTGAAGGGCTCCCGCTGGCGCCATATGATCACGTTCCTCGCGATCATAACGGTAGGCTTCTTCATCATTCACATGTGCCAAGGCAATCTGATTATGATGGGAGTGTTTGAAATCCTTACGGGTCTTACCGTTTCGTCGGTGTTCGCTTCGGGCAATCTCGTTATGAAGGAGACCGTGCCGGAGGAATCGCTGACCGAAGGCCTCGCGTGGGTGAGCACCGCGGGAACCATCGGCGCGTCATTCGGTTCGATGACCACGGGAATCATGCTCGACCATTTCAGCCCAGACATAAGTCTGATGCTGCCATGGATTTTCGTGCTCGCTTCGATTCCGTTCGCCTTGATCGGCTGGGCGGTGACGCGTCGAAGCGTCTCTTTACATTCGTAAATGGAACATTCCTCAGTAGAATGAGTGAGACTGATTTGAAATGCTGTTCGTACGCTCGTACGTGCGACATGCTTGAAGGAGCTGCAATGATCAAGGTTTCTGTAGTTGGCGCCAAAGGACGTATGGGTTCCCATGTGGTCGATGCCGTGAACAACGCGGCCGACACCGAATTGGCGCTCGCGCTTGACGCCGGCGACGACCTCACCCAAATCACCCCCGGCAACACTGACGTGGTGGTGGAGTTCACCGTGCCGAGCGTGTCTCTTGACAATGTGCTCGCACTCGTGGCGCAAGGTGTCGACGTGGTGGTGGGTACCACCGGCTGGACCGACGAGAAGCTCGATCAGGTGCGTGCCGCGCTCGCTGCCGCGCCTCGCGAGGGCCAGAGTGTGTTCATTGCGCCGAATTTCGCCATTTCCGCCGTGCTCGCCGACTATTTCGCCAAGGTTGCGGCTCCGTACTTCGAATCCGCTGAAGTGATCGAGCTGCATCACCCGAACAAGGTGGATGCTCCGTCCGGCACCGCATTCCACACCGCGCAGGGCATCGCCGCAGCCCGCAAGGCCGCAGGTCTTGGCCCTGTGCCGGATGCCACCGAAACCGATGGCGGCTCCCGTGGCCAGGTGGTTGACGGCATTCACGTGCACGCCGTACGTCTGCGCGGTCTTAACGCCCATGAGGAGGCCCTGTTCGGTAATGACGGCGAGCAGCTGACCATTCGTGCCGACAGCTTCGACCGCATCTCCTTCATGCCGGGCGTGCTGCTGGCCGTACGCAAGGTCTCCACCGGCGCATACCCAGGCGTGACCGTCGGCCTCGACAACTTCCTCGACCTGTAAATCTACCTCGTAAATCTATGGGGTCTGGAACTTTTCCGGTCTGATCATACAATCCCCGATTTGGCGGCGATGGTGAGTTTTCGCTTGCTGGATCGGGGATTGACATGTTTTGCGGTCTACGATTTCACGAGGCGTGCTATGGCCGCGCTTGCCTCGGCGATTTTCGCTTCGGAAACTTCCCCGCCCTCTTCGATGGCTTCTTTGACACAGTGGTTGAGATGATCGTCGACGAGCAGCAGCGCTACCGATTTCAACGCACTGTTCACGGCTGATATCTGCGTCAGGATGTCGATGCAGTATTCGCCGTTTTCCGTCATTTGGCGTATGCCTCGCACTTGCCCTTCAATGCGGTTGAGGCGCGCGATGATTTTCTTCTGGTCGTCCGCGTATCCGTGATGGGTTGCGTTCATGATGCTGCTCCTCGTAACGCTGAAATCTTGATCTTACCGCTGAAGATATCGCTTTTCTCTTGCAAATATACCCTATAGGGGTATATTGTGATGATAGTCATTGAGACGTGAACGTGAATAAGGTTGGTGAGAATATGCAGGCTTTGATTGCCGTCATTGTCGCGTTCATTGTGACGGCAGCCGTGTTATGGTTCTTCTTCGCGCCGCGCAAAGCATTTCGCGCTCGTGTCGATAACGGCGTGCAAGAGGCGGTTGTCGAAGTCAAAGGTGGGTATAGTCCGGCAATCATCGAAGCTGAGGCCGGTTTGCCATTGCGATTGATATTCGATCGCAAAGAAGACGGTGAATGCTCGTCGCACATGGTGTTCTCCGATTTCGGTGTCGACCTGGCATTGCCCGCTTTCCGCACAACGACATTGACGCTTCACCCTAACGAACCGGGGGAGTACGGTTTCGCATGCGGCATGAACATGCTGCATGGCACATTACGGGTGGTGCCGGGAAAACATCATGCCGCAATGCCGAAAGAACATTCGGAATCGGAAGAGAGCACGAATACTGCTGAATCTCACGTTCATATGCAATCGCAACAAACTGTTGTTGATGAAAAATCGTATGAATCCGCTGAATCTTCCAATATTTCTTCAGATTCTTCTGATTCGTCAAACGATTCTTCCGAATCTCGTGAGATGCGAACGCTGATTGCGCGTCTTATTGTGTCAGCCATCGTTACGATTCCAGTATTCGGTTCGACGATGTTGATGCTGTATCCGATGCCGAATTGGGTGCAATTTGTGCTGATGCTGCCGGTGATGTGCTATGCCGCATTACCGATTTTCCGCAGTGGTTTCGCGGCGATTATTCACCGTTCGCCGGAAATGAATGCGCTGGTCAGTCTGGGTACCGTATGTGCGTTTGCCTACTCGTGCGTGGTCACGTTTATTCCGCAGATTCTGCCTGAGAATGCTCGCGAACCGTATTTTGAAGCGGTTGGTGTGGTTATTACGCTGATGCTGGTCGGCCAATTGCTTGAAGCGCGCGCTCGTGTCGGTACTGGAGAGGCCATGCGCGCGTTGGCGGGATTGCAGCCGAAAAACGCTCGCGTGGTACGAGGTGAAATTGAAGAGGAAATTCCGGTCGAGCAGGTGGCGGTCGGAGATATTATTGCGATTCGCCCCGGCGAACAACTTCCTGTTGACGGTGTGGTTATTGCTGGTTCGTCGGCTGTTGACGAATCCATGATTACCGGCGAATCCATGCCTGTGGTGAAGCAGGCCGGCAGTTCCGTGACCGGCGCCACCATCAATGGCACTGGATCGCTGCGGTATCGTGCCACGAAAGTCGGCAAAGACACGGTGCTCGCGCAGATTATCGGATTGGTGCAATCCGCGCAAAGTTCCAAAGCTCCGGTACAGCGCATGGCGGATAAGATTTCAGGCATTTTCGTGCCGATTGTGGTGCTGATCGCCGTATGGTCGTGCGCATTGTGGTTTGCGTTCGGACCGGAACCGCGCGTGGTGCATGCGCTGGTGGCGGCGGTTTCGGTGCTGCTGATCGCATGCCCGTGCGCTTTGGGTCTTGCCACGCCGCTTTCCGTAACGGTTTCGACCGGTCGTGCCGCGCAGATGGGCGTGCTGATCCGTTCCGCCGAAGCGTTGGAAACCTGCGGCAAAATCAATGCTGTCGTACTTGACAAAACAGGCACGATCACCGCTGGAAAGCCATCGTTGACCGACGTGCTTCCGCTTGGAAAATGGCGCAAAATGCCGGATGCTTTGCTGGCGATCACAGCCAGTGCCGAACGGGATTCCGAACATCCTCTTGCCGCCGCGATTGTTGCCGGAGCGCAAGAGAAGCATCTTACGTTAGGCGAGACCACGCAATTCCGTGCGATTTCCGGTCGGGGCGTCACTGCGCACGTCGCGTTGCCGTTAATATCTGCAAATAATCCGACTGTTGCAGCTGACGAATCCTCTGCATCTTCCGTGACCTTCGAATCATCCATATCTTCTCCCGAAACCGCAATGTACAACGTTGCGGTCGGCAATACCGATCTGATCGACGATCTTGACGTGGCCATGCCGAGCGTCGGCAACGAGGATCTCGATGCCATTATCGAGGCTATGGAACGGCTATCGGCGGAAGGGAAAACGCCGATGCTCGCAGCAATCGACGGCGAGCTTGCGGGAATCGTGGCCGTTGCGGATACGGTGAAAGCCGATTCGCAACAGGCCATCGCAGCTTTGAAATCGCGTGGCGTCAACGTGGTGATGCTCACTGGAGACAACGAAACGACGGCGCATGCCGTGGCCGATCAAGTTGGCGTCAGCAACGTGATCGCGGGAGTGCGCCCGGAAAACAAGGCGGACGAAATCGCGAAACTGCAGGCGCAAGGCTATACGGTGGCAATGGTCGGCGATGGCATCAACGATGCTCCGGCGCTTGCCCGCGCGAATGTGGGATTCGCCATCGGTACCGGTACAGATGTGGCGATCCAATCCGCAGACGTGACATTGATGAATGGCTCGCTGATGGGTTTGGTGCATGCGCTCGACTTGACCCGCGCCACCATGCGCAATATCGCACAGAATCTTGGATTTGCGCTCGGCTATAACAGCGTCGGCATTTCCATTGCGGCGGGCGTACTGTACCCGTTCACCGGCATGATGCTCAATCCGATGATCGCGGGCGCGGCCATGGCATTCTCGTCGCTATGCGTGGTGACGAACGCGAGCCGACTGCGCCTGTTCGATCCAGACAAGGCGGTGCGTGCCGCAAATAAGACGTATCAGGTTCGCCAGCCGAACCCGAACGATAATAATCACAACAACCATAGTCAGAAAGGATTCATCATGGGACTGTTCAGTGATCACAAAGCCAAGAAGGAAAACGCCCACGAAAGTATGGAAGGCATGCGCTCTTGCTGTGGCGGCCACACTGCCAACGGCAATCAGAGCGCGCCCGCCAAAGATCCGGTCTGCGGCATGAGCGTGGATCCGGCCACCGCTGCAGCCACCCGAGAATACAATGGCACCACCTACTACTTCTGCAACCCGGGCTGCGCCGCCAAGTTCGAGCAGAACCCCACCCAATACCTTGCCTGAGTTTGTTTTGGTGGGCGCACTTTTCCCTCTTGGTGATCGCACTGTTTTGGAGTGTTGTGCGGTCAGGAAAGCAAAATCGTGCGATATTCCGAAATCGTGCGGTCACCAGATCAAAATCGTGAAGTCATTTGGCTTGAATCCCCCTGAGTATGCGGCTAAGCGTACCGATTCTTCCACTTGCTGGGGGATTTTGGACTGTGGGAGGCTTGGCAGCGGGAGGATTGTTCCATTAACTGGAGGTTTTGGGTCTCTGGGAGGCTGGTTGACGGGAGGATTGTTCCAGCGGGTGGAGGTTTTGGGAATGTGAGGGGTTGTTTAGCGTACCGATTGTTCCAGTGACTGGAGGTTTCGGGACTCTGGGAGGCTCGGCAACGGGAGGATTGTTCCAGCGGGTGGGGGATTTTGATCTCTGGAAGGCAGTTCATATTGCGATATGGTCGCGAACTCGGGCGCTTCGGCGTCCGTGGCGGGAAGTACCGTTGGCACTATGACTGACGGTACTATGCATCTTCTTGATCCTGCTCCTTTCGGACGTATTCTTCCGGCCATGGTCACCCCCATGAAGGCCGACGGTTCCGTTGATTTCGAGGCCGCGCAGAAGCTTGCGAAGCAGCTTGTCGCCGATGGCGCCGATGGCCTTGTGGTCAATGGCACCACGGGCGAGTCTCCCACCACCCACATGGAGGAGAAGGTCGAGCTGGTTCAGGCCGTCAAGGATGTGGTGAGCGTGCCCGTTATCTCCGGTGCGGGTTCCAACGATACCGCCCACACCGTGCGCATGGTGGAGCAGACTCAGGAGGCGGGCGCCGATGCGGTGCTTGTGGTCGCTCCGTACTATTCGCGCCCGTCGCAGGAAGGCGTGTTCCGTCACTACAAGGCGGTCAATGATTCCGCGGACAAGCCGATTATCGTTTACGATGTGCCTGGCCGCACCGGTCTGCACATTCAGTTGGAAACCTACCGTCGTTTGGCTGAGCTTGGTCACGTCAAGGCGGTGAAGGACGCCACCGGAGATATCGCGGGTGCCGTGCGTAAGCGTATGGAAACCGGTTTGACTTGGTATTCGGGCGATGACGGTCTGTTCCTGCCGTTCCTTTCGGTTGGTGCAGTCGGCATTATTTCCGTGATCGCACATGCTGCTTCCGGTCCGATGCGCGATTTGGCTGCCGCATTCGACCGCGGTGACATTCATGGGGCTCAGCGCATTGCCGTGCAGCTTGCTCCACTGGTCGAAGCAATGAACGGCAACGGTTTCCAGGCTGTTATGGCCAAGGCTTCGCTGAAGGTGCGTGGCATTCTCGACTCCACGACGATGCGTCTGCCGAACGTCGGTCCGGGCGAGGCTGAGATCAAGCGCGCGGAAGATGGCATGCGCGCTTCCAGCTTGCTGTAATTGAAGAACTTGTGATTGCGAAGCGCTTGATTGTCGGCGATTGCGCTGATTCCGGGCATTGTTGCGATCACAAGTTTGCTGGGTTTGCCGTAATACGGCAAACTAACTGAATTCCTCGTTTCCGCACAGGCGGAGACAATTAGTAATGGAAATCCAACTAGGAAATGGCTATAGAAGAAACCAAAACAGTAACTACGCACAAGCGCGGCAGCAAAGCTGCCAAGCGCACTGAAAACACGCAGACCGCGGATGTGCAATCCGTGAAGTCTGTGAGCTCTGAGAAGGTCAGCAAGGCTGAAACGACTTCCAAGAAGGCGAAGTCTTCTGGCCGTGGCGGTGGCCGTGGCAATCGTGCGGGCGATGCGTCCGGTTCCGTTCGTGGCGGTTCTCGCGGCAACGGCAGCGGCTCCTCCAAGGGCTCGAAGAGCACGAAAAACGTGAAGGCCGCAAAGAACACGAAGAACTCCAGAGGTTCCAAGAACTCCAGCGCGGCAAGCTCTTCTGCTGGAAGCCGTCGCAATTCCCGTCTTGCTCCGCAGACCACCGCGCCCCAGCAGGATGACGTGTTGATCGCTCCGCCGAAGTACCGTAAGGGCTCCATGCGCATCGTGCCGCTTGGTGGCCTGGGCGAAATCGGCCGTAACATGAACGTGATCGAATACAACGGCCACCTGCTGCTCATCGACTGCGGTGTGCTTTTCCCCGAAGAGGAGCAGCCGGGTGTCGATCTGATTCTGCCTGACTTCCACTACATCAAGGATCGTCTCGACAAGGTCGAGGCTCTGGTGCTTACCCACGGCCACGAGGATCATATCGGCGGCGTGCCGTATCTGCTGAAGCTTCGCCCCGACATTCCGCTGATTGGTTCCAAGCTCACGTTGGCTTTCGTTGAAGCCAAGTGCAAGGAGCATCGCATCAATCCGCGACTGGTTGAGGTCAAGGGTCGTGACAAGCTGAAGGTCGGTCCGTTCAATCTTGAGTTCGTGAACGTCACGCATTCCATTCCGGACGCTCTGGCTGTGTTCGTGCAGACTCCGGCCGGAAGCCTCATCGATACCGGCGATATCAAGCTTGACCAGCTGCCGCTTGACCATCGCATCACTGATTTGGTGGAGTTCGGCAAGCTCGGCGAAAAGGGCGTGGATCTGCTGATGATGGATTCCACCAACGCTGAGGTTCCAGGCTTCGTCAAGCCGGAAACCACCATTGGCCCAGCTCTTGATCAGGCGTTCGCCCAGGCCACACGCAAGATCATCGTGGCCAGCTTCTCCAGCCATGTGCACCGTGTGCAGCAGGTTGTCGACGCCGCCCACAAGTACGGTCGCAAGGTGGTGTTCGTGGGCCGTTCCATGGTTCGCAACATGTCCATCGCTGCGGATTTGGGCTACTTGAGACTTCCGGAAGACACGGTCATCGACCTGAAGAAGGCCCATGATGTGCAGGACGACAAGCTCGTCTACATGTGCACCGGTTCCCAAGGCGAGCCGATGGCCGCGCTTGGCCGTATCGCCGACGGCAATCATCGCGACATCACCATCAACGAATTCGACACGGTCATTCTTGCGAGCTCCCTGATTCCGGGCAACGAGCATGGCGTGTACAAGATCATCAACAAGCTGGTGCAGCTTGGCGCTCGTGTGGTCAATCGAGACAATGCCGCCGTGCATGTGTCCGGCCACTGCAATGAGGGCGAACTGCTGTACATGTACAACATCGTCAAGCCGAAGTGCGCCATGCCGATCCACGGCGAGAACCGTCACTTGGTGGCCAACGGCATGATCGCGGTCAAGACGGGCGTCGATCCGCAGAATGTGGTGCTTGCCGAAGACGGCGATGTGGTCGATTTGTACCACGGCCAAGCTGCTGTTGTCGGTTCCGTGCCATGCGGCTACGTGTACGTCGATGGCGATTCCGTTGGCGAACTTACCGAGGACGAGCTTGAGAAGCGTCGTATTCTTGGCACGGAAGGTTTCGTGTCGAGCTTCGTCGTCGTCGATACGGAAACGGCTGACGTTGTCGCAGGTCCGAAGATCTATCTCAACGCGGTGGCCGAAGACGAAAGCGAATTCGACAAGGTTCGTCATCAGATCGTCGAGCAATTGCAGGATGCGATGATGGCTGGCACGCACGATACATACAAGTTGCAGCAGATCATGCGTCGTACGTTGGGTAGCTGGGTCGCACGTCAGCTGCATCGCAAGCCGATGATCGTTCCGGTCGTTGCCGATATCGCACAGGATGTTGACGAAGCGATGGGATTGAACGCAGCGCAATGATGAATCGACAGATAGTCAATATTTTTCGCAATATCGCCGATTCCAGCGAAATCAATATTGGAATAATATTGAAATATCGACAGATCGTCAATAATTGTTGATTACATAATCAAAAGAAGGACGGCGTAACCGGCACAACCGGTTGCGCCGTCTCCTATTCAATAAATAGGAATCTCAACACAAATAAGGAGTGACATGCCAGGAGCAAATCTCACCCGAATCGAAGCGGAAGAACGCAAAAGCGTTATCGCAGCACCGGTTCATTACACGGTCAAACTTGATCTGACCCGTGGAGCCAAGAATTTCGGTTCCGAAACCACCATCACGTTCGACGCCGAGCCGGGAGCTACCAGCTTCCTTGACCTGATCGCCACCGAAGTGAGCGAAATCGTACTCAACGGCGAAACTCTCGATCCGGCCGAAGCGTTCGCCGACAGCCGTATCGAACTGAAGAACCTCGAAGCGCACAACGAAGTGACCGTCAAGGCACTGTGCCAGTATTCCAACACCGGTGAAGGCCTGCACCGTAGCGTCGACCCTTCCGACGGCAACATCTACCTGTACTCTCAGTTCGAAGTGCCGGATGCCCGCCGCGTGTATGCCGTGTTCGACCAGCCCGACATCAAGGCCGTGTTCGATTTCTCCGTGCTTGCAGCCAAGTCGTGGATCGTCACCTCCAACATGCCTGCCGCATCCGTGACCGACAATGAAACCGTTACCGAAGAGGGCACGCTCGGCACGCACGAAGCCGAAACCACCAAGCTGTGGGTGTTCGAATCCACGCCGACCATGAGCTCCTACCTCACCGCCATCTGCGCAGGACCGTACGCCGAATGGCACACCGAATACGCCAACGAAGACGGTCGCACCGTGCCGATGTCCATGTACTGCCGTCAGGCGCTCGCCGAAGCGTTCGCCAAGGATGTCGACTACCTGTTCGACATCACCAAGAAGGGTTTCGCCTTCTATGCGAAGACTTGGGGCGTGCCGTATCCGTACGCCAAGTACGACCAGATTTACGTGCCGGAATACAACGCCGGCGCTATGGAGAACATCGGCATGGTCACCATCCGCGACCAGTACGTGTTCGAATCGAAGGTCACCGACGCGTATGCCGAGCGCCGCGTGGTCACCGTGCTGCACGAGCTTGCACACATGTGGTTCGGCGACTACGTGACCATGAAGTGGTGGAACGACCTGTGGCTCAACGAATCCTTCGCCGAGTTCACGTCCACTCTCGCCACTGCCGAAGCCACGGAATGGAAGGACGCTTGGGCCACATTCAGCTCCGGCGAGAAGAGCTGGGCACTGCGCCAGGACCAGCTGAGCACCACCCACCCGATCGTCGCGCCGATCAACGATCTGAACGACACGTACGTCAACTTCGACGGCATCACCTATGCCAAGGGCGCTTCCGTGTTGAAGCAGCTCGTGTTCTATGTGGGTCGTGAGAAGTTCTTCAAGGGCATCAACAATTATCTGAACAAGCATGCGTACTCCAACGCTACGCTCGCCGATCTGCTGGCTGAACTCGAGTTGACGTCCGGCCGCGATCTCAAGGCGTGGAGCGCCCAGTGGCTTGAACAGTCCGGCATCAACACCATCGCCACCGAAGTTGAGGAAAACGAGGATGGTACGATTCGCCAGCTTGCGTTGCGCCAGTCCGCTTCGGCTGAGCATCCGGTGCTGCGCGCACATCGTCTGGCTGTCGGCTTCTACAATGAGGATCCGGAAACCGGCAAGATCGTGCGTACCGACCAGTTCGAACTTGATGTTGACGGCGAACTGACGATTGTCGAAGCGGCTGCCGGCAAGGCACGTCCGGCGCTGATTTTGGTGAATGACGACGATCTGACATACACGAAGCTGCGCTTCGACGAGAAGAGCCTCAAGTTCGCTGCGGAGAACCTGTATCGTTTCGACGATGCGTTGGCTCGTTCCGTGATTTGGCTTGCATTCTGGGATATGACCCGCGACGGCGAATTGCCGGCAAAGCAGTTCATCGAAACCTCTTTGGCTGCGCTTGCCACGGAACATGAGTCCACCACGTTCCGTTACGCTTTGGCGCAGGTCAGCACCACCGCATGGCATTACACCACTCCGGCCGACCGTGCCGAAGTGGTGGAGCATGTGGCTGCCGAACTGTTCAAGCTGGCTCAGGCTGCCGAAGCCGGTTCCGACGAGCAGTTCCAGCTGATCACCGCCTACTTGGGTTATGGTGAGCCGGGCGACGCCGCTTTCGAAGCGAATGCGAAGGGTCTGCTCGATGGTTCCGTGAAGCTTGACGGCTTGGAAATCGACAACAACTTCCGCTGGACCATCATCAACGCGCTGAGCGCAATCAACGCCATCGGCCAGAGCGATATCGACGCGGAGCTTGCCAAACGTGAAACCACTGAGAACCGTGAGTTCGCATTGGGCGCTCGCGCGGTCGCAGGCACTGCGGAAGCCAAGGAATGGGCTTGGAACGAGGCTTTGCACAACGATGAGCTGACCAACATGCAGCTTGAATCCGTGGCTCGAGGCTTCGCCTCCACTCCGCGCGTCGACTTGGCTGAACCGTATGCGGCCAAGTATTTCGAGGTTGCCGACTGGATTTGGCAGAACAAGACCTTCCACATGGCTGAGGCCCTGCTGGAAGGCCTGTATCCGAGCTATGCCGATCCGGCCACGCTGGTGGATCTCGGTGATGCTTGGCTGGCTTCGCATGCGGACGCCGACAACGCGTTGCAGCGTATTGTGCGCGGCAATGTCGAATCGTCGCACCGCACGCTCAAGGTGCGCGATTTCAACGCGTCCCTCTGATGCCGTTCCTGGCACCACTACAGTAGCTGTTTTTGGCAGCTACTTCTGATATCACTTGTGATATTGCATCATAAGCCCGGACTGACGGCGTGACTTATCCCGCTGCCAGTCCGGGCTTGTTTGCTTCTAGACAAGCCATCCCAAACAAAGTCCCATAACGGTTATGGACAATGGGTCTTTCGGACCCATAATGACCCGGCCGGTCGGAATCGGAGGATGGAAGTGAGATCGCAAGAAACTTGAGATTGTGGAAATCTCACGACGTTGCATACTGCGGCTTGCCTGACATCGCATACTGCAGTATGCAGGTATCGCAACATGCTGTTGACTATTTTGTTGAATGGTGAACCCGTTGAGTACGATGGTGCACGGCAATATAACTTGAGATAGCGAGGACTTGAGACTCATGCCACGTATGTTCGGAACAGACGGTGTTCGAGGATTGGCGAATAGGGCTTTGACCGCACAGCTTGCGTTGGATTTGGGCGATGCTGCGGTGCGCGTGCTTGGCGATGATGGAGACAAAAGCGAATTCGACGGTCGTCGCCGTGCACTGGTCGGCCGCGATACTCGCGTTTCCGGCGATTTTCTTGCAGCGGCACTGTCCGCAGGCATGTCCGCAGGTGGATTCGACGTGATCGACGCGGGCATTATTCCAACTCCGGGTGTCGCATACCTGACTTCCGTGCTGAACGTGGAAATGGGTGCCGTGATCTCCGCATCCCATAACCCCATGCCCGACAACGGCATCAAATTCTTCGCACGCGGCGGATTCAAACTGCCTGACACCAAAGAAGACGAAATCGAAAACGTGCTCGGCCAGGATTGGGAACGCCCGACCGGTGCAGGCGTGGGACGTATCAGCCACGACACGGCAACCGCAACCAACCTGTATATCGACCATCTGGTATCCACAATCGCCCCCATCGGGCCTGACAAGTCCCAGCCGACACCGTTGAAAGGCTTGAAAGTCGTGGCTGACTGCGCCAACGGCGCCACCTCCGTGGTCGCGCCGGAAGCGTTGCGCCGCGCAGGAGCCGACGTGATCGTGATCAACGCTTCGCCAGACGGCTACAACATCAACAAGAACGCCGGATCCACACACCCCGAACAGCTGCAGGCCATGGTCAAAGCCTCCGGAGCCGACTTGGGCGTGGCATTCGACGGTGACGCCGACCGTTGCCTTGCCGTAGACGGCGAAGGCAATATGGTCAACGGCGATCAGATCATGGGTATTCTTGCACGTGCCAAGAAAAACGCGGGCAAACTCAACCACGACACCCTCGTGGTAACAGTGATGAGCAACCTCGGCCTGAAGCTCGCCCTGCGTTCCATGGGCATCAAAACCGTGCAAACCGGCGTGGGCGACCGTTACGTGCTTGAGGAAATGCTGCGCGGCGACTATTCGCTCGGCGGCGAACAGTCCGGCCACGTGATCAACCGCGAATTCGCCACCACCGGCGACGGTACACTCACCGCACTGACCTTGTGCAACGAAGTGGTCAACTCCGGCAAGAGTCTCAAAGAACTCGCATCCGACTTCCCGCAACTGCCGCAAACCCTCATCAACGTGCCAAACGTCGACAAGCTCGCAGCCAAAACCAACGCCAAAGTGCAGGCGGCCGTCGAACGCGAAGAGAAAATGCTCGGCGACACCGGCCGCGTGCTCTTGCGTCCCTCCGGCACCGAACCGCTCGTGCGCGTCATGGCTGAAGCGGAAACCCAGCAGCAGGCCGACGAGGTCTGCGACCGTCTCGCTAAAGTCGTGGCCGAAGAACTCGCCTTGTAATCACACCGCCGATACACAGTATTTGGCAATCCAAAATCCCGAACCAATCCGCGAAGGAACCCCATGTTTGGACGTAACTCGAAAGTCAACCTCGAGCTCAACCGCGAGGTCGAAAAACTCATCAAAACCGGCGGCAAGGAACAGCTGCTTCCCATCGTGCAGGCAGGTGAACCGGTACTGCGCCAGCAGACCGCAGCCTACGAAGGCCAACTGAGCCGCAAGACACTTGACAAGCTCATCGAAACCATGCGCGTCACCATGATCGAAGCGCCGGGCGTAGGTCTCGCCGCAACCCAGATCGGCCTCGGACTGGCGCTTGCCGTGGTGGAAGACCATGTGCGCGACGACGATGACGATGACCCGCGTGAAGCGGCCGAATTCCCATTCCACGTCATCATCAACCCCAGCTATGAGCCGATCGGCACCGAAACCCGCAGCTTCTACGAAGGCTGCCTGAGCTTCGACGGCTATCAGGCGGTACGCAAGCGCTGGCTCGACATCACCGCCCGCTGGCAGGATGAAGATGGCAAACAGCATGAGGAACATCTGCACGGCTGGCCGGCCCGCATCTTCCAGCACGAAACCGACCATCTGAGCGGCGAACTGTATATCGACAAGGCGGAAATCCGCAGCCTCGCCACCAACGAGAATCTTGAGGATTTCTGGTGCGACGATCCGGTTCCCACCGAAGCCGCCGCCGAACTCGGATTCGAACTGTAAACCAGGAGCGCACGTCGCAAATCGCATACATGCGCGGCGAAAAACGCTGCGGAATCCGATTGTCACGGAATCCTATCGTTGCGCAATCCGCGGAATATCCTGCAGGGGGAGAGGTCCACAGGCCTCTCCCTTTTTGTCATACCGTCATTTTTTCGTCATACCACCATGCGCATAACCAGTGCAACGCGCGCACGCATCACACTCCCCACGGCAGACGCACGTATGAGCGTAACCATGTTTGCATTTCGCAGCATTATCGACAATATCGGCGTTCGCGTTGCGATGGAATGATTTCGTACGCGACGTCGTGCTCCGTCTGCAACGCGCATGATCGTATCCTGACGACGAATGCTTGGTGAACATAATCGTTTTTCGTAGCATTGTTCTTTCTCTTACCGAAAATCAACGAAATAAAACGAACCCAAGATAACCTTTCGAATCTCAAAAAACTTAAGATTGCGCTATCCGAGAAGCATCATGGTTTTTTGTACGCGCCGACGTGTACTGCGCCCCCTCTCGGCTACCATGCAAAGTATGAACGAAGCAAAGACGGGCCGTTCCTGGCTTACCGAAGCCAAACAAGACATCAGCCAATGGTCGGCATCGATGCCGAAAAACGCCGACAATGAGCGCATCGACTGGCATTGGGTCATGTCTCTCGACTTGGAACACGGCATCGGAGCCGCCAAAAGCCAAGGCATCGAACTGATCGCCGTTCTGAATGCCGCGGATACCACGTTTTCGTCGACCTCGGAGAAAACGGATCCCATGCAGGATTCGGTACTATCCGTCCAACAGTTGCATAATCTGCTGAAAAAGGATTTAGCGGTCCGTGACCGGCTCGAATCCATCATCGCGCAATGCAATACCACCTTCATGACGGATTTCGACCGTCTGATCGCTTCATACCGTTTGCCTCGCGCGCTCGCCTATGCGAACCGTAGGTTGTGCGACGAAATTGCCGTGTTGCGGCGCATTGGTGTTGCGATGGGATTGTGGACGATTGCCGAAGAGCGGCGGGAGCGGGTGATAGTGCCCGTGCTGCAGTCTGTTGCCGGAGCGGAAAGCCTCGTGAATCTTAACGATATTCAGGATCGTACCGCGCAGATCGTCAATGGCCGTGCCGAACGTCGTGCCGCGGAACGTGAGCAGAAGCGTGCCAGCGATTACGCCATGTCACGCGCGAATTTGAGCGGGGTGACGAGTCCGGGAGGCTCGAAGGTGTTCGACTATGGCTCCCTCGGATCCGCTGGCGGTTCCGCTGACTCGGCGGAAGCCGCGCAGGACCGACGTTTGGCGGATTACAAAAAGTCGGATTGGCGTGACGCCTACCTTCCCGGCCGTGACGTCGACACGGTGATGGGCATTGATATCGAAACTACGGGTACGGATCCGGCTCGCGTGTACATCATCGATGCCGGATTCGAATTCATGAACATGATCTCGCCTCGTCCTGCCGGCGAGCCCGCGGGCTACCGCTACGAACAGGATTATTACGAGACCGGCGATGCATATGGCCAGGCACGTCTTTCCTTCGGCGTTCCCGCGCAGAATGCGCTGCTTGGCAATCCTCTGATTCTCGACCTTACCGGTATTGACGTGCGCGATCGCGCCAGCGCGGACTTTCGTCTGTTCGACGAATGGCCCGAAGCTCAGATCGGATTGCTGCAACGACTCGAACAGCAGCCATATGTTGCGCATAACGCCCGGTTCGAGCATAGCTTTTTCATGCTGAACGTCGCCGGATATGCGGAAAGCTATCGTGCCGGCAATATCACGATCATCGACACATTGCCGATGAGCCGTCGTTGGGATGAGGGGTCGATTCCCGATGATGAGCATCCGCACGGCAACAATACGTTGGATGCGTATGCCAAACGTCAGGGCGCGTTGGATGCATCCAAAAGCGAACGACATCTTGGCTTGGAAGATACGCACATCATGCTGGTCGCCATGAAGCATCATCTGGGTGTGCTGCATGCCGAGGGGCGCGGGCCGTGGGGCGCCGGTGGCAGGCCCGGCAATGGTGGCAAGCGCTGTGGCAAGCGCTGGTAGACGGAGTCGCTCGCAGGTTGTGTGGCAAGGCGTAAGTTGGTCGGACGAATTGACGTTGCTGGATGTGTGTCAGGCGTAGTCGTGTTGTGTCTGTTCCCGCTGGATGTTTTGCCCGCTGTTTGTCTTGTACCTTTCTGTCATTCGTCCGTCTCGTGTGCGACACGCCCGGATGTTGACCTGTCGCGAGGTATGTTGAGGTTTTTCCAGCGGGATTGTGCTGTGAAATGGTGCTCATCACTCGATTTTCCCGCGATTTCGACACGCCGAGAGATACGTTATTTTTCAACGGTTTACACGGTGTTTACGGAAGGTCGATTTGCGTGGATCGGCAAGGACGTGTAAGTTTACATCTCGCTGCTCAGCACGGCGGTTCCGCTCCTGAGGTTCGGGACGGTCTGCTGGTGTGGTGGTGGTTTGAGAACTCAAGAGCGTATTTGTACTACTTCTTTATAGTCAATGA
>ERZ809296.182-NODE-182-length-113612-cov-6.067059_pt1 | contig 113612 bp, 111 predicted proteins | sample MGYA00520511_ERZ809296 | MGnify/ENA primary metagenome ERZ809296 (study PRJEB31576, sample SAMEA3212662) | Homo sapiens | biome: human-gut; feature: human gut; material: fecal | place: Sweden | collected 2012 ...
CCACGCCGCGCCCGTCGGCGATGCCGCCGGCGGCGATCACGGGCAGGCTCGTCGCGTCGCAGACCTGGGGGACCAGAACCATGGTGGTCAGTTCCCCCACGTGGCCGCCGCTCTCGCCGCCCTCGGCGATGAGGGCGCTGGCACCCAGGCGGGTCATGAGCTTGGCCATGGCAACGGACGCCACCACGGGGATCACTTTGATCCCGGCCTCTTTCCAGAGGACCATATACTTCGAGGGGTTCCCCGCGCCGGTGGTGACGACGGCGACCTTTTCCTCGGCCACCAGCTGGGCCACTTCCTCCACGAAGGGGCTCATGAGCATGATGTTCACGCCGAAGGGCTTCTTCGTCAGAGACTTGGCGATCTGGATCTGCTCCCGCAGGGCCTCCGCCGGGGCGTTGCCGGCGGCGATGATGCCCAGGCCGCCGCCCTCAGAGACGGCCGCCGCCAGTTTCCCGTCGGCGATCCAGGCCATGCCGCCCTGAAAGACGGGGTACTGGATGCCCAGCAGGTCGCATAAAGGCGTGTGGATCATGCCCGCTTGCTCTCGATGAAGGCCACCAGGTCGCCCACGGTCTCGACCTTCTGGTCCAGCTCGATCTCCATGTCCAGCTTGTCCTCCAGGTTCATCAGCAGCTCCACGGTGTCCAGGGAGTCGATGCCCAGTTCCTTAAAAGAGCTTTCGGGGGTGATCTCGGAAACGTCCTTCTCCACGCGCTCTGCGACCAGCTCTGCGATTGCTTCAAATACCATGATGATGACCTCCATGTGTCGTAATTTACAAAATCATTCCGTTGGTAATCAGTGATTACCTTGGAGGTATTTATACTCTGTCTCAGACCATTTGTCAAGCCTTTCTTCCCAAGTTTTCACAATTTGTTCATGATTGCTAATAGCCCCATCTAGGAGACGAAGTAACAAGAAATAGCGCAAAAAGTACAAAAACTCCCCTGTTTCCAGGGGAGTTGGGAAGAAATTAGGAGTCGTATTCAATGAGATAAAGTGTCGTGTTTTGGGTGTCGTAGAGGGCAAGTTTGGCTTTCATAGGCGTCCCTCCATCTCCAGCGCCTCGCCCATCTGAAACACAGCTTCCACCGCGTCGCGCCAGGAATCCCCCACCAGGTGGTAGCGGGAGGAGTTGGCGTGGATGAAGCCCTTGCCGTCCACGGTCACGTTGCACAGCTCGTCATATTTTCCGTTTTTCTCCCCGGCCACGGTGACGTGGTAGACGCTCCCGTCCTCCGGGGCGTAGGCCTTTTCCGTGGGGCCGACCCAGAGGGGGACGGTCCGCCGGGCGCAGGCCTGGAGGGCTTGGACGGCCTGGCTGCCCTGGAGGTTCACGGTCTTGCTGCCCCTGGCGTCCGAGCGCACGATGCCCACGCTCAGGGGCACCACGTTCCGGTCCTGGAGCCGGTGGAAGGGCTGGGTCTGCCAGTTCAGCACCAGCAGCGCCAGCACCGCGCACAAGGTCAGGATCCCGATGCTTCTGCGTTTCATAAACATTCACCTCTTTATAAGATATTTTATTTCTGTATCAGCAGGTCTGTTATTCCTTCGGGCTTTCCACCCCCAGCAGGATGAGGTTACACAGCACCAGCAAAAACCCAATGAGTGCCACGGGTAGGCTCAACCAAATCTGATCCGTGATCTGATTGAACAAGACGCACCCCAGCAAAAGCGCCACACCGAAGATCATCCGCTTCAGCCGCATCACAGCATGTTCGATTTTCATAGAGATCAGCTCCTTTTTTATTCTTCTGCCTATATAACGTTTGAGAGGGCCAATTTGTGACACCTTTTTCAAAATTTTTTGAAAAAATTCAAAAAACAAAAAGAGACTGGGCTTTGGTTTCTACTCATCAGCACAGTCTCCTTCCACGTTACTATATTGTGAACGATATTTTTTCACTTGTCTTAGTAAGCCCTATTTTTATTTTACATACCATCGAAGCCGTTTTCGTATCTGTATCGTAATCCAGAATCCTCAGCTGTACGGAGATTCGATTTTCTGGGATGTCGATGTATCCATAAGAGTATACGACAGTTCCATTTACTCGAATCTCTATGTGACTTTCTCCAGGAATATTTTTTTCAAATCGCCGTTCTAGCTTTCCCAAAGAAACTTCCTCGCTATATAATATCGTCTGCTCATTTTCTGAATTTACGATCGAGATCTTCACTGGATACGGGATACTATCTCCCGTTGTGTTATCAACAGACGCATAGCATCGATCTCTTGCGTCAAGCACGAAATAGACAACCGAAGACAGGAGGAGCACGATCACAATCGCGATCACTATACTTCTACGACGATATGTCATAGCTTACCTCTTTTCCCAAGATTTTTCCGTTTTCTTCTCACAGTCAGATTCTTTTTTACTCTTTAATTTTTAAATTTCTTCTCTTATAAAATATCATAATATTCGTTTTTTGTCAATAAAAATCTCTTTTTCTCCTTCTACTTATATAACGTTTGAGCAGGGCGATTTGTGACACCTTTTGCGAAATTTTTTGAAAAATTTTTCTTAGACCCAAAAGCCCCGGCATAACAGCCGCTCGGTGAGCGCCACCCCGACAGTGGTGACGACGTTGCTGAGGATCACGGCCCACAACAGCTTCTTGGGCTGGTCGGTCTCTTTTTCCAGCATGTAATATTCGATGGGTCCCTCAATGACCAAGGTCACGATCAGGAATGAGATACTGACGTTATAGAAGTGGGTATTCAGCGCCTTTTGGAACGAATAGACCGGGTTGAACAGCTGGAAAAAATAAGGAGCCGCATAGGAAAGCCCATTGCCCAGGCAAACCACCCAAAACACCTTAGAAAGCCGCCTGGTGTGGGGAATGAGCCAGATGCTCAAGGTCTCAATGAGCAGCGTCCCCACCACCACAAAGGGCAGCACATCATAGGGCCGCGTCTCCGTAATCCAAACCCAAGAAGAATCCGCCCGCGCCACCAACGGGAAACACAGCGCCAATATTCCCACCAAGCACACTGCGGATAGCAGGTTGTCCTTTTTCATGGTTGGTCCCTCCTTTTGTCGTTCTGCTTATATAACGTTTGAGAAGAGCGAAATGTGACACTTTTTTCAAAAAATTTTCCGTCCTGACAGGTTTCTTCAAGTATCGCAGGTCATTACGTATAGAATCCCTCGTTCACTATCATACAATCCTACCGTTACATCTAAAGAACTGGCTTCCAGCAACTGATTATCCATAGTAGTGTTGTGAAGTCGGTCTAAAAAATAGTAATATCCTTTTGTCACTTTCGGTGCATCCCAACCATCAGCCAACCGAAATTCATAGTTACTCCCATGTTTTTCTCCCCCATAAAGAAGAATCCCTAAATCTTCTGGTAGTGGAAGTGAGTGCCAGTTTCCATTTTTCAATAAATGTTCATCAAGTGCTTTTTTGTTAGATTCATTGAAAATAAGCGTACCGTATAACTCTCCATCTCCAAAAAATCCCCCATGATTATCTGACCATTGTGTTGCTACCGGGCGAGGTAAGTCTGTAGACAGAAGTTTAGATGCTTTGTACCGAGGAGAGAAGATGGTCACAAAAATGCACACCATAAGAATCCCTACTGTCATTCCTACCAATAATCCTTTTAAATTTCTCATAGACTGGCCTCCTATTGCTCTCAACTATACATCATACCTCCACACAAAATGTTGTGTGGAGGTATTGATTATACTACAAGTATGTGTACTTATTTTAATACACCATTCTGTACTAAACCGTAAATTTCGACATCGAAATCGTGGGTTCCAGCCATGCTAGCTACTACTCCAAAAATAGCAGGGCCGCCAGCAAAATCATATATATCAATGATTTTAAAGTATGCCTTGTTATAGAGCGTCCGTGTACGTTTCCATTCAAATTTGTGAATGGCCCAGTACATATCCGTGTTTATTTTGTCAAAGACATAGTCCTTAGTTGTATTTGTCTCGTAGGACGAGCCTTTTCTTGAGAAGTTTATCATTTGTGTAACAAAGTCGTACTTTTGCGTAAGTTGCACGCGAATATCATTGTAAATGCCGCCTGTATTTCCAATCATGTCCAAGTACGCTTTTGCTGGCTTTGCTGTTAATGAATGGTTAAACAGAGCTAGAGCAATATTATAGCCGTTTCCTATGTAGAAGTCCCTTACTAGGTCCACTGTAACGTTACTTTGCAACGTTACAATATCGTCTTTGATGTTCTCATTTATATACTCTGGGTATTCTTCAATAAAGTCAGAAACCACCTCATCATACGTTGTTGCAGATGCATTTTTGTTCTCAGAAACAAACGTTTCAAAATCACGTTTAAGCTGAGGGTCAATTTTGCTAGCTTTCATAGCATACTCTCTGTCGTATGCCTCTCCATCCATCTCGATCATCTCTCTTACATCGTCTTCATTCCGAAGTACAATGGCGTCGTTTTCAACAACAGTTCCATCGGACAAGATATTCTTGCCTTCATAGCTCGAACCCATACTGGCGGCGCTTTCATAAGTCGCTGCACTTGCAGAGATAACCATGCTACAGGTCATCAACATAGCCATAAGTAGGCACATCATACGTTTTTTCATAAGCTCCTCCTTTTTCAGTGGTTGGTCTGTTTGATAAACGAATCATTCAACTTCAGCGCATAGGCAAAACCTCCTAACTCTTCCCTGCACTCCCGCAGAGGATTACTTGCCTTTTTGACCCTTCCAACTATACATGTCCAGAAATTTCGATTTGTTCCCGCCAAAATCGAAATTTTTTGAAAAATTTTCCGTCAGGCTTTTACCGTCTGTGAACCAGCCCAGATAGTGCTGGATGCTTTTGCGTTTTTTGCGTAGAGCTGCGCTGTGATATAGTACTGTTTTCCGGCTATTCCTTGATAAGTGCCTTTGAAAGAAAAAGTTCTTCCATTTTTCTTTATCAAGTTAGTATACTTTTCTGGAGTAAACGTATAGACAGCTTTATAGTTTCCATCTGCCTGTTTTTCATTTACTACAATCATTTTTGCGCCAATCTCTTGCATTGGCTCTGTTCCTGACAGGGCAACTTCAATACTTATCTTTCCATTTCCCAGTGCACTTGCTTTCACATTATAGTGATCAATACACTGACTTTCACGTGCACCCGCTGAGATGGATAATCCAAATAACAGTACAACACACAAAAGGAGTGCTGTTGCTCTGTGGCCTATTTTGTTCACGATCTTTACTCTCCTTCATAGATCGAATTTGCCATTCGCTTAAGTTGATCTACTGTTAGGAAGCCCTGAATACGCCCCTGGATATTTCTATTTTTCCAAGTAATTGTTTCCCGTTCTATATTTTTCATGATATAGAACGGCCCGCCCTTTACATAGTACTCCTCAATGGGGGTGTTGCTTTTCTCATACTGGTTCGTGGAAACTTCATCGCCTATGGCAATGTCCACAGAGTATATCTTATCCTGTAACGAGAACGTGAGGTGAATATCATACTCCCCTGTCAATTCCCCCTCTTCCACTTGGAGCAGTTTACTCCCTTCGGGATACCAATTCGGCAGAGCAGGAACGTCCGTCCGCTCAGCAATTTTCTTCTGGGCTTCCTGATAGGCCGTATCCTGGAACACCGAGGATTCACCCGGAGTTTCCTCTTGTTGGAATGAGAAGGTAGCCGTTGTCCAGTGGACAAAGCTCTCCATTAGGTTAGAGCCTTGCACGGGAACGGTCAGGGTGCAGGCCAGGATACACGCCACAGCAGCGGCAGCCACGGCCTTGCGGGGGGCACGATGTTTTTTCCGTTTGGGATGTAAGGGCACCACTTTGGGTTCTTGCTCAGGTTCTTCCTGAACCGGCTGCGTTTCCTCTGCCGGCTCTTGCCAGTAGTTCTCAAAGAAGGCTTTCAGTGATTCTTTTGCTTCCTGCGAGGGGATCACCATACCCTCTTTTTCCCGAATCACCTCCAATATAGCTTGGATATAATCTGTGTCCAAGCTTTCTTCCCCAGAGACGGCAATTTCCTGCTGTAACATTCCATCCAGTTCTGCAACAGAATACTTTTCCAGGCCAGGGTATTTCCCGCGGAATTCTCCAGGCTGTTTCATCGCTTGTTTCCTCCTTTCACTTTATCATGTCCGGCAGAGGCCGTTTGTGCCCGGTCCTCTGCAAATTTTTTCTCACTTTCTCGATAATTTTTCCGAAACTTCTCCTTGATCCTAGCCACACGCTTAGCCAGGGCCGTTTTTGTCGTGCCCATTTCCTGTGCGATGTTCTCCAAACCGTCCTTATGCACATAGACTCGTTTGAGCAGTTCCAATTCTTCCGGTGAGACAAATCCTTCCAGTTCTAAGTCCGCCCCTGGTGGCGGCTGTACCTCTTCTGCCCAGGCATCCTGCGCCTTTGCCAGCAGTTTTGTCTGTCGGTTCTCCTGACGCAGTTGGTTCTGGATGACGTAAGTAAGCGTAACATACAGCCAACCAGAGGGAGATGGACTATTTTGGTAGCTCTCCGGCTTCTCACTCAAAATGCGGAAGGTTTCCTGTACTGCATCCAATACCTGATGTGGGTCTGTCCGCCCGGCAGCAAAAAAGCGCTTCGCCGCAAAGCGTTTCATATCATCGTAGTGTTCTAGATATATTTCGCTAAACGCTTCCTTTGTCAATCTTTTTTGTTTTGACATTGTTTTTTGCCTGTTCTCCTTTTTCTAAAATATGAGACAGTATAGCATAAAATCTCACTGTTGACACCCTCTTTTTTCTGCGCTATACTCACCCTAGCCCAACAAAGGAGATTTTTCCCATGAAATGGATGATCGCATCGGACCTGCACGGGTCCGCTTACTACTGCCGCCAGCTGCTGGACTGCTTCGCACTAGAGGGGGCGGAGCGGCTGATTTTGCTGGGAGACCTGCTCTATCACGGCCCGCGGAACGATTTACCCCGCGATTACGCGCCAAAAAAGGTCATTTCTTTGCTGAACGGCGTGAAAAACCGGCTGTTTTGCGTCCGAGGCAACTGCGACACCGAAGTTGACCAGATGGTCCTGGACTTCCCGATCATGGCCGATTACGCCGTTTTTCCGGTGGAGGACCGGCTGATGTATGTCACCCATGGCCATGTATTTAACCTTGACAATTTGCCACCCATTCAGCCGGGGGACCTCCTGCTCCATGGCCACACACATGTGCCAACTTGGCGGCCCTTCGGGCAACAAAATGTCTACTTGAACCCCGGCTCCGTTTCCATCCCCAAGGAGGGCAGCTTGCGGGGGTACATGACCCTGGAGGGGACCCTGTTTCGCTGGTGTGATCTGGCCGGAACTGAGTACCACCGGGCGGCTTTGGAGGACTTGACGCCGTGGCCCTGAACCGTGACCTGACCCAGGGGAGCATCCCCAAGGGGCTGCTGGCCTTCGCCCTGCCGCTGATCCTGGGGAACCTGCTCCAGCAGCTGTATAACCTGGCCGACACCTGGGTGGTGGGGCAGTTTTTGGGGGAGGGCGCCCTGGCGGCGGTGGGGTCCTCGTATACCTTAATGACGTTTCTCACTTCGATCTTACTGGGCCTCTGCATGGGCAGCAGCGTGTTTTTTGCCATGCAGTTCGGACGAAAAGACCCCGCCCGATTCCGGGCGGGGATCTTTCAGTCGTTCTGTTTGATCGGCGGGCTGACCGTGGTGCTGACCGGGCTGGTCTACCTGGCCCTGGGCGGGATCCTGTGGTTTCTCCGCATCCCGGCGGACGTGTGGGACCTGACCCGGACCTATCTCGTCTGGGTGTTTGCGGGCATCCCGGCCACCTTCCTCTACAATTACTTCGCCAATCTGCTCCGGGCCATCGGGAACTCGGTGACGCCGCTGCTGTTTTTGGGCGTGTCGGTCGTGGGGAACATCGGCCTGGACCTGCTCTTCGTCATCCCCCTGCAAATGGGTGTCATGGGCGCGGCGCTGGCAACGGTGCTGGCCCAGTACGCCGCCGGGGTGGGTCTGGCCCTGCGGACCTGGCAAAGCTGCCCGGACCTGCGGGTCAGACCGGAAGACCGGCGGTGGGACCGGAATATTTTGCGGCAACTTTGGAGCCTCTCGTTCTTCACCTGCCTGCAACAGTCGGTGATGAATTTTGGAATTCTCCTGGTGCAGGGTCTGGTGAACTCCTTCGGCTCGGTCGTCATGGCGGCCTTCGCCGTGGCGGTGAAGATCGACACCCTGGCCTACATGCCCGTGCAGGACTTCGGCAACGCCTACGCCACCTTCGTCGCCCAGAACTACGGGGCCGGGCAGCGGGGGCGCATCAAAGCCGGGACGAAATGGGCCTTGTTCTGGGTGCTGGTCTTTTGTCTGCTGATCGGCGGGCTGGTCTGCTGCTTTGCCCCCCAGCTGCTGGCCATTTTCGTGGGGCACGACGCGCAGGAAGTCATTTCCGTGGGCACGGGCTACCTCCGCATCGAGGGCAGCTGCTACCTGGGCATCGGCATTTTGTTCCTGCTCTACGGCTACTTCCGGGCGGTGGACCGGCCGGCGGTGTCGCTGGTGCTGACGGTCTGCTCCCTGGGCACCCGCGTGGCCCTGGCCTATCTGCTCTCTGCCTCCCCCGCCATCGGCGTCACCGGCATCTGGGCAGCGATCCCCATCGGCTGGTTTTTCGCCGATACCGTCGGCGGCATCCTCTGGCGGAAGGACAGCAAACGATCCCATCCATGATCCATAGAAAAGCACCGGTTTCCCAGGCCGGTGCTTTTCCTTACGGTTTTCTATGTGAGATTTTTGCAGTAAGGCGCAAAAATTTCACATAGGGTAACAATTTGCAACTTCTTATCTTTTTCAGAAAAAATTTGCCAAATCCTGTGACAAATCGCCCTGCTCTTGCGTTAATAGAGTAGAGGACCGAATGGGACGAGGAGGTGGGACACAATGGAACAGGGGGCATTTTTGCCGTTTTATGAGCAGCACAAGGAAACGCTCTATCACTACGCCTGCACCCTGACGGCCAACGCCCACCAAGCGGAGGATGCCCTTCAAACGGCTTGGTTGTCCTGCCTGCGGCAGGAGGAAACCTTCGATGCCCTGCCCCCGGACAAGCGGCTGGCCTGGATGAGCGTGGTAGTCAAAAACGCAGCTCGCTCCCTCTGGCGGCAGGAGCAGCGCTACGCCCCCTGGGATGAGACGTGGGACATGCCCGCCCCAACGCCGGGAGACCCCCAGCCCATCGTTGCCGTCATCCAAGCCATGCCGGAGCCGTACCGCCGCCTGTTAGAGCTGAAATTTCTGTTGGAATGGAGCAACAAGGAGATCGCCAAGCACCTGGGCCTGTCTCAGACGGCGGTCAGCACGCGCCTCAACCGCGGCCGGAAGCTGCTCCAGGAACGCCTGCGAGAGGAGGGCTATGACTATGAAAGTATCCCGTTTCGGGCCAAAAAAGAGGCCGGACCCAAGCCCGGAGGATGAATGGCTCCGTCAGGCCCTGTTAGACGCCCAGGACGCCGACCTCAAAACGACCCTGCAAGACGCGCCGCCCCCCTATCCCCACACTGCCGCCTATCTGCGCCGGGAGAAGCGGCAGGCGAAACGTACCCGCCGGGAATATCGGCCCCGGTGGCAGCGGTTTACCCAGCTGGCCGCCTGTCTGGTCCTGGCCGTCGTCCTGGTGGCAGGAGGGGCCGTGGCGCTGGAAGCGGCCCAGCGGGAGCCGGTGGGCATCCCCAGCCAGGACGTGACCTTTTCCCTGAGCGGGACAGGGAGCACCGAGTTCACCTCTTCGCGCTTCTGTCCTCTGACGGAAAACGGGAAGTACCTGCACTTCAGTTTCACGAACACTGCCCAGGAAAGGGCCACGGTGATCGTCGTGAAAGAGGGATGGTTTCACCGCATTTCCCATCCGACCAGGATCTTGGTTGCGCCTGGGGAAACCGTAGCGGGAAGTTGTGCATTGAGTAACCACGCAATCTATTGGTTTCTTGTGCAATCGGATATGGGCGGAACGGTCAGCGGGACGCTGCATGCCATACAATCTGACTTGGAACATCTAGAATGAAGGGGCGCAAAAGGCCCCCGGCACAGGCGAATGGTATCGCCGGTTCCGGGGGTCTTCCTTATGTAATATAATATTGTAGCATGTTACGCCGTGATCGCTTCCGCCAGCTTGCCGCGGATATAGTCGCCGACCTCGTTCTGCTCGACTTTGAGAACGAACGCCACTTCGTTCTCGATGAGGGCCTCGGCCCGCTGGAGGAGCGTCTCGTCGGAGGCACCCAGCTTTTTCCCGGCGGCGATCAGATCCTCGCGGCGATGGTAGATGCAGGAGACGAGGCTGATGAGCTGGCCTAAGTCGCACTCCTTCACGATGGTCTGGAAGGAGGCCAGGCGGATCTTCCGGTCATCGATCCAGTCCAAAGGCTCCTCCCTGGTGGCCAGGATGAGCGCATCCAGCTCCTCCCGGTCGGGCAAACGGGACATTTTGGCCACCAAGGTGGCGTTGCCTGTGGGCACGAACAGGGTAGAGGCGGGGTTGCTGACGGGTTTTAGGATGTAAAACTCTTTCGGGGGTTCTTTCTTGGTCAGGCGGTCCAGGCGCACGTCATCCACCAGGCAAACGCCGTTGCAGGCATAGCGGATGTACTCGCCCTTCTGATAAGTCTCTGCCATTTTCTAGGTCCTCCTTCCGGTGTGGTACTCCGGCGGCGTGTCCCGACGGAGAAAAATAGAAAACGACCCAGCAGCTGTGGTGCGCTGTCGGGCCACTGATCAAGTACAGTATATCAAAAAAACAACAAAATTTCAAAGGAAACTTTGAGAAAACTGCAAAAACTTTTGTTTTGCACAAAAAGGGCTTGACAGCTCTTCCCCTGCCATGCTATACTAACGCAGAAGTTAGCAAAAGCTAATTATCAAAAATGCCGCACATCGGCTTTTTCTTTTGACCTATGGTTAGCTCCCGCTAATGAGCGAGCGCTAGCAAAAACATAGAGATCAGCAAAACATCACTAGGAGGATCTTAACTATGGAATCGATTGCTGTTATTTTCTGGTCCGGCACCGGCAACACCGCTACCATGGCGCAGGAAGTCGTGGCTGGCACCGGCGGCCAGGCAAAGCTCATCAACGTCACCGACACCAACGCCGACGAGGCCGCCGCTTACGACAAGCTGGCTCTGGGCTGCCCCTCCATGGGCGACGAAGTCCTGGAAGAGGACGAGATGGAGCCCTTCTTCACCGCGCTGGAGGGCAAGATCTCCGGCAAGAAGGTCGTTCTGTTCGGCTCCTACGACTGGGGCGACGGCCAGTGGATGCGCGACTGGGCAGAGCGCACCAAGAAGGCCGGTGCCATCCTTGCAGCTGACCCCCTGATCGTGAACCTCTCCCCTGACGCAGACGGCAAGGCAAAGTGCCGCGAGCTTGGCAAGGCCCTGGCTGACGCCTGATCCCTTTCCTCCTCCTTCTCTTTGCGGAACACACAACACCTTCTAAAACATCCCGAAGAAAGAGCGGCCTGTCCGACCTGCATCCGCAGGTCAGGCAGGCCGTTCTTTGGGTCTTGGTCGTGTGTTTTACTGGCAGGCGGACAATACATTATAATAGAGTCCGTCCGTGCTGTCCGCCGGGAGATTCCCCAGCCGCCACAGGGAGACGGAGGTTACACCGAAGAGCTTGGCCAGCCGGACCTTTTCGCCCACGCTGCGGCTGTCCTCATACCAGACGAACCAGTGCTTTCCGTCCTCGGTCTGGTAGGTCAGGTAGGGGTTCCGGTAAGTATCCGACCAGCCCATGGTCGCGCCACCCTTCATCCGGGTCAGCAGCGTAGACGCCGTGGGGAAGGTCGGCGTCTCCGAGACGAGCTTTCCGCTGGCATCCACCTGCCAGGCATTGGCAGCGGAGCTGATGGCCAGGGCCAGCTTACTCGTGTCCTGCACGCCGGTGTTGGGATCGGTGGCCACCCGGAGAGAATCATAGACCGACTGGAACGGCGTAAGGGCCGCGTTCTTATAATAGGTCGTGCCCGTGTAGCCGGTCAGTTTGGAGGGCTGGTAGTCGTGGGCCATCAAGATGACTTTGTCCGCCAGGTCGCCGATGGCGCGGTAGTCATAGCCATTGTAATAGGCCCCGTCCGCCGTGGCGGGCATGACGGCCACCGCCAGACGCAGGTTCTTCGCCTGGAGCTGCCGGGAGAGCGCCTGCAAAAATGCCGTGAAATTGGCCTGGTTGGTGCTGCCGGCCAGCCCCTCAAAGTCGATGGTCACGCCGGTGTACGGTGAACTGCCCAGGTCCTCATAAATTCGGGTGGCCTCAGTCAGAATGGCCTGGACCGCCTGGCTTCTCCCGTTGGCATCCGCCAGCATCGCGGCCAACGCCCCGCCGTTGTTGTCCATGAAGACGGACAGGTTCAGCTGGCAGCCGTTGGCTTGCAGCTGCTTCACCGCGTCGGCATAGCCAGAAGGAATGGCGTAGACATTGCCGCCGGAGGTCGTCGTGTTCAACACAGCCCCGGTGTCGGCGGCGTAAGTCATCCGGCTCCACCCCAGGCTGACGGCGTCCATGCTCTGGGTCAGGCCGATCTGACTGTAAGACGAGATGGCATAAAAGCCGTGGAGCCAGCTGGTCTTGGCCGTGTATTTTTCATAGATGCGGACCAGCATCGTGGCCGCCTGCTCCCTGGTGGCGGAAGCGGCAGGGGCAAACTGGGTGGCGGAAACGCCGTTGGTCAGGCCGATGTCATAGGCCACGGTGACATAGCCCTTGTTGCTCTTCACATCGGTGAAGGGGAGCGCATAGCCGGCGGCCTTCTCCGCCACGGACTGGTAGCCCAAGGCGCGGACCAGAATCACCGCCATGTCCTCGCGGCTGATGGCAGCATCGGGGCGGAAGCTCCCCCCTTTGTCCAGGGCACCGTGCTGGACGGCGGCGGAAATGGCCCCTTCCGCCCAGTGGCCCCTGGTGTCCGTAAAGCCGGGGGCGGTCGTTGTCTTCGTGTCCCAGCCCAGCATCCGGGCAGTCACGGTGACGAACTGGGCGCGGGTGATCGTCTGGCCCAGGCCGAAGGTATTGCTCGTCATGCCGGACATGAGGCCGTAGGTCTTGGCCGACTGAATGGAGGCCGCTGCCCAGTGGCTGTCGGGCACGTCAGTGTAACCCCCTGCCGCCAGCGCCGCACCGGAGGAGGCCAGCAGGGCTAGGGTCAAAAGCAAAGCAAAGATACGTTTCATCGGATCTCCTTTCCAGGGTTTGACAGCTTGGAACATTTCCCCCAAAGAATAGCAGACACCCGAAAAAAAGGCAAGGGATGGCCCTTATAAAAATGACGAATTTCCTGCAAGATGCCTGGGATTCCGGTTGACAAAAATTCCGGGCATCTCTATAATAAGGAATGGCCTTGGAAGGAAAAGGCCCAACGACAACGAATCCAACGGACAAGTGAGGTGAAACACAATGGACGCAGGCGGTAGTAACGGCACTTTGGCAGGCCGAAGTTGCACCCAGACAGAGGGGCCGGAACGACCGGCGTCCCCTTGTCCGCTCTAAATGAGATACCGGTCTGCCGCGTGTCTTACTCCTGCTCAGAAACTGGGCGCTGTGCCAGCGCCTTGAAACGCAAGGGAGGAGATGCCAATGGCAGAGAGAACCATTGTCACGCTGGGGGATACCCTGGCGGCCCTGGTGGAGGGCAAAAAATACACCACCCTGCGGGACATTCTCGTGACGATGAACGCGGTGGACGTAGCCGCCATCTTCGAGGATATGCCCCAGGACAAGCTGCCCCTGCTCTTTCGGCTGCTGCCCAAAGAGCTGGCCGCAGAGACGTTCGTTGAGATGGACCCGGAGACGCAGGAGCTGCTGATCCAGGGCTTTTCCGACAACGAACTGAAGGACGTCGTCGACGAGCTATACGTCGACGACGCCGTGGACATCGTGGAAGAGATGCCCGCCAACGTCGTCAAGCGCATCTTAAAGCAGGCTGACCCTGAGATGCGCAAGATGATCAACGAAATTCTAAAGTATCCCGACGACAGCGCCGGGAGCATCATGACCACGGAGTACGTGAGCCTCCGGCCCAACATGACCGTGGAGGAGGCCATCAAGCGCATCCGCCGCGTGGGTGTGGACAAGGAGACGATCTACACCTGCTACGTCACCGAGACCAACCGAAAGCTCATCGGTATGATCTCCATGCGGACCCTGATCCTGGCCGACGACGACGACGTCATTGAGGACATCATGGAGTCCAACGTCATCTCCGCCAACACCCTGGAGGACCAGGAGAGCGTGGCCCAGATGTTCACCAAGTACGACTTCAGCGCCCTGCCCGTGGTGGACCAGGAAAATCGGCTCGTCGGTATCGTCACCGTCGACGACGCCATCGACGTCTTGCAGGAAGAGACCACGGAGGACTTTGAAAAGATGGCCGGTATGGCCCCCTCCGACAAGCCCTACCTGCGGACGGGCATTTTAGAGACCTGGAAGTCCCGCGTGCCCTGGCTGCTGGTGCTGATGCTCTCCGCCACCCTGACCAGCATGGTCCTGACCAGCTACGAGACGTCCCTGGCCGCCTGCACCGCCCTGACCGCCTTCATCCCCATGCTGACGGGTACCGGCGGTAACAGCGGTACCCAGGCTTCCACCGCTGTGATCCGTGGCCTGTCCCTGGGCGAGGTCGAGTTTTCCGACACGTTACAAGTCATCTGGAAAGAGATCCGGGTGGCGGTGATGTGCGGCGTCACCCTGGCCGCCTGCAACTTTGTGAAGCTCATGACCGTGGACCGCATCCTGCTGCACAACACCGGCGTGACCGCAACGGTCGCCTTCGTCATCTGCCTGACCATGGTCTTCACCGTCCTGTGCGCCAAGACCGTCGGCAGCCTGCTGCCCCTGCTGGCCGAGCGGATCCATCTGGACCCTGCCGTCATGGCCAGCCCCTTCATTTCCACCGTGGTGGACGTGGTGACCCTGATCATCTATCTCCAGGTCGCCCGCGCCATCCTGCATATTTGATCTCATACTCTGGCAAACAAAGACCGCTTCGGCAAGCACCGTCCAAACCCGGTGCTGACCCAAGCGGTCTTTTTCATGGCAGTGATATAGAAACGTCGGTCCTATTTCGTAGGGGCCGCAGACCCCTGCGGCCCGCCCGTACCACCTCAGCCTTTATATCTTAGTCTTTATACCTCAGCCCTTATACGCCTTGCCCGTGGTAGAGATTGGGTCGATGCGCAGCAGCGCGGTCTTGTCGAACATCTTCTCGATCATCTTGAAGCCGATCTCCTCATACCCATGGTGCTTCTGGGTGACAAAGGCCTCCAGGGCCGCCTGCTTTTCGGCGCGGTCCTCCACGAAAACGGCGGTGCCGGTCATGATCACGCTCTCAAAGGCCGCCGTGATCTTGCTGGGGATGATCTCGGCGGAGATGATGGCGGAGAAGCAGCACTTGGGGTCCCGCTTCAGGCACTCGATCTTATACCCATAGGGCGCGGAGTGGATGTACAGCTTATCGTCCACGATGATGTAGTTGATGGGGGTGGCATAGGGGTAGCCGTCGTCGCCCTGGACGGACAGGGTGCCGTGGTCGCCATTCTTCAGAATGGCCATGGTATCGGCGTCGGAAAGCTGCCGCTCGGCCTTGTGCATCTTGTGTTCCATGAAAAAGTTCCTCCTTTGTTCCGTGTTTGAATAAGCTTAGTATAACAAAAATCCGAAAAATCGGCTGTTGCAGTTGCATCATTTCTCAAACTATTTTACAATGAACACAATGGGAGGTGTACACCATGGACGTAAACGCACTGCGGCGGAGCTGCCCCCTCTTCCGGGGTATCTCGGAGGAAGACTTGACGGCCATGCTGGGCTGTCTCAGCGCCCGGGAAATTTCTCCCCGCCGGGGGGATTTCATCATGCGCACGCCGGAGGTCCATCCTCTCATGGGGGTGGTGCTGGAGGGCGAGGTGGAGATGATCAGCGAGGATCTCTTCGGCAAGAAATCCCTGCTCAGCGTCCTGCCGGTGGGGAGCCTCTTCGGGGAGAGCTACACCTGCGTCAAGGCCCGCCGCCGGACCATCGCCTACCAGGCCCGGACCCACTGCCGGGTGCTGCTGCTGGACTACGACCGCATCTTGCACGCCTGCAAGCTGGTCTGCCGCTTCCACCACCGGATGATCGAGAACATGGTGGAGCTGATCGCAGAGAAAAACCTGGCCCTGGTGGAAAAGCTGGAGGTGGTCTCCCGCTCCACCATCCGGGAAAAGCTCCTGACCTACCTCTCCCGCCAGGCCGAGGCCGCAGGCAGCAGGACCTTCACCATCCCCATGGGCCGCGTGGCCCTGGCCGAATACCTCTGCACCGACCGCTCCGCCATGACCCGCGAGCTGGCCCACATGAAGGCGGAGGGCCTCATCGACTATGACAAACGAAATTTTACCCTGCTTTACAAATCCGCAGGTTGGTGCTAGGATAAGAAAGAAATTCGCGCACAGAAAGGAAGATACCCATGAAGCACGGATTGGTGATGGAAGGCGGCGCCATGCGGGGCTTGTTCACCGCGGGCGTCATCGACGTGATGATGGAGCAGAACATCGTCTTTGACGGGGCCGTCGGCGTCTCGGCGGGGGCCGTGTTCGGCTGCAACTATAAATCCCACCAGATCGGGCGGGTGCTGCGCTACAACCTGGCCTTTTGCCAGGACCCAAGATATTGCAGCATGCGCTCTCGGATCAAGACCGGCGATCTCTTCGGGGCGGACTTCTGCTACCGGCAGATCCCGGACGAGCTGGATGTCTTTGACAGGGAGGCCTACGCCAACTCCCCCATGGACTTCTACGTCGTGGGGACTGACGTCCGCTCCGGCCGGGCCGTCTACCACAACTGCTTGACGGGTGACCACGAGGACCTGGACTGGCTTCGGGCCTCCGCCTCCATGCCCCTGGCGTCTCAGATCGTCTCCGTGGGCAACCGGAACCTGCTCGACGGCGGCATCGCCGACTCGATCCCCCTGAAATTCATCCAGACCCAGGGCTATGCCAAAAACGTGGTCATCCTGACCCAGCCCCTGGACTATGTCAAGAAAAAGAACAAGCTCATGCCCCTGATGAAGGTGGTCTACCGCCAGTACCCCAACCTGCTGGGCACCATGGCCAAGCGCCATGAGGTCTACAACGAGGCCACTGCCTATATCCGGGAGCAGGAGGCCCTCGGCAACGTCTTTGTCATCCGGCCGGAGGCCCCCCTGGACATCCACCGGGTCGAGCACGACAGAGAAAAAATTCAGGCCGTCTACGACCAGGGCCGCGCCGCCGCTGAGGAACAGCTCGCCGCCCTGCGCGCCTTTTTGGAAGAATAAGGAGGAGACTATGGCAGAAAACACACGGGAGACCCAGCTCCGGGGCCTGGCCACGGAATGGCGCACCATGACCTACAACTGGCGGGACTGCGCCCTCTACGCCCTGGCCGTGGGCGCCAAGGGCGACGAGCCGCAATACACCTATGAAAACGGGATGCAGGCCATCCCCACCTTCGGGGCCACCCCCTATTGGGGCACGGTGAACGTGACCCCCAAGCTCCCCCGCCCCCGCGCCATCCCGGTGCTGGTGGAGGAGCTGCTCCGGCCGGAGCGCTCTTACGTCAACCTGGACTATGAGTTCCTCTATCACCGCCCCATCCCGGCCGTCAAAGGCTCCTTTGTCTACCGGGATGTGCTGACCGACCTCTTCGACCGGGGCGAGGGCCGGGGCATGGCCGTGCGCTCCCAGGTCGAGGTCTTTGACGAGGGCGGCACCCTGCTCTGCACCAACCGCTGCACCACCCTCTTCCCCACCCTGGGCGGCTACGGCGGCCAGCCCATGCCCCGCGGGGCCAGCCCGATCCCGGAGCGGGACCCCGACCTTGTCATCGACGACCACATCGGCGCGGCGCAAAACCTGCTCTATCGCCTCACCGGCGACACGAACCTCGTCCACGTGGACCGGGACGTTGCCGTGAGCCGGGGCCTGGACGGGCCGTTCGTCCATGACCTGTGCGCCTACGGCTACGTCTGCCGTCTGGCCACCGCCCAGCTCTTCCCCGGCCACCCGGAGAAGCTGACCCGGATGTTCGCGGCCATGAAGACCGTCCTCTACCCCGACACCCCCGTCCAGCTCCACCTCTGGAAGCTGGAAGAGGGCAAAGCGGCCTTCCGCTTCGTCAACGCCCAAACAGGCAAAGCCATCCTGGACCGCGGCGAATTGGAGTGGCGGTAAGGCACCCCGAAAAAAGAACCACGCAAAACCTCCTACCCTCAGCAATGAGAAGGTAGGAGGTTTTTTCTCTGTGATTCTGTTGCTTCTATGGAGATTTACTTCTCCAGGGCGGCCCAGTCGCGGGTCTCGCGCATGCTCTCCCACTTTTCGTGGGTGCCGTCCTTCTTCAGGTTCTGATAGTGGCTGTTGGTGGCTTCCTGGACAGCCAGGTAGAACCAAGCGCTCTCGTTCTGGTTGTCGGGCCAGGTCTTCATGTCCTTGTGCAGGTCATCCTTCGTCTCAGGCAGACGCTTGAGCACGCGGTTGACCAGAGTCATGGTCTCGGCACGGGTGATCTTCTGGTCAGGCTTGAAGGAACCGTCCTCATACCCCTTGATCCAACCGTGGTTGGCAGCGATGCTGATCTCGTCCTTGGCCCAGTGGCTGGACACATCGGAGAAGGTCGCCGGGGTCTTGTCGCCGTCCGGGTCGAACCGGGCCGCAATGGCAGCAAACTCGGCGCGGCTGATCGGCGCATCAGGCTTAAAGGAGCCGTCCTCATAGCCCTTGATGATGCCCATCTTGCTCAGGGTAGACACCGCGCAGGTATACCATGCGCCGTCCTTCATGTCGTTGTAACCATTGCTCTTAGTCATGTTGGCCTCGCGAGTCTCGTCCTTCAGCAGACGGAAGAAAATCGTCGCCACCTCAGCGCGGGTGATATTCTTCTGGGGATACACCATGCCGTCAGGATAACCCACCACATAAGCGTAGTGGTCCTTCCCGTTCAGACCAGTAGGCACATCGTCAGGGATGGTGACAGGCGGGTTAGAGGGGCGGTGACCGCCACCGCTACCGCCGGGGGAAGGTGCCTTTTTTGTAGCGGCCTTGAGTGCGACATCCTTGGTATCTTCGTTTACCGGAGTGTATTCGTCAGCCGTATCCATAGACCACCGGGCAACTTCAACATATGCGCCCTTGGTTTCACCTTCCTCAGCCAGTGCGCTTGTCTTTACTTCTGTCTCATCTTCCTTAACAGCAGGTTTCGCATTCGGATCCCACTTGTGCCAGCCGTCATAGAACCAGCCGGTAACCGTTCCGTTTTCTTCATCAGAAATCTTGAACTGCTTATCGCCGGACATTTCGGAAGCCTTCGGAAGGGTGAAGGTTGTATTATCCTTCAGATAAAGGTCATCACCTGCATCCTTAGCGGTGTTGTTATACAGGGCACTGTCTTTAGCAACATTGATCGTCCCCTTGGAAACTGCCGTGTCTCCAAGGTTTCGTGCAAAAATGCCGCCGCCATTTCTGGTTGCTGTATTTCCTTGTACAACTGCGCCAGTACCAAGGTTGATCGTGACAAAAGCATTCTTTGCATATTCCTCAAAGTTAATGAAAATACCTGCGCCATCCTTGGCGCTGTTGTTGCAGATAGAGCTATTTTCTACTGTGACAACTTGTTTTTTTCCTGCATCGCAATCGTTCCATGCCATCATACCGCCGCCATAATAAGTTGCGATATTATCCTTAACTTCCGTATTATTCTGCAGTTTAAGCTCAGTATCACATGCATACTCAGTCAGCGCAAGAATGCCTGCACCTACTGTTGCGTGATTCCCAACGATCGAAACATTATCAAGTATAGTGCTTGCTGGGGTGTAAGCACCGATGCCGCCACCCTGATCAGCGGTGTTATCTTTAATAGTAGAATCTTTAATCGTTATTTCGCTTGTTGTGCCGATATAAATACCGCCGCCAATACCGTAATCATTGAATACCCGATTTCCCTCAATGAGCGTCCCGGTGATTTCATGACGACCACACACAGGTTTCTTGGTGTCAGACAAATTAATACCCGCACCGTGGAACCCCTGATTGTTCTTAATTTCGGAATCAATGACCTTCAGGGGGGTGTCTTCCACATGAATGCCACCGCCTTTATTTTTGGCAGTATTCTCGTTGATCTCACACTGCTCCACGACCAGTTTTTCGCCTCTCACAGCATTAATGCCACCACCGCTACCCGTGGATGCGTTTTTAGTCACCGTTAAATTCGACAGCGTAACATCTGCATTGGTGATACAAATACCGCTCTTTTTGCCGCCGGTAATTTTGCCGTTGACAGGCTTTTCTTCTTCAAGCTTGCTGCTCTTGATCGTAATTGCGGGCTTGGTTTCATCCGAGCCAGTAATCGTCACAACAGCACTCTTTTCATCAGCACCAGTCAGCGTAAAACCGGCAAGGTCGAGGGTCAGAGGCTTGTTGATGGTGATATTTTCCTTAACATCACGGAGCAGGGTGATGGTGTTGTTGCTACTTTCTGCTGCTTCAATCGCCTTCGCAATCGTTTCGTATTTGGTTGCACCGATTTTAGCCGCATCTGTCGAAGCTTCCGGAGTGGAGGGTATCTCACCGCCGCCTTCCGTGCCACCGCCTTCGGTGCTGCCGCCCGTTCCGGTGTTGCCGCCTTCAGCGCCAGTACCCGTGCCAGGAGTAGAAGACCCACCGGGTTCCGTTCCGCCGGTGCTTCCGGGTTCGCTACCTGTATTTCCGTTGTTTCCGGTATTTGTATTGGTGCTATCTTCGCCGCCGGTGGGATTGCTGCCGCCATCAGCGTTGGAATTGCTATCCTGGCTGCCCCCGTTCGCACCCTCGCTTGCGGGCTGGCCCTCTGCGGTCATGAGGGGTTGTTCTGTCGAATCACCCTCCGTTGCCAGCGCCGTCATGGGTACCAGGGAAAGCACCATTGACAGCGTTAGAACCAGGGCCAAGAACTTCTTTTTCATAGGTCTCCTCCTTTTCATCCTTCCGTTTGCTTTTGAGTCACCCATTGTCGTTGGGTGGTAAACCAACGACAAAAGGGTATACCCTTTTGTTTTTTGCAATATTGCTATTGCAGCGATACGTTTGCCAGAGCACGTCTCTTCTCTGGCGGTGTCTTATGTGATTATTGTACCGCATGGTCGGCGGAGTGTGCAAGCGTTTGCGGGGAGAAGATCGGGTATATTTTGCGTGACTTCGCGACTTTACCCCCACTTCATCTATCTTTTCAACAGAAATGCCCCTGTGTCGGCTTTCTCTTCGGAAGCCGCACAGGGGCAGGGGGGGTTAAGATTCCTCCAGGGGCAGGTCGGTCAGGTGCCGCCGCAGTAGGTCCAGGCTGTGCTGCGCCGCCTGGTTCCGCACCCGCTCGCGGGTGGCCATGGTCCCGGCATGGAGGGCTTTGACAACGCATTGGTCCCCCCAGGCGATGCCCAGGTAGACCAGACCGATGGGGTTGCCCCGGTCGTCGGGGTCGGGGCCGGCCACGCCGGTGGACGAGAGGGCGATGTCACAGCCCAGGGCTTGCTTGGCCCCGCGGGCCATGGCCTCCGCCACTTGGGGGGAGACGGCGCCGTAGGTGTCCAGCAAGTCCTGCGGCACGCCCAGGACATGGTGCTTGACTGCGTTGGTGTAGCTCACGATGCCCCCCCGGAAGATCGCAGAGGAACCGGGGCGGTCCGTGATGAGCTTGGCGATGAGGCCGCCGGTGCAGGACTCGGCCGTGCCCAGCGTCAGGCCCTGCGCCTGCAAGAGGGAGAAGCAGACCGCTTCCAGGGAGTCCACATCGACGCCAATGACGTAGTGGCCCATGAGCGCCTTGACCTGTTCCTCCACGGGCGCGATCAGGGCCAGCGCTTCCGCTTCCGTGTCCGCGTGGGCGGTGATGCGCAGCTCCGTCCCGTTGGGCTTGGCGTAGGGGGCCAGGGTCGGGTTGTGCAGGGCGTTCATCAGGTCCCGCAGGACGGACTCGGCGGCGGACTCGCCGATGCCGAAGGTCTTGACGGTGCGGGAGGCGATGACCCCGTCGGACAGGCCCCGGAGATAGGGCACCGCCCGGTGTTGGAACATCATCTCACACTCTCTCGGCGGGCCGGGGAGCATGATCACGTGCACCCCGTCGGCTGCAAAGGCCACGCCGGGGGCGGTGCCCCAGTCGTTGTCCAGCACGGTGGCCCCCTCCGGGATCATGGCCTGCTGGTAGTTGTTTTCGGTGACGGGCCGGCCCATGGCGGCGAAGCGGTCCCGGATGCGCTGGGCGCTCGGCTCATGGTAGAAGAGGTTCCGGCCAAAGGCCTGGGCCAGGGCGACCTTGGTCAGGTCATCGCAGGTGGGGCCGAGGCCGCCGGTGGTGATGAGGATGTCCGCCCGTTGCTTGGCGATGTCCACCGCCTGCCGCACCCGGTCGGGGTTGTCCCCCACGACGGTGTGGTAAAAGACGTTGATGCCCAGCTCGGAAAGGCCCTGGGAGATCATCTGCGCGTCGGTGTTGGCGATGTTGCCCAGCAGCAGCTCCGTCCCGACGGCAATGAGTTCTGCGGTGTGGCTCACGGGGTCAGCACCACCCTTTCGATGCCGTCCACGGCCTTCTGCACCAGCGCGTCGATGTCCAGCGCGGCCTCGGCCTCCTGGATCTCCTCCAGGGTGGGGCGGGTCTTGGGGTGGCGGGGGGTGAAGACGGTGCAGCAGTCCTCATAGGGCAGGATGGACGTCTCGAAGGTCCCGATCTTCCGGGCGATGCGGATGATCTCTTCTTTGTCCATGCCAATGACGGGCCGGAAGACGGGCAGGGTGCAGACCTGGCCGGTGACGGCCATGGCCTCCATGGTCTGGCTGGCCACCTGGCCCAGGGACTCGCCCGTCACCAGGCCATGGGCACCGACGCGCTTGGCCACCTGCTCGGAGATGCGCATCATAAAGCGGCGCATGAGCAGGGTGAAGAGGGCCTCCGGGCAGCTGCGGCGCAGCTCCTCCTGAATTTCCGTGAAGGGGACGACATGGACCGTCAGCCGCCCGCACCAGGGGGTCAGCAGCTGGGCCAGGTCCAGGACCTTTTCCTTGGCTTCGGGGGAGGTGTAGGGGTAGCTGAAGAAATGCACCATCTCCAGCGCCAGCCCGCGCTTGGCCATCATCCAGGAGGCCACGGGGCTGTCGATGCCGCCGGAGAGCAGGGAGACGGCGTGCCCCCCCACGCCCACCGGCAGACCACCCGCGCCGGGGGTGGGGTTGGCGTGGACGTAGGCGGCAAAATCCCGGACTTCCACGTGGACGATCAGGTCCGGGGTGTGCATGTCTGCCACGATATGGGGAAAGGCCTCGTTCAGCTCCCCGCCCACGAACTGGGAGAGCTGGATGGAGGTCAGGGGGAAGGATTTGTCGGAGCGCTTGGACTCGACCTTGAAGCGCCGGGCGGCCATGAGGTCGTCGTGGAGGTAGGTCTTGGCCGTCTCCAAAATGGCCTCCGGGGTCTTCTCGCAGGCCTTGGCGCGGGAAAGACCCACCACGCCGAAGAGACGGGTCAGAGTCTCGAAGGCCCCGTCCATGTCGCAGTCCTCGGTCTTCGGCTCGATGTAGGTGATGGACTGGCGGGAGTAGATGCGGAACTTGCCGAACTTCTCCAAGCGCCGCCGGGCGTTGCCCATGAGCCGCTCCTCAAAGGTCCGGCGGTTGAGGCCCTTGAGGACCATCTCGCCCATTTTCAAGAGGAAAATCTCATCCCCGGCCGGGGGGGTCATCGGTTGATTCTTTGCCATGTATTTGAATTCCTTTCGCGGTAAGATCATCGGGTGTATATCATCATCGGGTATATATAGGGTTTATTGTAGCATTGGGTGGGGGCATTTTCAATAGGCAGGCAAAAAGAAAGGAGCGATCCAGGCATCGCTCCCTTCTGCGCTGATCCATTGTTTGGGCAGATCGTTTGGGCACCTCACACGGAAAAATACTCCGTCTCCCGGTACTGGATGGCCTCGGCCAGGTGATGGGTCTGGATGTTCTCGGACTCGTCCAGGTCGGCGATGGTCCGGGCCACCCGCAGGATGCGGTCGTAGCTCCGGGCCGTCAGGCCCATGTGTTCATAGGCTCCTTTCATCAGCGCCTGCCCCTCGTCGTCCAGGGCGCAGAACCGGCGGATCTCGGCCTGGCCCATGGCGGCGTTGCAGTGGGGGCCGTCGGGGCCGAAGCGCTTGCTCTGCCGCTCCCGTGCCTTGGTCACGCGGGCGCGGATGGCGGCGGACGGCTCGCCGGGGCTGCGGTCGGCCAGGTTTTCAAATTCCAGCGGCGGGACCTCGGAGAAGAGGTCGATGCGGTCCAGCATCGGCCCGGAGAGCTTGCCGAGATAGCGCTTGACCTGGGCGGGGGTGCAGCGGCAGCGCCCGGACGGGTGCCCGAACCAGCCGCACTTGCAGGGGTTCATGGCGCACAGGAGCATAAAGTGGCTGGGATACGTCTCGGACGCCGCCGAACGGACGACGGTCACCTTCCCCTCTTCCATGGGCTGGCGCAGGACCTCCACCACATCCTTGTGGAACTCCGGCAGTTCGTCCAGGAATAGGACACCGTGGTGGGCCAGGGAAATTTCTCCCGGCCGGGGGAAGGGGTTGCCGCCCCCGGCCATGCCTCCGGCGGAGATCGTATGGTGGGGGGAACGGAAGGGCCGCTGGGTCAGCAGGGGATGGTCCTTCGTCGTCAGGCCCATGACGGAGTGGATCTGCGTGGCTTCCAGCGCCTCCCGCCGGGTCATGGGCGGCAGAATGGACGGCAGCCGCCGGGCCAGCATGCTCTTGCCGGAGCCGGGTGGGCCGATCATGGCGGCGTTGTGCCCCCCGGCGGCGGCGATCTCCAGCATCCGCTTCACCTGCTCCTGGCCCCGGACTTCCGCGAAATCCGGCATGGGCAGGTCCTCCCCCTCCTGGCTCCAGGGGGGCGCAGGGGGGATCTGCTCCCGGCCGGAGAGATGCTCGGCCAGCTGCTCCACGTTCTCCACCGGGTAGACGGTGAGGCCTTCGGCCAGGGTCGCCTCCGGGGCGCTGTCCGCGGGGACGAAGAGCCGCTCGATCCCTGCCTCCCTGGCCGCCAGGGCCATGGGCAGCATCCCGACCACGGGGCGCAGGGTCCCGGAGAGGGACAGCTCCCCCACAAAGGCGCAGTCCGGGTCGCACCAATCCAACTGGCCGGAGGCGGTCAAAATGCCCACGAAGATGGGCAGGTCATAGACCGTGCCGGACTTGCGCAGGTTGGCCGGGGCCAGGTTCACCGTGATCCGCCCCACGGGGAAGGAGTAGCCGTTGTTCTTAATGGCCGAGCGCACCCGTTCCCGCGCCTCCTTCACGGCGGCGTCGGGCAGACCCACGATGTCAAAGTTGGGCAGCCCGCCGGCCAAGTCGCACTCGGCGCTGACCTCGTAGCCATAAATACCTTGTAACCCCAGGGAACGCACTTTATGGAGCATACCGATTTCTCCTTCCACCTCTGTCAGTTCGACAAAATATTCTAAGATTTGACAAGTTCACTATGACACAGATTTCGGGCGCTGGCAAGGGTAAAATTCTCCCGACTGACTTTTCAATGGATTTTGGCCCCTAAAAACCTGACTTTTCAATCAAATTCTAGGATGAAATTTCTGACTTTTCAAAAATCGCTACTCTCTAACATAAAGAAGCACATTTCTTTTTCTATAAGTTTAGTACAGAAATTATATTTTTTATTTCACTTGACAAAGAGGAAGAACTATAGCATAATCACAGGAAGACTCCTAAAAAACGTTTTATAATTAAAATAATCAAAATCTAGAGTAGAGTACGTATAAAATATTGTTCTAACTGTGGTTACGAAGTCGGTGAAGATGCGGACGTTTGTTCAAATTGTGGATATGTCATTCACAACAAGCCTTCCGTCAGTTTTACCCCTACACCTGTCGGACAACTCAAAACAAACCGCGGTCTCTTAAAATTTGTCTTGTTGTCTCTCATTACCTTCGGCATTTACGGTCTGGTCGTCATGTCTGTTGTGAGTTCGGACATCAATGTGATCGCAAGTCGTTACGACGGGAAAAAAACCATGCACTACTGCTTGGTCTTCTTCATCTTTGCTCCTCTTACTTTTGGGATCGTCTATCTTGTTTGGAGTCATAGACTCTGTGAGCGGATCGGTTGTGAACTGACCCGTAGAACGATTTCTTACCGGTTCGGTCCTCTCGATTTCTGGCTGTGGGATATACTTGGCGCTCTGATTATTATTGGTCCATTCATCTACACATACAAACTCTTGAAGTCCATGAACATTCTTGCCGAACATTACAATCTTAACGGTTGAAGCCGAAGCAAGCAGCCCGGAGCGCAGCAGCGCGCTCCGGGCCGTTTGCTATCTTGCGGAATGCTTGATTCCCCTTCGCCCCTACTTCTTTCAAGAAAATCTCCTTGTCTTTTGGGATATAGCTCCAGTATACTATTTTTATAAGATCGCTAAATTAACCCTTACTGGCTTTGCCGTTACTAAAACAACTGACCTATCTTGTTACACTCATCAGAGTTTGATATAATTATGTTAATTCATAATTTGTATGGGAGTTGATGTTTTGAAAAGGTTCATGATTTGGGTAATCGCCATTATGGTCTTGTTTTCCATGGGCTGTGAGTCTTACGGTGGGGAAACACCAGAGGAAGCCTACGAACGTGGATACCAAGAAGGGCAAGACGACCAGGAACCCTCTGAAAGCGAGATTGAAGACGGAGATTTTGCTTTGTCCGAAGCAACCGATGAGGCTTTCCATCGCGGCTATCAGGAAGGATATTGTAACGGATATGACGCAGGATACTACGATGCGGAAAACGGATATGACTATGAGTATTCGTATGATGACAGCTACTAATGAGGTTCGTTATGGATATTGAAGTCAAGAGAATGTCTCCCGAGACGTTTGAACTCCTGGAGCAGCTGAGCGTTGTTTGCAAGCGATACGGAGTCAACTATTCCACCGCCCCGGAACGCCAGCGAGAACTGATGGACTGCATCGCGCTGCACGAATATCAGCTCAGCAAAGCCCATCAGCAGGGCTTAACACGTGCGGCGGTCCCACCCTTTCTTGGAGTGAAACGCAGTGACCGCAGCAACGAAACCCCTGCTTAAAACAGAAAGACAGAACGCGGCCCGGAGCGCAGCACTGCGCTCCGGGCCGTTTGGCCTGTTCGGATGTTTTTGGGGGCTGCTCACTGCATCAGGCCGCACACCAGCTCGGCGTAGTGGGCCGGATCGGGCAGGGGCAGGTCGGCGATGATGAGGGCCTGGTAATAGAGGACCTGGATGTAGTTCTTGGCCTTCTCCTTGTCCTCGTCATAGGCCTTGCAGAGGGCCTGGAACGCAGAGGACTCCGGGTTCAGCTCCAGGACCTTTTCGGCGCTCATGGGGAAGTCCCGGCGCATCTTGTGGAAGTATTTCTCCATCTCCAGGGAAACGGGGCCATCGGCGGTGAGGCAGACGGTGCCGCTCTTCAGGATCTTGGAGATGCGGACCTTGGAGACATAGCCTTTCAGCGTCTCCTGGGCGAAGTCCAGCAGGTCCTTGTGGTCCTTCTCGGCCTGCTCGGCGGAGGCCTTCTCCGCGTCGGTAACGGGCAGGGCGTCCTCGTTGGCCACGGAGATGAAGGGCTTGTCGTAGGCATTCTCCAGCATTTGCAGGACGATCTCGTCCTCATCCACGGTCAGGTAGAGGACCTCATACCCGGCCTTCAGCACACGCTCGGCCTGGGGCATCTTAGAAGCGTGGTCCACGGAGTCGGCGCAGACGTAGTAGATCTTCTCCTGAGAGGCGGGCATCCGGTCCACATACTCCTTCAGGGAGGTCAGCTTGTTTTCCTTGGAGGACCAGAACAGGAGCAGGTCGCGGATGGTGTCACGGTTCTGGCCGTAGGAGTTCATGAGGGCATACTTGAACTGCATGCCAAAGGCAGCCCAGAACTGCTCATACTTGGTGCGGTCGTCTTTCATGAGCTTGACCAGCTCGTTCTTGACCTTCTTCTCGATGTTGTTGGCGATGATCTTCAGCTGGCGGTCATGCTGGAGCATCTCACGGGAGATGTTCAGGGACAGGTCGGGGGTGTCCACGATGCCCTGGACGAAGCTGAAGTGGTCGGGCAGCAGATCAGGGCACTTGTCCATGATCATGACACCGGAGGAATAGAGCTGCAGGCCCTTCTTGAAGTCAGTGGTGAAGTAGTTCATGGGCACCTGGCCGGGGATGTACAGCAGGGCCTTGTACTCCACGCTGCCCTCGGCGGACACATGGATGGTCAGCAGGGGGTCCTGCCAGTCGCCGAACTTGGACTTGTAAAATTCGTTGTACTCCTCGTCCTTGACCTGGCTCTTCGGGCGCTGCCAGATGGGGATCATGGAGTTGATGGTCTCCCACTCCTTGACTGTCTCGTACTCCGGCTTGTAGTCCTCGCCAGCGTCCTCAGGCTTGGGCTTGGGCTTGCTGTGCTCCATCTCCATGCGGATGGGGTAGCGGATGTAGTCAGAATATTTCTTGATGAGGCTGGAGAGCTTGTAGGCTTCCAGATACTCGTCGTATTTCTCTTCCTCGCTGTCGGGCTTGATGGACATGATCACGTCAGTACCCACGGTGTCCTTTTCGCACGGCTCGATGGTGTAGCCGTCCACGCCCTCGGACTCCCACTGATAAGCGGTGTCCGCGCCGTAAGCCTTGGAGATCACGGTGACTTTGTCGGCCACCATGAAGGCAGAGTAGAAGCCCACGCCGAACTGGCCGATGATGTCGATCTCGGCGTCGTCGGTCTTCTCCGTCTCCTTCTTGAACTGGAGCGAACCGCTCTTGGCGATGGTGCCCAGGTTGTTTTCCATCTCCTCCTGGGTCATGCCGATGCCGTTGTCGGACACGGTGAGGGTGCGGGTTTCCTTGTCAGGCACGACAACGATCTTGAAATCGTCGCGGTTCAGGCCCACCTGGTCGTCGGTGAGGGCACGGTAGGCCAGCTTGTCGATGGCGTCGCTGGCGTTGGAGATGATCTCCCGCAGGAAGATCTCTTTATGAGTATAGATCGAATTGATCATCAGGTCCATCAGTCGCTGGGACTCGGCCTTAAACTGTTTCTTTTCCATGGTAAGTTCAATGCCTCCAAATATGAAATAGGGTTAGCACTCCAACCCTTTAAGTGCTAACCCTATTATGCTACGGAAGGACAAAAAATGCAATACCTTTTTAAAACTTTTTCACTTTCCACGGTTTACTGCTAATTTTGGCTGGTTTTTTGTCAAAAAGGAAGTTGAGGCATTGATTTTTTGATACGCTATGGGTACAATAGAAGAGAAAATTGCTTCTAATTGCAAAAATCTCTTTTTCAGGAGGCTCTCTGATGGAAATTCGCAGAGATTTTTATCTAGATAAGCTGATCCAAAGAAAAAACAATGGGCTGATCAAAGTCATTACCGGCATTCGGCGGTGCGGAAAATCCTATCTGCTGAACACGCTTTTTTACCAGCATTTGTTAGACAGCGGCGTGCCAAAAGACCATATCATCCGGTTTGCCTTTGATTCTGCGGATGATCTCTATTTGATCGGAGAAAGTTTGATCCGCATGGAAAAAGAACGGCGTGGTGCAGACCCGGAAAAATTCATGGCCTATATCCGGGCGCAGATCAAAGACGATGCCATATACTATCTTCTTCTCGATGAAGTCCAGCTGATGGACTATTTTGAGGCCGTCCTAAACAGCTACTTGCGAAAAGAAAATCTGGATGTGTTCGTGACCGGAAGCAACGCAAAGTTTCTCTCCAAGGACATCATCACGGAATTTGCCGGGCGCGGCGACGAGATCCACATGTATCCGCTCAGCTTTGCGGAGTTTATGACGGTCTACCAGGGCGACCAATATATGGGGTTGTCAGAATATATGCTATATGGCGGCATCCCCCTGGTCGTCCTACGGGACGGAGCCGGAGAAAAAGCCGCTGCACTACAGAATCTATTCCAGGAAATTTATATCCGGGATATTCATCAGCGCAACCGGATCCGCAACCAGGGGGAATTGGAGGACCTGCTCAACATTCTCTCCTCTTCCATTGGTTCTTTGACGAACCCGGAAAAACTAAAGAATACCTTCAAAACCGTAAAAAAGTCCAAAATCACCGCTGGCACCATCAAAAAATATCTGGACTATTTGGAGGACTCCTTCTTGATCGAGTCCGCCCAACGATATGACATCCGTGGAAAGGCATATATTGAAACGCCGAAAAAATATTACTTTTCTGACCTGGGGCTTCGGAATGCACGGATCAACTTCCGACAGTTCGAGCAGACCCATGCCATGGAAAACGTGATCTACAATGAGCTGCGGATGCGCGGATACAACGTGGATGTTGGTGTGATCGCATCTTCCGAAAAAGACAAAACCGGCAAAGTGGTCCGCAAGCAGCTAGAAGTCGATTTTGTCTGCAATCTGGGTTCTTTACGATACTATATTCAATCCGCCTATTCTTTGCCCGACGAAGAAAAGCGTTCTCAAGAGATCAGGCCCTTCCGCAAGATCGATGATTCTTTCAAGAAAATCGTGATCACCAAAGACATCGTGCCCACCCACTATGATGAGTATGGTATCCTGACCCTGAACATCTATGATTTTTTGCTGAACCCAAAAAGTCTGGAACAATGACAAACAGGAACCGCTCGGCAGTTTCGAGCGGTTCCTGTTCACGATGATCATTCACTGTAGGTGTTACAATGATGTAAAACAAGAAGAAAAAGTGGAACTCTCCTGTCTATGTCCTAAAGGCTTTCTCAACCCTGTAACACATCATTGACAAACCTACAGCACATGTTCTCAATCCCTAAAGAGGATGTTGCGAAAAACGTCGAAGTTTGTTATACTGATGGCAAGCTATTTCTGTTCCAGAAGGAAGCGCTGGAAAAAAGGCGGTCCGCTCCCTGAATTCGGGGGCACTTCTGTCGTCCCCCGGTCCAGGGAAGGGGGGAGGCCCAATGGCTATCGTTTCATTGATCTGCAGTATTGTTTCTGCAGGCTGTGCGGTGTTCGGTGTTATCTTTAGCATCTATCTGCATCAACAGCAGCGTCATAACGATGACAAAAAGAAGTAACCGCCCGGACGCGACCCGAGCGGTTACTTTGTCATTTCTCATGACATTACCACAATGAGGGAGCAACCGTTACCAGTTACCCCTGATGGTTATAGTATAGCCCAGGAGGTTCGGCCTGTCAAGGTCGGGCCTTCTTTTTTCGTTCAAAACGCCTTCCCCTGGCGCTGTAAGAAGTCGTTCAGCGCCTGCGCATCCGCGAAGTGGCGGTACCCCACCAGGGCGTGGCCCTCGTCGGCGGAGACTTCGACATAAGTCTGCATCTCCGGAAACACAACATAGACGCTGTTGGTCGTCACTTCCCCGCGGATCGGCTGGACCGGCTGATAGCAGACGGCTTCTTGAAGCCCAGCAGCCTGGAGATATTTCTCGGCAAATGCTTTGGCAGAGACGATATAGTCCTCTTGCTTGGCGGCATCGGACGGAACGTCAGACTTGGGGGCTACCGTCTCGATGGCAACGACCTGTTTGTTCTCGGAGTCTACATCAGCTAGATACAGCGTCCCATCCGTCATCGTGAAGGCAAACGTCTTATTTTCTGTTTCCAACTCTGGCTGCTGCAATGTGGTGGAAATGGAACAGACATCTATGTCTGCCCCGTACATCGTTTTGAGCAGCGGAAGGACTGTATTTGCTATGCTACTTTCTGATAAATAGTGTACTGTGGGCAGTTGGTAGCTGACCTCCGTTGTCTTGGTATCCGTTGTACTCGTCGGTTCCTGGGGCGGGGTTCCCGTCGTTGTTTCCCCGTTGGCACAGCCGGCCAGGAAGCAGCAGGCCGCCAGAGCCAGGGCGCAAAAGATCGAATGGTTCCGTTTCATCATCGTTGTCTCCTTCCATGGCTTTCATAGATTTTGGCATCCGTATGACATCCCGTGAGATCAGCTCGTCTGACCTCGCCTGTAGAATAGCACGGTCCAACTTTTTTGTCAATAAAAATTTTTATCAATGCAAAAAATTTGGTTGACGGCGGCAGTCTGCCATGCTATCATGGAGCCATGACATCCCCCCACAGAAAGGCGGAGCGATCTTGAAGCAGCCTGACAAAACCCCCGCATCCCGCCGCCCCAGCGGTCTGGAAGAAAACCTGAAAAAAGCCCTGACGGAGCTGCTCATTCTCTTTCTGTTCCACGAGAAGGAGCATTACATCGGGGAGCTTTCCCCCCTGCTGGAAGAACGCAGTAAGGGGGCGCTGAGCATCGTCTTCCCCTATGCCGCCATCTACCGGCTGACCAGCGCGGGCTATCTCACGGAGACAAAAAAGCGCAACGCCCCCGACGGGCGCCTGCGCCAATACTACAAGATCACCAAAAAAGGCCGGGACTATCTCGCCGACCTGCTGACCACCTATGAAACCTTTTTCCAGGGCATCCAAGCCATTTTGTCCGGGGAGGAATCCACATGAAACAACCTGCCCTGCGGCAGTACCGCAGAGAGCTTCTTATCCACTTTCCCAAAGGCTATGCGGCCCGAACCTTGCTCCTGGCAGAGTTCGACCGCTGTCTGTCCCCCTTGCTGGAAGAGCTTCCAGACCCATCCTACCAAGACCTGATCGCCGCCTTCGGCACGCCGGAACACATGGCGGATACGCTGGCCGACAGCGTATCCGTTCCCCCACCCTTCTCTCGCAAAAAGCTGGCGGGGATCATCGGCGGCGTGTGTGTCGTGGTGCTTTGTATCGCACTCTTTCTCTTTGCAAAAAGCAACGTGCCAGAAGAACAGACCCAGCTGGAAACGACCCCAACGCCCCTCACTGCCTTTCTTTGGGAGCGGGTGGCCTCCTACGATCTCGCCGCCCAGCCCATCCAGTGGGATCAGCCCAAGGGCAGCGGGAATTACCTGCTCCTGCTCCGCAACGACAGCACCCAACCCCTCACCGCCACCATCCAATACGGCGTCGGCCTGGACCCCCACACCCTCAACATCCCCGCCCAGGGCGAGGTCTGCTTCACCGTGAAAGACGCCCATTCCGGCCGCCACACCGTCCACTTCAAGACGCCAGAAGACACTCCCACCGGCACCGCCCTCTGTCTCATCGGCTTGGGGAGGGCGGACTGATCTTCTGCAAAAAGCGCTCACTCTACGCAGTTTTCTCGCGTAGAGTGAGCGCTTTCTACTTTTCAGCGGGATGTTAAACGAACGCTTCCCCTGCAAAGCTCACGCGGCCGCCGACCATGGTCAGGGCGATGGGGATGTCTTTGATGGTCTCTTTCGGGACGGTGAAGATGTCCTGGTCCAGAACGACCAGGTCCGCCCATTTGCCGGCTTCCAGGGTGCCCAGGTCCTGCTCAGCCCCGGCCAGGCGGGCCGGGCCGGTGGTGTAGAGGGCGACGGCCTCTTCAACGGTGAGGGCCTGCTCCGGCAGGAAGGGGGTGTTGTCCGTGTGGCTGGCAGGGCGATTCACGGCGCAGTGGATGCCCCAGAGGGGGGAGAGATCTTCTACCGGCGTGTCGGAGCCGCCGCCGAGGACCACGCCCAGGTCCAGCAGGGTCTTCCAGGCATAGGAGGTCTTGGCACGCTCCGCCCCAACGCGGGAAGGGAGCAGAGGGGCGTCCGAGGGAACAAAGGCGGGCTGGATGTCCGCGCCCATGCCCAGAGCGGCCATGCGGCGGTAGAGGGCTTCGTCTCCAAACTGGCAGTGGACGACCCGGTGGCAAAGGGGCTTCGGGTCGCGGATCATCGCTTTTTCGACGGCGTTCACAAACGCCTCACAGGCCCCGTCGCCGATGGCGTGGCAGGCCACCTGTAACCCGGCAGCGTGGCAGAGAGCCACCATCTCGTCCATGGCCTCCTGGGTGTAGACGGCGATGCCGCGGTTGCCGGGGTCGTCGCTGTAATCCTCCCGCAGATAGGCGGTGCGGGCGCCCAGGCTGCCGTCGGAGATGAGCTTGATGTTGCCCACTTTCAGCCAGTCACTCCCCTGGCCGGAGCGCAGAGGCTGGGTCAGGACCCACTGGAGATCGGCGGGGCGGGGGGCTTCCCACTCCTCCCAGAGGCGGACGGGGCAGCTGTTCTCCGCTTCCATATCGGCGAAGGCTTCCTTCAGGATGGGCCACTTGGTCCCTTCCATCCCCACGTCGTCGCTGTGGACGCTGGTCAGGCCAGCGGCGGCCAGCTGGGTCCCGATCTCCTGGATGCGGGCGATGACCTGCTCTTTGGTCTGGCGGGGGCTGGAGCGCTTGATCTGGTCCAGGGCGGCCTCACGGATGATGCCGTTGAGGTGGCCGTGCTCGTCCTTGTCCAGCTCGCCGCCGGGGATGACGGTGTTCTCGTCATAGCCCGCCAGCTCGAAGGCCTTGCGATTGGCGGCCCCGATGTGACCGCAGACCCGGTCCAGGATCACCGGAAGGTCGGAGGAAATGGCCTCCGCCGTAGCCCCGTCGGGCAGGGTGGGGGGATCGAAACTGTTGTGGTCAAAGCCATAGCCGATGATCCACTCGCCGGGGGCTAAATCGGCGTGCTTGACATAGTCCTGCCCCCGGTCGATGATCTCCTGGAGGGAGGTCACGCCCCGCAGGTCCAGGCGGTGGCAGACCATACCGGCCTGCAAGATGTGTATGTGGCTGTCGGTAAACCCAGGCAGGACGCAGCGGCCGCCCAGATCGATTTTTTTCGTGTGCGCATCGGCCAGGGCCAGGGCCGCCTCATCGGTTCCGGCCAGGGCGATGCGGCCGTTCTGCACAGCCAGGGCCGAGACGGTGCGCCCGGCCATGGTGTGGATGACGCCGTTGTAAAAAACAGTATCCATGGTGTGTCAGTCTCCTTCTTTTTCTTTCTGCAAAAGACCAGCAGCCCCAGTCTCAGACCGGGGCCGCTGGTCTTTTGCGTATGAAGTTCCTTCCGGACAGGAGGAAGGTATCAGCCCTCGCTGACAGGATGGACGCTCTGGAAGTGGATATTCCAGATCCAGGAGGCGTTCATGGTCACGCCGGTGTAGGCCTTGTTCATGGCGATGTTCTTCACAGGATAGTACAGGAAGACATAGGGGACATCCTGGGTGATGATGTCGAACGCCTGGAACATATCGTCGTTGCGCTGGGTGGGGTCGCTGCTCTGGGCCTGGTCAGCGATGAGCTTGTCCACCTCGTCGTTCTGGTAGGCAGCGGCGTTGGAGCTGTTGCCGCCCTGGTACAGGGGGGTCAGGTTGCCGGAGGGATCGGGATAGTCGGCCTCCCAGCCAGCCATGATCATGTCGTAGTCACGCAGGCCGTTGGCATCCAGCTTCTCACCGAACTGGTAAGCGGTGTGCTCGTCAGTGGAGACCTTGTTGATGTTCACAGTGATGCCGATCTGAGCCAGCTGCTCCTGGATCGCCAGCGCCATGGAGTTGCGCAGGGAGCTGTCGGCGATCATCAGGGAGCAGGTGAAGCCGTTGGGATAACCAGCCTCAGCCAGCAGGGCTTTAGCAGCCTCCACGTCATAGGTGTGCTTGGGGGCCTTGCTCAGGTAGTCGTTCCAGCGGTCGGTCTCGATGGTGAACAGAGCGGTGGAGGAGGGCAGCGCAGTGGAAGCCTCGCCTGCGTCCTTGATGAGGCTGCTCTGAATGGTGTCCAGGTCGATGGCGTCATAGATGGCCTGGCGGACCTTCACGTTGTTGAAGGGTTCCTTCTGGGTGTTGAAGGCCACGAAGCTCACGCCGAAGCCGGGGGAGGAGGTCAGGGTCAGGTTCTGGTCGCCCTTCAGCACATCCAGCATGCTCTCAGGGGGAGCCACGGTGCAGTCCACGTCGCCGGTCTGCAGGGCGGTGACGCGGGTGGTGTCCTCGGTGATGATCTTGAAGGTCAGGTTGTCGAAGTAGGGTGCGTCATCCTTGTTCCAATAGTTCTCGTTGCGGGTCAGCTGCACGCTGCTGCCGTTCTGCCAGCTGACGTACTTGTAGGGGCCGGTGCCCACCAGGCCGCCCTCAGGGGTGCCCAGCTTGTCACCCACCTGCTCGGCATAGGCCTTGCTGATCACGTGGCCGGCAGAGGTGGCGGGGACATACTGCCAGGTGGCGTCGGGGGTGGACAGGGTGACGGTCAGTTCCCAGTCGCCGGTCTGCTCGATGGAAGCCACGTTGTCATACATCCAGGAGAGGTAGGAAGCGGTAGCGGGGTCCTTGATCCGGTTCATGGAGTAGAGCACGTCGTCCATGGTCATGGCGGAGCCATCGGAGAAGGTCACGTCATCGCGGATCTGGTAGACGTAGGTCAGGTCGTCCTTCTGCTCCCAGCTGGAGGCCAGCATGGGCTGGAGCTGGTTGTCCTCGTCAAAGGTCAGCAGGCCCTGGGTGATCTGGTTGACCACGGGGTTGGTGGTAAAGTCATAGGCAAAGGCGGGGTCCAGCTTCACGATGTCGCTGTCCAGAGCGACGGTGAAGGTGTCCTTGCCCGCGTCGGCTGTGCTGCCGCCGCTGTCGGTGTTTCCGCCGCAGGAAGCCAGCAGGGAGACCATGAGGCAGAGACTCATGAGCAGGGCAAGCAGTCGAGAGAATCGGTTCATGTCATTTCCTCCATTCAAAAAATTTTGGGGTCTTCTATTTCGTCGGGCCGCCAGCAGGAAACTGAGGGAACGGCCCGGTACGAACGAGCATGCAACCAAGCAAAACTCACACCAGATGGCAGGCCACCAGATGCCCGCCGCCCACGTCCCGCAAGGGGGGGCGGCTCTCCTTGCACTGGGTCTGGCATTGGGGGCACCGGTCGGCGAAGGGACAGCCCTTGGGCAGGTCGATGGCGCTGGGGATATCGCCCTGTAAGACAATGCGCTGCTTTTTATGGTCCGGGTCCAGCGTCGGGATGGCGGACATGAGGCTCTGGGTATAGGGGTGGAGCAGATTGCGGAAGAGCTCTTCCGAGTCGGCCTGTTCGACAACAGTACCCAGATACATGACGGCGACCTGATCGCACAGATGCCGCACCACCGTCATCTCATGGGAGATGAAGAGCATGGTCAGGGAAAAGGTCTCCCGCAGGTCCATGAGCAGGTTCAGGATCTGCGCCTGGACCGACACATCCAGGGCGGAGACCGGCTCATCGGCCACGATGAAGGCCGGGTCTAAGAGCAGGGCGCGGGCAATGGCCAAGCGCTGGAGCTGTCCGCCGGACATCTCGCTGGGGATGCGGTTCAAAGCGTCCTGGGGCAGGTTGATCTGCTCCAGCAGGTTATGAATTTTCTCCTGGGCCTGGGCTGCGTCCATCTTGTGGACCGCAGCGACCTCCGTCAGGGCAGCGCCGATCTTCTGCTTGGGATCGAAAGAACCGTAGGGGTTCTGGAAGATCATCTGCATGTTTTTCCGCAGGGGCAGCAAGTCCTTGCCGGAGAGGTTCGTGATATCCCGCCCCTGGAAAAAGACCGAGCCTTTGGTGATGGTCTCCAGCCGGAGCAGACACCGACCCAGGGTAGACTTGCCGCAGCCGGACTCCCCCACGATGCCGAAGATACCGCCCTTGGGGACGGACAGGCTCACGTTGGTCACGGCATGCAGGACTTTCCGCGGCTCACCCAACGTTTTGGAGGCCACAGGGAACTCCTTGACCAGGCCCTCGGTGCGAATGACAGGTTCAGACATGGGCACTCACCTCCTCGGTCAGGGGCTTGAAGCAGGCCGCCAGATGCCCGTCGCCGCAGTCGGCCATAGCGGGGTAGCCCGTCCGGCAGGTCTCGTCGGCATAGGGACAGCGGGGGGCAAACATGCAGGAGGCAGGCGGCTCGAACAGCGCCGGGGGGCTGCCGGGGATGGTCTCCAAGCGGCTCCCTCTGGCCCCGCCGCCGGGGATGGAGCGGATGAGGGCGCGGCTGTACGGGTGGCGGGCGCTGCGGAGCAGTTCTCTCGTCTCGCCGGTCTCCACGACCTTGCCTGCGTACATGACGGAGGTGCGCTGGCAGGTCTCCGCCACCACGCCGAAGTTGTGGGTGATGAGCAGGATGCTCATACCCATGTCCTGAGAAAGCTGCTGAAGCAGTTCCAGAATTTGTGCCTGAATGGTCACGTCCAGCGCCGTCGTCGGCTCATCGGCGATGAGCAGCTTGGGGGCGCAGGCGATGGCCATGGCGATCATCACCCGCTGCTGCATGCCGCCGGAGAGCTCAAAGGGATACTGGCGGCAGCGCTTGGCGGCCGGCTCGATGCCGACCTTGGCCAGCATCTCCTGGGCCTTTTCCATGGCCTCTTTCTTGCTGGCCCCGGTGTGGAAGCGGTACATGTCCGCGATCTGGCCGCCGATGGTCATGAGGGGATTCAGAGACGTCATCGGGTCCTGGAAGATCATGGAGATGTCAGTGCCCCGCATCTTCTCGATCTCCCGGTTGGAGAGGGTGAGCAGTTCCTTGCCCTCGAAGCGGATGCTCCCCCGCATCCGGCTGCGCTGGGGGTTATGTAAGCGCAGGATGGACTTGGCCGTCATGGACTTACCGCAGCCGGACTCGCCCACGACGCCGTGAATTTCGCCGGGCCGCACGGCCAGGTCCACGCCGGACAGGGCATAGACGATGCCCCGGTGGGACATGAGCTCTACGGTCAGATTCTCGATCTCAAGCAGGTTTGCCATCGGCCGCGCCCCCCTTCTTCTTCAAGAATTTCTTTTCATATTTGCGGAAGCTGGGCAGGGCCGTCTGGGCCTGATCCAGATATTGGTGCAGGCCGTCACTGAAGATATTCAAAGAGACGACCACGATGACAATGACGATACCGGCGGAGAGGGACTGCACCGGGCTCATGAGCAGCACGGAGCGGCCCTCGTCCAGCATGGCGCCCCAGTCGGCCTGGGGGGGCAGGGTGCCCAGACCCAGGAAGGACAGGGAGGCCAGGTCCAGAATGGCGTAGGCCACGTCCAGGGTCAGCTGCACCAGGATCGTCGAGATGCAGTTGGGCAGGATATGCCGGTAGAGAATGCGGGTGTCAGAATAGCCCAGGGACACACAGGCCGAGACATAGACCTTGTTTTTCTCCACCAAGGTCAGCGACCGGGTCAGGCGCGTGAGCATGGGGACATAGACAATGCCCAAGGCCAGCACAGCGTTGAACGTATTCCGCCCCAGACCGGCCACCAGCACGAAGGCCAGCAGCAACGACGGGAAGGACAGCAGGATATCGCAGCACCGCATGATGATGGTGTCGGCCAGCCCACCCTTGTAGCCGGAGATGAGGCCCAGGGGGATGCCGATGATGACGGAGATGACCACGACCATCACGGCGCTGACCAGTGCCGTCCGTCCGCCGTAAATAATACGGGAGAAGATGTCACGGCCCGTCTGGTCACAGCCCAGCCAGTGGGCCGCCGAGGGCTTGGCCAGGACCTGGGTCAGGTCCTGGGCGTTGGGGTCATAGGGCGCAACAACGGGAGCCAGGATACACACCAGCAAGATCGCCACCAGCAGCACAAAGGCCACCGTGACCACCGGAGTAAACAATCTGCCCACGTTCTTGCGCTTGGACTTGTACAGAGGGCCGTGCCCAATGAATGCACTGAACATACTTTGCCCTCCTTATTTCATGCGGATTCTGGGGTCCAGGACAGCATAGAGGATGTCCACCACCAGATTGATACATAGGAACACGAACACCATGAGCAAGGTCACACCCTGCACCACGGGGTAGTCGGCGGCCTTGATGCCCTTGATGAGCAGGTCGCCCAGGCCGCCCATGGCGAACACGCTCTCCACCAGCACGGCACCCACCAGCATGGAACCGACCTGGATGGAGGTGACGGTGATGATGGGGATCATGGCGTTTTTCAGCGCATAGGTGATGATGACCCGCCGGCGGGGGATGCCCTTGGCAGTGGCCGTGCGGATGTAATCGGCGTTGAGCTGCTCGATCATGCTCGTCCGGGTGATGCGGCTGGTGAGGGCCACCATGTTCATCGCCAGGGCGATGGCGGGCAGGATCATTTCTTTCAGGCCGTTGCCCTGGTAGATGGCGGGGAACCATCGCAGCTTCAAGGCAAAGACCAACATCAGGACCAGGGCCGTCAAAAAGACGGGGGAGGCCACGAAGATCAGCGTGATGACCGACAGTAGCTTATCGATCCAGGTATTCATCTTTACCGCACTGATAACGCCCACGGGAATGGCGATGAGAATGGCCAGCACGCCGCTGAGCAGCACCAGGGTCATGGTGGTGCCGATGCGCTCCCCGATCAGGAAGCCAACGCTCTGTTTATACTGGTAGCTCTCGCCCAGATCGCCCTTGAAAATGCCAGTGACCCAGATGATGTATTGCTCCGGGGCGGATTTATCCAGGTGATAGTGCTCCCGAAGCTCCTGTTTCGTCTCTTCACTGACGCTCTTGCCCTGGGTCATGGAAGCCACAGGGTCCGAGGGCGTGATGCGGACCAGGGCAAAAATAATGACCGAGACCGCAAGCAAGACCAGGACCATCTGTCCCAGCCGTTTGAGAATAAATTTTCCCACCGAAACGCCTCCTTTGCCCTGCGGTAGGCTCTCTGGCCAGGTTCCACAGCGGCAAACTAAATCTGCCCTACCTTATTGTAAGGAACAACAAGGCAACGGAGGACGACGGTAAGTCGCTCCTGATTGGGCTATAATCGAGGGTTAATTATAGGCCCCTCCCTCCCAACTGTCAAGGCAGATTCGGCAATTCTATGCAGGTTTGTATATTTTCCTATCATTTCAAGGGGAAATAGGGAATTTTTTCTCAGCGCTTCCGCCGGTAGGCCGGGGGCAGGCCCAAAGCCTTGCGGTATTTGGCCACAGTGCGCCGGGCCAGAGGCATCCCCTCCCCCGCCAGGGCCTCGGTCAGGGCCTGGTCGCTGAGGGGCTTTTTCGGGTCTTCCGCTCGGACCAAGCGAAGGAGCGCCGCCTTCGCCTGCTGGGCCGAGATCTCCCCCGCGCCCGTGGCTCGGCCGAAGAAATAGCCCGTGGGAAACAGCCCCTGGCGGCACTGGAGATACTTGTGGGCCAGGGCACGGGTGACCGTCGAGGGGTGGACCTCCAGCTGGTCCGCCAGGTCCCGCCGCAGGAGAGGCCGGGGGGCGTCGGCCCGCTCCCAAAAGTAATCGGCCTGGGCCTGGACCATGGCCTCCAAACAGCGCTGTAAGGTCCCCTGCCGCCGCTGGACGCATTGCAGGACCCACCGGGCCTGTTGCATTTTTTGGCGTAAATACTCCGTGGCCTCGTCACCGGGCTTGCCCTTGGCCAGCTGCAAATACTGGTCGCTGAGATGAAACTGCGGCAGGTCCCACTGGTTCGTGAACACCCGCAGCTCCCCGTCGATCACCGCCACCCAGGCGTCGGGGCGGACGTACTCCACCGGCTGGCTGAGCTCCTCTTCCCGGCCGGGGGCAGGGTCCAGCTCTCGGATGAGATTGGCCGCCTCCCGCACCTGGGAGAGGGAGACGCCCAGCTCCCGCGCAATGGCGGCGTAGGCCTCCCGGCCCAGCTGGTCCAGATGCCCCGCGCAGATGGCCCGCGCCACGGGGGCGTCCCCCGGCAGGCGGTCCAATTGCAGGGTCAGACATTCCCCCAGGTTCCGCGCCCCGATGCCTGCCGGGTCCAGGCTTTGGAGCGTCTTTACCGCCTGCTCCAACAGCGCTTCCGGCACCCCCGCCGCCGTGAGGCCCTCTAAGTCCGCCGGATCCAGCCAGCCCCGGTCGTCCAGCAGGCCCACCAGATAGCGGCACACCGCCAGGATCTTCTGGTCCAGCCTCAACCGATCCAGCTGTTCCTCCAGCAAAAAGGACAGGGAGCCTGTCTCCTGGTCGATCCGCCCCGGCTCACCCACGGCCTCCCCGCCGCTGGGCCCCGGCTGGTCGGCCAGCCAGGACACCTGATGGGCAAACTCCTCCCAGGAAGTGCCCCCCTCCTGTTCTTCCAGCACAGGGTTTTCCAGGGCCAGGTCTTTGAGATAGGCCGACAGCTCCAACGTCGTCATCTGCAAAATGTTCATGGATTGCAGTAAGGTCGGCGAGAGCTTCAAGGCCTGAGCAAGCTCCAGAGTCTGGGTGGGGTCCATAAAAACAGCCTCCTTTTCAAGGGGGATCGATTGCCTGTATTTTACCACAGGACAGGGGGTATCTCCATCATTTCACTTGTTATCTCCTTCATTTTGCGATAAAATGATGGAGATAACAAAAAATGAAGGAGATCGTATGCGAGAATTTGACTATAAAAAAGCACCGGAACAACTTCTGACGCCAGAGATCGTACAGATGATCGCGCAGATCCACGAGCACAAGGGCAAGCAGGAGCTGTTCATCGAAGCAAACCAAGATGAGTTAAAGGCTCTGTTAGATGTTGCCCTGATCCAAAGTACAGGGGCATCCAACCGGATCGAAGGGATCTTTACCACAGACCAACGTCTGGAAGAACTGGTCCACCAAAAATCAGTGCCTTGCAATCGTTCTGAGCAAGAAATCGCTGGCTATCGAGAAGTCCTGGCAACCCTTCACGAAAGCTATGAGTACATTTCTCCCAGACCCAACATCATCCTCCAATTGCATCGTGACCTGTATTCTTACTCCCAATCGGGTGGCAGTTACAAAAATGCCGACAACGTCATTGCAGAAACCGACGCCGCAGGCCACCAAAAAGCACGGTTTATCCCTGTCCCTGCTTTTCAAACAGCAGAAGCCATGGAATGCCTATGCAACCAATTCTGGGACGCCTGGAACGACAACCTGATCGACAAGCTTCTTCTCATCCCCATGTTTATTCTGGACTTCCTGTGTATCCATCCCTTTAACGACGGCAACGGGCGCATGAGCCGTTTGCTGACCCTACTGCTGCTTTACAAGGCCGGTTACATCGTGGGAAAATACATCAGTATGGAAATGCTGATCGAACGAACAAAGGAAACTTACTATGAAGCTCTGCAAGCCAGCTCCATCGGCTGGCACGAAGGGAAGAATCGTTATGAACCCTTTGTGCGCTACTACCTTGGTATTCTGCTGAAAGCATGCCACGAATTTGAAGCACGTGTTGAACACTTAAAACACCGAAATCTTTCCAAGCCGGAACGAGTCAAAGCTGTGATCGACCAGAAAGTCGGAAAAATCACGAAGAAAGAAATCATGTCTCTCTGCCCGGACATCAGCAAAGTCACCATAGAGAGAACGTTAACAGAATTGATCAAAAGCGGTTATCTGGCAAAAGTTGGTGCAGGTCCCGCAACAGGATATGTTAGATTATAACCCGTTTCTACGGCCTAAGTTCTTTGCTCCACGTCCTGCTGTCTCTCCCCTGGTCATTTTCGGCGAATAGGGTGACCTCTACCCGGTAGGCCGTGGCGGGCCAGCCTTGGTAGCGGACTTGACCGCTGTGGTACTGGCCTTCCGCCGTCCAGAGGGCCGAAGTGGTCTCGTCATAGCGAAGGGCTTCGACCCAAGAAGTCTCGTCCACCTGCCGCCAAATGACGATCCGCTCCGCGCCCAAAGCATGCATAATCCCCCAGGCGGAGACAGAGTAGCTGAGGGTCAGCAGGCCGTCCGCCCCCAGCGTGGCATCCAGAAGCTGGCTTTGGATCTGGGCGCTGTCCGTCACCTGCTGCCAGGTCAGCCCCGCTGGGAGCAGGCATTTCTGGCCCGCCGCAGGAAGGGCGATGACGGCGAAGAGCAGCACCGCCGCCAGCAGCGTACAGCACAGCCGCTGGGCCCGGAGCTTTTTGCGGATGCGCTGCAAGCGCTTCTGGCAGGCCCAGAGGGAAAGGCCCATCTCTTCCGCCGCCGCTTGCTGGCTCTGCTCTTCCAGGGCCACCAAGCGGAGCAGCTCCGCGTCTTGGGGAGAAAGGCACTGGGTAGCCTGCTGCCAGAGCAGGGCAGCGTCCTCGCTCTCCTCCCACTGCCCCAGCCGATCCGGAGCGGGAAACTTTTCTTGCAGGGGGAGCATCCTGGCCCGGCGGCAGTCCTGCTCCCGGCGCAGGTGTAGGACCTTATGCTTCACCGTCTGCATGAGCCAGCCTTCCGGCCGGTCCAACGCCGTTACCTCCGCTGCCTTGGGCAGGGCCGAGAGAAAGGTCTCCTGTACTGCCTCCTCCGCCTGGTGGTGGTCCCGCAAGGCCCACAGGGCGTAGCGGTACAGCGACGGATAGCACTGGCGGTAGAGTATTTCCAGTCTGGCGTTTGCACTGCTGTCCATGGTCGTTCCCTCCCCTCGTGTTTTCTTTAGTATACCAGGAAAGCAGGGGCCTCGTAAACGCAGCGGGCACAAGTTCTCCCCTTTTCACAAACTTGCTGGGCGGCGGGATCTTTTTGCAAAAAGTGGTCCGTTTTGAAGCCGGTGCGGGAATATCTTATATAGAATCCCCATCAAACGACAGAAAGGATGATCCCCATGAAGAGACTGTTCCCGCTCCTGTCTCTCCTGGCCGCCCTTCTCCTCCTCCCCGCCTGCGGGCAGGCGGAGACGACGGACAACGTCCTGCAAAGCACAGAGCTGATGGCCGGAAGCCATCAGACCACCCAAAGCGTGACCCTCACCACGGAGAAGCTCAGCAGCAAAGACGGCACTGTCCTCACCCTGTCCGTGGAAAACCGGGGGGAATCCCCCGTCCTTCTGACGGCGGACCTGGATTTTGATCGCAAAGTCACGGTAGCGCCGGGGCAGACCGGGGTGCTGACCCAAAAAGTCAGTGGCGTGCCGAAAACGTATCCGTTCGAGGTCCACGCAGAAGAGGCCGGAAGCCTTGTGGATGTGGTGTATGCTGTGACGCAAAGCACGACATAAGCCAGCAGCCCCCAGCGCACGAAGCTTGTGCGCTGGGGGCTGCTTTGCCGTGTGGGGTCCCTCGTGTTAGGTCCCGGCCTGGCCGCCGTTGTTGCTGTTGCCGGCGTTGCCGAGCAGGCTGCTCTCGCCGCTGATCTGCTTGCCGGAGCGAGACTGCTTCTGGCTCTGGGACTGCTGGGCCTTATTGCAGGGCTTGTGTTCCTTCTTCTGGCTCATGGTTGGGCATCTCCTTTCCAAAGACTTCAAGCCTAATATGCCCATTCTCTTGACGAAAAATCCGGTCCATGCGATAATAATACCAATCTGATCTACGAAAGCAGGTGCCCCCTATGGCAAGAAAGGTACTCATCGTAGAGGATGAGAGCAACATCGCCGAGCTCATCAACCTCTATTTAAAAAAAGAAGGCTACGAGACCATGATCGCCCCCGACGGCGGCAAGGCGCTGGAGCTATATCGCCTCTTCCGCCCCGATCTGGTCCTGCTGGACATCATGCTGCCCGTCATGGACGGCTGGGCGGTGTGCTCTAAAATTCGGGAGACGGACAAGACCCCCATCATCATGCTGACAGCCAAAGGTGAGACGATCGACAAGGTGGCCGGGCTGGAAATGGGCGCAGATGACTATATCGTGAAGCCCTTCGAGATGAAAGAGCTGCTGGCCCGTGTCCACGCCGTCCTGCGCCGGCTGGGTGGAGACGAGGTCAAGGCCCGCCGCCTGACCTTTGACGGGCTGGTCATCGACCTGGACTCCTACGAGCTGGAGGTCAAGGGCAAGCGGGTGGATACGCCCCCGAAGGAATTGGAGCTGCTGTTCCACCTGGCCTCCTCCCCCAACCGGGTCTTTACCCGGAACCAGCTCCTGGACGAGGTCTGGGGCTTTGATTACTTCGGCGACTCCCGGACGGTGGATGTCCACATCAAGCGCCTGCGGGAAAAGCTGGAGGGCGTGAGCGACCAGTGGTCCCTCAAGACCGTCTGGGGCGTGGGCTATAAGTTCGAGCTGCACAACAATTAAATGAAAGCAAACGCCATGAAACGAACGAAAAGTATGTATGTCCGGCAGGTGGCTATCTTGCTGGGGCTGACCTTTCTATGTATGGTGCTGCTGGGCGTGGGTTTTTTTACCCTCTCCTACCGCTACCAGCTCCAGGAGATCCAGACCACGCTGGACCGAAACGCCGGCTTTATCTCCAGCTACGCCGACGCCGCCCTGACCAAGGGCGGGAGCCTCACGGATGAGTCGTTTGTCAACTACATCCACTCCGTCGTCCTGCTCACAGACACGACCGTTTTGGTCTGCGACACCGACGGCCAGGTCCTCTGCGCCGCCGGGTCGAACCTGAATCAGGAGGCCTTCAACACGCCCCTGCAAAATCTCTACGTCCCCAACTGGGCCGTCAACCAGCTGCTCCGGGGCCGCGAGTACAGCGGCATGACGACCTTCAACCAGCTGCTTAACAGCCGGTGTTATCTCACCAGTGAAGTTCTCTCCCCTCTCACCCAGGACCCTAAGGACCCCGCTGACCTCATCCCCTCCGGGATGGCGACGGGCTTCCTCTTCGTGGCCGCCGACGCCACCAGTGTGTCTGAATTTTTACACAGCACGCTACAGCTCTTCCTCATCACGGCCATGGTCGTGCTGCTCATCTCTCTCATCATCTGCTCCATCACCGTTCAGCGCATGGTGGATCCGCTCAAGGGCATGTGCGCCTTCGCCCACAAATTCGCCCACGGCGAGGTGGACACCCGCGTGACGGAATACGCCAACCGGGATGACGAGATCGGCGAGCTGGCCATCGCCTTCAACGCCATGGCCGACTCCCTGGCCCAGGCGGAACAAAAGCGCAGTGAGTTTGTCGCCAACGTCTCCCACGAGCTGAAAACGCCCATGACAACGATCGCAGGCTTTGCCGACGGCATCTTAGACGGCACCATCCCGCCGGAGAAGGAGCGGGAGTCCCTGCAAGTCATCTCGTCGGAGACGCGCCGTCTCTCCCGCCTGGTGCGGCGGATGCTGGAGCTGTCCCGCCTGCAATCCTCGGAACGAGTGTCGGCGCAGGAGCAGTTCGACGCGGCGGAATTGCTCATCCGGGTCCTGGTCAGCCTGGAAGCCAAGATTACAGAAAAAGATCTGGACGTAGAGACCGAGCTGCCCGACGGCCCCGTGATGGTCTGGGGTGACCCGGACGCGGTGACGCAGGTCTGCTACAACCTGCTGGACAACGCCGTAAAATTCTCCTTCCCCAAGGGGAAGCTGACCCTCAAGATCACGTCCAAGGCTGGGAAAGCCTACATTTCCATCGGCAACCAGGGCGAGACGATCCCCCCCGACCAGCTCAGCCATATCTTCGACCGTTTCCACAAGGCCGATTCCTCCCGCTCGACCCACAAGGACGGCGTGGGCCTGGGCCTCTACATCGTCAAGACCATCCTCAACACCTACAAAGAGGACATCACCGTCACCAGCCAGGACGGGTTTACCGAGTTTACCTTTACCCTGTCCGAAGTATAATGGTGTTTGGCTTCGCCAAATGGATCAAATCACTGGTTCTAACTCTTAGGCCGTACGTTGGTACACTGCGGAGTGCTGATTGCAACGTAGCCCTCATTCGTCTGCTTCGCAGCCACCTTCCCCCTAGGGGAAGGCTCTCGTAACGCCATATAAACTTATAGCGTTGTACGTCTTATAATGCACGGTACCGCCCAAAGCCTTCCCCTGGGGGGAAGGTGGGCCGGCGAAAGCCGGGTCGGATGAGGGCAACCTACCGAACGGAATTGGTCGTGTACGAAGGCAACACCGTACCTTGCGGAACCACCAATAAAATCCTCCGGCTCCGCCGGACACCATAAAAGCCCCAGCGCGGTTTTGATCCCAGCGCCGGGGCTATCGTTTTGCCTATTGCTAGTCCTACCAGAGAAGCTTATCTATTTCTTCTATATCCCCTCTTTTCTAACAGACTCGCACAGGCCATTTTTTCTATTCCCGATGACCATTTATATTTTCTCACTAACTCTTCATCGTCAAGATAAGCATAGTCTTCCTTATAACTATCATATCCTCTTTCTTTTATGAGCTTCATACAAGCTGCTTTCTGTATCCCTTCCGATGATCTTCTCAATTGTTCAATCAACTCTTCATCGCTGAGGTGTTCATACCATCTCATATACCTCTCCATCTGTTCATTGGCCTCTTCCGCCCTCTGCATAGCCGCTTCAGCTACACGGCTCAATGTATCAAGAAATCCCATACAAAACAGCTCCTTAAGTATTTCTTATTTTTTCTTGAACAGCCCACCAAACGGACTGTTGCGAACCTCTCGACCTGCGATCCGCCCGGCTGCACGCATCAAGTCTCTTCCCGAATCGCTCATGTCATCCTGTTTGGAACGATTACAGTGAACACACAGGCACTGTAAGTTCCATTCCGAGTCACCACCGCCTCTGTTGCGTGGAATGATATGGTCAATGTCCATATCCCCCTTGCGGAACTTCCCTCCGCACCGAACGCAAGTGTACCATCCGTAGTTCCCTGTATTATTCTCAAAGTATTTATCCCGATACCCTGCCATTACTATCCGTCCTTTCCTCTTTTCTTTATGCGTAAGGTTCTCTTATAGGGATATTATAAATCTCTGTAAGAGAATTTTCAACCCCTAATTTTCTCTTTATGCTAACAAAAAAGGGGGCAGAAAGAACCATGGACATCGGCACTGCTATCTGGAACGCCAGAAAAGCCCAGGGTATCACACAGGAAAAACTTGCCGAGATGGTCAATATTACCGTCTCACATTTGAAGCACATTGAAAGCGGACACCGAAAGCCCTCTGTGGATCTTCTGTTTGAAATCATGCGTATTTTGAATTTATCACTAGACGCACTCATTTTTGAGGATCGTGTCAATATTCCAATGATCCGTACCCACGGCCTAACAGAGGAAGAAATCGGCGTTGTCTCTCAGCTTGTAGAGCTGTTGCGTAGGAAGCATACCGAATCTATATAAATAAGCACAAAATAAATAAGCACAAAAATGGCCCCGGCGCGGTTTTGATCCCAGCGCTGGGGCCTTGCTATCTTCTCTGAATGTTAGGAGCGCACCTCAAAGCGGGACGAGCAAGCTTTACAGGTGACCTCAATTTTCCCCAATCCCCTGGGGACCCGCATGGACTGGCCGCAGGTGGGACACTTGAAGTAGTAATAGGCTTTGTCCGTTTTGATCCCCTTGCGGCCCCGCTTCCAGCGGCCGATCGACCGGAAGAGGGCATAGAAACGGGCGTTTTCCATCTGCCGCTTCTCCTGGTCCTTGGACAGCAGGCGGAAGAGCAGGTACACCAGCACCACTCCCGCCGGGATGAGCAGGGGCAGGAAAAACCGCCCAAGGGCCGCCAGGATCAGAAAGAGGACGAGCCAGAAGAGGCTGTATGCGTCAAAGCCTGGGTGCCGCTGAAAAAATGATTGTTTGGGCTGTTCCATCGGCCCACCTCCCTGTGGTCAACATCTGTCTTTTGCCGGGCGCACCCGGACCTCTCCGGACGAAAGCGTCCGCTCCGTGCCGTCGGCCTCCCGGACCCGGAGGGAAAAGTCCTGGTCCAGGTCCAAGGCCAGCGCCGTGCGGGTCTGGTTTCCCTCTAACACTGTAATTTCCTTCCCCAGGACGAGGGAACGCTTGCGGTAGTCCTCGAAAAAGGGGCGCTGGGCAAGGTTCGGGTAAAACTCGAAAAAGTGATTCAGAATGGCCCCGGCCAGTTGGCTCCGACCTTCTATCCCCTGGGGGCGTTCGGCAAAGACGGAACCGGCCTCCGGCAGGTCTTCCGGGAAGCCCCCCGCCGGCGGGAAGCAGTTCACGCCGATGCCGACGATGGCGTATTGCAGGCCGCCGGTCTCCAGGTCCAGCGCCCCCTCGGTCAGGATGCCGCAGACCTTTTTGCCCCGGCAGAACACGTCGTTGACCCATTTGATCTCCGCCGGGACCCCGGCGCAGTCCTCGATGGCCAAGGCAACCGCGGCGGCAGCGCAGGTGGTCAGCAAGAGGGCGTCCTTCGCCGAAAGCTGGGGGCGGACCAAAAAGCTCAGGTAGAGTCCCGTATCCGGGGGAGAGAAAAACGTGTGGTCCCGTCTGCCCCGCCCGGCCGTCTGCGCGGCGGCGACCAGGGCCAGGCCCTCCGGCTCCCCAGCCTCTGCCCGCTGGCGGAGGAGGGTGTTGGTGGAGGAAACGAGCTGCTCCACCTCCAGGCGCAGCCGGGGGACGGTGAGATACTGCGCGATGCTCTGGGCGGATAAAATGGCGCTGTCTTTGGCCAGACAGTAGCCCCGCTTGGAGGCGGCCTCGATGGGGTAACCGCTCTCCCGCAGCTGCTGGATGGCTTTCCAGACGGCGCTGCGGCTGACCGCTAATTTCTGGGCCAGGGCCTCGCCGGAGAAGTACGTCCCCCGGTTGGCCTCCAGGGCTTCCAACACCCGGTCTTTTACTTGCATGGGATCAACTTCCCTTCTGAATTTTGTCCATGTGGTTCAGGACGGCTTGGGCGCATTGGCCGGTGAAGAAGCCCGTGACCAGGCCCGCCAGCAGCAGGACGGGGGCATAGAGGGCGATGGTGGCCGTCCCCGACACCCAGACGGCCACGGCCAGCTGGCCGACGTTGTGGCCGACGGCGCCGAGCATACTCATGACCCAGATGTGGCGGCGGTCGATGAGGGGCTTCACCAGGCACATGACCACCCAGCACAGCACGCCGCCGGCCATGCTGTAAAGCATCCCCATCATGTTGCCCACAATGAGGTTGCCCAGGAAGATGCGGACGACCAGGATCGCCCCCGCCTCCCGCCAGCCCAAGGTCCACAGGGCGAAGAGGGTAATGACGTTGGCGACCCCCAGCTTCACGCCGGGAATGGCGATGGGGATGGGGATCTGCGCCTCGATGAGGAAGACGATCATGGAAATGGCCGTGAGCATGGCCATGGTGGTCAGTTTTTTGATGTTCATGGGCTTACGACACTCCGTCCAGCTGGTTGTTCTGTTCGCCGCCGCCGACCACCTGGACCACCAGCTTGTTGGGTAGGCAGGCGATGGGGTCGTTGGTCTGGTCCGTCGCGCCCTTGCGCACGCAGACCTGGTCGGGACAGCTGGCCTGGCTGACCCGAACCGTCCCGCCGGAGATGACGACGATGTTATAGCCCCCGTTGTCGCTGTCGAAGCGGAGGGTCTGGTCCTCGTCCAGGGGGTACAGGCCCACGGTCTCGCCGTTCTGCGTCACCTGCACGGCCCCGCCGGTGTGGCGGTTCCCGCGCACGAGGATCATGCCGACGAGGGCGACGGCGGCAAGGACGGCGATGAGGACCATCCAAAAGCCCAGGGGCTTGGTCTTGTTTTGTTCCATAACGGTTTCCTCCCGGTGGTGTTGCTGTGGGGGATAAAGATAGAGGTATTCTACTGCATTTTCGGGAGAATAGCAAGCGTTGGGCCAGGCTTTTCCCACTTCCGCTGCGCCGCGATTGTCGATAACCCCCAAAATCCCCCCGGAAAAGCGGCTTGATTCCGTACCCCTCCTGTCTTGACAAGCGGCAGATACTTTCGTATACTAAATTTATACAAGATAGAGGCGCGGCATTGATCAGTACCGCTCGTTTCCCCGGCAGGTCTCCGGGAGCGGGAAAGGAAACGCCGCCGAAGGGTCCCTCCGGTGCCTGCCGGGGCGATGCCTGGGCCGTCAGAAAACATCTGACGGACTGCCATTGGGTCAAATCAGTGGAGCGCTATCCTGGGAACAACAGAGAAATCAGGGGTCCAAGCCCCATCCCCATTTTGTTGATCACCATGGACCTGCTTCAGGCCCGTGGTTTTTTTCGCGCTTTCCCCGTTCCTATCCGCCCATGAAATACAATGAAAAGAGGAGACACCATGAAAAAGATTCTTGCACTGACCCTGGCTCTGGTGCTCGCGCTGTCCCTGTGCGCCTGCGGCGGCGGCAACGCTGACACCACGACCACCGACAACGGCGACGCTGCCGACACCGCTACCGTGGAAATCCCCCCTGTCGAGGACCTGACCGGCACCGACACCAGCGCCATCCCCGGCGTGGAGGACGGCGTGCTGACCGTCGGCATGGAGTGCACTTACGCCCCCTACAACTGGACCCAGACCGACGACTCCAACGGCGCTGTGCCCATCGTGAACAACCCCGGCTCCTATGCCAACGGCTATGACGTGATGATCGCCCAGCGTATCTGCGACACCTACGGCTGGAAGCTGGAAGTCCAGGCCATCGAGTGGGCCGGCCTGATCCCCGCCCTGAACGCCGGCACCATCGACGCCGTCATCGCCGGCCAGTCCATGACCACCAGTCGTATGGAGCAGGTCGACATGGCAGGCCCCTACTTCTACGCCTCCATCGTGTGTGTAGCCAAGAAAGACAGCGAGCAGGCCAAGGCCAAGGGCATCAGCGAGCTGACCGGCACCTGCACTGCTCAGGAGGGCACCATCTGGTACACTGACTGTCTGCCTCAGGTCGAGGGCGCTCAGATCATGGCACAGTCCGAGAGCGCTCCCGCCATGATCATGGCTGTTGAGTCCGGCACCGTGGACTTCATCTGCACCGATATGCCCACCGCCATGGGTGCCTGCACCACCTACTCTGACCTGGCCATTCTGGACTTCTCCGACACCGAGGACAACTTCAAGGTCGATGAAGGCCAGATCAACATCGGCATCTCCGTCGTCAAGGGCAACACCGAGCTGAAGGACGCCATGGACAAGGTCCTGGCTCCCCTGAAGGCCGACATTTTCAACGCCATCATGAACCAGGCCATTGCCGTTCAGCCCACCATCTGATTTGATCCCCTGATTCGGCATTTACTCCAAATGACCCCAGTATCCGGCCCTGTTTTTGCAGGGTCGGATACTGCAACTTCCAGAGAAAGGAAACCGCTGACCCATGGACAAACTTATGCAGCTGGGCTACGATATGTCCAGGCTCTGGGCCAAGTATTGGCCCGACTACATGACCGGCATCCGCAACACGCTGATCGTTGCGGTCATTGCCACGCTGGTGGGCTGTATCATCGGCCTCATCTGCGGCATCTTGAACACCATTCCCTACACAAAGAGCGACGCCGTGGGCAAGCGGTTCATCCTGAAGCTGATCCGGGTGATCGTCCGCATCTACGTGGAGGTCTTCCGCGGCACCCCCATGATCCTGCAAGCCGTATTCATCTACTACGGCCTGCCCTACTTCTCCGGCGGAGCGATCTCGTTTAAGGGCAGTACCGGCGTTTGGATGGCTTCGCTCATCGTTGTGTCCATCAACACCGGCGCTTATATGGCCGAGTCCGTCCGCGGCGGCATCATCTCCGTGGACCCCGGCCAGACCGAGGGTGCCAAGGCCATCGGCATGACCCACTTCCAGACCATGGTCCACGTGATCCTGCCCCAGGCCTTCCGCAACATCATCCCCCAGATCGGCAACAACTTCATCATTAACATCAAGGACACCTCCGTCATGTTCGTCATCGGCTTCATCGAGTTCTTCGCCGTCCACCGCAACATCGTCGGCCTGAACCTGATGTACTTCCCCTCCGCTACCATCGAGATGATCGGCTACCTCTGCCTGACCTTGGCCGCCTCCATCCTCCTGCGCGTGCTGGAAAAGAAGATGGACGGCAACGACAGCTATGAGCTGGTCCAGGTGGACGCTTTGACCATGTCCGCCGGGACCTACAACCACCCCAGCAAGGGGACACCCTTTGACGAGCGCAACCCCGAAGCAGTCAAGTCCATGCTTCGCGAGGACTTGCGCCGCCAGGCCGAGCGCGACGCCGCCATCCGGGAGGGCCAGAAAGCAGAGACCCGCCGCTCCCACGGGGAGCGCAGCCACCAGGACGGAGGTGAGCAGTAATGACAGACGAACGCATCCTACAGGTCAACCACCTGTCCAAGTCCTTCGGCAAGCACGAGGTGCTGCGGGACATCGACTTTACCGTGAACAAGGGCGACGTGACATCCATCATCGGGGCCTCCGGCTCCGGCAAGTCCACGCTGCTGCGGTGTATCAACCTCCTGGAGACCCCCACCAGCGGGGAGATTCGCTTCCACGATGAGAACATCCTCTCCCGCAAGGGCGGGGCAGCGGCCTACCGGACGAAGGTCGGCATGGTCTTCCAGTCCTTCAACCTCTTCAACAACATGACCGTGCTGGAAAACTGCCTGGTCGGCCAGACCAAGGTCTTAAAAAAGGACCCCAAGGAAGCGGAAGAGGTCGCCATGAAGTACCTGACCAAGGTCGGCATGGCCCCCTACATCAACGCCCGCCCCCGGCAGCTCTCCGGCGGCCAGAAGCAGCGCGTGGCCATCGCCCGCGCCCTGGCCATGGACCCGGAGGTGCTGCTCTTCGACGAGCCGACCTCTGCGCTGGACCCCGAAATGGTCGGTGAAGTGCTCTCCGTCATGCGGGACCTGGCCAACGAGGGCCTGACCATGCTGGTCGTGACCCATGAGATGGCCTTCGCCAGGGACGTCTCCAACCACGTCGTCTTCATGCGCGACGGCGTGATCTGGGAGGAAGGCTCCCCCCAGCAGATCTTCGTCGATCCCCAGCGGGAGGAGACGAGAGACTTCCTCTCCCGCTTCATGGAGCGCTGAACCATCCCCCTACCACACAATGCAAAAAGGACCTGCACTCGTTGAGAAAAACAAGCGCAGGTCCTTTTCCTACTCTGCTTTGCTACCCCACCCTGGTGAGCAATACTTTTGCAGCCGACCGGGCAAAGAGCCTGGCCCCGGCTAAGGCCTCATCCAGCGTGTTCCCGTGGCTGCCCACCTCCACCAGGAGGGAGCCTTTGGTCATCTGCTGGTTAAAGCGGGCCGTCCGCAGGGTGATGGGCCGGGCCAGTCCCGGCCAGAGGGAATTCATCTGCTGCTGCAATTCCATGGCCAGGGCCATGTGCTCTGTCCAGTCCGGGAACACCGCCCCCGCGTCGTCACTGCCCACCAAAAGCATAACCTGGGCCGTCTTCACCCCGTCGATCTGCAAGACCGGCTTGTAGACCGTCCCGTCCGCCCCGACCAGCGCATCCCGGTGGACATCCAGGACCATTTGAAGGGTGGGATACTGGGCCAGATATTGCGCAGCCGCCGCTTTCGACCGCTCATAGGCCCCGTTGTAATCGGGATAGTCATAGAGATTCGTGTCGTGGATGACGCGCAGGCCCATTTCCTCGAAAATTCGTGTGATCTCCTCCCCCACTTTTATGATATTATAAGAGGGATCGGTGGTCCGGGCCGTGCCGCTCTCCTGATAGGGCGCAGCGCTGTCCTGGGCGTAGGCTTCGGTGGAGTGGGTGTGCAGGATCAGGATCTGCGGCCCCGCCTCCGCCGGCTGAAAGTGCAGGCTGGAGCCGGCCTGGGCAATGGCCGCTAAGTCCACCGTTTTTTCTGTGCGGTTGAACAAAGAAATGCCCTGGGCGTTGACGTACTCCGTCCCGCTGCCGGAGAGGGTGCGTTCTTCCACTTTGTCCGGGGTAATTGGGGATAAGTTCGGTGTTTCCCCGATCTCTTCCGGCGGGGTGGTCTCCTCTGCCGTGCCGCTGTCCGCGTGCCCGGCAGCGGCTTGGGCCAGCAGGGCAGAATCCGCCAGCAAAATGCGCTGCCAGAAGGACAGGGCCTGTCCACCTGGCGCATCCGCCTGCGTCTGTTGTTCCAGCAGATAGGCCGCGGCCTGCTCCGGCAGCGGCGGCAGACCGGCGGCCACCGCCGCCATCCCCACGCCCGCCAGGGCCAAGATCCCCGCCACGCCCCGGCGCAGCAGGCGGGCTGCGCCCCGTTTGGCTGCCTTTGGTTTCATTGGCATCACTCCCGTATGCCATCAGCCTATGCCCCGGTGGACAGGTTCAGAACCAGACCTGTCCCCAAGATCCCCAAGACCATTCTGCCCCAGGAGGTGCCCCTGTGAAAAAGCTCTGGACTTCTCCCCTCGTCTCCTTCTTTCGGGAGGCGATCCTGCTCTATTTCAGCCGCCGGGTGCCCCAGGCGGCGGCCTGCCTGGCCTATTTCGTGATCCTGGCCGTGTTCCCGGTGCTCATCTGCGTGTCCTATATTCTGGGCCTGGTGAACATCGACGTGGGAAGCCTCATCGGCCAGCTTCAGACCATCCTGCCCCAGGCGGCGCTGGATGTCCTGGAGAGCTACCTGCGCTACATCGCCATCCACCGCAGCCCCGGCCTGTTTTTGGCAGGGTTGGCGGGCTGCTGGTTCTCGGCCGCCGCGGCCTTTCGGACCATCACACGGGTCATTTTGGATATGTATGATGACGTGTCTCAGTCCATGGTGCGGGGCATGGTGGTCAGCATCCTGTTCCCCTTTGGCCTGCTGCTGACCGTGGACCTGTCCATCATGGTCGTGGTCACGGGGCAGCGGACGCTCCGGGCCATTGCGGAGCATTTTCCCTTCTGGGACCGGATGCTTGACGTGTGGTCATGGACAAGATACGTCCTGCTCTTCGCCATCTTCTGCCTCTTCCTCATGGCGGTCTTAAACATGGCCGCGCCCTTTGGGACGCCCCGGCTGCCCATGTTGGTGACAAGCTTGGTCTCTGCCTTTGCGCTGGTGGTGGCGTCGGGGATCTTCTCCTGGTTCCTCAGTATGTCCACGCGCTACTCGCTGGTGTATGGGAGCCTGGTGTCGCTGATCATCCTGCTGGTGTGGCTGTATCTCTGCGGGCAGATCTTGTTTTTGGGCATCGTGTTTACCAGCGTTTGGTACAAGAAGCGGCGGCACAGAAAATGACCGCCGCAAAGCTTCCCCGCCCCTTGTATCCCCCTGGGGATTGTGATATAATGTACTATCACAAATTATGTCATCTGCCCGGAGGGTACGACTATGCGTCAGCAAACCTTTCAAAAAGCGCTTTCCCGGCTGACGGACACGGGCTTTCGCCTGTTTTTCGTCACTGGGTTGGTCTTTGCCGTTCTCACCGGCCTGTATAACATTTGGCTCTGCATGGCGGAGCTGGTGATCCTCTTGGTCCTGTATCTCTACTTCCAGTCCGGCGCCATCCGCCGGAAGCAGGAGGCGATGGATTACCTGGACCATCTGGCCAGCGGGGTGGACAACGCCTCCCGCCGGACCATGCTCTCCAGCCCCATGCCCATCGCCATTTTCCGGCCGGATACGGACGACATCATCTGGAGCAACGAACGCTTTCTTCACCTCACCGGCGACCCGGACCATCTCTTCGAGACGAAGCTCTCCGCCCTGGTCCCCGCCTTTCAGTCCCAGTGGCTACTGGACGGCGAGCACCTCAGCCCGGAGCCGGTGCCTGTGGGAGAAAAGCTCTACCTGGTCTACGGCAACCTGGTCTGCACCGGGGAGCAGGACAGCTTTCTGGCCACGACCTATTGGGTGGACGTGACCCAATACGCGACAGTAGCCGCCAAGTTCGACGCCACCCGCTCCGTCGTGGGCATCTTACAGGTGGACAACTACGAGGACCTCAGCCGAGGCCTGGAGGAGGGCGAACGGGCCGTGATGCGCTCTGAGCTGAACAACCGCCTCTCCGCTTGGCTGGACCCTTCGCAGGGGCTTTTATGCCGCTATGACCGAGACCACTATCTGCTGCTGGTGGAGGCCGCGCAGTTCCAGGCCTTCTGCCGGAAGAAGTTCTCCCTGCTGGATGAGATCCGCCAGGTGCAAAGCCCCAACGGAGTCGCTGCCACCCTCTCCATCGGCTTCGGCCGCAACGGGGAGACCCCCCGGCAGCTCCACGAATACGCCTCCCTGGCGCTGGACATGGCCCTCAGCCGGGGCGGCGACCAAGTGGTGGTCAAAGACGGCAACGGCTTTTCCTTCTTCGGCGGCCGCTCGAAAGAGACCGAGCGCCGGACCAAGGTCAAGAGCCGCGTGGTGGCCTCCGCCCTGTCCGAGCTGCTGGCCAGCACCCACCAGGTCATTGTGATGGGGCATAAATACCCCGACCTGGACGTACTGGGAGCCGTGGCCGGCGTGTGCGCCATTGCCCGGAAAAAAGACGTGCCCATCAAGGCCGTTCGCGCCCCCTCCCCCTATCCTTCCGAGGAGCAGACGAGGCAGCTGGCCTCCCTTCCGGAGTACCAGGGCATCTTCATCCCGCCGGATGAGGCCATTCGCCTGGCCAAGCCCACCAGCATCGTCGTGGTGGTGGACACCAACCGGCCGGAACAGACCCAGGTGCCAGAGCTGCTGACCTCCGGGGCCAGGATCGTGGTCATCGACCACCACCGGCGGACGGCTTCCTACATCGAAAAGCCTGCACTGAGCTTCCACGACCCCTACGCCTCCTCCGCCAGCGAGCTGGTGGCGGAGCTGGTGCAGTATATTTTGGACAACGGTGACCTCAAGCGCCAGGAGGCCGAGGCCATGCTGGCCGGCATCGTGCTGGACACCAAGAACTTCACCATGCGCACCGGCAGCCGGACCTTTGAGACGGCGGCCTTCCTCCGCAAGGCCGGGGCCGACACCGCCCTGGTCCACAAGTTCTTCCAGCATGACCTGCGGGACACCGTGACCAAGATGCAGATCATCCAGGGGGCCCAGACCTACCGCGGCTCCATGGCCATCGCCCTGACCGACCGACCTGTGGGCCGGGCCATTGCAGGGCAGGCGGCGGACGAGATGCTGAACATCGCCGGCATCGAGGCTTCCTTCGTGCTCTTCCCGGAGGCGGGGCAGGCCTATCTCTCCGCCCGGTCGGGGAGCAACGTGAACGTCCAGGTCATCAGCGAGATGCTGGGCGGCGGCGGCAACGCCACCACCGCCGGGGCCCAGTTCCCCGGCAAGACCACAGAGGACGTGCTGCCCCTGCTGAAAGAGACCATCGACAATTACTTCGACGACGAGGCATAATTTCGTATCGTTACCATTCTTTTTTTAGTTTTTCCTTTTGCAAACATCCTCATCCTACGAGATCGAGATAGAAATTTTGGAGGTACAACACCATGAAAGTGATCTTACAGAAAGACGTCAAGGGCCAGGGCAAGCGGGGCCAGCTGGTGAACGTTTCCGACGGCTACGCCCGCAACTTCCTCTTCCCCAAGAATCTGGCCGTGCCCGCCAACGCGGACAACATGAACAAGATGATCATGCAGGACAAGGCCAAGAAGGCCCAGATGGCCGCTGAAAAGGCCGAGGCCGAGGCCATTGCCGAAAAACTCAAGGCCGTGGTCGTGAAGATCCCCGCCAAGGCCGGCACCGGCGGCCGTCTCTTCGGGGCCGTGACCAGCAAGGAGATTTCCGAGGCGCTCCAGGCCCAGTGCGGCCTGAACGTGGCCAAGACCAAGATCGTCCAGGACGAGCCCTTCAAGAGCTTCGGCACCTATCAGCTCAAATGCAAGCTGGGCTATGAGATCACCGGCACCCTGAACGTGGTGGTTTCCGAGGAGAAATAAGAAACTTCCCTGAGAGATAGGTGAATCCGATGGACGAATCCTCTTTACTTCTCCGCCAGATCCCCCACAGCGTCGAGGCTGAGCAGTCGGTCCTGGGGGCCATGCTCATCGACCCCCGCTGCATCCCCAACGTGGTGGAGCAGCTCACCGGCGAGGACTTCTATCTGAAGCCCAACCGGGATATTTATGAGACCATCTACACCATGTTCAGCTTCTCCGCCACCATTGACCCGGTGACGGTGCTGGACCAGATGAAGCTGCGGGGGGTCTACGACGAGAACACCACCAGCAACTACCTGCTCCAGCTCATGGAGATCACCCCCACCGCCGCCAATGTCTCCGAGTACATCCGCATCGTCAAGGACAAGGCGCTCCTGCGCCGCATCTCCGAGACGGCCGGGGAACTCACGACCCTGGTCCAGGAGGGGGGCGAGACGGCCCAGGCCGTCCTCGACCTGGCAGAACAGCGCATCTACGCCATCCGCCAGGGGAAGTCCTCCCAGGGCTTGGAGCCTCTTTCCAAGATCCTGGTGGATGTGTTCGACCGGCTGCAAGAGCTGTCCATGTCCGGCTCCGACGTGCCCGGCATGGCGACCGGCTTTGCCGACCTGGACCGGACCCTCACGGGCTTTCACGGCTCTGAGCTCATCCTATTGGCCGCCCGGCCCGGCATGGGCAAAACGTCCTTTGCCCTGAACGTCCTGCTCCACGCAGGCAAGTTCTCCGGCAAGAGCGTGGTCTTCTTCTCCCTGGAAATGAGCCGGGAGCAGCTGGCCACCCGTCTCATCTCCAACGAGGCCTTTCTGGACAACAAAAAGCTGATGACGGGCAAGCTCTCCCCCGACGATTGGGACAGCGTGACCGTGGCTTCCACGGCCCTGGCCCACACGAAAATTTTCATTGACGACAACCCCTCCCTCTCCGTGGCGGACATGAACGCCAAATGCCGCCGGGTGGAGGACCTGGGGCTGGTGGTCATCGACTACTTACAGCTGATGCAGTCCTCCGGCAGCGGCACCCGGTACGCCGGGGAGAACCGCCAGCAGGTGGTGGCAGACATCAGCCGTTCCCTGAAAATCATGGCAAAGGAGCTCCACGTACCGATCCTGTGCCTGTCCCAGCTCTCCCGTGCCAACGAGAGCCGCTCGGACAAGCGCCCGATGCTCTCGGACCTGCGAGAGTCCGGGGCCATCGAGCAGGATGCCGACGTGGTCATGTTCCTGTATCGAGACGACTATTATAACAAGGACAGTGACAAGCATAATCAGGCCGAGTGCATCATCGCCAAAAACCGCCGGGGGGAGACCACCACCATCCCCCTCCAGTGGCTGCCGGAGTTCACTGCCTTTTCCTCAATGGAGCGGAAATATGAAGAACCCTATTGATCTGGCCGCCGAAGCGGCGGCATTTGCTGACCAGTATCAGATGCTTCCCCAGGGAAGCACGGTTTTGTGCGCCGTGTCCGGGGGAAAAGACTCGATGGCGCTGCTGTCCGTGCTGCAGACGTTGGCGCCGGAGCGCAACCTCATGATCCACGCGGCGCACTTCAACCACCAGCTCCGGGGCGAAGAGTCCCAGCGGGACGAGGACTTCGTCTCGAAATGGTGTGCCGACCACAACATTCCCCTGACCATCGGCAGCGGGGACGTGGCCCAGGCCGCCCAGGAGCAGGGCAAGGGCATCGAAGAGACCGCCCGCGCCATGCGCTACGGCTTTCTCACCGAGACGGCCCAGGAGGTCGGGGCGGAAAAGATCGCCACGGCCCACAACGCCGACGACAACGCCGAGACCGTCCTGCTGCACCTGGTCCGCGGTTCGGGCCTGGACGGTCTGACCGGCATCCCGCCGGTGCGGGGCATTTTGATCCGGCCCCTGCTGGGCGTGCCGCGCATCGACATCGAGGTCTACTTAGCCCAGGAGAACATCCCCCACGTGGAGGACAGCTCCAACCAAGACACGAAATTTGCCCGCAACCGGATCCGGCAGGCGATCCTGCCCGTGATGAAGGACTTAAACCCCGCCTTTGTTTCGACCTTGTCCGCCAACCTGGTCCACCTGCGGGAGGACCGGGAGCTGCTGCACGACATGGCCGAGAGCGTCACCTGCGAGGCCTTGGTGGAGGACGGCAAGGTCTCCATCCAGGCCGCTTCCCTGGCGGACCTGCCCCATCCCATTGCCGCCCGCGCGGTGAAGCAGCTGCTGGCCAAGGCCGGGCGCTTCCAGGTCTCGGCGGTGCACATCGACCAGATCATCGAGCTGGCCACCGGGGAGACCCCCTCGGCCAACCTGAACCTGCCGGAGGGCCTGTTCGCCTGGCGGGAGTATGAGAACCTGGTGATCTGCCCGGCGGAGGCCATCCCCCCGTCGTTTTCCCTGCGGCTGCTGACCGGCCCCGGCGTGTTCGCGCTGGACAACGGCTGGCAGATCGAGATCGAGGAGACCACCTGCCCGGAGATCCCCGCCCAGGAGGAATATGAGTGGGACATCGACCGGGAGAGCGTGACCTTCCCCCTGGTCCTCCGCGCCCGCCAGCAGGGCGACCAGCTGCGTCTGCCCGGACGGCGGACCAAGACCCTGAAAAAATGGTTCATCGACGAAAAGATCCCCCGGCAGCACCGGCAGAGCGTGCCCGTGCTGGCCGATGAAACGGGCCTGCTGGCTGCCGCCGGCCTGGGCCCCAACTTCCCCCGTGTGGCCACCCCCGGCCACCCCGCCCTGCACATTCGCCTGACCCCGAAACAGAGAGAGGAGAACGAATTAGTATGATGGAACAGGATATGCAAGAGATCCTTTTCACCCCGGAGGCCCTGGCCCGGCGGGTGAAGGAGCTGGCCGATCAGATCACCCAGGATTACGCCGGGAAAAGCCCCCTGATCGTGGGCACCCTGCGGGGCTCCTTCGTGTTCATGGCAGATCTGGTGCGCCAGATCAATTTGCCCCTCACCGTTGATTTCCTGTCCGCCTCCTCCTATGGCTCCGGGACGGAAAGCTCTGGCCAGGTGAAGCTGAAGCTGGACCTGGCCGACGACATTTCCGGGCGGGATGTGCTGATCATTGAGGACATCGTGGACTCCGGCAACACCCTCTCCAAGCTCCTGCCGGAGCTGCAAAAGCGCGGCCCTGCCTCCCTCAAGGTCTGCGCCCTGCTGGATAAGCCGGAGCGCCGGGTATTGCCCTTCCAGGCCAATTACGTGGGCTTCACCATCCCCGACGCCTTTGTGGTGGGCTATGGGCTGGACTTTGACCAGCACTATCGCCAGCTGCCCTACATCGGTGTCCTGAAGCCCAGCGTATACGAATAACCGCCCTCCCCCCCGCGGGCGTGATCCCGGGGCGGGAGATCCCCGGCCCCTCAAAGGAGTGAGTTCCATTTGAAACCAAACACAAATCCCTTTCGCGGTCTGATCCTGGTGCTGTTCGTGGTGGCCCTGGTCTTCTGCGGGACCAGCATTTACCGCACGGCCTCGGCCCACCAGCAGACGGACCGGGTGTACTCTGACATCCGCACGCTGTTCGAGCAGGAAAAGGTCGACCGCTTCACCGTAGATGACAACAACAACCTGACCATCACCCTGAAAGAACCTGTGGACGGCAGCCGCATCGTTGTCTACTCCATTTACAACTTCCAGCTGTTTTACGACGACTTCAATGATCTCGTTGTCAAACAGTATGAGAGCGGCATCCTCAGCAGCTATGACTACCCCGACAGCCCCTCTCCGGCCTGGATGAGCACCATCCTGACCTGGGTGGTGGTGCTGGCTGTGATGGCCATTCTGTGGTATTTCCTGTTCCTGCGCCGGGCCCAGGGCGGCGGGGGCGGTCCCTCCGCCAGCCAGTTCGGCAAGGCCAAGGCCCGCACCCTGGCTGAGACGGGCCGCACCGTCACCTTCGACGACGTGGCCGGGGCCGACGAGGAAAAGGAAGAGCTGGCTGAGATCGTGGACTTCCTGCGCCAGCCCGCCCAGTACACCCAGCTGGGCGCCCGCATCCCCAAGGGCGTGCTGCTCGTGGGCCCTCCGGGCACCGGCAAGACCCTGCTCGCCAAGGCCGTGGCCAACGAGGCGGGGGTGGCCTTCCTCTCCATCTCCGGCTCCGACTTCATGGAGCTCTACGTGGGCGTGGGCGCTTCCCGTGTCCGGGACCTCTTCTCCCAGGCCAAGAAAAGCTCCCCCGCCATCGTCTTCATCGACGAGATCGACGCCGTGGGCCGCCAGCGCGGCGCAGGTCTGGGCGGCGGTCACGACGAGCGTGAGCAGACCCTGAACCAGCTCTTAGTCGAGATGGACGGCTTCGCCTCCAACGAGGGCGTCATCGTCCTGGCCGCTACCAACCGGGCGGACATCCTGGACCCCGCCCTGCTGCGTCCCGGCCGGTTTGACCGGCAGATCTACGTCGGCCTGCCCGACATCAAGGGGCGGGAGGAGATCCTTCGCGTCCACGCCCGCAACAAGCCCCTGGCAGAGGACGTGGACCTGCGGACCATCGCCCAGGCCACCGTCGGCTTCACCGGCGCAGACCTGGAAAACCTGCTCAACGAGGCCGCCCTGCTCTCTGCCAGAGAAAAACGGCCCTTCATTCGCATGGATGTGATCCACGAGGCCATGCTGAAGGTCATTGCAGGCCCGGAAAAGAAGAGCCGCGTCGTGCCCCCCCACGCCAAGAAGCTCACCGCCTATCACGAGGCGGGCCACGCCGTGGTCATCCACGAGCTCAAGACCCAGGACCCCGTGCATCAGATCACCATCATCCCCCGCGGTCCCGCGGGCGGCCTGACCATCTCCCTGCCCGAAGAGGACCGGATGTACCAGTCCCGCAAGGAATTGCAGGAGCGCATCTGTACCTGCCTGGGCGGCCGGGTGGCCGAGGAATTGGTGCTGGGCGACATCTCCACCGGCGCTTCCAACGACTTGCAGACGGCGACCTCCATCGCCCGCAGCATGGTGATGAAATACGGCATGAGCGACCGCCTGGGGGCCATCTCCTACGACAACGACCAGGAGGTCTTCATCGGCCGCAGCATGTCCCAGGCCCGTGCCTACTCCGAGGAGATCGCCGGACTCATCGACGAGGAGATCAAGGCTCTGCTGGACACAGCCTACGCCCGCTGCCGCCAGATCCTCTCCGAGAACATGGCCGCCCTGGAGCGCACGGCCCAGTATCTGCTGGAGTTTGAGACCATGTCCGCCGACGACTTCAAGCTGGTCTTCGACGATCCCGACGCCTTAGAGCAGCGCAAAGCCGAGGAGCGCACCCAGCGGGAGCGCGAGGAAAGCGAACGCGCCGCCAAGGAAGCCCGTCTGAAAGCCGAACGGGAAGCCGAGCGCCAGCGCCAGCAGGAGGTGGCCGAGGCCATCTTCCAGGGCGAGCCTCCCAAGGACCAAAAGCCCCCCCAGACGCCGGACCCCTTCTAAAGCGACATCCAGTATATCTTACAGAATACAAAAACTCCGAGGTCTTATCAGGTATATCTGATAGAACCTCGGAGTTTTTCTATGATATAAATTTTATCAGTTGTATCTGATAAAACCTTGAAGTTTATTTAGTACGTCAGGTATACCTGTCAAAATAATCTAAAGAACTCCCTTAAAAAGCATTTCATCATTTGACAATCTTCGTTTCATCTAGTATACTTCTTTTCGTGGAAACCCAATGCCTGCAATCGTAGGCATTGCTCGGTAAAAGACGGTGCCTGACATCCCGCGTAGGCGGATGGAGGCGTGTATAGAGCCAACGCGGGAAATCTTCCCAAGGAGGTGATATACATAACACTTCAAACCTTTGCTGATCTGATGACCATACTGTGCGGCGTCGCTGCGCTGTTGGACATTTGGACAAGAAAGAAGTGAGCCGTCTGCTGCAACAGACGACTCACTGAGTTTTAGAGATTTCTCTCTTGGACAAGTAAGTTTATGTATGTGGCACCGTCTTGGTTTCCACATTTTTATTATAGCGACATTCGATTAAAATGTCAACATTCTGTTCCAGTGATCTCACTTGAACTTTTTCGTTACATCTTCGCCTGCCCGTCGTGATAGGCCTGGCCGACCACGCCGCCCAGGAGGCGGTAGACGCGGCGGACCCGGTCATAGGCCAGGAAGTTGGCCTTGTCCGCGTCCACCAGGCCGTCCTCGCCCAGGATGGACTCATCGGCGCTCATGTTGACCACCCGGCCGATGACCCGCAGGCCGCCGGGGCCATCGGTGATCTCGGCCACCTCGCACTCTAAGGTGAGGGGGAACTCCTCGAAGAGCGGGGCGTCCACAAACTCGCTCTTGAGGGGATGCAGGCCCGCCCGGATGATCTTATCCGGGGTGGTGTTGCCGGAAATGAGGCCGACGTAGTCCGCCTCCACCAGGTGGGCCTGGTCTGCAAAGCTGACGGTGAAAGCACCCTTCTTCCGCAGGTTGGCGGTGGTCTTGTGGCCCTCGGAGATGTTCAGCTCCACGTAGACGCTGCCGACCAGACCGCCCCAACCGACGTTCATGGCGTCGGGGGTCCCGTTTTCGTCATAGGTGCCGATCACCAGCACAGGCTGGGGATAAAACCCGATGTTCTGAAAATTCTTTCTCATGTTCTCTGTCTCCTTTTGAAATGAACTCAAAGCTGACGGCCCACGGTATAGGCCGAGCCGATGGCCGTCATCACACTGCCGACCTTGCCGCCGTCACCCACCTGGTAGACGGCCACACCGGCGCCCTGCAATTCCTGGGCCAGAGAGGGGCGGGAAGCAAAGCCCACAGCCAGAACGATGTGATCGGCGGGGATCGCTTCCTCGGTGCCGTCAGCCGCAGTCGCCACAGCCCCCGTCTCCGTGACGCAGGTCAGGCGGGCGCCGGTCTTCAGGCTGACGTTCTGCTCGGCCAGCAGGTCCCGCAGCATGGAGCTGTTCATCTCCGGCACGGGGATGCCGGCGGATAAAATGTCCGGCAGGGCTTCCAAAATCGTCACATGCTTACCGGCCTGGGCGTAGCCCAGGGCCGTCTCACAGCCGACCAAACCGCCGCCGACCACCAGGATGTTCTCGCCCGGCAGGTCCTTTCCGGTGAGGGCCGTGACGCAGTCCACGACGTTCTCGCGCTCGATGCCGGGGACCTTCGGCACGACGGGGGCTGCGCCCACGGCCAGGACCACCGAATCGGGCTTATGATACAGGACCGCCTGGGCATCCAGCTTGGCCCCCAGCTCGATCTCCACATCCAGCTTCTTCAGCTGGCGCTGATACCACTGGTTCAGCTCGTTCAACTCTTTCTTAAAGTCGTGGGCCCCGGCGGGAATGAGATTGCCGCCCAGCTGGTTGCCCGCCTCGCAGAGGGTGACCTTGTGGCCCCGCAGCGCCACACAGCGGGCGGCCTCCATCCCGGCCACGCCGCCGCCGACCACCAAGACATTTTTCTTGAGCGTGGCAGGCGTCAGGTCAAAGCTGGCTTCCCGCGCCGCCTGGGGATTCACCGCGCACCCGGCTCGACGGCCGATCTTCAAGGCCCCGATGCAGCCCTGGTTGCAGCCGATGCAGGGGCGGATGTCCTCAGGACATCCCATGGCGACCTTTTGCGGATAGGCAGGGTCCGCCAGGGACGGACGGCCCAGCACGATGCCGTCAATGCTGCCCTCGGCCACGGCCTGGGCCGCCAGGTCAGGATCATTCATGCGCCCGCCGCAGAGGATGGGGATCTTGACCGCCTCTTTCGCGGCCTTGGCCAGGGGCAGGACCCGTCCCTTTTCCATGTAGCAGGGGGGCGCGGCGTAATAGAAGGAATCGTATTGGCCAAAGTCCACGCTCAGGCAGTCATAGCCATAGGCTTCCAAACGCTTGGCGATCTCCAGGCCCTCTTCCAACGTCCGGCCTACCTCGTCTTCACCGTGGAGGGAGGGGTGGTTGTAGCCCTTGATATAGCTCTTGAGGGCCAGGCGCATGGACACGACAAAATCGCTGCCGCAGGCGGCCTTCACCCCGTCCAGGATCTCACGGGCACAGCGCAGGCGGTTCTCTAACGCTCCGCCGTACTCGTCCGTGCGGTGGTTCATAAAGGTCATGGCAAACTGGTCCAGCAGGTAGCCCCAGTGCATGGCGTGGACCTCGATGCCGGGGAAGCCGCACTGCTTCAGCAGCACCGCCGTGGCGATCATCTGGTCGATCTTCTGCTTGATCTGATCCTTGGTCAGGGCGGGAGCGATGCGGGCCGGGTCGTGATAGTACGGGATCTCCGAGGGACAGAAGCAGCCCAGGGCGTTGCGTCCGTACCCCATGGACACCTGGGGCATCATCTTGGCCCCGTAGGCATCCAGGCGTTCCAGCAGCTCCACCGCCGAGCGCTGGAAGCTCTTGGGGGCTTTCAGAGGCTGCTTGCTGTCCAGAGGATGGACGGGGTCCACCAGTGTATCCGGGTGAAAGGCCCCGGTGAAAATGAGGCCAAAGCCGCCCTTGGCCCGCTCCTCAAAGTAGGCCAGGCCGTTCTCTGAGAACTCCCCAAAGGGGCCGTGGAGGGAGGGCAGGGTCAGGGGGCCGACGCAAAAGCGATTTTTGATGGTCAGCTTGCCGATCTGCAAGGGCTGTAACAGGGGTGCATAGGGAAACGTCATGGGTATCTTCCTCCTTATAATGTCCTTTCATAAAAATCCCAGGCATTTTGCCAGCACACCCGCTCGATCTGGCGGGGCGTGAAGCCGCCTTGTTCCAAGGCGCGGATGAGCCGGTCCATGTGACCGGCGTGTTCCAGCTCCAGGGGGCAGTCAATGCCGTCAAAATCCGAGCCGAGGGCGGCAAGTTCCTCCCCGCCCACGTCCATGACATGGCGGATGTGGCGGACGATGTCCTCCGTCCGGGAGACTTCATGCGGCCCCAAAAAGGCGGAATAGAAATTCACGCCCACCAGGCCGCCGTTGTCGGCCAGGGCCTTGAGCATCTCGTCGGTCAAGTTCCGCCGGTGCTCCCGAAGGGCACGACAGCAGGAATGGCTGGCCAGAAACGGCCGCTTGGCGTGGCGGGCCACGTCCCAGAAGCCGTCGTCGCCCAGGTGGGAGACATCGGCGATCATGCCCAGGCGTTCCATCTCTTTCAAAAACGCAAGCCCCGTCTCCGTGAGGCCCCCCGGCTGGCCGTTGGGCTGGCCCAGTTCATTGGGATAGTTCCAGGTCAGGGTGAGCATCCGCACCCCCACACGATAGAGGGTGCGGAGCAGGGGCAGCCGGCCCAGGCAGACGCCGCCCTCCTCCACCGTCAGCAGGCAGCCGAGCTTTTTCTCCCGGCGGGCGGCTTCCAAATCAGCGAAAGATAAGACGGGCTGGGCCAAGTCTTTGTTGTTCGCAAGCTCTTCCCAATACAAGTCGGCCAAGGTCAAGACTTCCTGTAAGGGGTCACGTCCCCTTTTGAGATTGACAAAGAGGGCGAAGTTTTGCAGGAGATAGCCACTGCCCTTTAATTTTTCCAAATCAATGTGGAAGTCCGCCTGCCGCAAGCTACCCGGTTGCCCCGCCCGCCGGGTAGCCAACAGCCGGGAAACCGTATCACAGTGTAAGTCGATGAATGGCATTCATATCACCTCAACGGGAAATGACAGGCCACGCCCCGCGCCCCCTCTGTTTGCAGCTTCGGGACCTCTTGGGCACAGCGGGCCTGCGCGTAAGGACAGCGGGTCCGAAACCGACAGCCGGAGGGCGGCGTCACCGGGCTGGGGATCTCCCCGGCCAGGGGCGGGCCGTTTTCATTGCGCTGCGTGGGGTCGGGCCGGGGGACGGCGGCGAGCAAGAGCTTCGTGTAGGGATGGCGAGGCGCGGTAAACACTTCTTCCGTCGGCCCGATCTCACACACCCGCCCCAGAAACATCACGCACACCCGCCCTGCGCTGTGGCGCACCACGCTCAAGTCATGGGAGACCAACACATAGGTCAGGCCCTCATCCGCCTGTAAGTCTAACAGCAAGTTCAGCATCTGGGCCTGCACGGACACATCCAGGGCCGAAACAGGCTCATCGCAGACCACCAAGCGCGGCTCCACCGCCAAGGCCCTGGCGATGCCCACCCGCTGGCGCTGGCCACCGGAGAGCTCGTGGGGATAGCGGCCCAGCAAATTTCTGGGCAGGCCCACCCGCTCCAAGAGGGCCTCTGCTCGGCTCGCAAATTCCCTGGGCGGACAGAGCTTGTGGATGCGCAGAGGCTCCGCCAGGATCTCCCCCACGTCCCAGCGGGGATTCAGGGCGGCGGCGGTGTCCTGAAAGACCATCTGCATCTGCCGCCGCAGGGCCCGTAATTCTTTGGGGGCGCATTGGGCCAGGTCCTGGCCGTCGAAGAGGACCTGCCCCTCCGTCGGTGGGAGCAGGCCCAGGAGCAAGCGGCCCAGGGTACTTTTGCCGCACCCGGACTCCCCCACCAGCGCCAGTGTCTCCCCTTCGTAGACCTGTAAGTCTACCTGGGAAACGCCGTGGAGAAGGGCCCCCTTTTTTCCCTTCACGGGGAAGTCTTTGGAGAGGCCCCGTGCCTCGGCTAAGATCGTTGGCATCGTTTCCCCTCCTCTCAGGTTACTTGGAAGCATCGGACGAAATGCCCCCCGCCCACATCCCGCAGGGGCGGGACGCTCTGGGCGCAGGCTTCCGTGGCCCGGTCGCACCGGGGGCAGAAGCGGCAGCCGGGGGGCGGACAGCGCAGGTCAGGGACCGTGCCGCGAATGGTATACAGCGTCTCCTGCCCCCCTTCCAGGGCGGGGATGGCCTTCCGCAGGCCCTGGGTGTAGGGATGCTTGGCCTCCCGGAAGAGGGCAAATGTCTCCGCCGCCTCCACGATCTGCCCGGCGTACATCACATAGACCAGGTCACACAGCTGGGCTACCACGCCCAGGTTGTGGGTGATGAGCAGAATGGCCGTGCCATGCTCCCGGCGCAGGTCGCCCATGAGGGAGAGGATCTGGGCTTGGATCGTCACGTCCAAGGCCGTGGTCGGCTCATCGGCCAAAAGAAGCTCCGGCTCGCAGGCCATGGCCATGGCGATCATCACCCGCTGCCGCAGACCGCCGGAGAGCTCACGGGGGTAGGCGTCGTACCGGGCCGCCGGATCGGGGATGCCCACCTGCCGGAAGAGGTCGATGGTCTTCGCCTTGGCGCTCTTCCGGTCCATCCCCCGGTGCAGGCGCAGGACCTCCGCCACTTGCCGGCCCACGGGATAGACGGGGTTGAGGGAGGTCATGGGGTCCTGGAAGATCATGGCCAGCCGGTCCCCCCGGAGCTTGCGGCGTTCCTTTTCCGACAGCCGGCGTAAGTCCCGGCCCTGGAAGCAGATCTCTCCCGCCGTCACCTGTCCCCCGGCGGGGACCAGGCCCAGGACGGACAGGGCCGTGACGCTCTTGCCGCACCCGGACTCCCCCACCAGGCCCACGATGCTCCCGCGGGGGACGGTCAGGTCAATGCCATCCACGGCAGTCAGCTCCCCCTGCGGCGTGTGGAACTTGGTCTGTAAGCCGGAGATGGTCAGCGCGGACGTCTGACCCAGCGCGGTGCTCACTCCCACCCCTTCCAAATTTCCGGCTGATAGCCGACGGTGGCCTGCTTGCCGTTGCGGACGATGGGGGTCCTGAGCAGGGTGGGGTCCTCCAGGAGTTTTTCGATCTTGTCCTGGTCATAGGCCAGGTACTCCAGCAGCGCTGCGTCGGGGTGCTTGTCGTCGATGAGGTCGGGGAGCTTCACCGAGCGCAGCACCGAGGTCAGCTCCCCCTTGCTGATGCCGTATTTGTTCAGGTCGATGGCCTGGAATTTGACCCGGCGCTCCTTAAAATAGCGCTGGGCTTTTTTCGTGTCGAAGCATTTGGACTTGCCAAAGATCTGGATGTTCATGGTCCGGTTCCTCCTGGGTCAGCGGCCCGCCAGCGGGCCGGTCATTTTGTTCCAGCATAGCACATCCCGGCCCAAAAACCCAGAGGAAGTGAAAAATATGTATACTTTTTTGTTCCAGCGTGCTATACTAGGAGAAATCAAACCGTGAACAGGCCGCGCTTTGCGGCATGAGATATATGACCCTGCGCACCCCAAACTGCACGATCCTTCCACGGTGCTACCAAGCCGTGACGAACCAGGGGAAGCCGGACAAAACCCACCGCGGGACAGGGCGGTCGGGTGCGTCCAGCGGCTCCCCTTGTCTTTGTGCCCCCAATTGGAGGAAACTTTGGGGCTTGCCGCCGGGACACACTGAAAAAAAGGAGTTATTATGGCAGAAAAACTGAAAATCATCCCCTTGGGCGGACTCAACGAGATCGGCAAGAATCTCACCGTCTACGAGTATGGCAACGACATCATCATCGTAGACGTGGGCATGGGCTTCCCCGACGACGACATGTACGGCGTGGACGTGGTCATCCCGGACGTGAGCTACCTCATCAAGCACCAGGATAAGATCCGGGGCATCTTCCTCACCCACGGGCACGAGGACCACATCGGCGCCCTGCCCTACGTCCTGCGCTCCTTCCAGGCCCCCATCTATGCCACCCGGATGACCCTGGGGCTGGTGGGCCTGAAGCTGGAGGAGCACAAGCTGCTCGACAGCACCAAGCTCGTCACCTGCGAGGCGGGGGACATCGTGAAGGCCGGGAAATTCTCCGTGGAATTTATTCACGCCAACCACTCTATCGCCGACGCCGTGAGCTTTGCCATCAAGTGCCCTGTGGGCACCGTGATCCACACCGGCGACTTTAAGATCGACCCCACCCCCATCAAGGGCAAGATCATGGACCTGACCCGCCTGGGAGAGCTGGGCAAAGAGGGCGTGCTGGCCCTGCTGTGCGACTCCACCAACGTGGAGCGCCCCGGCTACACCCGCTCGGAGCGGGCCGTGGGCAACAGCTTCGACGCCCTCTTCCGGGGCTGTAAGGAGCGCATCATCGTCACGACCTTCGCCTCCAACGTGGACCGCATCCAGCAGATCATCAACGTGGCCGCCAGCTACGGGCGAAAAGTCGCCATCACCGGCCGGAGCATGGAAAACTCCCTGCAAGTGGCCACGGAGCTGGGCTATACAGAGATCCCCAAGGGCGTGCTCGTGGACCTGAACCACATCAAATCCCTGCCCAAGGACAAGGTCTGCATCATCACCACCGGCAGCCAGGGCGAGGCCATGTCCGCCCTCTTCCGCATCGCCTTTTCCACCCACCGGCAGGTGGAGATCCAGCCCGGCGACCGGGTCATCATCTCCGCCTCCGCCGTGCCCGGCAATGAAAATTCCGTGAACAACATCATCAATGAGCTCTACCGCAAAAAGGCCGAGGTGGTCAGCGAGAACGCCGGGACGCTCCACGTCTCCGGCCACGCCTGCCAGGACGAGCTGAAGATCATCCACGCCCTGGTGCGGCCCAAGTTCTTCATGCCCGTCCACGGCGAGCAGCGCCACCTGCGCACCCACGCCCGTGTGGCCGAGGAGATGGGCACGCCCCCCCAGAACATCATCATCGCCGACGTGGGCCGCGTGGTCGAGTTCACCCACAACTCCGCCCAGCTGGCGGGCACCGTCCCCTCCGGGCGGGTGTTCGTGGACGGCTACGGCGTGGGCGACGTGGGCAGCGTGGTCCTGCGGGACCGCCGCCACCTGGCCCAGGACGGCATGATCGTGGTGGTCGTCTCCCTCTCCGGGGAGACCGGCGACCTGGTCTCCGGCCCGGACATCATCACCCGCGGCTTTGTCTACGTGAAAGAGTCCGAGGGGCTTATGGACGAGCTGCGGGAGGTGGCCTTGGACTCCCTGGAGGCCTGCCAGGCCCAGGGGATGCTGGATTGGGCCAGCATCAAGTCCGCCATCAAGAGCGAGATGTCCCGCTACCTCTACCGCAAGACCAAGCGCAACCCCATGATCCTGCCGGTCATCATGGAGGTTTGATCCCCCCTGGCCGAGCCGAGACATTCCAAAGAGAGAGGAAGACAACCATGTGGAAACGACCCATTGCCGGGGCTTTGGCCCTGGTGTTATCCCTCAGCCTGCTGGCTTCTCCGGCCCTGGCCGCCGAGACCAAGGACGCCGACCAGCAGGCCCCCGCCGCCTCTGACACGACGCCCGCCCCGGACACCGGCTCCGATGCCGACACCACCCCCGGCACAGGCGGCGACAAAAACGACAGCACCCCCGGCGGCGACACGAACAACGGCACCGGCGGCAACAACAACGGCTCTGCCGAGACCCCCTCCACCCCGGAGGCCCCCGCCGAGCCGACGACGCCCACCACGCCGACCACCCCCACGACCCCGGAGCGGCCCTCGACGCCCAGCACGCCCCTGCCCAACGGCCCCACCCTGCGGCAGGACCACGTGCGCTACATGGAGGGCTTTGAAAACGGGACCTTTCGCCCCGACCAGAAGCTGACCCGCGCCCAGGCCGCCCAGCTGGTCTACCGCCTGCTGGCCACCCCGGACAACGGCACCGGGGCCTGCTCCTACACGGACATCGCCGGGCAGTGGTACACCCAGCCCATCCGCGCCCTGTGCGCCCTGGGCCTGTTTGACAACGGCAGCAAGTTCCGCCCCAACGACGTGATGACCCGCGCCGAGTTCATTGACCTCTTGGTCCGCACCAAGCCCATCTCCGGCAACAGCGCCGGCTTCCCCGACGTGCCCTCCGGCTATTGGGCCGCCAGCCAGATCCAAGCCGCTGCCTCCCACGGCTGGATCAGCGGCTTCCCCGACGGGACCTTCCGGCCCAACAGCGGCCTGACCCGCGCCGAGGCCTGCACCGTGGTCAACAACATGCTCGGCCGCACCGGCGACGCCGCCCAGGCCACCCGGCTCATCGCCCTGGGCCTCTACTCCGATGTCTCCGCCTCCTACTGGGGCGCGAGGACCATCGCGGAAGCCTCCGTCTCCCACACCGCCGCCGCTTCCGGCAGCGGCGAGAGCTGGAACGGCGTGGATGTCGCTTCCATGACCTTCACCCCCGGCTTCCACGCCGCCGGGAACCAGCTGTATTACGTGGCCTGGACGGGCAAGCTCGTCACCAACACCACCCTGGGCGCTTACAAAGCCGACGCCACCGGCGCCCTGACCCAGACGGCGAAGTCTTACCAGATGGCCAACGTGCCCTACATCAGCCAGATCGACAATATTTACGCCTGGGTGGGCTGCGAGGCCGTGGCCGACCTCATGGGCCTGAAGGCCAAGGGTTACGCCCAGGACGTCACCATCAAGTATTTCCTGGACAATCTGCCCCGGTCCAAGTCCGACCCGGAGAAGGGCTTCGTCGGCTCCCCCTACGTTCCCGACACCTCCAAGCGGACCCGCACCACCATCTACCCGGCCAAGCTTGCGGAGTATTCCAACACCTACTGCGGCAGCGATGACCCCTGCGCCGATTTCCGCGGGGCCTCCATCGCTGACTTACAGCGGGAGCTGCTGGCGGGCAACTGCGTGGTGGGCTACATGACCCTGTGGTGGGCCTCCCCCTACTATCGGACCTACAACATCGAGGGCACCCAGCAGCGCCTGGTCAGCAACAACCACGCCGTTCTGGTCTGCGGCTACGACCCCAACAAGGGCTACTACATCTCCGACCCCTACAACTACTACAACCGGGGCCAGGTCCACCAGTATTGGGAGAACGCCAAGACCTTTGAAGCCATCTGGAATGCCCGAAAGGTCGGCATGGTCATCCGCTGATTTTTTCTCCCCCTGACTTCTCGCCTTCGGTGGCTTTGTCACTTGCCCTTTGTCCGGAAATTGCCTATAATAAAGGCAGCAGGAGCCCCCGCTGCGGGGGGAAAGGAGCGTCCGATCGCATGGCAAAAGCAGGCTTCATCCACGATAAATTGGACATCAAGTTTCTGGTGCTCTATCTCATGGCCCGTGTGGCCTCCCCGGTGGATTTCTCCACCCTGGCCGACCTGACCTTCTGCGACGACGGCGTGGAGTATTTCGACTTCGCCGCCGCCTTGGCGGAGCTGGTCGACACCGGCCACCTGGAGCTCAAGGACGATAAATACAGCATCACCGAAAAGGGCCGCCGCAACGGCAAGATCTGCGAGAGCAGCCTGGCCTACTCCGTGCGCCGCAAGTGCGACCGAAACCTGGCCAAGGTCAACGGCGTGCTCCGCCGGGATGCCCAGGTCCGCGCAGAGATCCTCCCCAGAGACGACGGGGCGCACACCCTGCGCCTGATCCTGGACGACGACAAGGGCAACATCATGACCCTGGACCTGCTCACCGTCTCCGAGGAGCAGGCCGGTCGTCTGGCGGAAAAATTCCGCACCCACCCGGAACGGCTGTACGACAGCATCCTCCAAGTGCTTCTGGAAACAGAAGAGGAAGGATAACGCACCAAACAACCGGATGACAAAGCTCCGGCCAGTTGATATCGTAAAATAGCCCCCTTCGCGCAGACACTCGAACAAACAAACGTTTCGAGCCTACGCGAAGGGGGCTATTGCTGGGTCTGAGGGAAAAATACCCTACTCTTCTTCTAGTTTTTTCTGTGCAGCGGCGTTAGCCTTCCAGTTCCTGGATGGCTGTCAGCAGAGCGGCCTGGTCCATTGCCACGGCCTCGCGCAGGGCGGGGTCGGTCAGGGGCTTGGGGCCGCGCAGGGCCTCGGTGAGGGCCGTGCTGGAGAGATACAGCCGCTGGAAGCCCAGGTTCTGGGCCACACCTTTCAGGGTGTGGGCGGCGCGGAAGGCCGCCTCCCAATCCTGGCTGTTAATGGCACTTTCCAGGCTGCCCCAGCTGGTGTCTGCCGGGTACTTTCCTATGAATTTCCGCACCATCGCTTCGCTGGGCAGGCGCCGCAAAACGTCCGCACTGTTGCCGCCGATCTTTGCATAGAATTCCTCTAGTGTCATAACCCACCTCTCCTTTGATCCTGTCCTTCCTGAGAAAAATACCGTGTATTTTGGGGCCGTCATTCTGAGGTTTTCGGGGCGTTCTCCCGGTGCTTGCGGGCGCTGCCCTGCTTCTCCCGGCCTGCGAGCAGCCCCTCTTCCTGGAGCACCTCGCGGGAAAGGCGGTTGGCCTCCTGGCGCTGGCTCTGCTCCGCGTCCTTCTGCTTTTCCTCTTCGGTCTCCTGCATGGCCTGTTTGATCTGGTCGGCCCCGTCCATCAGGCACTCCAGCAGCAGGGGGTTAAACGCGCCGCACTCGCCGTTGACGATCATGTTAAGGGCCGTTTCGTGGTCAAAGGCCGCCTTATAGCAGCGCTCACTGGTCAGCGCGTCGTACACATCGGCCAAGGAAACGACCTGGGCGGAGATGGGGATCTCATCGCCCTTGAGCCCGTCGGGATAGCCTCGGCCGTCCCACCGCTCGTGGTGCCAGCGGCAGATCTCGCGGGCGACCTTCACCAGAGGTTCGTTCTGGTTGAAGGGGATCTGGCGCAGCATGTGCTCACCCACGGCGGAGTGGGTCTTGACGATCTCAAACTCCTCTTTCGTCAGCCGGCCGGGTTTATTCAGGATCTGTTCGGGAATATTGATCTTGCCGATGTCATGCAGGGCCGAAGCCGTGCTGATGAGGAAGATGTCTGCCTCGGTCAGGGGATACCGGTCCGTCTTTTTGCGCAGCCGGCGCAGCAGCAATTCCGTGATGGTGCGGATGTGGACCACGTGCAGGCCGCTCTCGTTGTTTCGGAACTCGACGATGTGGCTCAGAATGCTGATCATCGTGTTGCTGACCTTTTCCTTCTCATACACCTGCTCGGCCACCATCTGCACCAGGCGCTTCTGCTTGGCGTAGAGCATCAGGGTGTTGCTCACCCGGCGGCAGACCACGCGGGCATCGAAGGGGCGGGTGATGTAGTCGCTGGCCCCCAGGTCATAGGCGCGTTCGACGAAGGTATAGCTATCCTCGGCGGAGATCATAATGACCGGGGTCTCCTCGATCCAGTGATACTGGTTCATGGCCTCCAGCACACCAAAGCCGTCTATCTCCGGCATGGTGATGTCCAGCAGCAGCAGGTCGACCTCCGGGTGGCAGTCCAGCAGCTCCACGGCCTGCTGTCCGTTCTCCGCTTCCAGAAACGTATAGTTTTCCTTGCCCAGGATCTCGATCAAGACCATCCGGTTCAGGGCGGAGTCATCTACGATCAATATGGTTTCTTTGTAGTCCATACATTCATTCTCTCCCTCGACAACGTAACCCGCGAGAAGCGTTTTCCCAGTGTAGGCCCCACAGAAAACAGAGCGCACAGAGCCGCATCCTAACACAAATAATTGTGTTCTAGTTTACCACTCCCACGACGCCCTGTCAATCCACTCCGCCGTTGACACCCACCTGTTTTATCTGTTATTCTGACAAAGAGGTGAACCCCATGAAACGAGATCGCGTGTATCTGTCCAAACCCGATCGCCTGCCCTTTGCGCCGGATCAGGCCTCGGCACTGACCCGGCTCATGGCCGTGCTGGAGAGTTCGTTTGACGGCATCTTCATCACCGACGGCCAGGCGACCCCCCTGTGGTGCAACCACTCCTATGAGATCATCTCCGGCTTGACCGCCGCAGACGTGCTGGGCATCCCCATGGCCCAGCTGGTGGCCACCGGCGTCATTTCCCACTCCTCCACCCTCAAGGCCCTGAACCAGGGCCAGGCCGTGACCCTGGAGCAGACCTTCACCACCGGCAAGCAGGCCGTGGTCACCAGCACCCCCATCTACGACCAGGACGACAAGGTCTGCCTGGTCGTGACCAACGTGCGGGACATTTCCGAGCTGACCGCTCTGCAAGAGACCCTGGACCACCAGCGCCGCCTGTCGGCCAAGTACCGGCAGGAGATGTCCGTCATCCGGGCACAGCTCATGACCACCCCCCAACTGGTGGCCGAGGACCCGGCCACCCTGAACCTGCTGCGCATCGTCAGCCGCGCCGCCCAGCTGGACACCGTCGTCCTCATCCAGGGCGAGACGGGCACCGGCAAGGAGCGCATCGCCACCTATATCCACCAGCGCTCCCCCCGCGCCTCCAAAAACTTCATCCGCGTCAACTGCGGGGCCATCCCGGAAAACCTGGCTGAGAGTGAGCTGTTTGGCTATGAGCGCGGCGCTTTCACCGGGGCCAACCGGGAGGGCAAGCCCGGCCTGTTTGAAGTGGCCAACGAGGGCACCATCTTTTTGGATGAGGTGGGCGAACTCTCCCTGGCCACCCAGACCAAGCTCCTGCGGGTCCTCCAGGAGAAAGAGATCACCCGCGTGGGCGGCAGCAAGCCGATGAACGTCGATGTGCGCGTCATCGCCGCCACCAACCGGGACCTGCAAAAATGCGTCACCGAGGGGACCTTCCGAGAGGACCTCTACTATCGTCTCAGCGTCTTCCCCGTCTGGGTGCCCCCTCTGCGCCAGCGGAAATTAGATATTCCCAAGCTGGCCCGGTCCGTCATCGACGAACTGAACCAAACCTACGAACATAAAAAGTCCCTCACCGCCGGAGCGGAAGCGACCCTCCTGCGCTATTCCTGGCCGGGCAACGTCCGGGAGCTGCGCAACGTGATGGAACGCGCCTTCATCATGAGTGACGGCGAACAGATCCAGGCCGAGGACCTGGCCATCCTGGACAACGGCGACCTGCACACCCCCAAGACCATCCACCCCTCCTACGGCGTCGCCCCCGTCCCCCGCTCCTCCTACGCCGAGGACACGGAAGCCGCCCTCCCCCCGGAGCCGCTCACCCCTCCATGTCCCCCCGCCGCCGGTCCCGTCCTCACGGGCGAACCGCTCCAGGAGCAGGTCGCCCGCTATGAAGCGGCCCTCATCGCCCAGGCCATGCAGCAGGAAGGCTCCCTCCGCGGGGCCGCCCGGAAGCTGCACATGGACCCGGCGACCCTGCTGCGGCGGAAGAAGAAGTATCAGCAGGCGGGGCTGATCGGGGCGGAGGTCTAAGTGCTGTTTCACTTTTGCACCACCCACACATCCCGTCTTTTTCCGTCGTTTTATTGCTAAAACACTGTTTTAATTTTGAAGCAGCAGGTCCCCTGCTTCCCCCTGGATTTTTCCCGATCCATCCAAAAACGGCCCGGTTTGACCGCTTATTTTTAAGTAGGTAGTCAAGCCGGGCCTCTTATTTTTCGGTTTTTTTCGCCTTTTTCAAAAAATTTTTCCCGTTTTTCTTTTTTCGCCTCTACTTGGCACGCTGATTGCTTGTATATTAGGGCGAACGACGAACTATCTGAACAATTCCTCCATTTACAATTCTTACGTATTACACAAAAAATCCTCTACGGTACGAAATCACACCCAACACACACTGAGAAAGGAACTACGATTATGGCATTGATGACTGGAAAAGAATATGTGGAAAGCCTGCGCAAGCTGAATATGAAGGTTTACATGTTTGGTAAGAAGGTCGAGAACCCCGTGGACGACCCCATTCTGGCTCCCTCCGTGAACTCCGTGAAGATGACCTATGACCTGGCCCAAGGCCCCAACTACGCAGACCTGATGACCGCCACCTCCCACCTGACCGGCGAGACCGTCAACCGCTTTATGAACATCCACCAGTCCACCGACGACCTGGTGAAAAAGGTGAAGATGCAGCGCCTGCTGGGCCAGGTCACCGCCGCCTGCTTCCAGCGATGTGTCGGCATGGACGCCATCAACGCCGTCTATTCCACCACCTATGAGATCGACCAGAAGTACGGCACCCAGTACCACGAGAACTTCAAGAAGTTCGTCATCGAGGCCCAGAGAAAGGACTGGACCATCGACGGTGCCATGACCGACCCCAAGGGCGACCGCAGCCTGCCCCCCCACAAACAGGAAGACCCCGACATGTTCCTGCACGTGGTCGAGCAGCGGCCCGACGGCATCGTGGTCCGCGGGGCCAAGGCCCACCAGACCGGCATGTGCAACTCCCACCAGGTCCTGGTCATGCCCACCCAGGCTATGGGTCCTGAGGACAAGGACTACGCCGTCTCCTTCTCCTGCCCCGCAGACGCCGAGGGCCTGTTTATGATCGTTGGCCGCCAGAGCTGTGACACCCGCAAGCTGGAAGGCTCCGACATCGACGTGGGCAACGCCCAGTACGGCGGCGTGGAGCTGCTGGTCGTGTTTGACGACGTGTTCATCCCCAACGAGAACATCTACATGAACGGCGAGAGCGAGTTCGCCACCGTCATGGTCGAGCGCTTCGCCGGCTATCACCGTCAGTCCTACGGCGGATGTAAGGTCGGCGTGGGCGACGTGCTGATCGGCGCTGCCGCCGTGGCCGCCGACTACAACGGCGTGGCCAAGGCCAGCCACATCAAGGACAAGCTCATCGAGATGATCCATCTCAACGAGACCATGTACTCCTGCGGCATCGCCTGCTCCGCCGAGGGCACCCAGACCGCTTCCGGCAACTACCTGATCAATCTCCTGCTGGCCAACGTCTGCAAGCAGAACGTCACCCGCTTCCCCTATGAGATGGCCCGCATCGCCGAGGACCTGGCCGGCGGTGCCGTGGGCACCTGCCTGTCCGAGGCGGACCTGCACGGCGAGTTCACCGGTCCCTGGGTCGAGAAGTATATGAAGAACGGCACCGGCACCACCGCCGAGAACCGCATGCGTATTCTCCGCCTGATCGAGAACCTGTCTCTGGGTGCCGGGGCCGTCGGCTACCGGACCGAGTCCCTGCACGGGGCCGGCTCTCCCCAGGCCCAGCGCGTCATGATCGCCCGCCAGGGTGACATCGCCGGCAAGAAGGTCCTGGCCAAGCGCATCGCCCGCGTGAAAGAGGACTGAGTCTCCCCAAAAGAAGCAGACAGAATCAACACCGAGGAGGACACGAACATGACGCAGCATCTGGAAGAACTCTTGGAGACCCTGGTCCGCCCCGCCCTGCGGGAACACGGCGGCGACGTGGAACTGGTCCGCTATGAAAACGGCGTCCTGCGCCTGAAAATGCTGGGCCGCTGCGCCGGCTGCCCCGGCGCGACCCTCACCAACGAGACCCTCATCGAGGGCCAGTTAAAGCCCCTCCTGCCGGAGCTGCGGGAAGTGATCCTGGTCCACGCGGTGAGCGATTCTCTCCTGGCCCAGGCACGGGCCATGATGACCCGAAGCCAGCTCCAAAGCTAAACTCCTTCCCATAAAAACTCTCCGGGCCACCTGCGTCGCAAGACATGGGTGGCCCGGAGGGGTTTTTATGGGGATTTGTTTTTATGGGGATGTTACGTTTGATCCTGTACCAGTTGCAGGGAGAGCAAGCAAACGAACTTCTCTCCCTGGGGCAGGGCGAGGAAGTCGCCGTCGTGGGCTTTGGCGATGTCCCGGACGATGCCCTGGCCCAGGCCCTTGCCCTTGCGATACTGGGCGGGGTCGTAGGGGTTTTCGGTTTTGAGGAGCAGGCTCCCGCCGTCCGGCCCGGCCTTGATGCAGATGCGCCGCCGGTCCGGCGGCAGGGGGCGGACGGCTTTGATGGCGTTGTCCAGGAGGTTGGCGAAAACGCTGCACAGCTCCCCGTCGGAGAGGCCCGTGGCTTCGGGGACGTCCAGAGACGCTTCCAGGGTGATGTTTTCCCGGCGGCAGAGGGCAGCCTTGTTGGCCAGGACGGCGTTGACCACGGGGTTGGCGCAGAAGTGGACGGTTTCCGTGGTGGTCAGGCTGTCGGAGAGATCCCGGAGCTGGTCGGCCAGGCGGTCGTAGTCTTTTTGTTCCAAGAGGGTCAGGCCCACGGCCAGCTGGTTCTTGTAGTCGTGAGCCAGGCGGGCCACGGCCCGCTCTTTCTCCTGGAGGACATCGTATTCCATCATCTGGCGGTCTTTCTCATACTCCATGACCTGGAGCTTTCGCTCCAGCTCGGCCTTTTTGGCGGTGTCCGTCATAGTTTTCAGGAGGAAGATGTTGACCACGATGCAGTAGAGGCAGGCCAGGGCGAAGTAGGCCGCCAGCCGGGGCGAGGGATACTGCTCCACCAGCCAGTAAAAGCCGACGATGAGCAGCAGATGCCCCAGGGGATAGAAGACGAAGCGCTTCACCGTCTGCCGCTGGAGGGGCGTGGTCCGGTGGAGCTTTCTCATGATGGGGATCAGCCACAGGGCCAGGGTGGCCACATAGTTGAAGTAGGTCACGCCCAGGCGGACGGCGGGGTTGGTCAGGATCTCATACTCGCTCAGATGCAGCCACTGCACGCAGAGGATCATCGCCCCCATGTCCAGGGCGAAGACCGTCACCCAGGTGTAGAGCAGGGCAAAGAGCTTGTGCCACACGCTGCTGCGGAAGAAGACAAAGACCAGCAGCAGCGCCAGCCCATTGGCCGAGAGGAGCTTGGCCAGGGTGTGGGCCTCCAAAAGGCGGCTGACCACCGCCGCCAGCAGATACCCGCCCGCCGTCAGCCAGAAGTTGAGCCTGGGGGCAAAGCGAGGCTCCAGCATAAAGTTCATAAAGGCCGCGTAGGTCAGGATCTGCAAGACGCTGGCCACCAGCAGAAGGACTTGCAGGATCATAGCCGCGCCCCCCGGTAGAGCAGGTAGCGGGTGCGGGTCTCCTCCTGCTTGCTGCGGCTGATGGGTACGGCCCGGCCCCCCTGGAGGAGAACGTTTTTCCGGTCGATGCGGTCGATGTAGCGCATGTTGACGATGTAGCTCTTGTGGACCCGAACAAATTCCTCCGGCAGCTTTTCCTCCCACTCATCCAGGCGGCCATGAAAGGCCCGGTCCGTCCGGCCATCGCGGGCGCAGATCTGGATGGTGTGGCCCTTGCTCTCCAGGGCCAGGACCTCCCGATAGGGGACGCTGCACAGGGCGCGGTTTTTCTGGTAGGTCAGCACGTCCTGGTCCTTGGCACGGGCGTCGATCTGCTGGACGCACCGCCGGAGATGGTACGAGAGGTACGTATCTTCCACGGGTTTGGTCAGGTATCCCACGGGCTTGACCTGGCCGGTGAAGATGCGCTGGCAGTATCGCTCACCGTAGGCGGTGAGGTAGAGGACTTGGATGGGCTTGCTCACCCCGTCGCACAGGTCGTCGGCCAGGGCGATGCCGCTGGCCGGACCGAACTCGATGTCCATGATGAGAATATCCGGCAAACACGCCCGCGCCGCCGCCCGGACCGCCTCCGGGTCCTCAAAGGACCGCAGCTGCACATCGGGCAGGATGCGTGCGATCTTCTCCTCCAAGCCGCGCAGGTGCACCGCCTCGTCATCGCAGAGCCAAATGTCGTACACAGTCATCTCCTCCTGTTTTTTGTTTGCTGCTGCTATCTTACCATAGAATATCCCAGGAGGCAAACCCTGCCGACATCAGGCAAACCCCAGGGCCAGGCCCACGCAGCGGACCAGAAACGCCATGACCCACGCGATCACGCACTGGATGAGGACGGTGGCCGCTGCGGCCTTGCCGCTGCCCAGCTCCCGCCGGACCGTGGCGATGGCCGCCACGCAGGGGGTGTAGAGCAGGGTAAAGACCAGGAAGACCACGGCAGTGAAGGGGGTGAAGAGGGTGGTGATGTTGGCCGCATCTCCCCCGACCAGCAGGGTCAGGGTGGACACGACGCTCTCCTTGGCGGTAAAGCCCGTGATGAGGGCGGTGGAGGCCCGCCAGTCGTTGAATCCCAAGGGGCCGAAGAGAGGAGCGAAGATCCCGCCCAGCGCGGCCAGCAAGCTCTCGCCGGGGGTAGCAACGACGTTCAGGCGGGCGTCAAACGTCTGCAGGAACCAGATGATGATGGAGGCCAGGAAGATGACGGTAAAGGCTTTTTGCAAAAAGCCCTTGGCCTTTTCCCAAATCAGGTGCCCCACGCTCTTGGCGCTGGGCAGGCGGTAGTTGGGCAGCTCCATGACAAAGGGCACCGGCTCCCCCCGGAACTTGGTCAGCTTCAGGATCCCGGCATACAAAATGCCGCACAAGATCCCAAAGACATACAGGCCGACCATGGCCAGCGCCCGGTACGGCCGCGGGAAGAACGCCCCCACCAGCATGGTGTAAATGGGCAGCTTGGCCGAGCAGCTCATAAAGGGGGTCAGCAAAATGGTCATTCGCCGGTCCCGCTCGCTGGAGAGGGTCCGGGTCGCCATAATGGCCGGGACAGAACAGCCGAAGCCCACCAGCATGGGCACAAAGCTCCGGCCGGAGAGGCCCAGCTTCCGCAGAGGCCGGTCCATCACAAAGGCCACGCGCGCCATATAGCCTGTGTCCTCCAGGATCGACAGGAAGAAGAACAGCGTCACAATGGCAGGCAGGAAGCTCAGCACACTGCCGATGCCCTGCGCTGCGCCGTCGATGACCAGGGAGTGGACGACCGCATTGACGTGCAAGACCTGCAGCCCGTGGTCCAGCAGGGCGATGGCCTGGTTCACGAGAAAGGCCATCCCGTCGGACAGCCACGCCCCGATGCCGCTGAAGGTCATCCAGAAGATCACCGCCATAATGCCGAGGAAGCAGGGCACGGCCGTGTATTTGCCGGTCAAAAACCGGTCGATGGCCATGCTGCGCTTGTGTTCCTTGCTCTCCCTCGGCCGCACGACGGAGGTGCGGCAGAGGTCTTCCAGGAAGGAAAAGCGCATGTTGGCCAGGGCCGCCTCTCGGTCCAGGCCGGACTCCTTCTCCATGACGGAGACGATCTGTTCAAACGCCTCCCGCTTGTCCTCCGGCAGGTGGATGGCCTGCTCGATGATGGGGTCATTCTCAATGAGCTTGGTGGCGGCAAAGCGCACCGGCAGGCCGGCGGCTTTGGCGTTGTTCTCCACCATGTGGGCCGTGGCGTGGATGCACCGGTGGACGGCCCCCAGGGGGTCGTTCTGGTTGGGGTTGTCCGGGCAAAAGTCGATGCGCACCGGAGCCTCCCGGTAGCGGGCGACGTGGATGGCGTGGTCGATCAGCTCGTTGATGCCCTCGTTCTTCACCGCCGAGATGGGCACCACCGGGATGCCCAGGGCCTGCTCCAGCTCGTTGACCCGGACCGTGCCCCCGTTGGCCCGCACCTCGTCCATCATGTTCAGGGCCAGGACCATGGGGATGCCCAGTTCCATGAGCTGCATGGTCAAATAGAGATTGCGCTCGATGTTCGTGGCATCGACGATGTTGATGATGCCGTCCGGCTTCGTCTCCAGCAAAAAGCGCCGGGTGACGATCTCCTCGCTGGAATAAGGGGAGAGGGAGTAGATGCCCGGCAGGTCGGTCACGGTGGCCTCCGGGTGGCTTCGGATCGTGCCGTCCTTTCGGTCCACGGTGACACCGGGGAAATTACCCACGTGCTGGTTGGCCCCGGTGAGCTGGTTAAATAGGGTCGTTTTCCCGCAGTTCTGGTTGCCCGCCAGGGCAAAGCGCAGGGGCTGCCCGGCGGGGATGCCCTCCGTTTTCTTCGGGTGGTCTGTCTCCACGGTGCTTTGTTCTCCCACGGCGGGGTGGTCGATGGCCTGGTAGCGGAGCGGTCTGGTCTCCACGCCGGTCTTTTGATACACGGCCCCGATCTCTATCTTTCGCGCCTCGTCCAGGCGGAGGGTCAGCTCATAGCCCCGGAGCTTGATTTGCACCGGGTCGCCCATAGGGGCGGTCTTTTGCAGGGTGACTTCGGTCTGCGGCGTCAGCCCCATATCCAGCAAATGGTGGCGCAGTGACCCGCTGCCGCCCACTGCCTGGATCACGGCGCTCTGGCCGGGCTTGAGCCGGTCCATCGTCACCGTTTGCTCGTTTACAGCTTGCAAGGTTCGTTCCGTCCTTTCCGGCAGATCTCTGTCGGTTCCGTTGCGTCCCGTTTCGCCAGATCTCTGCCCGTTTCGTAAGCCTAGTGTAACACGCCTGCGCCCCCTGCGCAACCGCTATTCTTTTTGTTCCGCCCGAACTGCAAAAAGTTTCTTCTATACAAGAAACTCTTGATTCGTTCCTAATTTTATTCTATTATAGAAGAAACTTTAGGGGGTGTATCTTTATGATCATGCGGGAACGGTACATGCAGCAGATTCGGGATTTTATGGATAAACCCGTGGTCAAGGTCCTGACAGGGATGCGCCGCAGCGGGAAAAGTGCGCTCTTAGAGCTGACCCAGGAAGAACTTCTTTCGCGCGGTGTCAGCAGGCAAAACATTATTTTTATGAACTTTGAGTCCCTGCGTTATGAAAGCTTGAAGAACTACAAAGCACTCTACGAAGAAATTACCGCACGGGTGGAACAGACAGAAGGGCGGGTCTATCTCCTTCTGGATGAGATCCAAGAAGTGACGTCCTGGGAGCAGGCCGTCAACTCATTTCGTGTGGATTTTGACTGTGACATTTATGTGACCGGCTCCAACGCAAAGCTGCTTTCCGGGGAACTGGCCACGTTATTGGCAGGGCGTTATGTAGAGATCCGGGTCTATCCTCTGGATTTTAAGGAGTACCTGCTGTTTGCCGCCACCAATGAAGAAGAGTCGCAGTTGCCGCAACAGGAGCAGTTTGCAAATTTCTTACGGTTTGGTGGTCTGCCGGGAATCCATCAGATGAAATGGGACGAAGATCGAATCATGCAGTATTTACAGGACATTTACCGTTCCGTCCTGTTGAAGGACGTGATGATGCGGAATCAAATCCGAGACACTGCCCTGCTGGAGCGGATCATTCTCTACCTCATGGATAATATTGGGAACACATTTTCGGCCAAAACCATCTCCGCCTTTTTGAAAAGTCAGGGGAGAAAGCTCAGCACAGAAACCGTCTACAACTATCTTGACGTTCTGGAGAGTGCGTTCTTGATCCACAAAGTCACACGCTTTGATATCAAGGGAAAACGGCTGCTGGAAACGCAGGAAAAATATTATTTTTCCGACTTAGGTCTGCGCCACGCCGTTATGGGATACCGAGACAATGATATTGCCGGTATCCTGGAAAACGTCGTGTTTTTAGAGCTGCTGCGCAGGGGCTATTCGGTCCACATCGGAAAACAAGACGCCGCAGAAGTTGATTTCATTGCAGACCGGGCCGATGAGCGCATCTATATTCAGGTCTGCTATGTTCTGACCCCAGAGAATATGGATCGAGAGTTCGGACCACTGGAGAAAATCTCTGATAACTATGAAAAGCTGGTCTTATCCACAGATACCCTTCTGCACATCAACCGCGGCGGAATCCGTCAAAAAAACATTCTTCAATTTTTAGAAGCATGAATCCAAAGAGCCGACCCCATATCATTTTGATATGGAGCCGGCTGTTTAAAGGATACTAGCTCATGATTGCTGGATCGTCGTTTGATGATAGTAAGTTATTCAGCTCTCTTTTCAGCATACCCCGCTCTTGATGAATCTCAGACAGCTTGTTCTGAAACGCTTGCTCTTGAACAGACATAGCTTGGAGGCGGGACTCCGCTTGAGTCTGCGCCAAATTCATCTGCTTTGCGGCGTAAAGCCCTTTTTCGGCGGCGTGAGGGGACAAGTCCCGCCCGGTTAGCCTGCGGCCAACTTCCACAGGGTCTGTTTGAGTATGGGCTTGAAAAATGCCGCCCCCACACGTCGCGTCTTCCAGCAGGCGGCCGATCCCTTGCAGAAATTTCGGGTCGGTAGGGAGGTAGACCCTGCATCGGCAGCGAACACAGCGCTCGATCTGCTCTTTCACGATGGTTTCCGCGAAAGCCTGGTGATCAGGGCTGGCGTACATTTCCAGCAAAGTGTCTCCTTCCAAAGCTCGGCTGAGATCACCCAGTACAATATCCAGCTCCTCCTGTGACAACAGATATTCCTGAGCCAGACGACAGAATGCTGTCTCGATGATCTTGACCAGAGCTACCGCATCATCCTCGATAAAATGGCCAACCAGCGAACGGACGCCGTTTCCACCTGCTGCACCGCCGATCGCTCCTCCAACCAAAAAAACAGCGATGCTGGCGATGGTTCCAGCCCCAGGAACCAGAGCCTGTAATAGGAATTGTCCCAGCAGGACACCGCCCGTTCCACCAGCCACGCCACCGGCTGTTGTGGCGATGTTTTTGAACAGCTGTTTTCCGGAAATTCGCCCCCGGAATGCGTTTTGAATGTCTTTCCCTGACAGCACCAACGTCATGACAACGGCGGTGATCAGATTTCCCCGCAACAGCTTCGCGGCATTGTTCATGGCAGCGGCACCATAAATCGTTGCCCCACCCCGCAAGGCATTGGCCAGTTGTGCAGAGGCCTTCGGCCCCAGCCATTGGACGATCTGCTCTGTCGGAGCGGCCAACATTTTTGGTAAAGAAGTCCGCATCAGCTGCGCAGAGATCACGCTGCTGATGAACGCCACGCCGCCCACTTGGATCCCAGAATAGGCTGCGTGTTCCACGGCTACATCCAACGGATCTCCCTGCCACAGGTGCTGTACAAAGGTAATGACAGCTGTGATGCCAAAGGCGCTGGCGGAAAGGACGGCTCCGTTTGCGGCGTCGAAGAGCAGGGAATCTACGGTTCCAAACTTGGCGATGTTCACGGCTTGCTGATAGGTAAACTTTCCCTTTCGGACGACGGATTTTGCCTGTGAGGGGTCTGACACCCCGGGAACTTGTCCCTGCGCGATGCGCTGCTCCATCAGTCGGACTGCGTTTTCATACTGGTCAGAAGGGACCTCCAGTTGCATTGGCAGTCCGTCTGCGTTCAGATACCGGTACTGCTGATTTTCAAACGCCGCAGCGACAGAGGCGGATGCGTTTTTACAATACTTGCTCTGTATCAATGTTCCGTTGACCAGCCGGTCTGCCCCGTTTTTGGCGTTGTCCCCGCCGACGATCTTGGCGTCCTGGCCGGTCAGCCAGTCGTAAAGGTGGTTTGCCTGTTCTGCTGCATAGCCATGTCCCTGGGCCGCATGAAATTTATCCATATGCGTCTGCCCTGCCGCAGCATTCATGTCAGCGTTAACGACCCCCGCTGATTCCGAGAAACGACGATGCTTTTCTTCCACTGAGCCTCATCCTTTTTTTGATTTTATCTATCATAAAAACGATAAAATGACGTTAGCAATAACGCATTAAAAATTTATGACGACCACCCAAACTAAGATCAACTTTTTTCAACCAATATTTTGCCATTTCTTTGTCACGATCGACACCGATACCGTTTAGATAGCAAAATGCAAGATTACATTTCCCAGTGGTACTTTCTAAGTTTGCAGCTTCTCCTAAGTTTGCAGCTTCGTAATAATATTCAAAGGCTTTCGTGTGATCTTGTGGAACACCAAGGCCATTTTCATATAGATAACCCATATTATTATATGAAATTGCCTTACGTCCAAGTGCCTTACGTCCATCAGAGTTTCCCTGCATATATTTCTTATAGAGAGCAATTTCTTCAATATAGTTCTCCTCTTTCCAGCATCGATCTAGATCATTCCTTTTACTTTCGGGAAGATAAATACCCAAAAAAGGAGTGGTAAAGTCATGCCTTTGATTAAAACAATGGCTCAAAATATTCTCTGCCCTCTCGTTAATGGAAGAATCTTTTTGTATTTGACCAAGCCAATATTTTCCTTGTTCTATGTTAGGTTCTGTGCCTAGCCCAGTTAAGTAACAGATACCCAGGTTAAATTTTCCGACATCATTTCCCTGTTCTGCAGCCATGTGATAATACTCGAATGCTTTGCATGGGTCCGCTGAGACATAATCCCCGTTGTCGTACATATATGCTAGATTATTGTATGCAATGCCTTTGTCTGTATTATCATAGGCTTTGCGGATAACCTCGTGATAGCACGTAAACTCCTGATCAAACTGCCCTTTGTCTCTGCAATCAGAAGCGTCACGGAGAGTGTCGCATCTGGCTTCATCTCGCAATCTCTCGCATAGCTCTGGAATCTTTAGATAAGGGCTAGCCTGTGCAGATGCCGCATCAACGGGAGTGTCAATTTCTTCTGCATCTTCCGGATCGAGAGGCGCTTCCGCAGCTTCCTGTTCTGCGGTTTCTGTTAGATCAGGCGCTTCTTCCAGTGCTTTGATCTCCTCCTGGGTATGCAGAAGTCCGGAGTTTTCTGCGTTCTGGAGGTTAAACAGCAGTTCAAGGATCAGATCATAGTGCGGTACTTGGGTGGTCAGATCAACGTGGGCTTCCTGGGCCATGTATTTGGTGAGAAGTTTCCCTTCGATGCTCTGGCGGTCGGCGGGGACACCGGCATCGGTCAGGGACTCTTCTACGGTGCCTACGATAAAGGCCTCCTCGTTGTCCAAGAGAGCCAACTTTTTCATGCTGAGCAGGGGGACCAGATAGTTTTCCGGGACACCGTAAAGCTGCTTTTCTCCCAGGAGCTTACTGCGCAGCTGTGCGTTGTTTGATACGGTTTGGATAAAGTGGTAGTAGTCGATCTTTTCCCGGGGGGAGATGCCAATGGTTCCCATGGCAGACTTGAGCAGCAGGAGGTCCATGGTCGTCCACTGGCCTTGGGTGATGTCGTAGAAGTCCCGGACCAGGCAGATGATCTTGGCTGTGTCGTCCAGGTCCATATACTCTACCCCGTTAAACATCTGGTACTCGATCGAGTTCTGCCAGTTGAGCAGGTTGACGTTCTGCTCCAGACGGTCTACCCGCTGTCCCAGCTGGAGGACATCACTGCGGCTTTGTTTGAAAAATTGAATGAGGGCAGCATAGACTTGATTTAGCTCTCCTTCCACAGCGGTCATGGAGGCATTGAGCTTGTTATTGACGGCAGTGATCAAATCGAAAGTCATCAGATTTTCTTCGGCCAGTTTTTGCAGGGTGCATTGGGCAGTATATTGGGCGGCGGCCCGGCTGCTGTTGATTTTATCTTGCAGGCGTTTATTGCTGCCTGTAATGGCGCCAAAGAAACGGCGCAGGCCCCGCTTGTTTGAGAGCTGCCGTTCATAATCTTCCCCAGTGGTCATGGCGGAGACACTTTCAAAAACCAGGCGATTGATCTCCTGGCGGTTGTTTTTGTGCGCAGCGATCAGGGCATCAATACGTTTGCTCAGGTCGGCCTGTTCTTCTGTGGTTAAAACAGAGGAGTCTGCAATTGTTAATTCTACACCCATGGTTCTATACCTCCTGCAGTAGAGCTTGAGGAAATTATACGAGCTTTGAAAAGTCTTGTCAAGGAAGGCTATCACGATCTCTATCTTAACAAATGAAATGGACATAGGGTGTCTCTCTGAAAAATTTTATAAGTTTTATGCAAAACAAAATTCCCAGGCTATCTATTTTGAGCCTGGGAATTTTGCTTTATTTCATCATAGAACGTTTCTGAAATCAATAGTTGTCTGCCTTGACCTCGAAGAAGGACTGGGGGTGGTTGCAGACGGGACATACATCGGGGGCCTTGTCGCCATACTCCAGGTGCCCGCAGTTGCGGCAGTACCAGACCTTGACGGAGGACTTCTTGAAGACCTCGTCGTTCTCCAGGTTCTCCAGCAGCTTCAGGTAGCGCTCGTAGTGAGACTTCTCGATCTCACCCACGGCGGCGAAGAGGTCAGCGATGCGGTGGAAGCCCTCCTCGCGGGCCTCTTCTGCCATGCGCTTGTACATGCTGGTCCACTCGTCGTGCTCGCCTTCGGCGGCGGCCATCAGGTTCTCGGCGGTGGTGCCGATGCCACCCAGCTCCTTGAACCAGAGCTTGGCGTGCTCCTTCTCGTTGCCGGCGGTCTCCTCGAAGAACGCGGCGATCTGCTGGAAGCCGTCCTTCCGGGCCTGGCTGGCGTAATAGGTGTACTTGTTTCTGGCCTGGCTTTCGCCGGCAAATGCCTCCCACAGGTTGGCTTCGGTCTTGCTGCCCTTCAGTTCCATTGTTGTGCTCCTTTCTGATGTTCGTTGTGGTTTGTATGGGTTTGCCCTGGGCCATCTGCCCTTTGGGCTGGTGTTCTTTGTTGTGGCTTTAGGATACTGCATTTTGGCCTGAGATACCGTGACTTACACACACTCAGAGAAAAATGATGCAAAAACTTCCTTGGAAATTTGACTTTTTCTGTCTGAGAAAGTTTTCCCCCGCCGGCGCATACTATACGCACGGCTTCTTTGCAAGCCCCCGCGTTTTTTTCAGGCGCGGCAAGCAACGAAACAACGGAGGGATCATCATGGCTCGCAAGTATCTCACCGCCGGGCTGCTCCTGGTCCTGACCTTGTCCCTGACGGCCTGCGGCACCAGCGACAAGGCCGGGACCTCAGCCCACCGCTGGGACGGCGGCACCAACGCCGCTTCTCAGGACTGGGCCATCCAGCGCCAGGCGGACGCCCGCGGCCCGCTGTCGGGCAGCACCGACGGCAGCTATCACGCCGACAGCCAGGGCCGGGTCGACGGCTACCACGCCCGCTCCTACGACGGCAAGCGCGGCCAGGCGAAATCCAATCGGGACAAGGCCGGTGACGACCTAAAGAGGGCCGGCGAAAACGCCAAAGACACCGCCAAGGACCTGGGCAAGGCCGCCCAAGACGCCGCCCGCAGCATCGGCGACACCGCAGAGGACGCCCTTGACGGCATGAAGCAAGCCGCCAAGAACGCCACCGACAGCGCCCAGAAGTCCACCAGCGCCCGGTAAAGCGGACCCGGCTACAAGGGGAGAAACGGAGCTTGTTTCTCCCCTTGCCTCTTATCAGAGCTTTTGCACCAGGCAATCTTTTTTGCAAAATGCAATGCCATAGCAGAAAATTTTTGTGCGGCCATCCTCATAATCTCTGGCATATTTTTTGTCCTGGATCTGTTGTAAGGCGGCCTCGCAGTCTGTTGCCATAGCTTGGGGAAGTTTGGAATACTTTGCTTCAAAAATGGCGACCCGCCGGTGTTTTTTGTCCCGGATCACCACATCGCTCCGGCCTTCCCCGTGCTCCCGGTTTGATGTTACACTATACCCAGCCCCGGCAAAAATACCAGCCAGGAATGCATGGTAAAAATCTTCTCGGTAATCATGGTAGCTGATGGTCCGGTAGAGCAGGTCACTCATTTCTTCAGTCAGAGCCTCTGCATTGCCTGACCAGACTGCATCGAATAAAGCCCGACGGTCAGAACCCTTTGCCGTGTCATCAAACCATTCCTGTACTGTATTCTCAAAAATCTCTCTGACTTCTGCATTAGGGATGACCAAAGCAAGTTCTCCTCTCGGCAGCTTTTTTGGCAGGCTCGCCGGTGGGATTCTGGTCAGATATCCGGTCAGATACAGGATGCTCCACAGATTTTCTTCCGAAGAATGGAGATAGTCATAGGTCAGGTTCTCCCGAATCTTCTGGACGATATAGCCGCCAGACAAAAGTGTTTCCAGCTTTTCCGAAATGCTGTCCTCAGCATAGTCAATGAAAGAGCGGATGATCGCATTGTCGCTGGTATTTTCCCAATAGCTGGCCGGTTCTGCGTTTGGATCGTTTTGCAGGTCCCGCAAGTAGTTCATGACATCCCAGGGACAGTAAATGTCTAAGTCCCCGAAATGATAGCCGTCATACCAGGCTTTGATATCCTCTGCGTGGTCTGTGGTGCCGCTGTCTTCCAAAAGCTGATCCACTTCTTTTTGGGTAAAACCAAAGTATTCATTCAGATGAGAATCTGAGATCGTATCTGAAACGAAGTTATTCGTTCCCGTAAAAATGCTCTCTTTGGCGACCCGCAGGCAGCCAGTGATCACGGCCATCTGAAGCGATGGGTTATCTTTCAGGGCGGTGCTCATCAGGGGTTTGACCACTTCCAACATCTCCGTGTAATACCCGTTGCTGCTGGCTTTGGCCAGAGGTACGTCATACTCATCTAGCAGCAGGATGACAGGCTTTCCATACTTGGCCTGCATCATCTGCATCAGGGTCAGGAGTGCCCCCTGTACGTCCGTCAAGGAGGCCGTTTGGTCGATCAGGCGGGCAAAGGCCCGCTGCTGTTCCTCGGTTACTTTGTCGTTGTCCGCAAGCTCCGGGTGCGCATCACAGAAGCGGGAGAGCGTGGCTTTCAGCAGATTGAATGCATTTTCAAAGCAAGTCCCATCTACATCCTTGAAAGAGAGAAAGAGCGTCGGCCATTGATTCATCCACTGTGCGCAAAGCGCCGACTCTTTGCTGATGTCCAGCCCCTCAAATAAAGAACGGCTGTCTTTCTGAATGTCGAAAAAGTTTGCCAGCATATTCATGCCCATTGTTTTTCCGAACCGACGAGGACGGGTGATAAGCGTTACTTCTGCTCTCTTTTTAGAGAGTAGGTCAATGATCAAACCGCTTTTATCTACATAGTAGAGGTTTTCCTGTCTAATTTTTTCAAAATCAGATACACCAACTGGGATATTCACGCGATACATAGCTACCTCCTTCCCGATTAAGGTTTCATCGTATAATAAAACAGTATAACACGAACTCCCCCCGTTTACAAGAAAACGAGGGGAGCTTGAGATGGTGAAAAATACTATCACTTTAGATAGATATACTTTGCTTAAATTTGATAAAGCTTTAATGTGATTATGATAGAAAAAGAAAATGCGACTTGATATATTATAGGCAGCATTGGAAGTCAATGCTGCCATGCATGGTTGGAGTGAATTGTTACGGAAAAAAGGAGAGTATATGAAAAAAATAACATCCCTGGTGCTCGTGATGTCTCTGTTACTTTCTATCATCAGCATACCTGCTGCTGCTGCCGAGAGTAAGGAAACAGAACAGGTGACGACAAACGATAGTGTAGCTGCTATCGAGGGCAAATTCCCAACAACATTCGACTACTCAACGTCGTATACAGATGAATTTGGCAAGGAAGGTACGATTCAGTTTACGACAGTTGATGGAGCCACCTTTGTTGAGGTGTATGTAGATGGTGTACTAACTCAAAGAGCTGTTTCTTCTCCATCTACGGATGTTGTTGCTCTTATTGAGTATGACAACCAGTCTAGCCGCTCTGTTAATCGTTTAGGCCCTGACGTTCAGTATTATAAGTTTTCTGACTTTGTTTCCAACGCAGACATGGAAGAAATAACAGAAAAGGCGGACAGCGGGATTAGTACGTTAGCATTTAGCACAGAAGGTTGGTCCTATTTGCTTAATGTACCCAGTAATGCATCGATTACAGGCTCGAAGCCTTGCACTGTATATTCTCGAAACTACGATGAAGAGCCTGACCTACATCGGTATATGGGAAAGCAATTACAGTTTGGCGCAGGAACAGCAGTGAGTGTTATTGTGTCTGTAGTTGCGGCATTTATTACTGGAGGAGTAACTGTTGGTGCGATTGTCGCAGCATTTGGTTGTGCCATTGTAACAGATTGCATTACAAGTGCAATCAAAGGAAACATTTGTTTCTCTACCCAAAAGATTCGATATGCCCCTGTTATAAATGGGAAAAACATTTTCCCGGATGCATACATCACAAAGAGATGGGTAATTACATATGATTTAATTCACAAGAAAGAGTCGTTTAAACTTGATACTGCTAGCTACAACTACAACCGTGGACAAAATCCTAGACAAATCGCCTACAATGCACAAATGGCAGAGGCAAATAGTTAAAACGATCCTTCCCTATATCGGGGTCACGGCGCTTTTGGTCATTTTGTGCTGGGCAGATCACGAACTTTACTGGGGTGTCTTTCAGTTGGAGTGGCTCAGTATATCCTATGTGCTGGCAATGGCTTGCATTCGAGGTGCTCAGGGCGCAAAAAGGCAGTGTGCAGCACCAGGGATAAGACGGTACGTCATCTCTAGTGTTCTGGTGCTGTCCTTGATCAGTATGCCGCTAGGCTTTTGGCTGTTTCGTCCGACGTTCACGGTGAAGCAGGCAAAAGAACAACTGGTCCAGAGTGAAATGATAGGAGCAATCTCTTCCTCTGCGGACTATGCAATTATACCGACAGAGCCTGCCCTTGGGAAATTCATTCAAAGTGGGTATGTTTTCTCTGTGACCAAAAAAGATGGAAGTCAGGCAACGCTATTCTTCGACCCTATTTCAGGGAACTGGTCTTGGCTGACAGGATAAAAATAAGGACCCAGGCTTTTCGTCGATCAAACACGAAAAGCCTGGGTTTTTCCAGAAAAAACTTGTTTACTTCTTCTGCATCTTCGTGGCGATGGTCACGCCGCCGATGGCGATGCGGTCCAGGCCGTTGTCGTGGAAGACCAGGGTCAGCTTCTTGTCCTCGCCCAGGACCTCCTGGACGGCAGCCTGCATGGACTCGGCCAGGGCGTTGACCTTCTCCTCCTTGGTGGGGCCGGCTTCGATGTTGGCGACCACCATCTTCTGGGGGGCGGGCTGGCCGTTTTCATACAGCGTCTCGTACTCGTTGACGAAGGTGTAGATGTGGGGGGCCTTCAGGATGGGGGCGGCAGCGTCATACAGCTTGGCAGCCAAGGCATCCTTGGTTCCTTGTTCCAGCTTGGGAACGTTGACGTACATACTGGGCATACTAAAAATCCTCCTTGTGATAGGGGGCGGCAGGGCCGCCTTACAAAACGCCGGTCAGGCGGTCTTGTCGTGTGGGTAACATCGGATCAGGACAGGGGCTTTTTCTCCTCGTCCTTCTTTTGCAGCTTGGTCTTGGTGCCGTCCTTCTCTACGAAGTAGACGTTGTCCAGCTGGGCCTCCAGGCTTTGGCGGATGGAGGCCAGGTACTCCAGGCGCAGGGTGGCCTGCTCCTGCTTTTCTTCCTCGGTCAGGCCGATGGTCTTGCTCTTGCGGGCCAGCTCGTTGAGCCGGGCGATGCGTTCTTCTGTCATGGTGCGGTCCTTTCTTTCTATGGGAACTATGCGATGGATCTGGAAGTTACAGATAGCGCTGGATCGTGAGAATAGTCCGTCCGCGCTTGGACGTGCCCCCGATCTCGGTCAGGACACACTTACCCAGCCCCCGGCAGGTCAGCACGTCTCCGGCCTCGACAACTTTATCCGCCTTCTCACAGGGCCGGTGGTTGACCATCACCCGTCCGCCCCGGATGAGATCGGCGGCACGGCTGCGGGGGATGGAGAAGCCAGCGGAAACAACGGCGTCCAGACGGACGGAGGCTACGGTGGCCCGGACTTCCTTCGTCTCCCCCGGCGTGGGGGTGAGCTGGTCCAGGGGCAGCGGCGTGAGGGTCACAGGGTAACGCCCGGCCTTTTCCCATTGGGCCAGTAAGATGGGCAGGGTCTCCCGCAGGACGATGACCTGCGCCCCCGTCTCTCCGATCAGAATATCCCCGATCTTCTCCCGCGTGATGCCCAGGCCCATGAGGGAACCCAAATAGTCCCGGTGGGTCAGCTTGGTCCCCTTGGGGACCCTCACCTCCAAGGCCGCCAGGGGGCAGTCCTCCCCAGCCAGCCAGAGGTCTTCGTCCAGCCAGTCCGGCAGAAAGCCCCAGAGCTTGCGCTCGGCGTCCGCGTAGCCGCCGTGCAGCACGCCCTGCCCCGGCGCGGCAGCCATCAGCAGGTCGGCGCTCATGGCTTGCTCGGCGGGGGAGAGAAAGGCTGTGTGGGTGGGGATGCCCCGCTGATCCGCCCGCTGCTGCTGGTCCAGCACACGAGCCAGAAGCAAACGGCTCTCGCCGTCTCTGGCGTATTTGTCCAGCAGCTCCGTTTTGTTCATGGTGCCGTCTCCCTCCCTTCCAGCCTGGAAAATTTTGTCTCTCCAAACCGAATGTTCATAGAAACCAGTATATCCCGACAAAGTGCCTATTGTCAACGGAAATAGGAGGGTTTATAATCTTCTTTATCCTGAGCGTGGCTCCCCTGAAAGGGTCGAACTGTCCGGGGGACAGTTCGATTCAGTAAAATTTTCCTAAAACAGCTGGCCGCAAAGCGGTCTGAGGGGGCCACTCCGCGCTCAAATAGCACTGATCTTGCCATAAGGAGGAATCCACGTGAAACGCGTCCTTTTTATCTATAACCGCCACGCGGGAAAAAACAAGACCTGGGCCGGACTGTCCAACATCATCAACGCCATGACGGAAGAGGACTGTCTCGTCACGGCCTATCCCACCCAGTACCGGGGCGACGCCGGGGAAGCCATCGTGCGCTGGAACAAGGACTTTGACCAGGTCGTGGTCGCTGGCGGCGACGGCACCCTAAGCGAAGCCATCGCCGGGGCCGTGCGGTTAGACGAGCAGCCCGTCATCGGCTACATCCCCGTGGGGACGACGAATGACTTTTCCAAAAACTTAAACCTGCCCCTGGGCGATCTGACCGCCCTGGCGGCCACCGCCGTCACCGGTGTGCCCCACACCCATGATCTGGGCCGGTTCAACGGCCAGAGCTTTCTCTATGTCGCCGCCTTCGGGGCCTTTACGGAGATCGCCTACTCCACCCCCCAGAAAGCCAAGAACCTTCTGGGCTACAACGCCTATGTGCTGGAGGTGGTCAAGAATCTCGCCTCTATCAAGCCCTACCACTTGAAGGTGGAGTACGATGACAAGGTCATCGAGGGGGATTTTCTCTACGGCATGGTGAGCAACACCACGTCTGTGGGCCGCTTCAATAACTTCCCCCCCGGAAACCCGGACCTCTCCGACGGCCTGCTGGAGGTGACCCTCATCTCCCCCGTCCGGGACGTGAAAGACATGGAGGAATTCAGCCGCGCCCTGCTGATGACCAACCCCGCCATCCTCAACTCCATGATGACGACGTTCTCCACTGCCAAGGTCAAGTTCACCGCCGCCCAGGAGCTGCGCTGGACCCTGGACGGCGAGGCCGGCGGGGCCCACCAGGTGGTCGAGGTGGAGGCCGTCCACAACGCCTATACCATCATCCACGGACCCGAAAAATCGCAATAAAGCTTGCATCTGAAAACGCTTTTAGAAAATTTCGACAAATAACCTGCAATTGTATTGACTTTCTTTTGGCTTGATTGTATAATAAAAGTACCACAAGAGGTCATAGACTCAAGGAGGCCATACCCCATGAAAAAGATCCTGTTACCAGTTGACGGCAGCAAACGTAGCCTGCGCACCGTAGAAGCGGTCAAGCAGCTCTGCGACCCGGCAGAAAGCGACATCACCATCGTCAAAGTCGTCAGCGCCCAGCTGTATATCAACTCCATGGATGAGATCAAGCACAACGCAGAAAAGGCCCAGCCTGAGTTAGACGCCGTGGCCGACCTTCTCCCCGGTTACCAGGTCAAGACCCAGGTCCTCCTGGGCAGCGCCCCCGGAGCGGAGATCGTGGAGTACGCCAAGGAGGAACAGATCGACATGATCATCATGACCCGCTCCTCCCGCGGGCCGTTGCGCAAGCTCGGCTCGGTCGCGACCTACATCGTGCGCAACGCCTCGTTCCTCGATGTGATCGTGATGCGGGAAGTGGGTGACGAATAAAAGCACCCCCTTTGGAAGACCCCAACCCTGCAAGCCCACAGCAAGCAACATGATGATTGGAGGTACCCACATGAAGAAGATCCTACTGCCTATCGATGGAAGTCCCCGCAGCCTGCGCACCATTCAGGAGATCAAGCAAAGCTACGACCCCAAAGAGACGGAGATCACCATTCTGTTAGTCACCCCCGAACCCCGGCCCCATAAGATGACTGACGACAACGACGAAGTGAAGCCCATGCCCGACCACGACGAGATCAAGTCCGTGGACGAGAACGACGCCGAGGTTTCCCGTCAGCTCCTCGCCTCTTTTGCCAGAATGATGCCTGAGTACAAGGTGGACACCGCCCTGCGCTTCGGTAACCCTGGCCCGGAGATCATCGGCTTTGCCAAGGAGGGCGGCTTTGACGCCATCCTGATGACCCGCTCCTCCCGCGGTTGCACGCAGAAGATGGGTTCGGTCTCCACTTACATCGTGCGCAACGCCTCTTTCATCGACATCACCGTGCTGAAGGGAATTTGAGGCGATCGCCTGACTGCACATGAATCATAACAAAATGATAAAATTTTTGGCCAGCAGCTTCGCGCTGCTGGCCTTTTTTTGTGTCTGATGCCGTCTGCGTCACGCTTCATGGAGATGCCCCACGTCCGGGTCCGGCCAGAGCGTCACGAGAGCGCCGCCCAAAAATGTCGTGTCCAGCCAGAGGTCCAGGTCGATGACCCGCTCCTCGCCCTCATCCAAAATGGTGCAGAGCAGGACGCGCTCCCCCTCCGTCATGGAGATGAGGGGGACCCAATGCCAGCTGTCCAGATTTTTCAGGGCGCCGTTGGAAAAGTTCAAAAAGGCCACGGGGCAGTCCCGCCCCAGGGCCTGGGCCAGAAACGCCCGGCATTGGGCGGAGGAGGGCCGCTGGGGGCGGCGGGCAATGGGCAGGACCTCGCCCCTGAGATAGCAGCCCCGGCTCTGGGCAAAGCTGCGGCAGCCCAGGACCATATTCTCCGGGTTGTCCAGGCCGCGGGAGCCGGGGGTGACGTAGGGCCACACCGCTTCCATATAGGCCAGGAAGCCCGCCTGGGTGTGGGCTTCGCCGGGAGCCATGGGAGCCAAAACGGGGTGGGCCTGGGCGAGATAGGACAGCAGCGCCGCCGCTGTGGTGGGGCCGCAGCCGGCCCGGCGCTGCCAGAGGTCATGGTACCACTCCTGGTCGCCGCCGCGATACCGGGTCCCGTCGAGGCCGGTCAGCGTGAGGTATTCGGGGTGAGAGAGTTTGTAGGGCATGGCCAGCCCCTCCTTTCTGCGAACGCTTGGGTTTGTCACAAAGCGCGTTACGAAACAGGGGGCGGAATGTTCCGCCCCCTGTCTGGGTCTTGTTCTGATCACAGGATCCCCGATCCTGGTGTTCAACCCTGATTTTCCGGGTCAGCCTGGCCGATGGCCATGAGGCCCAGGTAGCTGTCGGCGTTGGCGACGCTGCCTGCCACGTCCTCGTCCGTGAGGGTCTTTTTGACCTTGGCGGGGATGCCGACCACCAGGCTTCTGGGCGGCACGATGGTCCCCGCCGCAACAACGGCCCCGGCCCCGACGATGGAGCCTTCGCCGATGACGGCGTGGTCTAAAATCACGGAGTTCATGCCGATGAGGCACTTGTCTTCCACGGTACAGCCGTGGAGGATGGCCCCGTGGCCGACGGTGACGTGGTCGCCCACGGTCACGTGGTTGCCCTCGTCGCCGTGGAGGACGCAGTTGTCCTGGACGTTAGAAAAGGCGCCGATGGTGATCTTCTCCTGGTCGGCCCGGAGGACGGCATTGTACCACACGTTGGTCTGTTCGCCCAGGGTCACGTCACCCCGGAGATAGGCGCCGGGAGCCACCCAGGCCGTGGGATGAAGGTTCGCCATAGTGTGAAACCCCTTTCTTACTTGGACAGCACGCGGACCCGCAGCACGCCGGGGATGGCGGCAATGGCAGCAGCGTCCACTGCGGCGTCGGTATCCAGGATATAGTAGCCGTAGTCGCCGCGTGCCTTGAAGGCAGAGGCCACCGCAGGCACGGCGGCGGTGACGGCAGCACCGTCGGCATTCTTGGTGATGACGCAGACACGGGTCTTGGCAGCCCAGGGCATGGACAGAACGGGCAGGTTCACAGAGTTGACGATATTGCCGTTGTCCAGGTAGTCCTTGATCTCGCGGGCGGCCATCATGGCGCAGTTGTCCTCGCTCTCCGGGGTGGAAGCACCCAGGTGGGGGATGGCCACGACGCCCTCAATGGCGGCGGTGTCGCTGTTGGGGAAGTCGGTGACGTAAGCGGCGCACTTGCCGGAGTCCATGGCGGCCTTCAGGGCAGCGGTGTCCACCAGCTCGCCGCGGGCCAGGTTGACCACGCGCACGCCGTCCTTCATGGCAGCGAAGGCGGCCTCGTTCAGGGTGCCCTTGGTGTCGGGGGTCATGGGCAGGTGCAGGGTGATATAGTCTGCCTTGGCATACAGCTCGTCCAGGGTGCCCACGACTTCGACGCCGGGGGTCAGGTTCAGGGCGTGCTTGACGGAGAGATAGGGGTCATAACCGACAATGTTCATGCCCAGCGCAGCGGCAGCGTTGGCCACCAGCACGCCGATGGCACCCAGGCCGACCACGCCCAGCGTCTTGCCCATGATCTCAGGGCCGACGTAGGCGGACTTGCCCTTCTCGACGACGGCGGAAATGTCCGCACCGGCGGCGGACTGCTCCTTGACCCAGGTGATGCCCTGAGAAATTTTACGGGAGGCCAGCAGCAGGGCGGCGATGGTCAGCTCCTTCACGCCGTTGGCGTTGGCACCGGGGGTGTTGAAGACGACGATGCCGGCGTCAGCGGCCCGGTCCAGGGGGATGTTGTTCACGCCAGCGCCGGCGCGGGCAATGCACAGCAGCTCGGCGGGGAAGTCATAGTCGTGCAGCTTGGCGGAACGGACGAGGATCGCGTCCTCGTGCTCCATGGTATCGCTGATCTCGAAGCGGTCGTCCAGCTGGGCCAGGCCGATCTTGGAGATCTTATTCATGGTTTTCACATGATACATGGGAAATCCAGTCCTTTCATAGTGATTTCAAGCAACGCCCCCCAAAGCCTTCCCCCGGGGGGAAGGTGGGCCGGCGAAGCCGGGTCGGATGAGGGCCACGTTGCAGAGAGAAGACTTATCAGTAAAGAGGTAGAGGTGCAAGGGTTTGCCTCTCCACGCTCTACCCTAGTACACTACGGTTCTGTCGCGGTAGGCAGCCCTCATCCGTCTGCTGCGCAGCCACCTTCCCCCTCGGGGAAGGCTAATTTTATTAGTTCTCGCTGTCGAACTTCTTGATGAAGTCGCACAGCTTCTCCACGCCCTCGGTGGGCATGGCGTTGTAGATGGAGGCACGCATGCCGCCCACGGAACGGTGGCCCTTCAGGTTGGTGAAGCCCTGCTCCACGGACTCGGCCACGAACTTGGCGTCCAGGTCGGCGGAAGCGGTGCGGAAGGTCACGTTCATGAAGGAGCGGGAACCCTTCTCGGCAGCCACGGTGAAGAGCTTGGCGTTGTCCAGCACGTCGTAGAGCATGTTGGCCTTGGCGATGTTGATCTTCTCCATGCCGGCGGCGCCGCCCTGCTGCTCCAGCCAATCGCACATCAGGCCGAGCATATAGATGCACCAGCAGGGAGGGGTGTTGTACATGGAGTCCTTGTCGATCATGTTCTTGTAGTTCATGATGGCAGGGGTGATGGGCAGCTCATGGCCAGCCAGGTCCTCCCGGACGATGGCGATGGTCAGGCCGGCGGGAGCCAGGTTCTTCTGGGCACCGGCGAAGATGATGCCATACTTGCTCACGTCCACGGGACGGGACAGGATGTCGGAGGACATGTCGCTGACCAGAGGCACGCCGTTGGTCTCAGGGACATACTGCCACTGGGTGCCCTCGATGGTGTTGTTGGAGCAGTAATAGAAGTAGGAGGCATCGGCGCTCAGCTTCAGGTCGCCCTGGGCGGGGATATAGGTGTGCTTGCGGTCCTCGGTGGAGGCGGCAATGTTGATCTCACCGTACTTCTTGGCTTCCTTCATGGCCAGGTTGGCGAAGTTGCCGGTCACAGCGTAGTCGGCCTTGCCGGTCTTGCCGATCAGGTTCATGGGGACCATGCCGAACTGCATGGTGCCGCCGCCCTGCAGGAACAGGACTTTATAGCCCTCAGGCACGTTCATCAGCTTGCGGAACTTGGCCTGGGTGTCGTCAAAGATCTTCTGGAAGACCTTGGAGCGGTGGCTCATCTCCATGACGGACATACCGGAGCCGTTGTAGTTGGTGATCTCAGCGCCTGCACGCTGGAGGACCTCCAGAGGCAGCATGGAAGGGCCAGCGGAGAAGTTAAATACACGATCGTTAGCCATAGGAATTAACCCCTTTCTTTTATAACCAATGCGAATAGAACGATTCTCTAGCTCATTTATTATATCCGTCTGCCCGTCGTCCGTCAAGGTGGCAGACTGGGCTTTTGTGGAAGAAACTTCCCCATCCAAACCGGATGGGGAAGCGCGGAAGCCTTATTCTGCTTTGCAGACGGTGCTGACCTCCCCGGTGATGGAGTCGATGACATAGCCGCCGATGCGGATGTCATGGGGCATGAGGGGGTGGTTGCGGATGGTCTCGACGGTGTCGGTGACGGACTGCTCCACGGTGTCGAACCCGGCCAGCCATTTCTCAAAGTCGATGCCGCAGTATTTCATGAGGTCAATGGACTCCTGGGAAATGCCCCGCTGCTTCATGTGGTGGATCATGATGTCGCTGTCGATGTGCTGCACGCCGCAGTCGGTGTGGCCGATGACCATGATCTCCTCCACGCCCAGCTCGATGATGGCCACCAGCAGGGAGCGGATGACGCTGCCGAAGGGGTTCGTGACCACGCCCCCGGCGTTCTTGATGATCTTCACGTCGCCATTTTTCAGGCCCAGCGCAGCGGGCAGCAGCTCCACGAGCCGGGTGTCCATGCAGGTCAGGATGGCGATCTTCTTGTTGGGGTATTTGCTGGCGGCATACTGCTCATAGCGCTTCTCAGCCACGAACTGCTTGTTGTAGGCCAGCATCTCTTCAATGATCATAGGCGGTCCCTCTTACTTGAGCAGCTCGGCCTTCTTCTCCAGGATCGCGCCGCCCGCCTGGCAGGCGTCGCAGGTGCACCAGACGGCACCGGCGGCTTTGGCCGCGCGGGCCTTGTCTGCCCCGTCCTCGCCCAGGTACTTCTTGCCCAGGTCGGTCTGCGCGAAGGCGATCAGGCCGTCGATGGTGGTCACGTCCTCCTCCAGCTCCTGGATATACTTCTTGGTGGCCTCGGCCTCGCCGGGGGTACCTGCGGCGTCCAGCCAAGCCTGGGCAACGTCCTTCAATTCCTGGCAGCAGGATCCGGCGGCCAAGACCTTTTTGGTCTGCTCCGTGACAAACTCCTGTAACGATTTTTCCATGGAAAAAACCTTCTTTCTTGGTTAGGATACTTTATTTTATCACACTCTACGGAGGGATGCAACGGCGGAACACGCCTGAATTTTCCGTCTAGGATGGACAAAATTCCGTCAGAAACGGTCAAATTTGGGATACGTCTTCAAAAGCAGGGGAGAAACTCCCCTGCTTTTTGTGGATTTCCCGCCTTGACCTTTCGGCGTTTTCTTCGCATAATGTCACTAATATACTTTACTGCATCAAAGGAGGCAGCATTTATGGGAGTTTATGTAGTGACCGGCGGCTCCGGCGGCATCGGCGGCAAGACCGTGGAGATCCTGCGGGAGCAGGGCCATGAGGTCATCAACGTGGACCTGAAGGACAGCGACATCTCCGCAAACCTGGCCACCAAAGAGGGCCGGGACGAAGTGATCCAAAAGATCCACGAGCTGCACCCGGAGGGCATCGACGGCCTGTGCTGCAACGCCGGCGTGTCCGGGGCCTGCGGCAATGTGAAGCTGATGGTCAGCCTAAATTACTTCGGCGCGACCAACCTGGCCCACGGCCTGTTCGACCTATTGAAAAAGAAGGGCGGCAGCTGCGTCGTCACCTCTTCCAACACCATCTCCCAGGGCGCAGCCCGGATGGACCTGGTGGATATGCTCAATTACAGCCAGACCAAGCCCATCAACGAGGAGCGCATCCTGAACATCCTGGACGATTTTGACGGCTCCGACCTCTCCGTGGGCAACAGCATTTACGTCACAACGAAGTACGCCCTGGCCCGCTGGGCCCGGCGGGTGTCCGCTTCCTGGGCCGCCAACGGCGTGCGCATCAACACCGTGGCTCCCGGCAACGTCTCCACGCCCATGACGGCCACCATGAGCGAAAACGCCAAGGCCGCCCTGGCCGCCCTGCCCATCCCCATCAACTATGGCACCGACGAGCTGATGCACCCGGAGGACATCGCCAACGTGATCGTCTTCCTGGTCTCCCCCCTGGCCCACGGCATCAACGGCAACGTGATGTTCGTGGACGGCGGCACCGACGCCCTGCTCAACTCGGAAAAAGTTTATTAAAAGGAGGCCGTATTTCCATGACACTCATCAAACAGTTCGTCCAGGCCATGGTCAACCAGGATTCCGTGGCCCTGAGCAAATGCTTCTCCCCCACTGCCATCTTCGTGGACTACTGCCCCAAGGACGCCGGGCAGCCCCAGCTCCACGCCTACGGCCCGGAGGGCATCGACATGTTCTTCCGCAACCGCTTCCTCTTTAAGAGGTTCCAGATCACCGATCCCCTCATCATCAGCGACACCCAGGCCTATTACTACGCCGTCTACAACGGCTATCACATCCGCGCCGTGGCCACCATCCAGGATTTCAGCGAGGATGGCGAGATCCAGCGCCTGGTGGTCCGCCCCGCCTGACCCCGCTGGCCCCATACACTCTGCCTGACCAAATCTGAATGATTCTTCTTTTTGCCCGCCGGACGAAAAAATCTCGTCCGGCGGGTGTTTTCTGCATTGTATTTTCTTTTCTCTTGCAATTTTGAAACACGGTTTCTTGTGAATTTTTGACGCTCAATACATTCATTTTTGCCCTTCTCTTGTTCAGCTTTGCAAACAGAGAAGAAATGCACAAAAATAAGTTCTCTCTTTTGTGCAACCTGTCACTTGACTATTTCTAAGAAATCAACGATAATAGCCACAGTTCCAAGAGGAACGACGAAACCTTCCAAAAAGCAAAAAATTGCGACAGAAAGTTTCATCCGCAAGAAAACTTGCAAAATCAATTTGATTTCGTCCGCGTGTGGTTCCTTCCTTCTTATCCACACCGCGACTGACATAAATCCTTCCATTATTACTCACCAAAAAAGCCTTTCGGGTAAAACCGAAAGGCTTTTTTGGTTCTGTCCAACTGACTATGGCAAATAAAACAGGATTGGCCCTGTCCAGCAGGTCAGTTTTGTGGTATTTTATAACCACTGAATCTGAGCGGCCTGCGCGGGAGAAATTGTTCCACAGGCTCGCTGTCCATATTGTAATTAAGGAGGACCCAACCCATGAAACGTGTCGTTTCCATCCAAGATATTTCCTGCCTGGGCAAATGCTCTCTGACTGTCGCCCTGCCCATCATTTCCGCGATGGGCGTGGAGACCTGCGTGGTGCCCACGGCCGTTCTGTCCACCCACACCGGCGGCTTCAAAAACTTCACCTTCCACGACCTGACCCAGGAGATCGACCCCATCTCTGACCACTGGGCCAACGAGAACATCCATTTTGACGCCATCTACACCGGCTACCTGGGCTCCTTCGAGCAGATCGACCTGGTGGGCAAGTTCTTCGACCGCTTCGGCGGCGACGGCACCCTGGTCTACGCCGACCCCGCCATGGCGGACAACGGCGTGCTCTACCCCGGCTTCACCCCGGAATTTGCCAAGAAGATGGGCGAGCTGTGCGGCAAGGCCGATGTCATCGTCCCCAACCTGACCGAGGCCTCCTTCATGCTGGGCATCGACTACGTGGGCGACAACTATGACGAGGCCTACATCAAAAAGCTCCTCAAGGACCTGACCGGCCTGGGCTGCAAGACCGCCGTGCTGACCGGCGTCTCCTTCGAGCCGGGCAAGATCGGTGCCATGGCCTATGACTCTGCCACCGACAGCTACTCCAGCTACTTCAACGAAAAACTCCCCGTGAGCTTCCACGGCACCGGCGACGTCTTCGCCTCCGCCTGCGTGGGCGCTCTGATGAACGGCAAGGACCTGACCGGCGCCCTGAAGATCGCCGTGGACTACACCCTGGAGTGCATCCGCGAGACCCAGAAGGACCCCGAAGCCCGCTGGTATGGCGTGAGCTTCGAGGCCGCCATCCCCATGCTGGTCCACAGCCTGGGCCGCTGAGCGATCCCGGTTCAGCCACGCTTCCCTTTCGCTTTCTCTCGTTTTTCTTCCCTTTGCCCCAAGTCCGGTCTTTTTTCACCGGACTTGGGGCTTTTTTCTGCCGGTTGAAATATTTTAAGGCTCTGGATGTGTTATCCTAATAGAAGACCCCATAGAAAGGCGGTGGGCCGATGCGAACGCAGTCTCCCCTCAGCCGCTCTGAGACGAGGTTTCTCCACACACTCTACCAGAGCTACGCAGGCCCCCTCTACCGGGTGGCCCACCATCGTCTCGGAGACCCCTACTTAGCCCAGGACCTGGTCCAATCGGTCTTCCTGGCCGCCGCAGAAAAGCTCCCCACGCTGCGCCGCCACGAAAACCCCTGGGCCTGGCTCCTGCGTGCCCTGCACTATGAACTGAGCCACACCTACACCAAGCTGGCCAGGGAGCGGCAGCGCCTGTGCCCCCTAGACCAGGCCGAGGCCACCACCAGCGCCCCGCCCCCGACCCTGGGCCTGGCCGACATCCTGCCCGCCCAGCTCACGGACCGGGAGCGGGAGATCCTCCTCTTATACTACGAAGAGGGCCTGTCCTACCAGGAGATCGCGGCGCATTTTGAGATCCCCGTCTCCACCTGCGGCACCTGGCTCTCCCGCGCCAAAAAGCACTGCCGCGCCCTTCTCTCCGCCGGGACTGCCCTAGCCTTCGCCATCGGCCTGGCGGCGACGCTGTTCCTCTCTCCCGGCACCACACCGACGGCCACAGAGCCGACCCCAGAGGGCTGCCGTGCCCTCTACTCCATGGTCACGCTGGAACCCGCGCCCGTCATCACCCCCATCCGGGCAGACCTGCCGGTAGAGGTCATCCTCAACGACCAGCCCTTCTTCCTCCCCGCCGACGCAGAGCTATTTGACCTGCCCTTTTTCAACGCAAAAGACGATACCCTTGACACCCCTCCAACGACCCTAAACAGCCCAACACCCCCAAGCAACAAGTAGGGGCCGCAGACCTCTGCGGCCCTCGCGCCTGAAGCGATACCACGTTACGATACATGGTACGACTCGGCAGGTTTCGGGCCGCAGAGGTCTGCGGCCCCTACGAAAAATGGAGATACGAAGATATGTTTATGGCAGGACGAATTTCTCCAGCGCCACAGCTACCCCGTCCTCGTCGCAGGAGGTGGTGACGTAGTCGGCGGCGGCTTTGACTTCTGCTGTCGCGTTGGCCATGGCCACGCCGATCCCGGCGGCTTGGAGCAGGGGCAGGTCGCTGCCCCCGTCGCCCATGGCGAGGACTTCGCCGGCGTCGATGCCTAAGTGGTCCAAGAGAAAGCGCAGGCCGATGCCCTTGTCGATGCCCCCCGCGATCACTTCCAGGTCGTTGGGGAAGGGGTCGGCAAAGCCGATGTCCGGGAGGTCGGAGAGGGCCGCCCGGAGGCGGGCCTTGGTGTCCGTGCTGTCGGTGAGGAAGAAAAGCTCTTCCACGGGCCGCTCATCCTGGGTCAGGAACTCCTCGACGGTCCCCGGCAAGATCTTCCGGGTGCTGAGATGATACGCCAGCATCGCCGTCCCCGCGTAGCGGGCTTTCAGGGTGTCGTAGTCCGTCTGAGAGAGATAGCCCACCCCCTCCCGGAAGACCTGGCGGATCATGTCGAAGTCCGCGCACCGCGCCAGCACGGCCAGGCAGGCGGCCGGGGTGAGGTGCTTTTCCAGCAAAAAGCGGCCCTCCTGCAAGTCCCGGATGGTGGCCCCGTTGGAGGTCACAGCATAGCGCAGACCGGGCAGGTCTAAGACGGCCTGGGGCAGGCCCTGGGCAGGCCGCCCCGTCACCGGTACAAGAAGCACCCCCTGTTCCCTGGCCCGCTCTAAAGCCGCCAGGGTGCGGGGGGTGATGTGTTTTTCTTCGTTGAGCAGGGTCCCGTCCAGATCCAGCGCCAGCAGACGGATGTTTGGTTTCATGGTCGCTGCCTCCCTTGTTCTGTGTCTTGATGCTTTGATGATAGCACAGTTCGACAGGGTTTGCCACCTTGAAAATCTCGGAACCATCCTCTATAATAAGGCAGACACTTTACAAAACCGAACAACGAAACCGAACTAAGGAGGACCCCTGCCATGCCCACTCGTCCCTATCCCATCCTGACTGTCAACGAAAAAGCCGCCCGCTCCCTCCGGGCCGGGCACCCCTGGGTCTATGGGGCAGAGACGACCGGCCCCGACCAGCCCTATCAAAACGGGGACATCGTGGACGTGGTGAGCCACAAGGGGCGCTGGCTGGGGGCCGGGGTCATCAACGACCACTCCAAAATTCGCGTCCGGCTCCTCTCCCGCAACACCAACGACCGCTTTGACGAGGCCTTTTGGCGGCGGCGCATCCAGTACGCCCTGGACTACCGAAAGACCGTCATGGGGCCGGACTTCGCCTGCTCCCGCCTGATCTTCGGGGAGGCCGACCACTTCCCCGGCCTGACCGTCGATCTCTTCCAGGATATTCTCGTCACGGAAGTGCTCTCCCTGGGCATGGAGGTGCGCAAGCACATCCTCTACCCCCTGCTCGTCGAGCTGCTGAAGGACTACGGTGTCACGGTCCGCGCCATCTACGAGCGCAACGAGGCCGCCCTGCGGGACAAGGAGGGCCTGCCCAAGAAAAAAGGCTTCTACCCCCTCCCCGGCCTGGCCACGGACCTGGACGGGCATTTGGAACTGGTGGAAAACGGCATCCGCTACGACGTGGACTATATCAACGGCCAGAAGACCGGCTTTTTCCTGGACCAGAAGTATAATCGCCGGGCTGCGGCGGCCCTGGCCCCCGGACGCCGGGTGCTGGACTGCTGCACCCACACCGGGGCCTTCGCCCTCAACTGCGCCCAGGCCGGGGCCGAGCACGTCACCGCCGTGGACATCTCCAAGGACGCCGTGGAGCTGACCCGCCGCAACGCGGCCCTCAACGGCCTGTCCGACAAGGTCGAGGTCCAGCAGGCGGACGTGTTCGACCTGCTCACCACTCTGGCCCAGGAGAAGAAGCATCCCTACGACTACATTATCTTAGACCCCCCGGCCTTCACCAAGAGCGGGGCCACCGTGAAAAACGCCTACCGGGGCTACAAAGAGATCAATCTCAAGGCCATGAAGCTCCTGCCCCGCGGCGGCTATCTGGCCACCTGCTCCTGCTCCCACTTTATGACCCCGAACCTCTTCTGCCAGATGCTCCGCGAAGCGGCCGCCGACGCCGCCGTCTCCCTGCGCCAGATCGAGGACCGCCGCCAGTCCCCCGACCACCCCATCCTCTGGGGCGTTCCGGAGACGGAGTACCTGAAATTCTACCTCTTCCAGATCGTCTGACCCGATCTAGATCGCCCCGCATCAGGGGTTATCCAAAATAAGATGCTTGGAAAATCAGCGCAACAAAAATCCGTGAAGAACCGACAACATTTCGGATCTTCACGGATTTTATCATTTTGCGACAGCCCCTTAGAGCTTACAGTGAGTTATGCACTTTTATCTTCGTTCAGCTTTTTTACTTCATCAAGAGAGAGTCCAGATACGATAGAAATCTCATCCAGTGAGTTTTTCCCCAGTTCCAACATACGAAGTGCAACCGCTCTCATGCCTTCCTCAAGCGTCTGCTTTCTCATGTCTTCCATTGCTTTACACATAACTGCGATCCCCTCCTCACTTTCTTTGAAAAACCTGGCTCGTTCTGCCAACACAGGATAGTACATATCCGATGGATCTGTACAAGCAAAATCATGCATCAGTTTTCCGATCGGTGTCTCATCTCGATAAGCACCGTTTACATATAGGATATGCGAACCATCCTCAAATTTTTCACCCGTGTCTATAAAACATCGCTCGATCGGATAGACAGGCCTTCCTTTTCCGATCACATCATTTTCTGTGATGAAAACAACGAATGTTTCCGGTAAGGATTCAAAATCTTCGCCCTTTTTCAGAAGATTTGCATCCATCATACTGCTATTGTAGCGTGCCCGTCTTCTTCCAGCTCCTTTGTCTGCTCGCTGGATCTCAATGTTAAATTTCCGTCCTACCTGATCTGTGGCCAAGACGTCCAGTCTGACAGAGCGGTTCAATAAATTTTCTACAAAAACCTGTGTCCGAACATCGACTACACTTAAGTCAGGTTTATCCAATACGATCCGAAGCACCAGTTGAATGCACTCTGTGTTACCATCAAAGCACTTTGTAAAGAAATCATCATCAAGTAAGCGAAAGGCCCGCAATCTCTGTAGATCTTCCTGGTGTTTTTGATTCATTGTCTCCGTTACGGTCAAACTGTTCACCTGCTTTTTGTTTTTACAGTATCATATTATCATGAAACTTTCCTGTTTTCAAGTTTTTGAAAAACCCCCTTGACAAATCCAGTCTATTCATTTAGACTAAGCTTGTCTAAAACATTCGACTGGAGGGCTGACCTATGAAACCCAACACCAACCTGACCCTGGCCGACCACCGTCTGCTGGACCTGGTCTGGCAAGCCGAGCCTGTCTCCTCCCCGCAGCTGTGCAAGCTGGCGGAGGAAGCGCTCGGCTGGAAGCGCACCACCACCTACACCGTCATCAAGCGTCTGTGCGGGAAGGGCTGCCTGAAAAACGAGAACGCCATTGTCACCTCTCTCGTGGACCGGGCCACCGTCCAGCAGGCCGACGGACAGGAGGTCTTGCAGCGCTCCTTCAACGGCTCCCTGCCCAACTTCCTGGCCGCCTTCCTCCGGGCCGGTTCCGTCAGCGACCAGGAGGCCGCCCAGCTGGAAGAGCTGCTGGAAGAATACAAAAACCGCTGACCCCCCGGACCAAGGAGGTACGTTATGAACCGAACTGTTCCCCCCTTCAAAAAGCCGGTCTTTTGGGTGATCCTCGCCGCCGCAGTCTGCGTGGTCCTGGGTGTCCTGCTCCTGCCCCATCGCTCCGGCCCGACTCAGCTGGGTACCAGCCAGGCAGAACCCACCGTGGCTTACGCCGACGGCACAGCTTACGCCATCCAGCTGGACGACCAGATTTTAATCCGTTCTTCCAGCAAAAAATGGACAGAGCGTGACCTTCCCTCTACCTACATCTGGATCCGGGCGGATGGGTCCATAGATACCCTCTACATGGTTCCTTTTGCCGGCGAAACCTACCCCTACCCTGTGATCGACTGCGATGAGATTCAGTCTGTCCTTTCTCTGCCCAGCGGCAAAGGGATCATCATCAGCACAAGAAAGAACGGGTACTATTTCCACAGTCAGGTCGATCAAGTGCTCCCTGTGCCGTTCTTCCCTTCAAAAGATGCCTTTCCCTACTACCCCATCACCGTCTCCCCGGACGAAAAGCAAGTCATTTCCATGAACCGCGCCCCCGGCGAGACTGGCACTTCTCTCTACCGCTACAACGTGGACACCTACCAGACCACCCTGCTCCTCCCTGGCGACCCGGCAGACACCGCCTACCCCATGGGCTGGCTGGACGACAGCACCCTGCTGGTGGCCAGGCGCTCCGGCTACGTCGCTCTGACCCTGGACAGTCAACTCACCTCTTTACCCTTCGCCTGTACCGACCCCCAGGTGGCAACGGTACAGGACGGACTGGTGGTCTATGTGGACGGCGACGCCAAGACGCAGACCACCCTCTATGTGGGCCGCTATGCTGACGGCGCTCTCACCTCGATCCTGGAGGCCCCCAACGTCATCCCCCATCTGACCGACGCCCCTCTGATCTCCCCGAACCAGACCAAGCTGGCCGTCCTTTGCGAGACGGACGCCGGTCCTCTGGAATACCGGATCTATAACCTGGCCACCGGCGGCTACACCGCCCACCCCGCCCCGGAGGACGGCACCCTGACTTCCGTCCGCTGGCTGGACAACAGCACCCTGCTGCTCACCACGGAGCAAGCCGAGGGCTATGCAGCCTGGCTTGCCAAAGCCTAAGGAGGTGCCTCTATGTATCCCTTGCTGACCATGTCTTTGACCGCTTCCATTGCGGCAGGCGTTGTGATGGTCCTGCGTCTTTTCCTCAAGAAAGTGCCAAGATGGATCACCTGCCTGCTCTGGGCTGTGGTGCTGCTGCGGATGCTCTGCCCCGTCGGCTTTTCCCTCCCCGTAAGCCTGATGCCGGAGACGGTTTCCAGCGGTGCTTACATTGAGCGGGTTTTGCCCC
>ERZ809296.203-NODE-203-length-108170-cov-43.062702_pt1 | contig 108170 bp, 91 predicted proteins | sample MGYA00520511_ERZ809296 | MGnify/ENA primary metagenome ERZ809296 (study PRJEB31576, sample SAMEA3212662) | Homo sapiens | biome: human-gut; feature: human gut; material: fecal | place: Sweden | collected 2012 ...
TCACCCACCTATGAGCAAGCTCATGTGGGCTTAGACCTTTTGACCCTGGCATCATGATTATATTACAATAGAGAATATAACCGGCAACATCGAAAGCTTTCTCAACATAAAACCCCGGACACAGTTTTGGCATAGACTCTGAACCAAGCCAGTATAAGCTGATGAATTTTTACATTCTACAATTTAAATATTTACCATTTTTACAAAGCGGGTGATTGTCAATGAATATGAGTAAAATCGATATGACACAAGGTTCTATTTTAGGCCGCGCAGCACAGTTTGCATTGCCGATCTGCATCGGAAATATCTTACAACAGTTATACGGAACCATTGATACTTTGGTCATCGGTAATTTCTGTGATGCATCCGCTTTGGCCGCTGTAGCCACAAGTTCCCAGCCACTGGAGATTCTTTTGTGTATCTTTCTTGGCATTGGTTCCGGAATATCCATCCTGATTTCACAAGCGGCAGGTGCCTCCGATGCCGATCAACTGCGTAAGCTTGCACAAACCGCAGTGTTTTTTCTGTACGCTGCCAGTCTGCCGCTTACGTTGTTAGGCGTAGCTGCCGGACCGTTCCTTCTCAGGCTGATGCAGGTGCCTGCCGATGCCATGCCCTATGCCATTGTGTATTTGCGTATCACAACGTTAGGCATTCTCGGCAATATGGGATATAACTTTAACGCAGGTATTTTACGAGGTCTGGGAAACAGTACTTCCTCGCTGTTATTTCTTGGCATTTCCTGCGTTACCAATATTGTTCTGGACCTTGTACTGACTGCCGGTTTGGGAATGGGCGTCACCGGTGTTGCCATCGCAACTGCTGCCTCACTGTTTCTGTCCTGGATGTTCAGCATCTTCTACATCCGTCATACTTATCCTGCCATGAATTTTCCGGTTTTTGCGCATGGTTTTGACCTTCCTATTCTTCATGAAATGTTAAAGATCGGCTTGCCGCTCGGACTGAATACCGCACTTTATTCTGTCGGTCATGTGCTGCTTCAGGCTCTTTATAACACACTGGGATCCACCTTCGTAGCCGGATGCTCCGTTGCCGGTAAAGTCAGCGGCATTGCCAATATTGCCATTACTTCATATTCATCTGCGGCTACTGTGTTTGCCGGGCAGAACCTTGGTGCCCGGAACTACCGTCGTTTATGCTGCGGTGCATGGCAGATACCGCTCTGTTCCGGCATCGTCACCCTTGCAGGGGGATTACTTGTGACTGCTTTTTGCCATCCTCTGCTGATGTTGTTCAGCCGTGATCCGGCCGTGTTGGCTTTTGCACAGCGATATACTTATCTTGTTCTGCCATTCACCTGGGCCTACGCCGTGTTCAATGGCATTATGTGCTTTATCAATGGTATCGGAGAGATTCGCTATCCCACTATCGTAAATATTCTGCTATTATGGGTTGTCCGAATCCCTGCCGCTTATCTCATCATGTATGCCGGCTATGGCGAATATGCCATGGTCAGTGTTTCCGCCAGCTTTATTACCGGCATGATTGCCATGCTCTTCTACTTTAAATCCAGGCGCTGGGGCGCTATTTGCGCCCTTGCAAAAAAAACAGGAATACCCACCATTAATTACTGACTTGCCAGATTCATAAAAATTTACATACTTCCTAAAAATAATCACATGGATTTTCCTTTTGTCCTGCCCTATAATAAGCGCAATTACAGTCCACAAGGCAAAAGGAGGACTACCATGTTATATCCAATTATGAACCGTTCCCGCAGCTTGATCGATCTGGGAGGGATATGGCACTTCAAATTAGGAGATGAGACGGAACCGGGAGATACCTGGTCAGCTCCACAGGAGATGGAATTGATCGCTGTGCCGGCTTCTTATAATGACCAGAAGGATGATCCGTCTTATCGGAATCATTACGGTTGGGCTTATTACGAGCGAACCGTGGAACTCCCGGCACTTTTGTGCGGAAGCAACGGACAGCGTCAGGTACTGCGTTTTGATGCCGTGACCCATGTTGCAAAAGTTTATATCAATGGGAAACTGATTATGACACATAAGGGTGGTTTTCTCCCCTTTGAAGTAGAGATCACGGATCTGATTCCGGAGGATGGCCACCTTACCATCGGTGTCGCTGTGGACAACCGGATCAGCCACAGCACTCTGCCCATCGGCAATGAGGGCAATATCGCCTTCTTCGGCTCGGACAATCCAGGCATTCCCAGTGTAGAAGCCGCAAAGCTATGGAGAAAAAAGCAAAATCTTCCGAATTTTGATTTCTTTAATTTTGCAGGCATCAACCGTCCGGTACGCATCTACAGCACTCCGGCCTCCTACATTAGGGACATTACTCTGGTCCCGTCTATCGAAGGTGACACCGGCGTCTTAAATTACGAAATTCTCACGGATGGGATGGATAGTGACGCTCCTGTCACTTTAAAAATCATAGACGCGGAAAGCAACTGCAAAGCAGAAGCCACCGGCCGAAAGGGAGAGCTTCGGATCCCGCAGGTCCATCTCTGGCAGCCTTATCCCGGCACTCCTTACCTGTACAAGGCTGAAGTTCATTACGGAGAGGACTGCTATACGGAAGAATTCGGTTTCCGTACCGTAGAGGTGAAGGGAACGCAGTTTCTGATCAACGGGGAGCCTTTTTATTTCAAGGGCTTCAGCAAGCATGAGGATTCCTTTTTCCGCGGAAGAGGACTGGATCTCTGCCTCGATGTAAAGGATATTAATCTTCTACACTGGATCCATGCCAACTCCTTCCGCACCAGCCATTACCCTTACGCGGAGGAGATCTACCGGCTCTGTGACAGAGAAGGTATCGTTATTATTGATGAGACGCCCGCCGTGGGCATCGGTGCCGGAGAGAGCTGTGATCCTTATAAGACATTTCCCATAAGAGAGCATCACGAGCAGGTCCTGCGGGATCTGATCGCGCGAGACAAAAATCATCCCTGCATCGTCATGTGGTCCATGGGAAACGAACCGGATACCGAGCATTTCCCGGAATCCGCCTACGATTACTGGCATTCTCTCTATGAATTTACCCACCGGCTGGATCCTCAGAACCGCCCCGTGACCTTTGTCTGCTGCCAGAATAATTACGAGAAGGACATTGTGACCAGAACCATGGATGTAGTCTGTCTCAACCGCTATTACGGATGGTACAATCTCTCCGGTGATCTGGAGGCTGCTTCCTACGCCTGGAATCTGGAACTGGATTTCTGGGAAAAGATCGGAAAACCCGTGATGATGACCGAATACGGCGCCGATACTCTCGCCGGGCTCCATAACTGTGCGCCGGAAATGTGGAGTGAAGAATTTCAGGCAGAACTTTATAAAATGTACAGCAAGGCCTTCGACGGAAGAGACTTTTTTATCGGGGAACAGGCATGGAACTTCGCCGATTATGCCACCCTGCAGGGCTGTATGCGCGCAGACGGCAACCGGAAAGGCATCTTTACCCGAGACCGCCGTCCGAAACTGATCGCCCATTATTTCCGGGACAGATGGGAGCATATTCCGAATTTCCATTACAAGAACAAGAATAATTCATAAGATGAGCCACTTAAAAACAGCAGCGATACCTGACATATCGCTGCTGTTTCCGGATTTATTCTACGGTGATGGTGTACTCCCTGCGGAATACCCCGCCCGCCTGCAGAGTATTGCCATACTCCCGCTGTTCCAGGCTGCCGTCGAAGGTCGTCCGGTCGCATCTGCCGTACCAGGGCTCGATGCAGATAAACGGTGCTCCCTTGCCTGCGGGAGACCACAGCCCAAATAACGGAGCGTCAAAGCTTACGGTAAGGTAAGGCTTTTTGTCCGGGGTACACAGGCTCACTACGGAAGCCTGGTGGTTCTCCACAATCAGGGCATCCCGGTCAAACAGGTGCTTTGTGATCTGTGCGTAACCATCCTCTGCCACCGGCAGAACATCCTCTTCCTGTCCTAGCAGTCCCTGTCCATCATCTGCGATGAGACCATACGTCAGATCCTTGTCCGTATCAAACTTGAAATAATACTCCGACTGCTTTCCTTTTTCATCCACAGGACACATAAATGCCGGGTGTCCTCCGATAGAAAAATACAAGACTTTTTCGTCCGGGTTTTCTACCTGCCAGATAACTTTCAGATCTTTTCCTTCTAATTCATATCCAATTTTCAGGATAAACTCCAGCGGGTATTTCGCTTTTGTTTCTTCATTAGAATGCAGGGAAAACCATGCTTCCGTAGCCGTCTGTACGTCCACTGCAAATTCCATGTCTCTGGCAAAACCATGCTGCCCCATGGGATAGGCTTTTCCTTCGTAGTGATATTCCTTATTTTTCAGACTGCCCACAAATGGGAACAGTACCGGTGCACTTCTCTTCCAGAATTTCGCATCCGCATTCCACAGATACTCAGTATCTGTCTCTTTCCCCCGAATACTTGCAAGTTCTGCGCCAAAGCTGTTGATCGTTACCTTTAAAGCTTCATTTTCCAATACTACCTGCATATTACATACCTCCCTCTCTTTTTCCCACATTATACCTCATAACAGTTCATCCGTGAACCTATTCGGGTGCAAAAATCATGCTCTATACTATCTGTTATCCTTTAACTCGGCCGTTTTCAGCCAGTGGCCGGACAAATATCTGCTCACGAAGCAGATCACGCGGAAGATCCAGTCCAGTACCATGGCGATCCAGACACCAATGGCTCCGTAGCCCATGTTCACACCGATGATATAACTGAAACCGATGCGGAACATGAACATAGAGAATATGGACAGCACCATGGTAAAGCGCACGTCATTGCAGGCACGAAGCATGTTCGGCAGTACAAAAGATGCTGGCCACAAAAACATTGCCATGCCATTGTGGATCATGACCAGAATGTAGGACAACTGCGTGGTCTCCGTGCTTAATCCGTAGCATTTCAGGATCCAGGGCAGACACAGCAGGATGACGCTGTTTACCATAAAGGTACACAAGTAGGTAATCTTCAATAATTTTTTCGTATAGTACCGCACCTGACCGGAATCTCCGGCGCCGACACAACGGCCAATTACCGTGATCATTGCCAGATTCATAGCCTGTCCCACGATACAGCCCATGCTGTCTAAGCTGTTCGCCACGCCGTTGGCAGCGATCTGCACAGTTCCGAAACCCGCGATAATGCTTACCACAATGACACGTCCCAGCTGGAAAATACCATTTTCAATCCCGCTGGGGATACCTATGTAAAAAATCTTATGGATCACCGGCCAGTCGATGTGGAATCTTTCTTTTAATAAATGCACTTCGTTGGACGGGTTTTTCAGCAAATGATATAGGATGAATCCTGCCACTGCACGGGAAATCAGGGAAGGAATCGCCACACCTGCCACGCCCAGTCCCAGTACATAGACGCCCAAAGCATTACCGCCGATGTTAATGATATTTTCCACCACGGAGACCTTCAATGTGATCTTGGAATTTCCCATGGAGCGGAACAGCGCTGCACAGGAATTGTACAAAGCCAAAAACGGGAAGGACAATGCGGAGATCATCATGTAAATTACAGCATTGTGAAATACATCCGCTTCAATCTTACCGAAAAACAGGGAAATGATGCCGTTACAGAACACCATGACCAGAATCGAAATACCGATGGTAATGCATACGGAGGACACGATCAGCTGTTTTGCGGATTTGCAGGCGTCCTCTTTTTTCCCTGCTCCGAGGAACTGGGAAGTCACCACCGCGCCACCGGTAGCCAATGCCGCCAACACACTGATGATCAGGTTATTGAACATATCGATCAGGGATACGCCGGAAACCGCCGCTTCGCCCGCCGAAGAGATCATGACCGTATCCGCCATACCCACGGTAATAGCCAGCGCCTGTTCAAATAAGAGCGGAACGATTAGTTTTTTCAGATCTTCTTTTGAAAATAGTTGCTGTTTTGTCTTGCTTTCTTCCATTTCTTTTATTGCTTCCATTGCTTTTTACCCGATTATTTATCCATCCGATATAATTTCAGAGAATTGTCCCATGCCGCCTTACGCACTTCTTCCTCTGTGATTCCCTTGATCTGTGCCATGGCAGCGATCACATAGGGAATGTTCAGAGAGCTGTTGCGTTTGCCGCGGTTCGGTTCCGGCGCCAGATATGGGCAGTCTGTCTCCAGCACGATGCGGTCCATAGGGATATATTCTACCGCTTCCTTCAGCTTCTTTGCATTTTTAAAAGTCAGCACGCCGCCGATTCCGAAGTAGAATCCCATATCCAGGAATATCTTCGCCGTCTCCTTCGTATAGGAATAGCAATGAATTACACCGCCGATCTCCTCTGCGTGCGCCTCCGTCATGAGGTCGACGGTATCCTTCGCCGCATCCCGGGAGTGAATGATAACAGGCTTTTTGATCTCTCGCGCCAGATCCAGCTGCCGCAGGAACCACTTCTTCTGTGTCTCATGGTCCGGCTCCGGCCAGTAATAATCCAGTCCGATCTCTCCCACCGCCAGGCATTTCTCTTTCTGGCACTGTTCCTTCAGCCAAGAATAAGATTCCTCCGTCAGTTCCGCGGTCTCGCTGGGATGTACGCCGATGGCTCCGTAGATGTAATCGTACTGCTCCATCAGTTCTAACACCTTCCGGCAGGATGCCAGGCTCGCACCCACATCCACCACCCGGGCAATGCCCTGCCCCGGCAGCGCCGCCAGAAGCTGTTCTCTGTCTTCATTAAATGCGTCATCGTCATAATGCGCATGGGTATCAAATATCGCAGTCATGTGAAATCTCCTTAATCAGGGTATCTATGCAAAAAAAGAACCGTCCCCGGAGCTCCTATGTCTCCAAAAACGATTCTCTCGAGTGCACCGCCAGGGGCTCGAACCCTGGACACCCTGATTAAGAGTCAGGTGCTCTACCAACTGAGCTAGCGGTGCATTTTCTTTGTCGTTGTTGTGTCTCCCGCAACGACAAGACATATGTTATCACATGATTTTAAATAATGCAAGTACTTTTTCAAAAAAAATTAAATATTTTTTTCGATTTTTTTATATAATAGGTGAAATTAGTGATTTTCACGGGCTTCCTGACACTTTTTGCAATAGCCATAAAGCTCTAATTTGTGTCCGGTAACGGTAAAATCTCCGGTATCCTGTTCCAGATGTACGTGTGCAAAGGGGCAGCTGGGCAGCGGAATCCGCTTATGACATTCCAGGCAGACCGCATAATGGGTATGTTCCCCACGGTTCAATTCGTATACTACGGTACCGTCTCCCATGAACGTAGTCTTCTCTACCATTCCGTGTTCTTCAAATGTTGCCAGGATCCGGTAGATTGTGGATACAGCATAATCGCTGCCTTCGTGTTCTTTCTCAATACGATTGTAAATCTGCACGGCGCTGAGGGGTTCGGTCGCTTCCTCCAGTACCTGATACACGCATTTTCTCTGTTTGGTCCATTTCAATCCCTTAGGGTAGGAAATATCATTGTGTTCACATTTATGTTCTTCCATAGATATCTGTCCTTTAATATCGCGATCCTGGGCATCCGCAGTGCTGCTCAGCTCGGTAACGCCCTGCATTCCCTCACTGGACGGGCGTCGCCCTATCAAAATTGGATCTGCCTCTTATGCCTGCAAGCAGTCAAAGAGTCAGCTCTCAATTTTGGCACTGCTTGTGCCTACAGCCAGTTTATCACAATTCCTGCTAAAACGCCAATCACATATAAAATTCCCACGATTTTCAGATTTTTCTTTTTATCCGGATTCACGCGGAACAACACCAGCAGTCCTACTCCCGCTCCTACCAGCAATCCGGACATCATGGCTCCAAGGCTGATCACACCACTGATATACAATTGCGTTATGGTCACAGATGCTGCACAGTTGGGGATCAGTCCAACCAATCCTGCCAGCACAGGTCCCAGTACGGGACGGTTCAGGATCAGTCCGGCCAGAACATCTTCTCCCACAAAATGCAGTGCTGTGTTCAGAACAAATCCAATGACTATAATGAAAAAGGTAATGTGAAGCGTATGCTTTACCGCAGATAGAAAAATGCCATCCTTTTCACAATGGCAGTTCTCATGCTCACAGATTTCATGAATGTGCTCTTCCTCTTCATGATCATTTTCCTCATGCCCGTGAACATGGTCATGAGGATGCATCTTCCTCTCCCGGACCAACAGATCGATCACAAATCCGGCTACCGCACCAATGGCCGCTTTCGCTCCCAGCACACCCAGTACAAAGCGGATATCCATTTTCTCCGAAATCAGGATCGGCAGCATCTCATCAGAAGTGGACAGATAAATGGCTATCAGTGTTCCCAGGGTGATCACCCTGCCTGCATATAAGTTGGATGCCGCTGCTGAGAATCCACACTGAGGCAGCACACCTGCCACGCCACCGATCAACGGTCCCATTTTACCTGCTTTTCGCACCATATGTGTGGTCTTCTCGCCAGCCTTATGCTCCAGATATTCCATAGCCAGATAGGTCAGGAACAAAAATGGCACCAGCTTTATACTATCTATTAAAGTATCTAAAATAACTTCCGACATGACTCTTACCTTTCCATACTTTCTTTATCAAATGAATACTTAATCATATATTTGTTCTAAATGCAAATGAGTTGCATTTGCATTTAGAACTATAACACATTTTTTCATATTGTCAATATTTTAATTATAAAAAATGCGCTATGCTATGATAAGCTACGAAAAGCAAGAGAATGCCCATCCGGGCAAAAGCCAGCCGGTATACCGTCTTATAGTACTCCCGGATCACTTCCATCAATCTTTGATCAATCCTTTTTTCTTCCATGCTCCGCTCCGCCAGCGCAGCAGCATGCCGACTGCACGGCAGCATTCATCTGCTGTCAGACCGATATAAGCACCCACTACTGCCAGATGCAGCTGTATCCCCAACAGATACGTTCCTCCCGCTGCACACAAAAACATAAAAACAGCTCCGAGGATCACCGGAAATACAGCATCTCCACTGGTTTTCAGTGCATTTCCATATACCAGATTTGTTACTCGTCCGGCTTCCAGGGCAATGTCAATAAACATCAGCTTCTGCACTAGTTCTACCATACTCTTATCCTGCGTGAAAAAAGAGATCAGGACCGGGGCACTGACTGCAAACAGAAATTCTGTTCCCATCGCCAGTACCGCTCCGATCGCCGCAGATTTTTTAGTCTGCTTATCACATATTTCATATTTTCCCGCACCCATATACCATCCGGTCATAATGGCATTCGCCTGTGCAAGCGCACTTCCCACACAGAAGGATAAATTTGTGATCTGTGCCGTATAGGAACGGGCTGCCACATTGATTCCCTCCGTATCCATCTGGTTCAGAAAACGGATCACCAGTGTCATCGCTATATTATAAATAGTATTCTCCAAAGCGGAAGGTAATCCGATCCGGATGATCTTCCGCAAAATCTCTCCGGAATTTACCCTCTCCGAATATTTTTTTGCAGGGATCAGCCGCCGTACAAAGATCACTATCAATATCAGATTCACTACTTTGGAGATCACTGTTGCGGATGCAACCCCCTGCACGCCGAGGTGGAATCGAAACAGAAACACGGCATTTAATATAAAGTTCAAAATATTACCTGTCACAGTTGCGATCAGAGGCTGTTTCGTATATCCAAACGCACGCAGATATCCTGCCAGTATGGGAATCATTGCGTTCAATATGCTTCCGCCTCCTACGATCCGCAGATATTGTACAGCAGGCTCCTTCAATGCCGGTGCAATACCTACCACATACAGAATCCCATCGGAACAGAAAAACAAAAACACAGACATCACAACACCCAGGATCCCATTAAACCATAATCCCAAAGTCTTTGCCTGACAGGCGATCCCCGGTCTGCCCGCACCGATATTCTGTGTCATCACAGCCAGCATTCCCATAGAAACTACCGAATACATAATAATAAATACACCGATATAAGTATTTGCTGTTCCGACTGCTCCGACTGCCTGATCTCCCACAGAAGAAAGCATTAAGGTATCCACCATTCCGGACAACATGTAAAAGATCGTCTCCAGACACAGTGGTACAAATAATTGAAATAATGACTTATTCTGTCCTTCCATCGTAGGTTTTATATCCTTTCTGCGGTTCCTAAAAATTTGCATTTTCATTTTACAACTATTCAGAATACTATTCCGAATAGTCTCTTCAATTTTTACATATTACTACTTTATCTTTCCTAAAACTTGCATTTTTACCACAGAAAATTGACTTATTTCTACTTTTATAGTAATCTGACCATAATATCCTCTGATCCACTTCACAGAAAGGCCTGCCTATGTACCCTGAATTAAGAGAAGAACGCATTCACGGAACAAAAGAATTTCCTTTTAGCTGTTATCACCTGCATGATATGCCTGCTTTTTTTCAGATTCCTGTCCACTGGCATCCGGAGGTCGAGATCATATATGTCCGCTCCGGCTCTTTTAATGTCATCATTGAAGGGGAAGAATACGAAGCGGCCGGCGGCTCCGTATTCTTTGTGAATCCCGGTGAGCTTCATTTTATGGGTTCCGCAATTCCGGGCGTAGACTATCATACCCTGTTGTTTCCACTGGAATTTATTTCCTTTCAGACGGACGATCTGTTGGAAACGGAGTTTTTCCTTCCCCTGCGTAACCATGAATTGCTTTTGCATCATAATCTTTCCCACGAAAAAAGCTGTCCTGACATCATTTCTCTCATCCGTGAGATCCTGTCTGTCAGACAGCTTCCAAATACATTGAGTGGGCTTTTCCGATTACGTATTTTATTGTTGTCACTTATACAAAAAATTGCTTCCTGTGGAACCATTAACCCGATGGGCTCCAAAAGGAACGATCCGATGCAGCGTGAGATACTGACTTATCTGCAGTATAACTACACGGAACCCCTTCGGTTGGAAACCCTGGCAGAGCAATTTCATTTATCCGAAAAATATTTGTCCCGCTATTTTAAACAGCACTTTCATCTGACTCTGACGCAATACCTGATGCATCTGAGACTGACCCATGCCTGCCATCTGTTAGAGAGTACCTCTCTGCCGGTTACAGAGGTTGCCCTGCAGTCCGGCTTTTCTAATGTAAGTCATTTTATCCGTAGCTTTCACGCTTCTTTTCGGATGTCGCCGCTGCAATACCGCAAGAAACGGGATCAGTCCTTCACATAAATTCTGATATTGGCCGGTGTTACCGGATAGGTTCCGGTGTCAATGGTTTTGGGTATACTCTGTCCTTCAAATACTGCCTCTATTTTTTCCAGTGTCATGGATCCCCAGCTCTCCGGACGCTGCGCAATTGCAGCATCTACATAGCCGGCCTTCATGAATTCTCCAACTTCATCCGTGAAGTCCACTGTTACCAGTTTTACCTTCTTCCCTTTGGACTTAAGATATCTGGCAAAAGCCAATCCCCATCCTACATTTGTAGCGCACAGTACAGAGATATCCGGATGCTCCGTAAGAAGCCGGTCAGTTAATTTTGTTGCTTCTTCAGCAGTAGGTTCTCCCGGACCGGTCATATCATAATAAGGAATTCTGTTTTCTTTCAGAACATCTACAACACCGTGGTATCTGTCCTCTACAGTCTCAATGAGGTTATCCTTCCACTTGATAATGCCAACGGCACCGTCGGCTCCCAAGGCTTCTCTCACAGCCTCTCCGGTACTCCGTCCGCACTGATAACTGTCAGTTCCGATGAGTGTGCGATAGGGAACACTATCAAATGCAGACAGGATGAAAATCACCTCCACACCCTTCTCTGCCATCTTCTGCAGCAATTTTTCCACTCTGAGATCCGCAATGGGTGAGATACAGATTCCATCATAACGCTCCTCCAACACCTTTTTCAGAAAATGCACCATTTCCAGAGTTCCTGCTTCTCCTCTTCCCTTAGGTGCAAATACCGTAATATCAAAATTCAGAATTTTGGCAGTGCGATAGGCCTGTTTCGTCGCCGGATACCAGAAAGGATCATCCAGATCCCATACCATGGCAATTTTCCTGCGCTGTACCGGTGCATAATCCACCGGTATATTAGCCAGGATTTCATTCAGCTGATTTAATTCGCTGTTCAATCGTTCGGATACATGCCCCATAAGGCTGGCATTCTGCTTCTGTTCTGCAGTAATTCCCGCCACGTTTTCCGAGGATGCCGATGCCTGACTGGAGATTGTTGCAATAGATTCCATGACTTCCAGTAGCTCTTCCTTCTTCCCATTGACTTCATCCATACGTTCTGTGAAAAAAAACTGCGCTTCTGCCAGTTCTTTCACACTGTGATTTATATTTTCAAAGGAAGAAATTGTATCCCCTACCGCGGTTTTCTGTGCTTCAAAAGCTGCATCGGATTCCTCCATGATCTCTTTCAGTTTTGTTAACGAACCTATAATCTCCTGAATGGATGCATTGATACTCTGACTTGCCTTATGACATTCCTCCGACAATTTTCGTACTTCATATGCCACATGAGCAAATCCTCTTCCGGCTTCCCCGGCTCTGGCAGCCTCGATGGATGCATTTAAAGACAGCAGATTCGTCTGCTTGGCAATACTATAGAGAACACTTGTGACAGATTCAATCTTTGCATTTTTATCCAGAAGCGTACGAATCTCTTCTGTGATCGTATCCATGGAACCTTTGAGTTTTTCCTGTGTTTTCCCCAGATGTTCCACTCTTTGTCTGCCAAGATCACTCTGTTGCTGCATCTGCTGAACCTGTGTCTGCATAGTTGCAGTCTCCTGATCCATATCCGTGATCTTCGCTGTGAATTCCTCGGCTATTTTCCGGCATTGCAATACATCTCTTTCCTGCCTTGAGGCACCTTCCGCAAGCACCTGTACGCCATGTCCCACCTTATCGGAGGACTCTGTCAGCCCCTCTGCCGCACCTTCAAATTGTTCGGATACCAATCCCAGATTATTGACAGTCTGTTTCAAGGATTGTAGCTGTTCCTTATATGATTCTTCTGTTTGTCCGCTGCTTACCGCTCTTTTGTTCCATAAAGGCATAGATTATCCCTCCAATGCTCTTCTCGCCAGTTCCAGGCATCCCATGATGCCCTGATCATCATGCAGTGACGCAGGTACTACATAATGCTCCGGATCCTCCAGTTCTTCTGTTATCACATAGCCATTGATATAGGTAATCAGCTTTTTGCGTATTAATGGGAATAGTTGCTCCTGATGCATGACACCGCCTCCGAGAATGATCATTTCCGGAGAAAGTACCATCACATAATTTGTCAATGCCTGCGCAAGGTAGTCTGCCTCCAGATCCCATACTTCCGGACAATCTGCCAGTTCCACTGCTTTTTTGCCCCATCTGGCTTCTATGGCAGGACCAGCCGCCATTCCTTCCAGACAATGATCCTTGTGATAGGGGCATTTTCCTTCATAATGGTCTGTATCCCGTTTTGTGATGAGGATATGTCCTGCCTCAGGATGAAGCATACCGTGCAGCAGCTTCCCGTCAATATACACGCCTGCTCCGATTCCGGTTCCCACGGTCAAATACATGACGCAATGTTTCCCTTTTGCCTGCCCGAAAGTAACCTCACCCAGTACTGAACCATTTACATCGGTATCAAATCCCATAGGACATTTTAACGCTGCTTTCATGCTTCCCAAAAAATCAAAGTTTGTCCATGCAAGTTTAGATGTGGTAGTAATATATCCATATTTTTCCGATGCTGGATCCAGTTCCACCGGTCCAAAACTTGCAATTCCCAATGCGTCTATCTGCTTGTCCTGAAAATATGCGATCAATTTCGGAATGGTCTCTTCCGGCGTCGTTGTAGCTATAGATACCTGCTCATAGATCTTTCCTGTTTCATCTCCGATGGCACAGACCATTTTTGTTCCGCCCGCTTCTAATGCTCCCAATTTCATAGTGATTCCTTCTTTCTTTTTATTTTTTATCTTCCGATCTATTCCCATAGGTTTTCTGATATAAATGCAGCCAGGGTGTATGCTCTGGCAATCTGGAGAAATCCTTTTGATCATAGATTTCCTGAATCTGTCCATTCCGTATCCGGATCAGACGGTCAGCCAGAGCCAGAGAATCGGCAAGATTCACCGCCAGGATCACCACTGCAATATTTTTTTTCAAAAACCGTTCCATCAGCTCCCAGATATGACTGCGCACGGACACTTCCGCATTTTTAAACGGCTGTACGCACAACACGACCTGCGGATGCTGCATCAGAATTCTCGTATATACCAGATCATACTTCTGCTGCCTGGTCAGGTTCCACACCGGAGTGTCAAATACGTCCTCCCCCAACAGATCTTTTTGTTCCTCCTGGATACTTCTCCGGATTCCAGACTGATTCCACACACCCCGGATTCGATGATCCATGGTAAAACATAGGTTATCAAAATAACTCATATGAGGAAACAGCATAGTCTCTGTGGGTAGCTCCTGGATTACCGCAATATCTCTGTTTTTCTCACTTTTTTGTGTCCCTTTCGTCAGATAAAAGCTTCCTTTCTCTGGAATCTCTCCTTGAAACAGCTCCACAAAATCAGCAATGCAACGATTATCCAGATCCTGCAATACAACGCATTCTCCCTGCCCGACCCGAATCGTAATATCTTTCAGATTACCATATTGTATCTTATCCATGATCAATACGGTCTGTCTGTCTGTATCTGCTTCCTGTCGTCTATGTTGAGATCTCACCCACCTGTCATATTCCTCCACACTCTGTAGCGGAAATGTATCAGGAATCGGATCACCTCTCTGAAACGTTTTGATGATCTGCCCGTTTACCATTAATGCCATACGATCACACAGATAGGTTGCTTCTTCAAAATGAGCCGTGATGTAAATGAAAGAAATTCCTCTTTCTGCGTACAGTCGTATGATCCTGTGCAATTCCTCCAGTTCGCTCTCGCTAATAAAAGTACTGACATTTTCCAATACGATCAGCTGACTTCCTGCCACCACCGCTTTCAAAACTTCTGTCACAAACTTTTGAAATATTGTCAGTTCGCTGACATAAGCCCCCGCCGGGATATTGATCCCGATTTCATCCAGAAAAGGCTGCAGCAGTCGTTCCAACATTCCCGGATGAATCAGATACTTATGAAATCCTCTCCGCAGGACAAAAATATTGTCTACCACGGTTAGATCCTCCGCCAGACTGCTTTTGTTGCGGATGATACTGATCCTGTTCGTCCGGTTATGCGACCTCTGCCACTGATTGACCAATTGCTCACGATAATATACATATCCGTAGTGAAGCGGCATATTTTGTTGCAACAGTTTGAGAAAAGCATCCATTCCATAACGATTGACCGGGATCAGACCGAATACCTCTCCCTTTCGTACCGTTATATTAAAATTATCCAGGAGAATTCTTCCCTGTTCCTTGTAGGTCACCTTCTCCATGCGCAGCACTTCCCTGATCAACAGTAGTTTTCCTGCCTTTCTTCCATATGAATCAGATTACGATCACTGTAGATTACAGGAATTCTTATCTTCACATCCGTGCCAATCTCCGGCATAGAATACACATGAATTCCATATTCTTCTCCAAATAGTAAATGGATACGGTTATTGACATTTACCAGTGCGATCCCGCCTTTTGTCTCGGATTCTCCCGTTGCGAGAATACCTCCGCTTTTTTGCAATCTTTCATTGATATCCGCTACTTTGCGTTCTTCCATGCCGTTGCCGTCATCCGAGATACACAGAAGCAGACAACTTTCCGTCATTTCCAGTAGGATCCGGATATGTCCCGTTCCCAGTTTGCACTCTGTCCCATGAATGATACTATTTTCCAGGATCGGCTGCAAGGTCAGTTTGGGGATACGACAGCTGTAAATCGCTGCTTTTTCCTCGGGATCACATTCAACGGAAAGCTGCAGTCTGTCGCCGAAACGATACTGCTGAATTTTAAAATAAGTCATACAGTTCTGCAATTCTTCTTCCACTGACACCAGATTTTCTACTTTGCTGATGGTATAGCGGAAAAAAGTGGCCAATGCCTCTGTCATATCTGCGACACTTACCAGTCCTGCAATCAGTGCCTCACTACGGATGCTCTCCAATGTATTATATAAAAAGTGGGGATTGATCTGATTTTGTAATGCCAGATACTGTGCCTGTCTCTTATTCAGGTTCAGCATCTCCTGTGACTGCATCAGATACTGCATTTTGCTGACCAGACTCTCCAGCTCCGGAGAAATGTGGATCCCATCTTCTCCCACCAGATTGCTGGTGGTATAACCGTCCAGAAATAATTCTATCCGCTTCTCGATACGCCGGTAAGGCAGCCATATCTCCACTACAGCATAGCAGATACCAAGCACCAACAGGCACCCTCCAAAGATCACCGGGAACCAGCCTGCCCCATTCCCCCTGATTTTTTCATAGATAAGATATCCCAAGAGCGCAGCCAGAAACAACACCATAAAACTCCACGCACACAATGTCCGAAAGTTCAGATAATGCATTTTTCCCTGCTTCATACGCTCTCCTCTCAACCGTACAGCTTCCGGTACTCTGCCGGATTTACGCCGGCAATCTTATGAAAAGTCTGGGTAAAATGCTTTCTGTCATTATATCCTACCCGCTCACAGATCTCGGTCACAGACAATCCTGTTTCTCTCAACAGCGTTTTAGCCTCATCCATTCTTACCCGCATCAGATATTTGGCAAACCCTTCTCCTGTTTCCTTCTTAAATAGGGCACTAAAATATGCTACACTGAAACCCACATGGTCACATACTTCTTCCAATGTAATATTTTCCGCATAATGTTTGTGAACATACTGCTTTGCCTGGCGGATCGGCCGGGAAGTCTCCCCCTGTCTAGCTTCCAGAGCTTCTGTCATCAGTTCTTCCTGCAGCGTTGACAGTTCATGAAACAATTCTTCCGCAGAGCCACAATGCATACACTTTTCTTCAAATATAGTGGGAGATGTAGCTCTTACACGCACAATAAAAAATCTTCCTGCTGACAGCACCGTTTCCTGAATTTCCCGTCCTCTGACATCCGGTACACTCATCACCGCATTTTTCAGTTCTTCTCCGCACTTGCTGGCTTCTGCCGGATCCAGAACTTCTATGGCATGTTCCATTTCTTTACAATATCGATCCAGAATATCCTGCATTGGTAATCCGGATGCCGGAGGTACTTCTTCCAGAAGTCTTCCCCAGCCTTCCACGATCCTCTCCCGAATCGCAAGCTCTGCTTTTCTTATGGATGCGGTCAATTGTTCCGCATCCACTGTCACACCGCCAATGGCAAGTGAAAATCTTACCGGTCCCAACATGGAACGGTTCGCTTCCAGTTGTCGCAAAAATTCCAAAAGCAAAGTTCTTATTTTATCCGTATCTTCTTTTATAAAATTAAGAATACCATACCCGGAATCTTTCACATAATCAAAAAGGCAGTCATTACAGTTTTTTGACAGGCAATGATAGAACAACTCTTTCGTTTTTTCACAGATCACAGTCTGTGCTGCCTTACTCATTTGTTCCGGATCATATCCTGCTTTCACCACTATGGCCTGATAACAATCAGCTTCCGCCTTAAAATAATAGTTCTCCTGCAGCTGCACTGCGGTTGGATTATAGGCATCTTCTACAAGATCCTTCAGCAACGCATATCTGAGGCGATTTACATCGCTCTCACTGACTCTCCGCTCAGCCATTTCCATACCCTGGGCAGATTTCTTTGCATCCAGCCGCTCACCAATTTTTCGCAGTGTTTCGTTCAATTCGTCCTGTTTAATAGGTTTTAAAAGGTAATTTCCCACACCAAGGGAAAGCGCATTTCGTGCATACTCGAAATGTGCATATCCACTGATAATGATGATTTCCAGTTCCGGACATATCTTTTTTGCATTTTTTATCAGCTCCAGCCCGTCCATTCCCGGCATGCGAATATCCGTGATCAGAATGTCCGGTCTATATTGCTGCAGCATATCCAGTGCCTGTATGGCATTTTCTGCCTGTGCCGCCATCTGCATTCCCAGTTTGTCCCACTCGACCAATGCCTGGACAAGCTTGCAGATCAGCTTCTCGTCATCTACGATCATTACCTTCCACATAATTTTATCCTCATTATTAGCCTTTTTTTCCATAAATATAGATTTATTTTAGCACTCGTTTAAATGCAATTCAACAGGAATATCCCATATTTCCGGATATTCCTGTTGAATTTTTATATTTATGGAAGAGAAAAGATTTTGCTTACTGCTGTTTGGTCAGAACAGATACTCCTGTATCGGTTACAGCACCACCGAGACTTTCACCATTGATGGCTTTTACAGCTGCTTTTACACCTTCATAACCCATAACATCGGGATTCTGAGCCATGGTACACAGCAGATATCCGTCATCGATCAGACCCAGGATAGCATCAGACTTATCAAAGCCTACACCGATTACGTTATCCTTACCGGAAGCCTTGATGGCGTTACCGGCGCCGGTGGTGGAACCTTCGTTACATCCGAAGATACCTACAACGCCCTGGGTAATATAGTTCTCTGCAATACTTTGGGATTTTGCTGCATCGCCTTCGCCGTACTGAGTCTCCAGAAGTTCGAAATCAGTTCCTTCAAATGCAGAACGGAAACCTTCTTCTCTCATAACGCAGGAATCGGTTGCTGCATTTACATTGATGATACCAATGGAACCACTGGTGACACCTGCATCTGCCAATGCTTTCTTCATCTCTTCACCTGCTGTCTTACCTGCAGCATTGTTGTCGGTAGAGAAAGTAGCTTCTGCGGATACGTTCGCAGGGGAATCTACGTAAATCAGCTTAACGCCTGCATCTGATGCCTCTCTCAGTGCGGAAGAAATCGCATCGGGACCGTTTGCTGCTACGATGATAGCCTGTGCACCTGCACTGACTGCGTTGTTTACACACTCGATCTGCTGAGCATCATCCTTGGTATTGGGAGCCATAAACTGAACTGTTACACCCAGCTCTGCTGCTGCCTTCTGTGCGCCCTCATTCAGAGTTACCCAGTGCTGATCCAGAGAATCCATGGTGATCAGAGCGATCAGAGTGGTTCCTGCGTCTGTTGCAGTTGAAGCCTGCTCTGTGGTGGTGGATGCTGCCGCACTGTTCTGTGCCTCACCGGTGGCTGCGGTTCCTGCGTTGTTGCTGCTGCCACATCCGGTCAGCATTGCTGTTGTCATGCATAATGCACAAGCTACTGATAATACCTTTTTCATTTTGTAAACCCTCCTTAAAAGTGTTCATTGATTTATCTTAGCATCTTAATTGATGTCTAATTCTTAGCCGGTTTCTTCTTAAATACACCATTCCTTACAACAACATCCAGAAGTACTGCAAACACTACGATGATACCGATAACCAGTCTCTGGATACCTACCTGGGCGCCAATCATATTCAGGCCATTCTCCAGTGTCTGCCATACGGAAGCACCTGCCAGAGTTCCCAACAGCAATCCGGTTCCTCCCAAAGGAGAAATACCACCGATAACGCCTGCGGCTACCGCATACATCTCGTACATGTTACCGGCTTCCATGTTACCCATTCCGGCCTGACCGCAGAGGATCAATCCTACCACAAAAGAACAGAATGCACTGACCAGATAGGTCTTGGTGGTGGTCTTTACTACGCTGACGCCGGACAGCTTTGCTGCATCCACATTGGAACCGATGGCATAAATATGTCTGCCGGTACGTGTTTTGGACAGCAGAAAGAAGAATACGATAAAGATAATAATTGCAATCCAGAAAGTATTGTAAACGCCCAATGTTTTACCATAGTAGAAAACATTCTGGAAAGTCTCTCCGGCATCTTTGCCGACACCGGATGCGATGGCATCCGTATTACGGTTGCCGTTTACCATGTAAGCAACACCTCTTGCTACAAACATGGTTCCCAGAGTAGCAATGAAGGGAGGCAGTTTCCACTTACCTACCAGAATACCATTCAGTACCCCGATGATCATGCAACATACAAAAGTAATCAGGATAGCTACTACAGGGTTCACACCCATGGTCATCAGTGTTGCTGCGATCATGGCACTCATACCTACCACAGATCCAATGGACAGATCGATATTACCGGTGATCAGCACATAACTCTGACCAATACCAATGATCAGATACTTTGACATGGATCGTAACAGGTTCATTACATTCTGACCGGAAAATACGGCCGGATTTATAATACCAAAAGCGATATAGATGATGATCAGACCGGCAAAAGCGGTAAGGGCTCCTCCCATTCCTCTGATCGCAAAAATTCTTTTCAACGGACTTTGCTTTTTCATAATGATATTTTCACCTTTCTTATGGTTATAATTTAAGCGTTAGCTGCGATCTTCTTCTCGAACTGGGTTGCCAGGGTCAGGATCTCATTCTGCGTTGTGTTTCTGGCATCCAATTCCCCAGTAATCCTTCCATCACACATTACAATGATACGATCGGCTATTCCCATGACTTCCGGCATCTCCGAAGATACGAACATTACGGCAATTCCCTGTTTTTTCAGTTCGTTCATGAGGTTATAGATTTCAACCTTTGCTGCCACGTCGATTCCTCTGGTGGGTTCATCGAAGATAACGACTTTTGAATTCCGTGCCAGCCATTTTCCTACGACTACCTTTTGCTGATTACCACCAGATAAGTTACCGGCATTGATGTCCACGTTCGGTGTTTTGATCTTCAGGTTTTCTACTGCCTCGTCACACATCTGATCTTCCTTCTTGCTGCTGACTACTCCCAGTTTGTTGCAGAGAATATCCAGATTAGGTAATGCAATATTGTGCCGGATGCTCAATTTGGTACACAATCCATCCTTTTTCCGGTCTTCCGGTGCCAGTACGATTCCTGCGCGGATTGCATCATTGGGATTTGTAATTTTTAATGTTTTCCCTTCCAGAATGATCTCTCCGCTGTCCTTTGGATCCACTCCGAAGATTGCTCTTGTCGTTTCTGTTCTTCCAGCACCCATCAGTCCGGCAAAGCCCACGATCTCGCCTTCATACAATGCGAAATTGATATCCCGCACCATGCGACCTGCGTTTAATCCCTTGACTTCCAGAATCTTTTCCCCTTTTTTACACGACTCTCTCGGGAACTGTTCCTTGATCTCTCGTCCTACCATATTGGCTATAATCTGGTCCATCGTGGTATCTTTGAAATTCATGGAAGTAATATACTGTCCGTCTCTCATGATGGTCACACGGTCTACAATATGCTGAAGCTCTTCCAGTCTGTGGGATATGTATACAATACCGCATCCCTTGGATCGCAGATCCTTAATAATGCGGAACAGATCATCTATTTCCTTTGCTGTCAGTGCGGATGTGGGTTCATCCATGATCAGGATTCTCGCATTGACCGACAATGCTTTGGCAATTTCGACCATCTGCTGTTTGGATACCGGCAGTTCTCCCACGACCTGCTTCGGGTCAATATCGATTTTCAGATCATTTAATATCCGGGAGGCTTCCGCTTCCATATCACCGTTTGCCAATACAATACCTTTTGTCTTCTCCCTGCCTAAGAACATGTTCTCTGCTACGGACAGGTGCTTACACATATTCAGTTCCTGATGGATAATAGCAACTCCGGCTTCCTGTGCCTGTTTCGGTGTCAGATCCCCATACTCCTTGCCAAAGATTTCCAGGCTTCCACTGTCTCTGGTATACACACCGCTCAGAATCTTCATCAGCGTACTCTTGCCGGCGCCATTCTCTCCCAACAGGGCCATGACTTCTCCGGATCGCAATTCAAACTGTACATGATCCAGTGCTTTTACTCCCGGGAAGCTTTTGCATATATCCTTCATGGATACTATGACTTCTTTTTCACTCATACCTTCTCTTCGTCCTTCCCTTCCATTAATAAATAGGCTAATTTTAGCTGTTTTTTGCGTTCCCCTTAACTTTATGTTAACAGTATAGCAAAAGCCCCCTTCAAAGATAAGGGGACTATCTTTCTTATTGAAGGGGGTTTTTTATGCACTATGAATATGAAATTCTAAATTACACCTTTGTACCTATACAAGTTTACGATTCTGTTTTTGTTTCTCTTCTTTTTATATCGGCAGTTTGTATACCAGTTTTTCTTTCCAGCTCTTCCATCATGACATTGCTGTTACGAAAGACACATAAAATCACTCCCACCATCAGGGAATTGACCAGACAGTTCCCCAGCCCATAAGCCAGAAATGGAATGGATATGGTGTAGTAAATGCCAAATCCAAAATTCACCAGAACCGCATTGACGATCCGAAGCATGATGCTCAGACTGCACACACTGCCCAACAGCAATGCCGCACGATTACTCTGACGCAGAGCGACACGGAGTGCATAAAGCGCAAAAGCAAACAGTGCCACGATCACCAATACTCCCACAATGATACCAAACCACAGGAAAATGCTGTGAATAATGTAGGTTGTACAGCTCTCCTGTGACAGGGACCATGTCCCGTTATTTTGATCTGAGGTAAAAAGTAATGCCTCACTGATCTTTCCCCCACCCAACAATGAAAAGCCATGCTGTTCCTGCTGAATATTGCTGGCAATATAACCGGTCTCCCCTTTTCCCATCCGGTAAACCATCCGCCGCCAAATAGAGTAATCTCTTTTTTCCCGGCAGAATGCCCCGTTTGATGGCAAGGAACAAAATTACGATAGATAACAAGAAAGCTTCCATCATACCGGCAGAGCAGGTAATATCCTGCGATAACAGCAGCACCGCTGCCAGATACACCGCATCCAGAATCAGGATTACCTTCCAGCTTAAGGTTCGCATGCGATACAAAAGCAAGGCATACAGAACCGGAAGAAACATCCACAGCAGATAGACAGCTTCGTATCTGTCATGATAACTGCCACTCCACATATGTGTCCCCAGCATACTGCCTGCCAGCCCTGCAGCTATAAAAAGCGCCGTCAGCCCATAGCTGAAACGTACCAATTTCATATAGTTTCCATAGAGAAGTCCGAGAATCAGCAACAGTCCGATTCCGTTATACAGGATCGTATTACGCAGATAATTTTCCGCTCCCACCGTCTCCATATGGGAAAACAAGATTCCCTGCATGACAATTCCCACCAGTGTCAGTATCACCGTGATGCCAAACAACACTGTCGGAAACTTCGGCCTGTGGATCCGGTTCAATTCCCTGCCGGTCTGCAGCGGATCCCCCATCTGGCGTACCGCTTCCTGTGCGGCTGCCAGGGGTGTCATTCCCTCCCGGTGGTAGTCCTCCGTCTGTTCCTCAATGTGATTGCCAATCTCCCTGCGGATTGCGCATCTGGCATGGGGATTCTCGATCTGTTCTCCTATGGCATCCAGATAATCCCGGATGCTTCCGGCATTCCGCCAATCCGTATTCTCTTCCGCCGCCGGTTGTTCTGCCTCCTCATGCGCTGCCAGCACTACCCTTTTTTCTTCCTTTCCCATAATCAGCACCCTCTCTGAAGACTCAACACTCCGGAAACTGCAGTCTGGTATTCCTGCCATTCCTTCTTCTTTTCTTCCGCATGCTTTTTTCCTGCAGGAGTCAGCTGGTAGTATTTTCTCGTCTTGCCGGAAGTATTGTCCTCGTAAGACACCACATCTCCACGGCTCTCCAGCGAGTGCAGCAGAGGATACAGTGTCCCGGCCTTTAGTTCGAAGACATTGTTAGATCTCTCTCGCAGTGCCTCAATCATCTCATAGCCATACATGTCCTTGGTCTCCAATAGACGCAGGATCATCATTGCCATACTTCCCTGTACCAGATTCCTATCGATTGCCATATGTATACGCTCCTCTCTATATGGGCTTTCTACACACAATATATATCGTCAGTCTATATATGCCAAGGAAATTATTCTCACTTCTCTTTTGTGCTTTCTTTCGCACGGTATCGTATGCTATACTGTTCCCAGATATTTTCTTGATCATTTCTACAAAACCCAACATTATATAAAATAAAGGAGGTATACAATGAAAAAAATATGGATCGTCGGTTCCCTCGGTCACATGGGGCAGGCGTTGATCAGGTTGTTAGACATGATGGAATATGAATTATACGAAACCGATAAGGACGAGCTGGATATCACGGATGAACATGCAGTTTCCCTGTTCATGCACCGCAATCGTCCCGATGTCGTCATCAACTGTGCAGGATATCATCCTTCTGCCGGTGCAGCGCAGTCGGAGACAGATATGGCTTACAAGGTAAACGCCGTAGGTGCGAGAAATCTGGCGCAGTCTGCGGAGAGCATTCAGGCAAAACTCATACAGATCTCTACGGATGATGTATTTTCCAGCGCATCCGACACACCCTATAATGAGTTCGATGATGTAAATCCCGTAGGACTGTTTGCAAAATCCAAATATGCCGGAGAGAAATTCGTCATCCAGCTGATGACCCGCTATGTCATTATCCGCAGTTCCTGGATCTATGGCATCGGCAAAGACTTTTTGAATGAAGTACTCGAAGCTGCTGCGGACCCTCAGGTATCCACAATGGAATTGCTAAACAACGACCGTGCGGTACCTACCTCCGCTGCAGAGCTTGCCCGGGTGGTAAAATTTTTCATCGACAACGACCATTACGGTATCTATCACGCCGTATGCGGCGGCGGTTCCTGCACACGCCTGGAATTCGCGAAAGAGATCCTGCGTCTTGCCGGAAAAGAGGACCGGCTTACCGTCACCGTAAAAGACGGCACCCCGGAGAAATATTCCGTACTGGATAATATGATGCTGCGTCTCACCGGCATCGAAGAACCCAGTGGCTGGAGAGAGACACTGGCTTCCTACATGAAAGAAACCGGAGGACTGGAATAGTGGAAAAACACGAAAAAGAAAAGAAAAAACTCGGGCTGTCCACCAAAATCTTTATCGCCCTTTTAACCGGTGCGGTATGTGGTGTGCTGATCCATTATTATATGCCGGAAGGGTACTTTAGAGATACGATTCTGATCAACGGTATTCTCTATGTACTGGGCAACGGTTTTATCCGCCTGATGCAGATGCTGGTGGTTCCTCTGGTATTCTGCTCCCTGGTCTGCGGCGCCATGGCCATCGGTGACACGAAAACGTTGGGAACTGTGGGTGTGAAAACGATCCTGTTCTATCTGTGCACCACTGCTTTGGCGATCTGCGTGGCACTGGGCATTGCCAGTCTGATCAATCCCGGCGTTGGCTTAAATATTGCGTTGCCGGAGGATGCCACCGAAGTCGCGACCACCCAGGTAGATTTTGCGGAGACGTTGTTAAATATTATTCCGAAAAATATTTTTACCTCTCTGTCCGCCGGAGATATGCTGCCGATCATCTTCTTTGCTTTATTTGTCGGCATTCTTCTGGCTGCCATGGGCAACCGGGTTTCCACTGTGGCGAACTTTTTCAGTCAGTTCAATGACATTATGATGGAAATGACGATTGCAGTCATGAAAGCAGCCCCTGTCGGTGTCTTCTGCCTGATCGCCAAGACCTTCGCAGGTATCGGCTTCGACGCTTTTGTGCCTATGCTGAAATATATGGGAAGTGTCATTCTGGCACTGGCAGTACAGTGTTTCGTGGTATATCAGGTCATGCTGTTTGCCTTCACCCGGTTGAATCCTTTTAAGTTTATTAAAAAGTTCTTCCCGGTTATGACCTTTGCCTTCTCCACTTCCACCAGTAATGCGACGATCCCTCTGTCTATCGACACTCTGTATAAAAAAATCGGTGTCTCCAAACAGATTTCGTCCTTTACGATTCCTCTGGGTGCCACCATTAACATGGACGGTACTTCCATTATGCAGGGCGTAGCAGTTGTTTTCATAGCACAGGCTTACGGTATTCCTCTGACCCCGGCTGCCATTGCTACCGTCATTGCCACCGCGACGATCGCTTCCATCGGCACTGCCGGTGTCCCCAGTGTCGGTCTGGTCACCCTGTCCATGGTACTGACCTCCGTGGGACTACCTACCGAAGGCATTGCACTGATCATGGGTATCGACCGTATCCTGGATATGCTGCGTACCGCTGTCAATATCACCGGTGATGCCGTATGTACCACTATCGTGGCTAAGCAGCAGGGTGCCTTTAACGAGAATACTTTCCGGGCAGATAACTGATCACCTGTTTACAGCTTTCCAGATGGCTGTCACCGTATAAAAAAAAGAGTGAAACATTCTGTCTTGTGCTCAAGTGCACCGTCAGAAGTTTCACTTTTTTATAGCTCGCAGCTATTCTATTTCAGTTTATTGAGTTTTGCCCGGTTGGCAATAACGATCAGCCGCATATCCTGTGTCAGAGGTTCTTCCGGATCGATATTGGTATTTACATTTTTTCCTTCGATGATCGCCACCACGTTAATGGAATATTTTTTCCGCAGATTCAGCTCGATCAGGTTCTTCCCGATCCACTGCTGTTTGACTTCCATTTCCACCATAGACACATCCTGGGACAATTCGATAATGTCCATGAAACCGGAGCTTAACAGATTTTTGGCCAGGTGGATCCCTGACTCACTCTCGGGGAATACTACACGGTCTGCTCCTACTTTCGTAAGGATCTTGCAGTTTATCTCAGTGGCGCATTTGGCGATAACGGTCTTTACGCCCAGTTCTTTACACAGCATGGTTGCCATAACACTGGCTTCCAGATGATTTGCCATGGTCACAATGACCACATCAATATTCGCAATACCGATCTGTCTCAACGCTTCCGGATCTGTAACATCTGCACATTTACAGTATGGAATCTCTGAGATTGCCGCATTGACAACTGCCTCTCTATTGTCTACCGCCACCACCTCTGCGCCGTTCTCTGCCAACTCCTTCGCCACACTTCTTCCATATCTTCCAAGTCCAAATACTGCATAGGTCTGATTGATTCCCATAGTCTCTTCCTTCCTGTTGCTTCGATCTGCTTTATCCGACGCTGATCTCTTCTGTCGGGTTCTTCACAATATTTTTGTTCTTTTTCTGCGTGCTGAATGCCACTACCAGAGATATGGGGCCGACTCTTCCCAGATACATGGTCACGATAATAATCAGTTTTCCCCAAAGATTCAGCATGGAAGTCAGGTTCCTGCTTAATCCCACAGTAGCTGTGGCACTCACTGTTTCATACACAATATCTATCACATCCGCATCTGTCACTGCAGATAAAAGAATCGCAGACAACGACGCAATGATAAAAAACATACCTACAACCGCTACCGATTTATTCACCGCCTGCTTCGGAATATTTCTCCCAAAAAGCTCCGCATCCTCCTTATTACCTATGGTGGCAAACATAGATACCAGCAGCACTGCGATCGTAACTGTCTTCATTCCTCCTGCGGTTCCCACCGGAGAGCCGCCGATCAGCATCAAAAGCACCGAAATGATCGCAGAGGTATTGGTCAGATCCTCTTGTGGAATTGTGGCAAAACCTGCGGTTCGCGTAGTTACTGCCTGGAACAGGGATGCCCAGATCCGTTGCGGCACCGTGTAATCCTGCATCGTCAGAGGATTATTGTATTCAAAAATATAAAATGCCGCCGCTCCCACTACAATAAGTATTCCTGTCACCGTGAGTGCTATTTTACTGTGCAGTGTCAGCAGTCGGAAACATTTCAGCTTCTGGCTCCGGATATTTTTCAAAACCCGCAGTACATCCCACCAGACGATATAGCCCAAACCTCCCAATATGATCAACAGCATCGTGACCAGATTGACCATGGGCTGAAATACATAGCCGCACAGACTGTCTTCCGCCATAATATCCATTCCTGCGTTGCAGAAGGCAGATACGGCATTAAAAATCGAAATCCATATGCCTCTGAGTCCGTATCCCGGCACAAATACTGTCATGTACAAAAGGGCTCCGCATCCCTCCACCACCAGAGTACCTATGAGAACCTTGCGGAGGAATTTCACGATTCCGGAGATATTATTCAGATTAAATACATCCTGCAGCATCCACCGGTTACCAAGTCCCAGTCGTCTGTGCAGTCCCATCATCACACCGTACATGACCGTAATGACTCCCAGACCTCCCAACTGGATCAGAAACAGGATCACGATCTGTCCCCAGACGCTCCAGGTGGAATATGTGGGAACCGTCACCAGACCGGTCACACATATGGATGTGGTAGCCGTAAATAAAGCATCTATATAAGGAACCGCTTCTCCGGTAGCTGAACTGATGGGTAATGCCAGCAGGAAGCTACCCACTAATATGGCACACAGAAAGCTAAGCATGATCTTCTGTGTTGTAGACAACTGTATTATTTTTTTACTGTTCATAACACACTCCATTCCGCCGATGCTTTATCTCATCAGTGGAATCGCTAATCAAATTTCACGGGTGCAATCCGCAATGCTATGATTATAACACACTTTTAAATAAAAAACTCCTATTGGGGACAGTTTGTTGCTGTATCCATCATAGGAGTTTTCTCCTGATCTTATTTTTCTTCCCTTATACCTTAAAACGATATCCAACACCCCAGATGGTCTCGATATATTGAGGCTTTGCAGTATCTTTTTCAATTTTCTCACGGATCTTCTTGATATGCACGGTAACCGTAGCGATATCACCGATGGAATCCATATCCCAGATCTCCCGGAACAATTCTTCCTTGGTAAATACATGGTTCGGATGCTCCGCCAGGAACGTCAGCAGATCGAATTCCTTGGTCGTAAACGTCTTCTCCACACCGTCCACATAGACACGTCTTGCAGTCTTATCAATACGGATACCACGGATCTCCACGATATCATTCTGCTGCTTCTGGTTGGTTCCCACCAGTCTCTCATAACGGGCCATGTGCGCCTTCACACGGGCTACCAGTTCACTGGGGCTGAAAGGTTTGGTCATATAGTCATCCGCACCCAGCCCTAAGCCGCGGATCTTATCAATGTCGTCCTTCTTCGCAGATACCATGAGAATGGGAATATTTTTCTCCTCGCGGATCTTCTTACATACTTCGAAGCCGTCCATGCCGGGCAGCATCAGGTCCAGAATGATCAGATCATAATCGCCTGCCAGTGCGGTCTTCAGTCCCTCATCGCCGGTATTGCAGATATCGACCTTGAAATCACTGAGCTCCAGATAATCCTTCTCAAGATCTGCAATTGCTACTTCATCTTCAATAATTAAAATCTTACTCATTATTTATCCTCCATTTACAGAATGTCCTTGTATTATCGATTATCATGCCATTTCTGTTTCATTCCCTTATTCATTACTTGGTTCCACCCGGCTGCAGCTCAATATATTTTCTCAATACAAAATGCATACAGGTTCCTTCCCCTTCTTTGGCTGTCGCCCATACATAACCGCCATGATCCTCAACAATTTTTTTAACAATGGATAATCCGATGCCACTGCCGCCCTGGGCGGAATTGCGCGAAGCATCCGTGCGGTAGAACCTCTCGAAGATCTTCTGCAGATCCTTCTGTGCGATTCCCTTGCCGTTGTCCTCGATCTCTACCCGGATGGAATCCACTTCGTCAAGAATACGGATATCAATATGCCCGTCAGGCTTGTCCATATATTTTACGCTGTTACTGATAATATTATTGATGACCTTCTTCATCTGCTCCGGATCCGCGATGACAACTGTGTCAGGAGATACCAGATTCGAATAGTTCAGCTTGATACCCCGCTGCTCCAGATCCAGTCCGACTTCTTCCACACAGTCACCGAAATAATCCGCCACGTTGATCCGGTGGAAATTGTACGGGATCCGGTTATTATCAATTCCGGAATAAGTGGTCAGCTCGTTGATCAGACGATCCATATCAATGGCTTTATTGTAGATGGTCTTGATGTATTTGTCCATCTTCTCCGGCGTGTCTGCCACGCCGTCCATGATTCCTTCCACATAACCCTTAATGGCTGTGATAGGGGTCTTCAGATCATGGGAAATATTGCTGACCAGCTCTTTGTTCTGCTTCTCATGCTGAATGTTCTCTTCTGTGGATTCCTTCAGCCGCAGACGCATATCCTCGTAATTGCGGTAGAGATCACCGATCTCCCCCTTGGCATCCGTCTCCAGAACATAATCAAAGTTGCCTTCCTTGATCTTGCGCATTGCCACATTCAGCTCATTGATAGGTTCAAATACGCCCTTGTGGATCCACTGGGTCAGCATCAGGCTGGTGAAGATCAGGATCACAATGATCGCCACGAACATATCGATCAGCAGATGTCTCGAGATCAGCGAATTGACCTTCGTGACGATAAATACGCTGCCCGGTGTTCCATCCCGGAAGGTGAAATCAATCTGTTTTACATACTTCTCCAGTTCATTGTAGAAATATCCGCTGTCATCCGACAGATTCTCGTCACCATAGGCAGGCAGTTTTTCAAAAATCTGCTGTGCGGCTTCTTCATTGCCGGCATAATACAGCTTATCACCTTTTCTTACAATAATGTAAGTAGACTTCCGCGATACCTCCTCATTGATATGATCCAGATATTCTTTATCTTCCAGCCTGCTGCTGTCTTCCTTCACCTGGTCCAGCAGCACATAATACGCCTGATCCGTGGTGTTGGTGAATTCCCTGAAATTCTCCGACATCATGGAATAATCAATATCCGTCAGGCTGAGACCCTGAGAGTAATTCATCAGGTAAATGGCAATCATTACAAAAGCCATGATCGTCAACAATAACGGAAGTAATATAATACTTATAAATGTTACACGAAGTCTTGTTTTAAATTTCATATTACTCTTGCCTTTCAGCAACCTGCACGTGAATAATTTATATTTTATACTTTACTTTCGCTCATTATAGCATGATTCCCACCTTCTGTGTATAAAGGAAGCAAGAATATCATTAAAAAAATATAAACAAAATTTTTTCATTTTTCTGTTGACATTATTCTCGCATCATGTATAATAGGCTTATAAGAAACAGTAATCATTACTATTATTGAGAAAGGGCTTATCATGGCACTGAAACGAAGCAGACAACGGGAAATGATCAAATCCTTTCTCATGGGACGCAAGGATCACCCTACCGCTGATGTGATCTATTCTAATCTGAAGCAGCAGGATCCGAACTTAAGTCTCGGTACCGTCTATCGTAATCTGACTCTGTTGTCGGACATGGGAGAGATTTTACGACTCCGGGTCGGTGACGGTGTTGACCATTTTGATGCTGATACTTCCGAACATTATCATTTCGTGTGTACGGAATGCGGAAGCGTCATTGATCTGGACATGGATAGTATTGATTCCATCATGGAGACAGCCGGAGAGAGATTTGACGGCCGGATCCGGGGACATGTCACTTATTTCTATGGCACTTGTCCCGCCTGCACCAGGGTTGCTACGGAGTCCTAGTTTTCTGAATGAAAACTGGCTTCGTTCCATAATATATTTGTGCTTATAAAGCACACGCAAAAAGAGAAAACTGAAAACAAAACATTTCATTAGAGAAAAGGAGAAAAAATTATGGCAAAGTATGTATGTCAGGTATGTGGTTATGTTTATGAAGGTGATGCGGCTCCCGCAGAGTGCCCCATCTGTCACGCTCCCGCTTCCAAGTTCACCAAGCAGGAGGAAGGCAAGACCTGGGCTGCTGAGCATGTAGTAGGTGTAGCGAAGGGTGCTCCCGAGGATATCATTGCAGATCTGCGTGCGAACTTCCAGGGTGAATGCTCTGAGGTTGGTATGTATCTGGCAATGGCAAGAGTTGCTCACAGAGAAGGTTATCCCGAGATCGGTCTGTACTGGGAGAAGGCTGCTTACGAAGAAGCTGAGCATGCTGCAAAATTCGCTGAGCTGTTAGGTGAAGTCGTAACCGATTCCACCAAGAAAAATCTGGAGATGAGAGTAGATGCCGAGAACGGTGCTACCGCAGGTAAGTTTGATCTGGCTAAGAGAGCCAAGGCTCTGAACCTGGATGCTATCCATGACACCGTTCATGAGATGGCTCGTGACGAGGCTCGACATGGCAAGGCATTTGAGGGTCTGTTAAAGAGATACTTTGGCTAAGCTACAAGCCATGCAAGGATAAAATAAAAAGTCACTGGGAGGACATTTATGTACTTCCAGTGACTTTTTATTTTAGATTTATACGGCGACAGCCGTCCATGAGCAAGTCACGCAGTGACTGCGAATGGGTTGCATGGCGCCAGCCTTAGGAACGCGCCTGCCCTTATACGGTTCCGGAAATCACCAGCGTGCTGACACCGGGGTTGATTCCCCACGCTCCCGTAACGGGATCCTGGGTGTAAGTCGCTGCGGGTACGGTAATACCTCCTGCAGTTCCGGTAAATAATCCGGTAGTCGTATCATACGTATAGTTTGTTCCCTCTGCCCATGCAGTTCCATTAAAATTCACAGTCAGATTCTCCAATACGGGATTAAAGGTATCCGTGATCACGACACCGGTAGCTGCATCCGCTGCCGTATTACCCAGATTCTGTATCAGGAACGTATATGTCAATGTTCCATTCTCTGTCACAGGTACGGGGCTGACGGACTTTGTGATCGTAAGAAGCGGTCCGCTTGCCGCATTTACTGTCTCATTCACAGTAACAGGAGTGACTCCTGCCCCGGCAATCGTCGCCGTATTCGTAATGGAAGCCTCTGCTGCCAGCGGCGCATAAGAGTTCACCTCAGCCTCATAGGTTAGTGTCACATTACCTCCCGCAGGCACAGTAATTCCTGTGATTGTCAGAGGCGGTCCTGCCGTTACAGCCGGTGTTGCCTGTAAAATTCCGTTTGCATAGTATTTTACGGTCCCCGGAATATACGTCAGAGGTGTCAGTTCTCTGGTATTAAACAAATACTCTCCCAGATTATCTGTTACTGTAATTCCGTTAAATGCTGTAGTTCCTGCGTTCACAATGCTGATCACATACGTCACATTTTCATTCTGTCCGTAGGTATCCCGCACTGCTGTCTTGGTTGCTGACAATACCTCTGTGATCTCACCCACTGCTATATTGGAGTTTGTAATCTCATTTCCATAGCGAAGCTGTGCCTGATTTGTAAATCTAGCCATATATTTTTGTATCCTTTCATTGTATTTGGATTTACTATAATATATGACTGTTTTTAAGAAAGTTGACGGATTCTGTCACTGCATTTCTTGACTTTCCTCTTCCACCTCCGTATGATGGAATCACAGGCATTCACTGGCGCTGCCCCAAAAAACATTGAGGATTCAACATGAAGAAAAAAGTATTTAACATCATCCAGATCGGTGACAAAAGTAACCGTCTGAGCCGGCTCTTTGATATTTTTATTGCTATCGTTATCTGTGCAAATATTCTGGTGACTTTTCTGCAAACCTTTGATGAGCTTGCTTTTTTATTTCCGGTATTTCATGTGGTCGAGGTTCTCACTATTCTGATCTTCTGTGTAGAATATATCCTGCGGATCTGGACTGCGGACTATCTATATCCTGATAAAAACGAGTTCCGCTCCCGGCTGCGGTTTCTGATCTCCTTCGACGGCATTATCGACCTGCTGACAATTTTACCCTTTTTCTTCCTGTCCGGCATGGTCATCTTCCGGATGCTGCGGGTGGCGAGAATCTTCCATCTGTTCCGCCTGAATGCCCGATATGATTCTTTCAATGTCATCACTACGGTATTGTATGAAAAACGCAATCAGATCATTTCCTCCGTGTTCATCGTCCTGATCCTGATGCTCGCCAGCAGTCTGTGCATGTACAGCGTGGAGCATGATTCCCAGCCGGAAGTATTCCGCAATGCTTTCAGCGGCATCTGGTGGAGCATGTCAACGCTACTCACCGTAGGCTACGGTGACATCTATCCCATCACCACGTTGGGCCGGATCATGGCGATCTGTATCGCCTATCTCGGTGTCGGTGCTGTGGCTATCCCCACCGGTATCATCAGTGCCGGTTTCGTGGAACAGTACCAGCGCAAAAGCAGTCTCTCTAATATTAAAGCGGCAGATATTCATGAGATCGCCGAGATCTTCGTGGATAAACGCTTCGCCGGCAAATCCGTGGAAGAAATGGAAGAGGCAGAACAGGTCACGATCTTCCTCATTCTGCGGGAGGATCTGTCCATTCTGCCTCAAAAAGATACGATATTAAAATTAAATGACATTATTGTCATTCGTGGAGAAAATCCCCAATAGCAGTAAAGACTGCCTCTTTTACAGGGGCAGTTCAGACTGTAGACAAAACGCTTTTGGTCAGCATGCCAGAAGCGTTTTGTCTACAGTCTGAGCCTACCAGATTACTCTGATAGGCTTAACTAACAAGCATTTGAATTGGGACTACTTGATTTTCTAATTGCTTATGCAATTCGTGAAATGTATAATTATACTGTCTTGGTATTAGACACACAAAGGTAAATAGGGACTTATTTTAAACTTATACGGCTGCAGCCATCCATGAGCAAGCTGCTGCGCAGTTGCCTATATGTCAAAACTGTAGGCAATATTATTTCCTTTGTGTATTATTTACGGCATATATCTCTTTTATATATATCTATTTCGCAGTCCCCACCATAAGCAATAAACTCGATTTCATTATTATCTTCGTTCACGAAGAATAATGATGTCAGCGTTTTTTCTCCGTCATTCATAAAAATTTCTACGGAGTAGATATCCATCAGTATTCTCAGAGTTATCTCACCTGCCTTTGGCGCAAGCTCCACTCTTCTTTCATTCACAATATCCCGTATGCAGTTCATATACTTCCGGTCAAATGTAAGGATCTCATGTACCGGATCGTACACAATACGGATATATTTCTGTTCCTTTTTTGCTAATCTGATTTCCACTGCATCGCAGTGCATATCTCTGATTGTCAGTGTCAGGTCAAATACTCTTCCACTGATCCCCTTAAGGAAAGCAGTTCCATTTACTTTAACTCTTTTATATATAATCTCATTTTCCCAATACTTTTCCAGTTCTCTTACTGGTGTCTGCTTAAGCTTTCCTTCTTCCATCCGCAGTTCTCTTGGGCATATCATCATGCCCCGCCATTTAAAATCTTCCGGGTAACTGTTTACATCCCATGATTGCATCCATGCAGTCATGATCCTTCTGCCATCTGCTGACGTCAAAGACTGTGGTGCATAAAAATCTATGCCATAGTCCAGGCTATCTATATAACTTTCACAAAAACATCCTTCTTTTTCACATCCAAGAAGATATAAAGACCCATTACCATTATGATACTTCAGATCTTCTGCCTGCATATCCTGCGGGGAGACAATAAGCACCTTTGTATCTTCCAGTTCAAAATAATCAGGACATTCCCACATTCTGCCCAGTTCTTTTTCCGGTTTATAAAATAATCCCATATAGTTCCATTCTTTCAGATCAGCCGATACAAATTTCAGAATCTGTCCACGCCCATCCTGTCCTCTGTTTGCTATAATCATATAGTATCTGCCATCACTTTTCCAAATCTTGGGATCCCTGAAATCCTCAGGGCTAGCTCCCTCTGGTAAAAGATTCTTATCAATCACCGGATTGTTTTCCTGTTTTACATAAAATACCCCATCGCCGATTGCAATGCTTTGCGTCTGTCGTATTTTATCCGGTTTTTCTATTCCATCTTCATAATACACACTTGTATATGCAATAATATGTTTTCCATTATCCTCTATTGCTGTTCCTGAAAAACAACCTTCTTTATCATATTGCTGATCTGGAGCAAGCGCCGCCGGTAAATATTCCCAGCGAATGAGGTCCTGACTTTTCACATGCCCCCAGTGCATGGATCCCCAGTCCCTGGAATAAGGATTATACTGAAAGAACAGATGATACTCTCCCTTATAAACAGAAAATCCATTGGGATCGTTCATCCACCCCGTCGGAACCTTCAAATGAAAAACAGGAAATTTATTCTCATTCTCCTCTTTAAGCGCTTTATTTTCATATTCCTGCGCTTTTCTTAATTCTGCACTTAATTCTTTCATATGATATTATCTATCCTTTCACCAGTTTAACCCTTTAATCCTGAAAGAGAAATTCCCTGTACAAAATATCTCTGTCCAAATGAATAAATCAATATCAGCGGTACGGAAGAAATCAGAATTCCAGCCAGTATAATAGAAATACTGGTATTTCTCATCAATCCGCTTAACGCTGTCATTCCAAGCGGTAATGTCATTTTGTCAGGACTTGTAATAAAGATCAGAGGTCTGTAAAAGTCATTCCAAGATGCCACAAATGCCAGAACCGCCACCGTGACAATTGCCGGTTTTGTCATTGGTGCTATAATGCGGAATAATATAGAAAAGTGTGTTGCACCATCTAACTTTGCCGCTTCATCATAACTCTTGGGGATAGACTCCATAAACTGCTTCATGATAAAAATTCCAAGCGGATTGATGAGCAGTGGAAGGATTATTCCCAGTCTCGTATCCATCAGTCCAATTTTTTTGTACATAATGAAAATAGGAATTACTGTAGTCTGTACCGGAATCATAAGTCCTGACAGTAATATAATAAATATCGTATTTTTTCCTTTAAAACTCAGTCTCGCAAAAGCATAAGATGCCATACAGGTAACAATGCACTGCACTAATGTAGCTACGCCTGATACCAAAAAGCTGTTGCCAATATAATAAAGCAATGGCACCTTCTGAAATACTTCTACATAGTTCTGATAATGAAACACCGTAGGAAAAAACGACGGTGGCAGGCGAAAAGAATCCACAGGCAGTCGTAAAGATGTCGCAATCATCCACATAAACGGCAGCATAGCAATCACACAGATCACCAGGCAAAGCAGATTACTTACAATATTTGTCTTTTTCAAGTTATATTTTTTCATCAGTCCTATTTCTCCTACTCTGTATCATAATTTACCCATTTATCAGAAATCTTGAACTGTATAATGGTAACAATCATAATTATCACAAACAGGAATACCGACAGAATACTTGCATAGCTGATATTCTGAGCCTGAAAATTCCGGTAAATATAAAGACTTACTGTTGTTGTAGAAATACCGGGACCTCCCTGCGTCAGTACATATGGCTCATCAAAGCACTGTATATAACTAATCATCGATAATACAACTACCATAAATATAGTAGGCGTAAGCATGGGTAATGTTACATACCGGAATTTCTGTCTTCTGTTTGCACCATCAATCTCTGCAGCTTCATAAAGTGATGTAGGAATATTCTGCAATCCAATATAGTAATATAAGAATGGCGTCCCCACAAACTTCCAAATACTGAATATGACAATCGCCCAGAATGCCCACACTGATGAATTTAACCATGGTATTTTATCGATACCCAGTTTCTCCAGAAAGTAATTAATCACGCCAAAGTCTGTATCATACAGATAGGACCATGCAGTAGCCACAGAAACAGTCGTCATGATCGTTGGAATATATAGGATAATTCGGTATGCCGTCGACATTTTCTTTCCTGTCCTGTGAACCAGACATGCCAGTGCAAGCCCCAGTATTACATGAGCAGGAACCAGAACCAATAAAAGCTTCAGGCTGCTCATCATAACAAGCGGTACTTCCTTATCTCCCAGGAATTTCAGAATATTCTTCAGTCCGACAAACTGCGGACTGGTAATAAGGTTATAATCACAAAACATCAGATAAAAAGAAGCAACCAGCGGATATCCCACAAACAGAAGAAACAGAATCAATGCCGGAGCGACAAAAAGATAAGCAACAAAAGTTTCTTTTTTTAATATATGCATGGATCTGATCTTATTTCCAGCCATATCTTTCCTTTCCTTGTAAAAGATAATTCCCAATGCTAAAGACGCATTGGGAATTATCTTTATCATTTATTTATTTCTTTTCAAATTTTATTCTGCCAGAATTGCATCAATTTCTTCTGTTGCCTTATTCATACCGTCTTCAACAGAAATCTCATTTGCAAAGATCAGTGACATGTACTTATCAAATACGGCCGTTACATCTGTCAGCTGCTTCGGTGCCTGGATACTCTTGGCAACATCAGCACTTTCTCTCCAAAGCATTCCATTTTCAGGAAGCATAGTAGGAAGAATCTTTTCCATTACAGAAATTCTTGAAGGCACAGAGTCTGTCTTCAGGAAAGTTTCCTGAGAAAAGCTGCTTGCAGATAACCATGAAGAGAATAACATTGCCTCATATGGATGTTTGGTGCTACTCAGCACAGGAAATGATCCTGAACCGAAGGCACTCTGCCGTGTTGACAGCGCAGGTAATGCCTGAATATCGTAATCCTCAAAATTATTATTAGCCAGGGAAGCAATAGACCATCTTCCGTTACCAAGCATAGCAATCTGACCATTCATAAACAGATTTGAAGTATCCAGTCCCGCTGAGGGAGAAGGCGCAACCCCGTATTTATAAACAAGATCATACAAAAATTGGATCGTTTCAATTGCCTCCGGTGAATTTAAGGTACATTTTGTCATGTCCTCATTCAGAACACTGGCATTGTTATTGTAAAGCCATGCCGTTACTGTGAAATAATCTGTCGGCGCAACGGTGCCATATACTTTCTCTCCATCCTTCTCATAAGTTAATGCCTGAGCAATTTCAAGAAACTTATCTTTATCCCAGTCAGCACTAGGAAGCTCGATATTTTTTTCTGCAAAGACATCCTTATTCAGGAACATGACAATATTATTCCAATCCCAGGCAAATCCATATGTTTTTCCATCAATCTGGAACGGTGCATTAATATTGGGATGAATATCATTTACACCAAGCTCTTCCATTAAATCTGCATTTTCTGCAATAAAATCATCAAAAGGAAGTGCCATTCCATCCGCCACAAAGGACTGGATACCCTCTACGGCCAGGCGGGCAATATCCGGTCCAGTTCCACCAGCAACCATTGTTTTCAATTTGGTAATGTAATCAGGCCATGAACTGAAAGGAATCAGTTCATAATTTACCTTGATGTTAGGGTAGCTTTTATTAAATTCTTCAATAAGAGTATTCAGTTTTTCCTCTGCACCATCATCACTCGGATAAGCAATCGTGATCTCAACCGGTTCTGTATTGGTTATCGAATCTGCATTCGAAGCTGTTTTTGCATCTGCCGCTCCTTCTTCTATGGTTTTTGTTGTCTCATTTGTCTCTTCTTTTACGCTGCCACATCCAAACAAAGTTCCGGCTGCTAATGCTGCTACAAGTAAAATTGATAAAATTCTTTTCTTCATATTTCCTCCCATAATTATTTTTGAGTTAACTGTTCTTTCTTGATTTTTTAAAGCAACTACGGTATTTCACATCATCCCTTTCTTAATGAGCGTCATTTTCAAATACCTTCCATTCTCTTTTTCCTGTCTGGCAATTCCGGAAAAGGATTTGTCGGAAGTTCCTGATACCAGTAAGCTACGCTGCAATAATCGTCACTTCGTTCAAACAGACACAGGTGAGAATCCTCTGCACATCCCGCAGCTTTATAATAACCACCATTATCTCCATAAAAAGCTTCTGCCCATTTTCTCTCCCCGGATCCAAGTTGTTGGACTGTAACCCTGATGCTGTCCTGGAAATAAATGGGATCAAAGTGGTGGAATCGGTATAATGAATAAAATCCTTGCTCATCATCCAGCAGAGGAGCTCCCTGATAAGGTGTGCCGATTTCATTTGTTCCCCAGCCACCACCGATATAGTCTTCCAGTCCGGTTCCACAAATGGTGGGAAACTTTGTATCATCATCCAGATAATACTTTATTTCTCCTTCTCCCCACCATTCCTGTAGATGGTCATAGTATAAATTGCGAATTCCAAGAACTGTGCCAATATAGACTCCACGTCCTTTTACCCCATCTAGAATAGTATAGTCTTTCTTGATCTCACAGGGGTTTTCCCGTCTGAACTGTGCATGAAAAAATCCAGTATTTTCATCATGTCTGTCACCAAGGGTGAAATCAATCTGGTAAAAAAACATATCTACATCTACATCCGAATCATTTTCAATACTGATCTGTACCTCTTTCTTGAATGGCATGGGAATAAAACAGTTAAATCCTTTTGCATCCTGCATTCCCACATAAGGGGTTACCATATTCCTTTGCCTTCCATGCGCAATACCAAAGAAATCTCCAATCGGTACTTCTACACTTGGATTTTTCTGACCATCCCAGTACATCCTTAAAATAAGATTTCTCAGATGTTCCGGATGATTTGGCGGTATTGTGCACCATATTTTCCGTATTGTTCCAGATCCATATTTGTGAAGCAGAACTTTTGTTGATCCAGCTTCTAATGGTTCTATACAGGGACATCCCTTCCTCCCATGGTTTTCTTTTCCACCCTGGCCTGATACTGCATCAGGATTTTCAGCCGTAGCTGAATAACTCTTTAAGTCTTTCAGTGTATAATTCATAGCTTACCTCATTTCGCATAAAAGAAACCGGTTTCATCTTGCTTGTCATTATTTTTACACGTTTTCACTTTTATGTCAATATATCAATTCATATAATCAATATATTTGTATATTATACTGCATTTTTATTTCTTATATTTGTGTATAACGCACAAAGAAATCGGTTCCTATATTGTTTCTAATCTTCAATTTACATTTCTGTTACAAAATGTTATACTCTTATAGAGTGTTACAAAGCTAAGATCTAAACTCTCATGTGTTCGCACATATACGGGCAAAGAATCTTGGCACCGAAGCAGAGCGGATGTTGGAGTGTGTGGCACGAAACCGATCCGTAGACATTAAAATGGAGGGCTTTTTACCCCGACATCACATTACGAAAACAACAGGAGAAAATATGGCTTCTCAAAAAAAATCAATCACCTTTTCCGATATTGCACAATATACCGGTTTATCCAAAGCAACTATTTCCCGTTACTTTAATCAGCCTTCCTATCTTACACAGGAAAACATCGATATAATTTCAAAAGCCCTGAAAGAGCTGAACTATCAGGAAAACAAGCTTGCCCGAGTTTTTGCAAAAGGCAACAGTGAAATCATCGGTATTATTGTTCCGAACTTTTTTTATCAATTTTACAGTTATTTTCTAAATCATGTACTTAATACATACGAACAATATGGATTCAAATTTATTACTTTTCTTGGAAATAATGATTGCGAAGCAGAGAAAAAATGTTTGAACGAATTACTGGCTTATCAGATCATCGGTCTGATAGACCTAAGCCACAATCTTTCTTCTGAATATCTTTCCAGACTTAATATACCAGTCGTTTCTGTGGAAAGGGAAGACCGTTTTATCAGTAGTGTTAATACTAACAACTATTCTGGTGCGCGAATGGCCGTTGATCTTCTCCGCAGGAACAAATGTGAAATATATTTTCACGTAAACAGCTCTGTCCTACCCGCGGTTCCCGCTTATGGACGTATTCAGGGATTTTCAGATATCTGCTCAACATATCACCTTCCAAATGAGCTGATTCTTCGTCCATTTACAGATAATTATGAAGAATCCTATTCCTGTCTTCTGGATATCTATCAGACGGTCAAGGCTAAATACCCTGGGAAAAGAAAAGGGTTTTTCTTCTGTAACGATACTTATGCACACATATTTTTGAATATACTGGTCAAACACGGAGAGAATATTCCTGATGAATATCAGATCATTGGTTTTGACAACTCTCCAGACTCTTCACAGTCTATCATACCGATCACAACAATAAGCCAGGATATACCTGCTATTGCTCAAAGCGCAATCGATTTAATTGCGCATCAAATTAATCAAAGCAGCATTGACGGGCAGGCAGGCAGTGAATCTATTCAGCACATCATTATACAGCCAACTCTTATCGAAAGAGAAACAACCTCGTAAAATATAAAAAGCTGCTTTTGGCAGCTTTTTATATTTTATATCACATTCTATCGTTTCATTTCATCAAGTCCTATCCTGATGCATCCCATAATTCCCTGATCATCATTCAGGCTATAAGGTACTATATAATTATCTAAATCTCTTACGTACGGTGTATCTACATAATGATTCAACATCTTCTTATACTTCTCGCGGATCATCGCAAATAATTGTTTCTGATGCATTACTCCACCACCCAGTACAATCCTTTTGGGTGAATAAGTCAATGTAAAATCCACCAAAGCCTGAGCCAGATAATAACTTTCTATTTCCCATGCAACGGAATCCACAGGAAGTTCCTTTGCCTTTCTTCCAAAACGCTCTTCAATAGCCGGTCCCGATGCGAGTCCCTCCAGGCAATTGCCGTGATATGGACACCGTCCAGCGTAAGTATCTTCCGGATGTCTACTCAGCAATATATGTCCGGCTTCGGGATGCTGCATACCATGCACCGCTTTGCCGTCCAGAATCACTCCCACACCTATACCTGTTCCTACCGTTATATAGATGCTGCTGTCCAATCCTTTGGTAACTCCATAAGTAGCTTCTCCGATTGCAGAGGCATTTACGTCTGTATCCAGTCCTATTGGAAGCATAAACTCTTTTTTAATGCATCCAAGCAAATCAAAATTTCTCCATGGAATCTTTGGTGTAGACATAATATATCCATAAGTAGGGGATGTCCGATCCAGATCTACCGGCCCAAATGTTCCTATGCCAATAGCGTCTAAAGAATATTGGTGAAAAAATTCCAATATATCGGGCATTGTTTCCTCAGGCTTTCCAGTTGCAATTGAAACTCTTTCTAAAATTTGTCCATTTTCATCGCCAACAGCACATACCATTTTCGTGCCCCCAGCTTCCAATACTCCTATTCTCATTATCTTTCTCCTGTCTAAGTATATTTCAGCATATAAGTAACCGGTTTCTATTTAATAATATGCACGGCTTTATCTGATTGTCAAGTCATTCTGAGCAGCTTTTATACCCAATTTCTTGTACACTACCGCCATTATATCCTTTATCATTTCTATATCTGTCAATGCCTCACGCTCTGAAATTGTTGCGCTTCGATATTCCATCCTTTCTCTCTATGATTGTAAACGACAAGAAACTCTCTTTGCCCGTTTTTACTTAAAAAGCCGCCCTTACGGGATTGCCGCTGTCACAATCTCCGTAAGGGCGGTCCATTATCTCACCTTATTTACTTCCTCCGGGGGCTATACGGTTCCGGAGATCACTAGCGTGCTGACACCGGGGTTGATTCCCCAGGCTCCCGTGGTGGTATCCTGCGTGTAAGTCGCTGCGGGTACGGTGATCTTGCCCGCCACACTGGCGAACATGCCCGTAATCTCATCATAGGTATAATCGGCACCTTCCGTCCATGCGGTACCGTTAAAGGTAGCCGTCAGGTTCTTAAGCACCGGATTAAAGGTATCCGTGATCACCACTCCGGTCTCCTCCGTCGCTGCGGTATTGCCCAGATTCTGGATCACAAACGTATAGGTCAGCGTGCCATTTTCCGTAACGGGTACGGGGCTGACGGACTTCGTGATGGTAAGCAGAGACTGCTCCTCGGCATTAATGGTCTCCCGCACCGTAATGGGTGTCACCACATTGGCGGTAATGACTGCCGTGTTGGTGATCGTCGCTTCCACTCCCAGAGGTGCATAGGAATTCAGCTCCGCTTCATAGACAACGATAGCATTGCCCTAGGCGGGAATGGTCAGTCCGCTCACAGTGAGAGGCGGGCCTGCCGTAACCACGGGAGTGGGCTGCAATACGCCGTCAATATAGTATTTAATGGTTCCGGGGATATAGGTTAACGGTGTCAGTTCTCTTTCGCCGAAATCATATTCTCCCAGATCATCCTCCAGTGTTGCTCCGGTAAATGCCGTCTGACCGGAGTTTACAATACTGATAATATAGGTCACATTATCCCTCTGTCCGTAAGTCTCCCGGACTGCCGTCTTGGTAGCCGACAGTACCTCCCGGATCTCTCCTACCACAATGTTCGAATTGGTGACTTCATCACCGTAGCGAAGCTGCGCCTGATTCGTAAATCTTGCCATATATTTTCATCCTTCCATTTTATTCAGGGTTACTATAATATATGACTTTTTCTAACCAGGTTGACAGATTCCGCCATGGGATTTCTTGACTTTCCATTTGGGGGTCGATATGATGGATATATTGATGTGTCTATTCTACAGGAGAAAAGGGCTATGAAGAAAAAAAGTATTTAGCATCCTCCAGATCGGCGATAAAAGCAATCCTCTGAGCCGGCTTTTCGACATTTTTATTGCGGTGGTCATCTGTGCCAATATTCTGGTGACTTTTTTACAGACATTTGACGAACTAACCTTTTTATTTCCTGCATTTCATGTCATAGAAGTCATTACTATCCTGATCTTCTGTGTGGAATATATTCTGCGGATCTGGACTGCGGACTATCTATATCCTGATAAAAGCGAGTTCCGCTCCCGGCTGCGGTTTCTGATCTCCTTCGACGGCATTATCGACCTGCTGACAATTTTACCCTTTTTCTTCCTGTCCGGCATGGTCATCTTCCGGATGCTGCGGGTGGCGAGAATCTTCCATCTGTTCCGCCTGAATGCCCGATATGATTCTTTCAATGTCATCACTACGGTATTGTATGAAAAACGCAATCAGATCATTTCCTCCGTGTTCATCGTCCTGATCCTGATGCTCGCCAGCAGTCTGTGCATGTACAGCGTGGAGCATGATTCCCAGCCGGAAGTATTCCGCAATGCTTTCAGCGGCATCTGGTGGAGCATGTCAACGCTACTCACCGTAGGCTACGGTGACATCTATCCCATCACCACGTTGGGCCGGATCATGGCGATCTGTATCGCCTATCTCGGTGTCGGTGCTGTGGCTATCCCCACCGGTATCATCAGTGCCGGTTTCGTGGAACAGTACCAGCGCAAAAGCAGTCTCTCTAATATTAAAGCGGCAGATATTCATGAGATCGCCGAGATCTTCGTGGATAAACGCTTCGCCGGCAAATCCGTGGAAGAAATGGAAGAGGCAGAACAGGTCACGATCTTCCTCATTCTGCGGGAGGATCTGTCCATTCTGCCTCATAAAGATACGATGTTGAAATTAAATGACATCATTGTCATTCGTGGTGAGAATAATTAACTCCTTCTGTTTCCCCTTATTTCATGCTTAATTCCGCAAATGCAGGCAATGACGGCTGAGGGGATACCGGCAATGTCTGATACCAATATGCAACTGAAGTATAATCATCATACCTGGGAGATGCCAGACTCATATTATCAAAAGTCATACGGAAATTTTTCTTAAAGTATATGGGATCTGCAATATGAAATCTGTATAACATAAACCTTTGCTGCGTATTATATCTTTCCGTATTTTGTCCCAAGACAGAATACATTCCGCTGTACAGTGCACTATAAGTTTGATATTTATGTATTTCCTGGTCATTTCCAAACGCATAGGAACCACCAAAATAGTCCTCTGTGCCTGTATAATGTACAGATGGATATCTGTCATCATCCACATACATTCTGGCTTCTCCTTCCACCCAACAGTGGTTGGTACCATTCAAGCCCACAGATAAAGTTACTCCAATAAATTTTCCTCGGCCGTTGATCTGATCGATGACTGTATATGCACGACCCTTTTGTACCGGGTGTTCTTGTCTGTAAGCAGCATGAAAATATCCGATATTTTCCGGTTGTTTTTTTCTTTTTCCGGCTACTACGTAATATAGTATCTGCTTTTCTACTCCGATATTAGTAATTGTTATCTTGCAATGACTATGAAACGGCATTCTCCAATAACAATTGTAACCTCTTGCCGGAGCTACCATAATCATGGAGGAATTTAAAAATGGATAGCGTCCATCAACATCCCGCATGTTTTCGCAATAAGCACAACCAAAAAAGGCAGGTAATGGGCTTTCTACAGACGGAATTTCTGAATTTTCCCAATAAATACGAATGATGCAGCCATGATTTATTACTCCTGTAAACCACATATGATCAATCTCACCGGGACCGTCTATTTCCGCTATTGTAACCGTTTGTCCGGGCTCCATATAAATCTTGGGAGAAAGTTTTGTACAATCCCCTCCTCGACCACCGCCTTCTTTTGTTCCTGTTTGATTTTCTGCTGAAAATACGAAGCTTTCCGCATCATCAAGAAAATAATAATCGTCCATTACTCCTATATCCACCTTTCTTTTTTGCTGTTCTTTAACCTTTCAATCCTGAAGTGGCAATTCCTTCTACAAAATAATCTTGTGCTACAAAATACAAAATAAGCGGAGGCAAAATAGAGATAACCGACATTGCCATAATGTTGTTCCACGCCACGGTTCCCGCCGTATTATCCACGGCCATACGAAGTCCCAGTGATACCGGATATTTTCTTACACTATTGATATAGATTAAGTCTGTGAAAAAATCATTCCATGTCCACATAAATCGAAAGATAATCACAGAAAAAATCGCTGGTTTGCACAATGGTGTCAAGATCTGAACCAGAATCTGAAAAGAATTACATCCATCAATTTTGGCTGCCTCATCAATCTCTTTTGGAATTCCCCGGAAAAACTGGATCATCATAAATACAAAGAATCCTTTCGTTGCAAAAAGGCTGGGAACAATTAACGGATAGTATGTATCAATCCAGCCAAAAGAACGGAACATTACATACGTAGGAATTGTCAGTACCGATGCGGGAACGATCATAGTCGATATCATCATCATAAAAAAGACCTTTTTTAATGGAAACCGAAATCTCGCAAATCCATAAGCTACTAATAATACTGATATCACTGTAAAGATCACTACCGGTACCACAATCAGAAAACTGTTTTTAAAAAAAGTGGCAAATGTATAATCTCCCACCGCTTTCCATCCATCTCTGAACGCCTGAAAATTATATACTGTAGGAATCAGGTCAATACTTTTAAAAATCTCATCATTCCTTTTAAAGGCGGAGGCTAACAACCATAATAATGGATAGATCATTACAAATCCTATTCCTGCCACCAGAACATGTATCCAGATTTTATTTTCTTTTTTCTTTTTTCTGTATCCATGCACACGTTTCATCAAAAATCTCCTCCGTCCTCATAATAAGTCCAGTAAGCTGATGATTTGAATACCAGCATTGTAAACAACATAATGATCACAAATAATATCCAGGAAAGTGCAGACGCATATCCTGTTTTGAAATATTTAAAAGCACTGTTATACAAATGAATGGCAAAAACGTAGGTTGCATTCAACGGTCCTCCTCCGGTAATGACAAAAGGTGCCGTGAAATCCTGAAATGCATTAATCAACTGCATAACAAGATTAAAAAATATAATAGATGAGATCATGGGCAATGTAACCGAAAAAAATGTCCTGATTTTTCCCGCTCCGTCTACTTTTGCTGCATCATACAGTTCTGCCGGAACTTGCTTCAAACCTGCCAGGAATAATACCATGGAGGAACCAAATTGCCAGATTCCCAATAATGCAACTGTTCCCAATGCATGTTTAGGACTTCCCAACCAGTCTACGGGAGCGATTCCAACAACTGCTAAAATCATATTTACAATTCCATCTCTTCTAAATAGGAAACGCCACAATACAGAGATTGCTACACTGCCTCCCAAAATGGAAGGCAGGTAGTAAATTGTTCGATAGAATCGCATTCCCTTAATATTCTGATTCATCAGAACCGCTACAAACAGTGCTGCTGCCAGTTTTGCGGGAACAACCATAAATACATACTTAAAAGTAGTAACCAGAGATGGAATTGCTAAACGGTCCGATGTAAAAATCTCAATATAATTATCCAGACCAACCCATTTGGGTTCATTTGCAATAGAAAAATCCGTAAAGGAATAATATAATGAAGATGCCAGCGGATATAATGTAAAGACCAAAAATCCGATTAACCATGGCATAATATAAATTAATCCAATATATTTTTCTTTTTTCAAATGTTTTCACTCCATTCTGTATTTACTGATGACTATTTTTAATTTTGTCTATAATTATTGCATTCTGTTCCATCAATTTTTCTGCTGCATCTGCAGGTGAAGTTAATCCAAATCCCACTTCCTGAATGATTTCCATCATGGTAGCCTGTGCATCTCCCGTAGATACATTTGTATATTCCATACTTCCAAGACTGTTTGCATGATCAATAACTTCTGAACTTTCCACAGATAACAGTCCTTCATCTACCAATGCAGTTCTTGCTGTGTTAGATGCTGGTACACCACGACACTCCTTTAACAATACTGCTGCTTCCGGATCATTTAACATCCAATTCAGGAACTTTGCTGCCTCTTCCTTATTTTCGCAGGATTCGGGAATTGAGTATATTTGTGCAGGATTCATAAATAATCCTGATGCCTTTCCATTCTCCATCACCGGAAATGTTCCAATATGAATGTCTAATGTATTACTAACACTCATTGAGTTTTTATCCGAAGTCCAGCCAAGACAGATTCCAAGACGTCCATCTGTCCATGCCGGATCTTCATATTTTTTGGAATCATATACGCTGCTGATTTCCAACGGCTGTAAAATCCCATTATCAATCCAGCTTTTATACAATGTAAAAGCTTCTGTCCAATCTTCTTTGGTATAGGGCATATTGTAGTCAGAATCAATCCAAAATTCTCCTGTTTTCTGCGCAAGATACCATAACATGATATTACGGATATCCGCAGAACCCGCATTTAATAAATAATAGTCTGGATTCTCTTCATGGATTTTCTTTCCATACTCCAGAAATTCATCCCATGTCCACTGTTGTGTCATATCAAGACCAAATTTATCCGTAAATTCTTTGTTATACAGTAAAGTATTGGTACTGATTCCAGTCAAAAGACCAAGTACTTTATCATCAAAGCGAACCGGACTTATAGCAGACTCATCAAAAGCATCTAATTCTATTTCCGGCATATCCCGCAGATCAGCCAAAAGGTTTTGGTCTGCTAACGCCGGCATATCAACCCAGTTAATCTGAACTACATCTGCAGCGGTATTTCCCGCAAGCTGCGTAATTACCTTCTGCATATATCCGTCAAATCCGCTATACTCAGCCTCAATTGTTACATTAGGATTCAGGCTCTCATATTTTTCGATTGCTGCCAGTGTGGCCTGATGTCTCTCTTCACCACCCCACCAGGAAAATCTGAGAACTACCTTATCTCCGTCTCCCGTATTCTCTGTGGAAATACTTCCTTCTTCCTTTGTCTGTGCGACGGTCGCATCATTTGCTGATCCCGTTTCTGATCCACATCCGGTAAGCATCCCAGCCATGATACTTACTGCCGTCATCATTGCAATTACTTTTTTCTTCATACTTGTAACCCTCCTATTTGATGAATGCATTTGTTATAAATGCTAGCTTTATTTTATCTTTTTCACTTTTGAAAAAATAGGTAGCTGGCTTATTGTTTTATATCTTTTTTTTCTATCAATTTTTAACCATCTGTCTTTTTTTGACAATAATACAAATCTACCTTTTAAAATCTCAAATATATATATATAATAAATAAGATATCACACGATTTAAGGAGAAACTGCCATGTATCAGTTAATCATTGCTGATGATGAATTTGAAATTGCATCAGGTATTGCTAATTATTTTCCTTGGGAAGAAATCGGTTTTGAAGTTGTCAGCTCTTTTTCCAACGGTCAAGAGGTTCTTACCTGGTTAAGAAAGCATTCCGCAGATGTTCTCCTCTGTGATATCAGAATGCCCATTATGGATGGAATTGAACTTGCAAAAAAAATTCAAGAAGAGAAAATATCTATTAAAATCGTCTTCTTATCCGGATACAGTGAATTTGAATATGCACGGCAGGCTCTTATTTACGGCGCTGTTAATTACTTATTAAAACCTACAAAATACAATGAACTGGTCTCTGTTTTTACTTCTCTGAAACAGACTTTGGATCAGGAAAATTTTGTTAGAATAGAAGATCATCCTGAACCGGATGCCCTGATCAGCACTTTGCAGGAACTTATTCAAAACGATTATGCAAACATTACCTTAGAGTCGGCTGCCAATCAAGTCTATCTAAGTCCCGTATATGTCAGTCGACTTTTTAAACAACATACCGGAATTAATTTTATTGATTATGTAACAAACGTCCGCATGAAGAAAGCAGCTGAAATGATCTCTTCTGGCAAATATAAAATATATGAGATCAGTGAATTTATCGGGTATTCAAATCCAAATAATTTTGCCCGTGCTTTCAAAAAATTCTTTGGTATAGCCCCACAGGATTATCGTCATTTTTCAAATAGGAGACAATAATGTTACACAAATACGGAAAACTGTTTTATCGTAATTTACGAATGTTTTTATTTATTTCTTTTATTCCGACACTGCTATTGGGATGTTTTTCTTATATCATTGTTTTCCGATATATTCAAACCAACTCATTAGAAAACGCAAAAAAATCTTTAAAGCAACTCAATCAAAGCATGGAACTGATCACTAATAACACCGATGCTCTCAGTCAGATATTCAGCATCAGTGCAAATCCCTCTATGAGTCTGCATAGAATTCTCCAAATGCCTAAAATCAGTTATGCCAGCGCTGTAAAACTGTCTGTGTATTGCAATATCCTCGACTCCACCGTAAATTTTAACGATTATATCGACTCTGTTTATATCTATTTTCCCAATGAACATCAGCGTTTCCTTGCTTCCCAGAATGGCGTCAGCGATATTAATTCCTTTGCTGATACTTCATGGTTCTCTTCTGCTGTTTCTTTTTCAGAGACTGATCAAAATTTCTTCAGTTCTTATCGTAAAGATGTTAATGCTGTTACGTTTTATAAAAAGCCTTTTTCTATTGACCTGCAGGGGAATGACGGTATCATTATAATTAATCTGGATTATAAATATTTGCAGGAATTGGCGAATCAGCTAACCGTATATCCCGAACAAAAATTATATATCTTCAATGAGAACTGGGATTTACTGTACTACACAGACAATGCTTCTACGGAACAGCTGTCTTCCCTTTTTCCTCTTCTGATGAAAGCAGAAGAAGATCATGGTATCTTTACGGAAAATAATAATACCGTTTTCTATCTGTCGTCATCGGATCAGAATTTCCATTATGTATCGATTACACCTAATTATAATATCCATTTCATAGAACGCTATCTGTCAATTTTCATTGTTGCACTGGCAGTATTTTCTCTTATGCTGTCTTTTGTTCTTGCGTTCCATTATACTAAGAAAAATTATGCCGGCATTAATTCTATGATTGAAATAATCAACTCCGCCAAAAATGGAAAAATTGTATCACCGGTTTCTTCTTCAAACGATGAATATAATTATATTATTACCGGACTTGTGGACAGCTTTATTAAAAACGATTATCTGCAGGTGCAGCTCTCCGAAAAAGCCTATCATACAAAAGTATTGGAATTAACAATGCTCCAGTCCCAGATTAATCCTCATTTTCTGTCCAATACCCTGGAGACAATTTATCTGCGAAGTATAGCCTTAACAAATTCTCCGAACGTTGTCAGTAATTTAATAGAAAATCTGTCGGATATCCTTCGGTACGCTCTGTCTGATCCCACCTCTACTGTACTTTTTTCTAACGAATTGAATTATACAAAGTGTTATTTGAACATACAGATGTTTCGTTATAAAGAAAAACTGCAGGTCTCCTGGGATTATGACCCTGCTTTAGATAAGTACTCTGTAATGAAGCTTTTATTTCAACCTTTTATTGAAAACGCAATTTATCACGGCATTAAAGAAAAAGAAGGTAATGGAAAACTGCGCATTCGCTGCTATCTCAAATCCGATGAAATCCATATTCAGATTGTTGATAATGGCAAAGGTATTACCCGCGAACAATTAACCACTCTACGGAATTCTCTGCATACCGGAAATGATAACTATCAACATATTGGTGTTATTAATACCTTTCGCCGCTTAAAACTACTCTATGGTGATCAGTTGTCCTTTTCTATTAAAAGCAAATATTTAATTGGTACTGCCATCTGGATCACTATTCCCGCCACCACTTTGTCCTGATACATCAGGCAAACAAAAAGACTGTACACTCTATTCAGAATGTACAGTCCTTTTTACTGTTGTTTATTTATTGCACAGCTTCTGTGCTCATTGTCTCTTCAGTTGCTATTTCCACAATCTCCACAGTTTCAGTTGTCTCCGTCGCAGCTTCTGAATTCTCGCTTTCCATTTCCGTGGTCTCTGCCGCCTCGGTGCTTTCTGTCTCCTCGGTAGTCTCCTCCACCAGATCATCCAGTGTATAGTTGAATCCGGTGACCACGTTGGTGGTCACGACATACACTTTCATTTCAGAGGGAAATGCAACGTAATACTGGCTGGTCATGGAATTCAGATTACCGACATTAATGATCACGCTGCGATCTGCAGTCTCGTACTGAATGGTACGCTCCGGATCTGCCAGTCCGTACTGCGACATATCCGTCACATTCTCAATCACCTGATCTGCCTTTAACGGTGCCACCTTCAGGATCATCGCCTTGATCCGGTCCTGGTTCAGATTCAGGGAATGATCGTCCGCATAGTACCATGTTTCATCCTCTTTTTCAAAGGCATAGGTCTCTCCCTCATATACATAGCGGAAGCTGGTAATATCATCGGAGTTTACATCCAGCACCGTCTCCTGTGTATCCTCGGTGATGGAAGTCGCAGACGATGCATTTTTATTATACTGGCGGATGCCCAGGAAAACTGCCGCCAGCACCACCAGTGCCAGCAGCATTCCGATCATTTGTCTTTGTTTCTTTTTCATATCTATAACTCACGCCTTTCACAATTATTTCTTCCGTCTGCGGAACCAGATCACGAATCCGGCGATCATACAGCCGACGGGAAGGATCACGGTAACCAGCAGTCCCAACAACAGAATCTGTGCGGAATCCACTACCAGATTAGAGACCTCATAGCTTTTTACCGGAATGGATACCGAGGTCTCATGATCTGCCATTCCACTGAACGTATTGGTGAACAGGGTCAGGTTCGCACCGCTGACGACAGAGTTGGCATCGTCGGTGAACAGCTGCTCACAACCGTACACGACCAGTGTCGCATCCCCATCATCCAGTGTCTTTACTGCCTCAACACCTAATGCGAAGGGACCATTTACATCATTTTCACCCTGCGAAAAATCCTGTGTATTGTTGACATCCTGTTTTGCAAAAGAGCTGTCGGAGGTGCTCAGGAATACATCATAGGTAATATCACCGGTGGCTGTCTCGTCGGTACTTACTTCCTCCGGGACAATGATACCCTGAGAATACGGCAGGAACAGATATTTTCCGTAGGTTCCGGAGGTATAGCTGTCAGAGCTCTGTGTCGGCAGTATATAATACGGACTTCTGTAGTAGCCGTTGGAATCATTCTCCACTACCAGTCCTTTGGCAATGCTCAGATTCATGTAGCTTAAGATAGCATCTATATTGGGTGTCTCCTCATCGGTATAGCCGGTTACCAGGATGACTTTTCCACCGTTGTTCAGATAGTCGATCACCTTATCCTTATCATCGGATGAAAAATCGCTGGTGGCACCGTTAATGAACAGACAGGCCGCATCGTCAGGGATAGCATCCAGATCCATCAGATTCACGGTCTCATAATCCACATTTTCCTTGTTCAGTGCGGATGTAAAAGTGTTGCTTAAACTCAGTTCATTATGTCCTGTTGTCATATATACCTTGGGCATATCATCATTTAACACATAATCCAGCGCACTGGTGAGCTGTCCTTCGCCATCATAACCGGTGGTCGTGGTGTTATAACTGTACGTCGAATAGTCAAAATCATAAGAAGACTCATAGACATCGTTGTAATCAATGACCTTGCTGCGCTTGTCGCTGACCACGATCAGGCTGTTCGTGCTGATGTTGCCGGTGGTGTACTGGGTATAGAACATCGGGTTAACGGTGGGATCCACATATTCCACGGTGATATGATCCGACAGATCATCGTATCTCTGCAAAGTCTGCCCCAGTGTGGTATCCTGATTGTCCTGATTTACCAACACATAGATTGTCACATCATCCTGCATATTTTTCACATAGTCGACGGTCTGATCTGTCAGGGAATACAGCTTCTGGCTGGTCATGTCGATAGCTGTCCAGCTGGAAGGCATCTCGCCCATGATAATATTAACCACTACTACCAGCGCTACCGCTACAGCGATCATACCGGTACTGTAAGCACTGAAGCTTAAGTTCTTCACGGACATGCTGTAACGGCGCTTCTGAATGGACTGTACCGTCAGGAACAGAACCAGTGCCGTAACGGATACATAATATACGATAGAAGATACATCCAGTGTGCCATTTAACAGGTTGGAAAATGGTGTGTAAAGGTCAAAGCAACGCAGCAGCTTTGTCAACAGATTGCCGGTACTGGAAATAATGGAGCAGATGGAATCCATCATATATCCCAGGAACAATACTAAAAAAGTAAGTACTGCTGCGATGACCTGGCTCTCTGTCACGGAAGACAGGAACAGACCGATGGCAATGGCGGTCATCCCGAAAAGGAAATATGCCAGGATCGACAGGTAAGCCTCTCCCATGGGAACACTGCCGTACTGCGCCATGATCAGCGGGTAAAAGCAGATGATCGCTACGGGAATAGCAAATATAGTTAACAGTGCCAGGAATTTTCCCATTACGATGCCGCCTACGGACACCGGTGCCGTCAGGATCAGCTGATCCGTCTTGCTCCGCTTTTCTTCCGCCAGGATACGCATGGTCAGGATCGGCACGGTCAGCATGAATAAAAAGGTAACGCTGGATACCACATACGCAAAATAAGGATATCCGTTCATCAGGTTATAAACGCTGAAATACAGTCCCAGGAAAAACAGGGTGACTGCAATAAATAAAAATCCGATAAAGGAACGGAAATAGGATTTCAATTCTCTCTTATAAATGGCTAGCATATGATTCCGCCTCCTTTGTAGTTACAGTTTCTTTTTTCTCTTCTCCGGGCTGTGCTTCCTCTTCCGAAGCTTCTGTCTGCTGTGCGGCAGCATCTGACATTTCCGGCCTTTTTCTTTTTGAGAATAGTTTGTGCTTCTCCGGCTGTGTGGGTGCTACATCCTCGGTCAGTTCCAGGAAGATGTCTTCCAGAGACTTCTCCGCATGGGTCATCTCTAAAATAGGCAGCTTTGCATCTGCCAGTGCATAGAATACCTGCTCTCTGATATCTGCATTCTCTTTGGAGATCACTTTCAGCTTTGCAATATCTTTGGGAGCCTCAGTATTTTCTTCGATCCGGTCGATCTGTGAGATCTCCTGCAATGCACTCTTCACCGCAGCGATGCTTCCCTTTACTTCCAGATCCAGTTCCATGGAGCCGCTCATAAGCTTCTGCAGATTCTCCGGAGAATCACTGGCTACCAGCTTACCGTGGGCTATGATCATAATATGGTCGCAGACCGCACTGACCTCCGACAGAATATGGGAGCTGAGGATCACGGTATGATTCTCCCCCAGCTTGCGGATCAGATCACGGATCTCGATGATCTGTTTCGGATCCAGACCTACCGTGGGCTCATCCAGAATGATAACCTCAGGGTAGCCAAGGATTGCCTGCGCCAGTCCGACTCTCTGCCTGTAACCTTTTGACAGATTCCTGATCAGACGCTGCTGCATATCGGTGATCTGTGTCATTTCCATGACCTCATCAATCTGCTGCTTCCGCTCTTTTTTCGGCACTTTTTTCAGTTCTGCCACGAAATCCAGGTATTCTCTGACAGTCATGTCAACATACAGCGGCGGAAGCTCCGGCAGATAACCGATGGCACGCTTTGCCTCCTCCGGATCTTTTTGGACATCTTTGCCATCGATCGTCACAGTACCCTCCGTGGCTGCCAGATAACCCGTGATGATGTTCATGGTCGTGGATTTACCTGCGCCGTTTGGACCAAGAAAGCCGTAAATCTGTCCCTTTTCCACACGGAAAGAGAGATGATCTACGGCAATATGGTCACCATATTTTTTTGTAAGATTGCTTACTTCTATCATATTTGCCTCCCGGATATGGTGTGATACCCCCACCTGATACCTATGGGTACCCGGAACTGATACCTACAGGTACCCAGAACTGATACCCCGAATTGCTTCGCAGCAAGCTGCTCCCGCAATTCTAAAAACATTCGGAATCCGCTGATTTGCTACGCAAATCGCTACTTCCTCATGTTTTACGGGTGTAAAATTCAACCGCTTTATCATGCAAGCATGAACAGCGGTTAACCTTTACACCCTTGTATCAGTATATGTCTCAAATGTCATGAAAAGGTGAAACATTTGTGAAAAATCTGTGAAGCCCCAACCCTTAAAGCTTCGTCACGGTCAGCGAAATGCTTAAATTTCCTGCCTCCGCCGCCAGATGCAGCGGCAGCTTCGCCACAGGAATATCTTCAAAAATGAATTCCGGATCACCGGATGCGGCCGACTGGAATAAGAAAAGTACCCCCTCCACATAGAGCACCACTTTTTTCTGATTGCTGTAAATTGTCAGGGAGACCAGCCCGTTCTCCTGACGATGCAGGGTAGAAAGTACCGGATAGAGCACCGGTTCGCTGCTCCACTTCGCCTGATAATAGTAATACCGCTCCGTCAGCGTTCTGCCATCCGCCGAAAGAAGTGCATCTTCTGCCGTTTCTCCGGATAATCCACGATATACCGGAAGATTTTCCGGTCTTATCCACAGGTCCCCAGTGAGGAATCCACGCTTTCTGCACAGGCTGTAAAACGTTCTCACTTCGGAGCAGTTCACCCCCTCTGCCCCGGTCCCGGTTCCTTCCAGCCGGATCACATTTACCCCCATCCGAACCAGCCGTTCCAGATCTCTTCGTACCTGCTCCACCCTCGTCCCGGCATCACTGATCTGCGGGGGAAGCCGGTAGACTACTTCATGTGGCAAAAACTCTTTTTCATTGAGAAAGATTCCCTTTTTTTCTACGACACGCACGTCATAAATGGTCAGTTCCTGCCGCCAATACATTTCCACTTCCCCGGTTATATCCTCAGCATGATCTGATTCTTCCTCGTTCTTTGTACCCCCCATATTTTCTCCATACTCCACGGTTCCGAACCTTCCCTGTGCCTTCACCAGATAGACATAGGGATCCCGCATGCCGTCCCAGAGATGCGGCCGCAACAGCAACGCCGTCATGGAATCCGCTTCTTCTAATGAGTATTCCCCATGAAAAACAAGGCGTTCGCCCTCCGCACCTTCCCAGATCTCAATCTGTAAAGCGGACAGCAAACGCCCTATCTTTTCCGGCAGGGCAAATTCCAGATAAGCCTTGCCATTTTCCAGTTTTGTTGTAATTCCAAGATCGTCTCTCATCTGCATTTCTCTTTCCTGCCTTTCGCATTCTGTTACTAAGAGTTTTTGCAGATAACATTTTATTTATGCCGGAAATCCATCTTTCCCGCACACTATTATTACATGGGACAAGACCTGCGGCCGGGCACTTCCTCTCCGGATACATAACCTGCATGAAATTCCATATTGATGTCCCGAAGCTCCTTCTCCCCGTCGATGTATGCCTGATACATTTCCGCCAGTCCCGAACTGCAGCCATCACAGTTGGCTTCCATATATCCCAGAGACCCCGCAACGATCTGCTCCCGCTCTTCTTTTGTGGTATCCTTAATCAGATATCCTGCCATTTTCTTTTCCTCTCTTGTATTTCTTTTACAGCCAATGTATCACAGCAATCTGCCGGGTGCAAGTTTTTCTCTGCATTTAGAGTAATCGAAAATCTACGACCGAAGAATTCTCTCATAGATCTGCAAATCCTCATTCTTAAACACATTGAAGATCACATTTTTGACACTGCTGTCAGGAGTCTCCTCCAAATACTCCTGTACCGTCTGTACGGCAATCTGCGCCGCCTTGTCCTTCGGAAAGCAGAATACCCCAGTGGATATACAGCAGAACGCCACACTTTCCAGCCCATATGCCGATGCCAGTTCCAGACAGGACAAGTAACAGGACCGAAGCAATGCGCAATGTTTCTCCGTCAGCTTTCCCTGCACAATAGGACCTACGGTATGCAGGACATAACGGCAGGGCAGATTGTAGGCTTTCGTGATCTTCGCCTGTCCGGTGGGTTCCTCATGCCCCTGTTCTTCCATCATCCGGGCGCAGTCCAGTCGCAGCTGCACCCCCGCAAAGCTGTGGATGCAGTTGTCGATGCACTTATGATTCGGCACATAACATCCGGTCATTCCACTATCCCTTTTTCCTTCACAGCTTCCTGTAAATAGGCATCCTGTATCCTCAGAAATTCCTCACTGCATCGCTTGGGCGCCCGGATGTTCATCAGTCCCCGCAGAAGCTGTCTCTGTTCATCCTCCTGCATCGGAATTTCCATCGCTTCATATTCCGACCGCTCCCGCAAAAGTGCCTGGATGAGGTATTGTCTTCGTTTTTCCTGTTCTCCCATTTTGCTTCTTCTATGCTCGTTTCTGCTCTTTTTACGCTCTCCTGTAATGAAATCATTATATCCCCCATCGCCGGGATCCGTAAAGCAGGCACAATAAAGTGCCCCGGTTACCCAAAAGATACTATTGGGACAAACATATAAACCTGCAATTGAAATATTTTTACGTTTTTGTAACAATAGGAACAGGAACCTTCGTTATGACTCATTGAAAGGCCTGGGAACAACAAATGATATATCTGATGATGATCGACGCCGAAGAAGACAAACAAAAGTTTGCGATTCTCTATGAAACCTATCGGCACCTTATGATGAAAGTAGCTCTGAATGTGCTGAAGGATACTTTTCTTGCGGAAGATGCCGTACATGAGGCGTTTATAAAAATTGCGAAAAACATGGAAAAAATAGGGGAAATCGACGCCACGGCGACGAAACGCTACCTGCTTACCATAACGAAAAATGCGACTATAGATATTTACCGGAAGCGAAACCATCAATTTCAACGGGAAATCTATGTGGATGAGCTGGAAGAATGTAATGTCCCTGTGACTTATGCAGAGACGGATGTGGATGACGGAATACTGGACATCCTTAGGTGCCTGCCCGTAAAATGCCGGGATGTATTTCTCCTCAAATACTCCGGCAATATGGACAACGATGAAATCGCAAAAGTATTAAACATCACCGAAGGAACGATCCGGCAGCGATTATCCCGGGGAAAGATTATGATACAGGAAGCTTTGAATAAACGGGAGGAAAATAATGAGATCCATGGAAATAACGGATGAATGGCTCTATCAGCATATGCCTGTGGTGGACAATGCCATGATAACAGCATTAGAAAATCAGGTTGATCGGGAATATGTATTTTCAAAACGTTTTGAACAAAAAATGCAAAAAGTGATCCGCCGGGAAGCCCATCCGGTGCTGACCGGTGCACAACAGCTCCTAAAACGCATGGCAATCTTTTTCACCGGTATCGTATGTGCCGGACTGGTTCTGACGTTAAGTGTGGATGCCTATCGGGATAAGTTTTTCATGACACTAAAGACCCTGCGCGAGGATGCTACGCAGTATAACTACTCTTCCGAGGAAAAAGATGCGGTACTCACTCCCACGATACCGACCTGCATCCCGGAGGGCTATACAGAGACAGACCGAAGAGACAGTCCTCTTTTTTGTGAAAATTTCTATGAAAACAATGCCGGAGAACAGCTCATCTGGGAGCAAATGCTAATTTCCTCAAATAATGCCCTGACACTCGTATTAGACAATGAATACGATGCCGAAGAGGAACATGTCATCGGCGGTCACATTGCCACGGTATATACTTATGTGGATGGTTACGCCATGGCTTATTATGAAGCTGACAATTATGTATACGTGATCACCGCAGATCACATGACCGCCGAGGAAATGTTTCAGCTCATTGCCAGTATGGATATCTGATTGTATAATAAAATAAAAAGGAGGCAAGAACCATAATGCGAAATAAAAAATTAAGAACCGTTTTCTGCGGCATTCTGATTTTTCTGCTCGTATTTGCCTTATTTTGCCTTGGAGACTACGGGATCCGCTATTATCATACTCCCATCAAAAAGGATTATGACTATACCGGAACCGGAATGCTGGTCAGTCTGACGGAACCGGATACCTTCGAACAGGTACCGGTGGAGATCCACGGGAAAACCTTACATTATCTCTGGGGGAATCAGGAAGACGCCATAGCGGGAAATGTCTGGATGAACGGAGAGAGGCTTTTCGTGGAAGGTGCGGATGACATGGGATTCTATGCACCTTTTATCTATGAAGAACCCTATTACTCCTGCCTGACCGAATCTGTAACAAATATCCCGGGAAATATGTTTCTTATCTCCCGGGATCTGAAAACAGTATTCTGCGGTGTACTTATGGACGGGAAAGAATTTCTGCTGATAATACCGGCAGAAAATAAATCGGATGCCGACCGTACCCTGAAATCCGGTCTGGAACAGTCCCAGCCTCTTTCCCGTTGGCTGAGCGGCTATCCCTTATTCGTGCAGCTGTCCGTCAACGATCCTGACGATTCGTTTCGCAGACTGTGCTACGCCCAGGTCGTGGGTGATCATGACGATGGTGTTGCCCATATCGTTCAGTTCCCGGAACAGCTTCAGTACTTCCTTACCGCTGGTCTGATCCAGAGCACCGGTAGGCTCATCCGCTAACAGGATCGCCGGCTGTCCCACCAGTGCTCTGGCAATGGATACTCTCTGCTTCTGTCCGCCGGACAATTCGTTGGGCTTATGTCCGATACGATGATCCAGCCCCAGCAGTTTGATAGTATTTTTACACTTTTCTTCTGCTTCTTCATGGGTCATGCCACGCATCAGCAGGGGCATGATAATATTCTGCATGACATTGTAGGTCGGGATCAGCTGATAGTTCTGGAAAATGAACCCGATCTTTTGGTTGCGCACCATGGTCAGATCGTCCTCTTTGGTCTCGTGGATTGCCATGCCATCCAGATAATATTCCCCACTGTCCATCACATCCATACAGCCGACCATATTCATTAACGTAGTCTTACCGGAACCGGATGGGCCTAAGATTGCCACGTATTCTCCCTTATTTACCTGAAAATTGATGTCCTTCAGGATCGGCAGACGCTCCTCTCCCAGCATATAGCCTTTATTTATATTTTTCATGGTGATCATTGCGTTTTCCATCATAATCCTTACACCTTTCGCACTACTCCTGATTTAAAGCTTCTACGGGGATCAGTCTCGATGCCTTATATGCCGGATAGAAGCCGAAGATGCTTCCGGTGAGGACACCAAACAACAGCGACAATACTGCACCCTGTACCGACAGGGACACTCTCACGTTGAACAGCTGCACGAATGGCGTAATTCCAAGAGCCACCAGCACCCCCAGTACGGCTCCTACCAGACTGGTAAAGCTTGCCTCCAATAAAAACTCCAACAGGATATCCTTCCGGGAACAGCCCAGTGCTTTCAAAATACCGATCTCGTTGGTACGCTCCTTGATGGATACAAACAGCACGTTCATAATACCGATACCGCCAACGATAAATACGATCACTGCCATGGAGATCAGCAGTAAGGTCAAAGTCTCATTGGAAGCGGAGGCTGCCTCCATCTTGCTTCCGGCATCGCTGATGGTAAATGTGGTATTGGGATAGCTCTCTTTTAAGGCACTCTCCACATCCGTCATTACGGTATCCACCTGATTCACATCCTCCGCAATGACCGTGATGGTTGGACTGATATTCGTACCGGTAATGTATTTGATGCCGGTTTCGTAAGGTATATAGATCGCCGTATCCGGACTGATGCCGGATGCCACAGTTCCCATCTCGGATAGTACCCCTGACACTATATAGGGGCGCCCATCAATATAGACTGTACCGTCATAGGCATCGTAGGCGCTGCCAAAAATTTCCTTTGCCACGGTGGCACCCAGTACGCACACCTTTTCCTTGCTCTCGTTGTTTTCTTCTGTGAGGAAATCCCCGATGGACATTTCCAGATTACTGATGGCAGCATAATTGTCCTCCACACCGGCAATGGTGTAATAGGAAGCAGAGGTCATATCGCCTCCCTCCACCGATGCTGTAGTGGAATAAGAGACCGTAGTTGCAGAGATTCCCGATACAAAAGTCGCCAGATCATCACAGTCTTCACTGGTCAATGTCACGGCTTCGCTCTCTTCCTCCTGTCCGAATCCGAAAAATCCGCCGAAATCCATGCCACCGCCGGGACCACCAGACGTACCGCCGCCGGAACCTCCTCCGGGTCCTCCGCCCATATTGGTGACGGTAACGCTTCCTCCACCGCCCGGCATTTCAAAGCTAAAACCACCACTGTCACTGCTGTCACAGGAAATATCAATAGCTCCGGCATTCAGATTCTTGAACTGCTCCGCCACTTCTTCTTTTCCACCGGTACCTATCGCCAGCACCAGCATTATGGTGGCGGATCCCACAACGATACCGATGGAAGTCAGGATCACTTTGAATTTATTCTGTGACAGGTTCAGCCACACCAGACGCAATATTTCGGATAATCTCATATTCTACTTCTTCCCTTCCATTGACCTTACTTTCCCACAGGTCTCCGCTCTACTTCGTAATGCTGCTTTCGATCAATACGGTATCTCCTTCTGCAATATCTCCGGAGATCTCCACATTAGAGCCATCTGACAGTCCTGTCGTTATTTCCTTTTTCACAATGCTGCCCTCTGCTGTCTTCACTTTTACATAAGTCTTGTCATCCTCTGTGATAATGGCTCTGCGTGAGACATACAACACTTCTTCCGTTTGTTCCGTAACGAAAGTCACATCTGCGGTCATGCCCTGGAACAGTCCTGAAACATCCCCTTCTAATGTGACAGTTACGTCATAAGTTATATTTCCACTGGAATCCGATGTCGCATCTCCGATAGCCGTCACCTTTGCCGTAAAGATATCTTCCCGATATGCCGTCAATGCAATATTCGCCGCAGATCCCAGAGAGATATCCGTCATGTCATCTTCATCCACTGTTACCGTCATGGTCACTTCATCCATATCATACAAAGTGACCAGAGAAGTTCCGGTGCTGATCTTGTCTCCTGCTTCCAGTTCCACACTGGTGATCACACCGTTGTATCTGGCGCATACCGCGTTGCCATCGATATAGGTGCTGAACTCGTTCCATTTTTCCAGAGTCTCATCGTAGGTTTCCTGCTGATCGGACAGATCCTGTTCCAGATACCCCAGCGCAATATCGTAAGTCTCCTGTGCGGTATTGTAAGCCAGCGTCCGCAGTTTTTTTGTCTCGGCTGCGGTCAGTTTTCCCTGCTCCAGTTCCCGCTTTGCTTTATTATAAGCGGTCTCGGCTGTGGTCACATTTTCTTCTGCCTGCTCTACCTTCTGTTCCAGTTCTTCCTTCTGCTGTTCCAGAGAGTCCGCAGTAGACTGTGCCTGTGTCGTCAGCTGTGCAAAATAGACATATCCATAGGTATCATCTGCCGGATCCGTATTGTTCAGACTGTATTGGCAGTTGGATAATACCTGTGCCGCATCTTCGTAAGCAGTTGTTACTTCCTCCAGCTGTGCCTGATAATCTTCCAGACTGGTCTGCGCCTGCTCCAATGCGCTTGCTGCAGAATCTACCGCATTCTGTAGCTCCTGCAGTGTGGTGCTGTATTCGGTATCAATATAACTGCCATAGGCAGTGCTGCTGTCATAAGTATATTTTGCCTGCTGTCTGGACAGGGTCTGGTCAGCTTCTACGGCCTCCAGATCTGCTTTTGCTTTCTCAACGTTAGACTGCAGTTCGTCTTCCAGGTCGGAGACACTGTCTTCTTCCAGCAGGTACAGGGGATCTCCCTCGGACACCTGCTGCCCCACGGAGACCACTACCTCTGCCACGGTCAGGGTAGAATCGTCACCATTGCTGCCGGAGCTGCTGCCGCCCATATTGAAGATCTGACCAAACATGTCTAAGCCTCCCTGAGCTCCGCCGCCGGAAGCACTCATGCCGCCAAAACCACCGGAACCAGAGCTGCTGCCGGCAGTACTACCGGAGGAGCCGCCGGAGGAACTGCTGCCGGAAGTATCCGTTCTCTGCAGGGCACTCATATCCAGATCAAAGGTCTGATCCACCGTACCGATGTCCACGGAACCGCTCTCCGTCACACCTTTGACCAGTGTACCGTATTTTACCGTGGTCTCTTTATAAATGACTTCCGTGTCGGAACCACCGGAGAGACCAATGGCACCAGCCACTACAGCAATCACACAGACACCACAGACACCTGTGGTGAGCTTGCGTCTTTTCGACCAGCTTTTCCATGATCCAATCCGGCGCATTTGATTTCTTATATTTTCTTTGATCTTTTTCCCATTTTCATTCTGCTTCATAACTGTTCCCAATCATTCCTGTCTGCTTCTCAACATTTGCTCCATCCGCCTGATTTATTGTCCTCCGGGACCGCCCGGCATTCCGCCGCCGAAGCTGTCGGAACCGCTGCCTCCGGGACCACCCTGGGGCATTGCTCCTCCGGAAGGCATCTGCATATCCTCTGGCATAAGGGATTCATCGAATTCCTGAAGCTCCATATCACTGCCGACTGCGGTATCAGAACTGCTGCCGGAATCGGCAGTCTCCTCCGTACTCTTGACTTCTGCCTCGGAGCTGACCTTACTTGCCAGGTAGATGGTATCGCCCTCTTCCAGTCCTGACAGGATCTCAATGTCCACACCGTTGGTGATACCGGTCTCTACCTCTGCCAGTTCCCTGCCACCCAGTGCTGTCTTACGATAGACATAGGTCTTGCCGTTCTCTTCGACAATGGCCTTACGGGACACATAAAGAATATCCTCTTTTTCTTCCGTTACGAAAATGACATCTGCGGTCATTCCCCCATACAGCTTCTCCAATGCGCCTTCTACGCTGATCTCCACAGTGTAGCTTACGGTATTACTATAATCGGAAGTAGCCGTGGTATTGATGGAGAGGATGCTTCCGGTATAGGAATCCTCCGGGTATGCCGTAAAGGTGATATCTACCGCATCTCCCACCTGTAGGTCCACAATATCCTCCTGGGTCACATCCACGGAGATTCTCATGTCATCCGACGTTGCATAGGAAAACAGAGCTCCTGTCGTCGTCAGGCGATCTCCCGCTTCGTAGCTGACCTCTGTGATCACACCATCCTCTGTGGCATAGAGAATACCATCACTTCCGACGAAATCTTCAAAGGCCTGTAACTGTTCTTCCCGTTTTTCTTTCGTCTCTTCCGCTTCCTGTAAGGTCTCCTTCAGATCTTCCACAGCAGCGTTGTAAGTGGTCTGGGCATTCTGCCCGGTGATCACCGCTTCCTGATAGGTCTCTTCTGTATCCAGCTTATCGATTTTTTGCTTTGCCTGTGCCGCTGCCAGCTGGTTCTGCAGATCGGTAATAGCACTTTCATTCTCCGATAAAGCATCCTCTGCCTGCGTCAACGCTGATTTTGCCTGCTGGTATTTGGATCTGGCACTGAGATAACCATTCTGGATCGTCATAAAATTCACTGTATTATCGGTTCCGGCGCCTTCATAACCTTCTTTTGCCGCTTCGTAGGTCTCCAATGCATCCTGATAATCTTCCTGGGCTTCTGTCAGCTTCTCCTGCAGAGAAGCTGCGTTGGCCTGCTTCTGCTCCAGCTGTACCTGCAGAGATGCCACTTTGTTCGTCACGCTCGTACCGGAAGTATTGCGGATGGATGCCGCATAGGAAGCACTGATCTTCTGGGTATCGTAGTCGGTCTGGGCTTCCAGCAGGGACAATTCATAGGTACTCTCTGCCTCCGCATAGTCTGCCTGCGCCTCCACTACCGCATTTTGCAACAGCGCCCGAACCGCCTCCACGCTGTCTTCCGTGAATTTCAGCAGTTCCTCGCCTTCGGTGACACGCTGCCCGCTGGCGGCGTAGATCTCCTCTATCTTCAGATATTTTTGTACGGTATCATCGTCATCATCACTGTCATCCTCGTCATCATCACTGACGTCCAGATTCAGATCGTAATCTATGGATTTTGTGTTGTATTCCAGAGAGCCGCTCTCAGTAACACCTACCTTTAACGTACCACGCTCCACCGTCTCTTCTTTGTAGATCCACTGTTCTTTCTGAAGTAACGGTGCGATGAACACGGTATAACTGGCCGCCAGAATCAGCAGAAACAGTGCGATCCCCGCCAGGATCAGTTTTTTCTGCTTCTTCGTGAGGGATTTCAGTTTATCAAAATGTGGGCTTTTTAATTTCATGACTGTGTCTGTCCTCCCTGCTGTTCATTTGCATTTTCCGTAGATTCCCCGTTGTCGGAGCCGCCTTTCGGCATGCCACCGTTTTCCGGCACTTCTCCGCTGCCCGGGACTCCTTCCGGCATGCCACCGTTTTCCGGCACTTCTCCGTTACCCGGGGCTCCTTCCGGCATCTCACCATTTTCCAGCTTTTCGCCGCCTCCGGGACCGCCCTGCGGCATCGCATCGCCGTCGGACACATCGTCAGGTCTGCCCTGCATACTCTGTCTCTGCTGTAACTGCTCGATCTCTTCCTCCGTCATGCCGAAGACTACGGTGACGGATTCGTTGGCACTTAAACTGTCCTCCTCATCTTCTACATTGATCTGTACCGTCACGCTGTAAGTGACACTGGTACGGCTGCTAGACGAGGATACCGGATCAATGGCTGTGATCACACCGGTATATCCGCTGCCTGCGGAGGACTGCACATAAGCACTGTCGCCTACAGTCAGTTTTGTAATATCCGACTGATCTACCGATACGGTAACGGTCAACTCCTTCGGATTGCTGTAGACGAATACGACTGCATCGGAAGTCAGAGCCTGCTCCGCCCGCACCATGATCCGCAGGATTGTTCCATCCTCAGATGCATAGAAATATCCGTCCCCCACACTGCTTTCAAACAATTCCAGATTCTCCTTGGCATCTTCATAAGTACTTTTCAGAGCTGCCAGATCGGACTTAGCTTTTTCCACCGTAGTATTATAATCACTCTCTGCCCGTTCTGCGCCGGACTGGGAAGTCTCATAGGTCAGCTTTGCCTGCGCCAGCTGGATCTCGTAATCTTCCTTCGCCTCCGTGACGGCCTGTTGGAGACTGGAAAGCTTTAACTGCAAAGTTTGTAATTCAAAAGCAGCATTAGTTAATGCATCCTCATATTTATCTTCTGCTTCCTCCAAATCTTTCAGATTTTGTTCCAGAATACTGTAAAGAGAAGCTAAAATGCTGGCGTTGGAAGTTCCGCCGCTCTGAGGCTGCGCATTATTTCCGGAAACATCAACACTCAGCTGCGTTGATCCACCACCACTGCCAGTGACCTGAGACCAACTGATGCCCCACTCATCCATCTTGTCCGTCAGTGCTTTCAGGTTCTCATCATAGATTGCCTGATACTCATCCACTCTGAAATAACTCTTATAGGAACCGTCATTCACATAGGATTCATACTCTGCTATATCATCCTCGGCATCCTGTAATTCCTCTTCTGCCCTGGTCACAGCACTCTGCAGACTTGCTACGGTCTCATCATAGACTTCCTTCGCCTGTTGTCCGGTGAGAATGGCACTGTCTCTCGTATACTCCGCTGTGATCAGGTCCTGCTCATATTCGATAGCTCCGGTGCGATACGCAAGCTCCGCATCCTCCAGCGCTCTCTCCAGTTCCTTTCTGGCTTCCTCCACACTGTCCTCCGTAAGCTTTAAAATCTTATCTCCTGCAGTTACCTCTTCTCCGGAGGCCGCATAGACTTCCTCGATCTCTAGCACTGTCGTCAGATTTTCCACATCGAAGGTCTCCTCCGTAATGCCGACATTAGTGACCCCGGAGGCTGCGATCATATCCTCGGTGAAATTCAGTCCGGCCAGGTTATCCTGCAGAGTGAATTCTGACCGGCTGCTGTTTTTATGTAATATCATCACCGTTGCCATGGAGCCGCCGCTTAGTGCAAGCACCAATATCAGTGCTGTAATGATCCATTTTTTCCGGGCCTTCTTATTTTTCTGCCTGGCACTGTCCTTTTTATGAGAAAATATCAGTTGTTTGATTTCATTGATTTTCACGACGAACCTCCGATTGCTATTCCGTCCAAATTCCATTGTTTTCTCAAGTATAGTTGGATTTTGTATTGAAAAAGTGTTCACTCTGTGAAAAATCTGTGTCCTGTAGAAGCTTTCCCCCTGCCTGCTTCTATGCAATTGCACAAATAAAGCACAAAAAGAAGGCCCTGTTAGAGGCTGCTTTCGCAAAAGTCTCTAACATGACCTTCTATCATAAGTTTACGAATTCGTGCTATCGCGCTAATATGCCCGGAAAAACAAATCACCGCTTCCGGGAGATGCAAATATCCTCCAGATTCTGCGCGCCCTCCGGTCCGATGGGTCTGCCGCCCGTGGTGATGCCCCATCCTGCACGGATCCTGATAATATTGTCGATCTGTCCCTGGGACAACAACGTCTTTTTCCCTAGGATGAAGTTGTTCATCATCAGGATCTTCGCATAATATTCTGTGGTCTCCATGCGGTAATATGCCTGCATGAGATTGTCTCCCCAGGTCAGCGCACCGTGATTTGCTAACAGTACTGCATTGTATTCCCGACAATAGGGAGCTACCGCTTCCGGCACTTCCTCTGTGCCCGGCAGGGCAAAATGCACTAACGGCACACAGCCTAAGGACAGAACCCCTTCCATCAGAACCGGCTCCTCCAGGCTGATGCCCGCGCAGGCAAACGCCGTTGCTGTCAGAGGATGTGCATGTACCACGCCCTGTACCTTCGGGTTCTCCTTGAATACTCTGAGATGCATCTTGATCTCGCTGGAAGGCTTGTGCGTTCCCTCCAACACATTCCCGTCCAGATCCAGCTTTACCAGCATGTCCTCTGTCATAAATCCCTTGGAAACTCCCGTAGGTGTTGCCCAGATCTCATTATCTCCGACTTTACAGGAGATATTCCCATCGTTCGCTGCCACAAAGCCGCCCTGATACATCCTGCGGCCTACCTCTAAGATCATCTGTTTTGCCTGTGCATCTGATATATATTCCATACTAATCTCCATTCCGCAGACGATTCCTTCCGTCGGAGGAATCCTCCTTTTCCGTTCCGGCATGCAATAATATATTACCTTATTGCCCTTCTCCTTGTCCAGCTGATACAATACTTTCTCAATCCGGGATAATGCTATTCCCGGACATTTTTCCTGCTGATATTCCCAACAATCTTTTATGTATGCTTCCTGCCATATTCTTTCGTAACTAATTATCTTTCCCTAGGTATTGTACCAAGTCGCTGGTGCGACAGCCAGCCCTAAGTACATCAAACTACCACTTTTTTACCTGTCAATACTGCATTATATCTTTAATCTCACCTTCCTTTAATTGCAGTCTTTTTTCGGTCTCCTTATATTTCACCACAGTATCCACATCCGAATATGCAGTAAAAACGGCACCAGTGATTCTTCCGTCTTTCCAGCTCATGGAAAGTTCCAGATTTCCTATCAGATGCATTCCCCGTACGGTGCCGGTCTTCCATGCAGCCGGCAATGCAGGGAGAAGCAGGATTCTCTCCTCATTGCTCTGAACCAGCATCCCATTCATGGCAGCACAGATCCCAAAATTGCCGTCAATCTGGAACGGAGGATGTTTGTCCAACAGATTAGGATAGGTCGAGACCTCCAACATCTTCCGGATGTTGTCATATGCTGCTTCAGCGTTCCACAGGCTGACATAGTGATTCGTGATCCATGCCCTACTCCATCCGGTATGTCCGCCGCCGTGGGACAGGCGGTATTCCAGGGTCTTGCGGCAAGCCTCAGCCAGTTCAGGGGTGCCGTCTGCAGTAATCTCTCCGGCGGGGTACAGCCCATACAGATGGGAAATATGGCGGTGTCCGGGTTCTGTTTCCTCGTATTCCTCCATCCATTCCATCAGGCGTCCGTCACTGCCGATCCTGTTGGGCGGCAGTCTGTCGTACATTTTGCGGATTGTTCCCATCAGTTCCTTTATGTCACCGGCTTCCGGAATCTCACAGGCTTCCGGTACCTGTTCTCCCAGTTCCTTCCAGGCTCCCAAGCATCCTTTGAACAGATCCCTCAGAATCTGATTGTCCATGGTTGCACCGATACAGCAGCATCCTTTTTGTCCATTCGGCAGGATATATGTATTCTCCGGTGAAACAGAAGGATTTGTCACCAGATATCCGTCTTTTTCTTCCAGATAATCCACAAAGAATAGTGCTGCCTCTGCCATGACAGGGAAAGCTTCCCGTAAAAATACCAGATTCTTTGTATAGCGGTAATGCATCCATAGGTGCGTACACAGCCATGCTGCTCCCATCACCCAATAAGTCCCGGGATACCATGTATCCTGTGGTGCGGTATCTCCATGAATATCCGTATTGTGATGCGCCACAAATCCCCGGCACCCATACATTTCTCTGGCGGTATATCTGCCGTTCTTCTGCACCTTTTTTAACAATTCAAATAAGGGAATATGACACTCTGACAGATTGCAGTTTTCCACATGCCAGTAGTTCATCTCTGTATTGATATTGATGGTATACTTACTGTCCCATGCTGGGAAAAATTCACAATTCCAAAGTCCCTGCAGTGTGGTCGGCAGCCCTCCCTCCCTGCTGGCAGCAATCGTAAGATAGCGTCCATAATCATAGAGCAGCTTCATCAATCCCACGTCTTCTGTCTGTTCTGCATGCTCCTGCTTCCCTTTCCGAAGTCTCTCAAGGCGCAGATCCGTAGGCAGATTCTCGTACCGCTCTGCGCCTTCTACTTCAAACACAAAACGGTCATATAAAGATTTATGATCTGCCACATGCTCTGCTTTAAGGGTATCATAAGACAGAAGCATCGCCGCCTTCAGGCGCTGATCCATTTTCTCTGCCAGAAGTGTTTGCATTGCCATCTGGTATAGGAACTCTGTTCTTGCAGAGCCAGTCAATTCTTCATCCAGCCCCACAGGCAGTTCCCTACCAGCTTTCAGATACGCCTCCGCATACCGATCCTTTTCTGGTATACTGTAGTGATAAGTGGAATCTGCGGTAAACCACAGCACCACTTCCTCTGCCCCTTCTGCCTTCAGACATTCCCCCTGGGTCAAAATCCGTCCGCCAGTAGACACAGCACGCAGTTCCATGGCAAATTCATATCCGCCTCTTCCCAGATTGCCATAAAGTCTTATGCCATTCTCTCCAACCTTACAAGTTCCGTCAAACCAGCTTTCTCTTCGAAGCTTCGCTAAAAAATTCACTTTCCCCTTGCCCCTTGTGCGGAAACGCATCACCAGACAGTCCGCCGGGTGAGAGGCAAATATTTCCCTCTCATATATACTGTCACCAACAGTGAACTCTGTCCGGCAGATTGCCGTTTCCAGATCCAGACATCTCTCATAATGTTTTGTTCCTTCACAGAGGATCATATCCCGCAGTTTACCGCTTTTCCGTTCTCTGCCGCCTTCGATTCCATCAAAGAAAAATTGTACATCCCCAAGTGTCTGATAAGGATGCATTCCTTCCGGGCAGGCCGATAATGCGGTCTCCATCAGATGCTCAGCCTCCGGAATTCTGCCGTCCCGAAGGAGCTGTCGTATCTTCGGCAGATTTTCTTTTGCATCGGGATTGTGACGGTTTACAGGTCCACCCAGCCAGATGCTCTCTTCATTTACCTGGAGCCGTTCTCTGTCCGTACCTCCGTAGACCATGGCACCGATTCTGCCATTTCCTATAGGAAGAGCTTCTTCCCATTCCGATGCCGGATGATCATACCATAACCTACTCATGCCATTTCTCCTTTTTTCCTGTTATTATATATTTTTTTGCACACATTTCCCTGATCCTGACTGTATTCTAACATGTTTTTCTTAACAGCAAAAGCATCCGCTTATCGCCGATGCTTTTGCTCCTGTTCTTATCAGCTGCCTTATTCTGTTACCACACCTTTTTGTAACATAATATTGGCATATAGTGCACTCTCTCCGGTTGCAATAATGGCATAGACCTTTTTTGCCTCCTCATAGAAGGCAAAGCGCTCGATCTGTCCAATGGCACTGCCACCTCGGGAATCGTGTTTTGCGATGATTTTTTCATAATTCTCCCAGATCGGCGTCTCCACCGGATCCCCAGGCATCACCTCCATCAGATTCAACGGATGCTCCACATAACTATCCAATGGAAACACCTGCAAAATGGCATCCAGAATCTCAGTCGTGCCATGTCCGTCCATCCGAATCACGATTGCATCCTTCCCCATGGACTCAGCCGGAAAATTACCGTCTGCGATAACCAGTCTGTCACTGTGTCCCATTTCACAAAGTACCTTTAATAACTCGGGAGATAATATCTTCGGAATTCCTTTTAACATGCGCTTACCCCTTTCATGACGTGATTTCTCCGTCCACATCCCATAGATCCTGCCAGTCGGTTGCTCCGGGCCACAGAAATACCTGACCTTTGATCAGGCGGCAATTCTTGTCTGCTTTCCGGATCATCTCCATCTCTTCCACTGTCAAGGGATCTTCTGTGATGCATTTCAGATTATCCACATATTGATATTCCTTTACTGAAAAAGGAATCGGAATCTGTCCTCTCTGTACCGCCCACTTTAGGCAGATCATAGCAGGATGTACGTGATGATGCTCTGCAATCTCCATAATCTCCGGCATCCTGGTATCTGAAATATCCTCTGCCGTCCGGTCTCTCTCCGGTCTGGAGGGCGATCCGATGGGACAATAACCGATGGGTTGAATCCCCTGTGACAGTGCATAGTCATACAATTGCGGCTGCTGAAATCCGGGATGCAATTCCATCTCTAAGAACATCGGCTGAATCCTGCACAACGGCAATACTGCCCGAAGTTTCGGTACTGTCATATTAGACATACCAATGTATTTTACCCTGCCTTCTTCCACCAGTGCCTCACACTGTCTCCAGGTATTCAGAAATTCCGTCACAGAAAACGGTCTGGAATCCGGATTACGGGAATCTCCGTCACAGCCGGGAGCATGATAATTGGGAAAAGGCCAGTGCACCAGATACAGATCCAGATAAGATACCCGCAGATCCTTCAGGCTCTTCTCACAGGACTCCTTCACTCTATTGTGCATATCATTCCATACTTTAGAGGTGATAAACAAATCCGCTCGATCCACGATTCCTTCTTTCAGGACACGCTCAATGCTCTCTCCGATACGATTCTCATTCTGGTATACGGAAGCACAGTCGATCATACGATATCCTGCCCGGATGCCGCCATATACAGCTTCTGCAATCTGATCGCTGTTATATTTATCGGATCCGAAGGTTCCGAGTCCGATTGCCGGTACCTTAAATCCGTCCACCAGAGTCCGCTTTGGGATCCGGTTCTGTTCTATGATTTCTGCCATATGATAACCTTTCTTCCCTTAGTCTTCGGGAAATACCACTGCCACCTTGCCACAGTTTCCACTTGCCATCAGTCTGTAAGCTTCCCCTGCCTGCTCCAGAGGGAATTCGTCCGTGATCAGATCTTCCGGATGAATTCCCCAACGCACCAGTCTTTCTACCAGTTCTTCCATTCTCCACAGCGAGGTTACCCAGCTGCCGTAGATTGTCTTCTGACCATGAATAATGTCCGGACTGGGGTTAAAAGTACAGGTGCCTCCCTCTCCCACGAATGCGATCCTGCCCCATTCTCTGGTAGCACGGATTGCCAGCCGTCTTCCTGGATCACTGGCGCTGGCATCGAACGCTCTCTCCACACCATTGCCGTTTGTTACTTTCATGATCTGATCATAAGCCTCATCCGGTGCAAATACATAATCAGCCAGTCCCATCTTCTTCGCCAGTTCAATACGGTACGGATTCGTCTCCACGCCGATGAGCATATTGGCTCCCAGTGCTTTTGCCAACATCAGTGTTGCCAGACCGACAGGTCCCAGACCGGTTACCAATACTGCATCATTGCCGCTGACACCTACCTTTTCGATAGCCTCATATACGGTACCGAAACCACAGGCCACCTGTGCTCCATCCTTGTAGGTCAGCTCATCTGGCAATGCAATCAGATCCTTCTCATCTGCCAGAATATACTGTGCCATGCCACCGTTTCTCTGCCATCCGTATGCCTGACGGAATTTACTCTTGCAGGAAATATAGTAGCCTCTTCTGCAATCGTTACATACACCACATCCTGAAATGTGATAAATAATAACACGGTCGCCCTTCTTGAATCTCTTCAAGCCTTCGCCTTCCTCTACGATCAGACCACAAGGTTCATGACCTGCCACAGTTCCGGGAATATAGCCTTCCGGACCTTTTCCCACATGTTCTCTGTAGATGCAGCGGATATCACTGCCGCAGATAGTTGTAGCCATTGCCTTGACCACAACCTGTCCATGTCCCGGCTTCGGCATATCGAATTCTCTAAGTTCTACTGTGCTGTTGCCCGGAAGAATTGCTCCCATCATCTTTTTCTGTTTCATTTCCTGTCTGTCCATCTGTTAACCTCCTTAAAAATAAAATGTTATATGTTCTTCTGTCATATTTTCTCCCTGTGTGGGTTGCTGTGATACATCCATTCTAATCCCACAAATATACGATTAATAGACATATTTGCGACATACGTTGTGTATTTTTGTCGTATTATCGCACTTTTTTAATTGACTTTTTTCTTTACCGTTGCTACACTTAATATCATCGGATAGGTCACGGTAAATCCGGACAGCAGGAGGCTCCATGAATCAGACAACGAACAATACCATCTATGGTCTCGATGTGAAAACCACTATCGACAACACAACTTTTCTAATTCTGAATATTGCTTTCGAACACTTTTTCAAGCCACTGCCACGCCACAGCCACGGTAACAACAGCTATGAACTGCACTACATCCCTAATGGGCTCGGACAGGCAGTCATTGATGGCAGTTCTTATGAGCTTACGCCTGGCACACTATATATGACAGGCCCCCATGTAGAGCACGAGCAGATTCCAAGCCCTATGGATCCCATGACAGAATATTCTATCTATTTTCAGTTGCAGGAAGAAGATGCTCTCCTCGTTTTTTCCGGCAGCACTGCGGACAAATTTCTAAAAAAAAGATTCTGGATTGGTCCGGATACCCAGAATCTTGGTGTACTGATGGAGCAGCTCTTCTATGAATTAAAATATAAATATACCGGTTACATGATTCAGGTAGAGGCTCTGTTACAACAGTGTCTTGTAAAAGTTGTCCGCAATTACGAGGGAAACCGTTTCTCTAAACAGCACTTTGCTCCCTCCAATCTCATTGACGGTAAGACCCTGATCATCGAACGGGCCTTTCTCTATCATTACGAGACCATTACTCTGGAAAACCTGGCAAAAACTCTTGGGTTAAGTGTCCGCCAGACGGAGCGGTTCCTAAAAAAATATTACGGCAAGACCTTTCAGCAGAAAAAACAAGAAGCCCGAATGTCTGCGGCAAAAATCTATCTGACAGACAAACGCCTGAGCATCACGCAGATTGCGGAGAAACTGAATTACTCCACATCCCAACATTTCACCCAGGCGTTTCGACAGCATTACGGCATCACTGCCAATAAATACCGCAGGCAGCTCCAGGATCCGGTGGATTAAATCCTGATCCTGCGCAGTTCTCCCTGTTTTAGATAATAACATGCATCGTATTGCAACACCGGGCAGGAAATTCTGACCTCCTGATCCTCATAAGATTCCAGTTCTGCTTCCAGTATCTTCTTCTCCAGATTCCATGCCAGCTTCCGGATGCAGATTCTTGTTCTGGCCATCAGACCATCCACACTGCCCTGCTTCCACTCCTCCGGAAGTGCCGGCAGGAATTCGATCTCTCCCCGTTCGGAATACACCAGTGCTTCATGTATGATTCCTTGCAATCCCAGAATCGTATCCGTGCAATAGACCCATCTGCAGCGATCCGTATTATGATCCGTCAGCAGGCTGCTGTAAAAAATATCACTTTGCACCAGCAGGCGCAAGATTTCTCCCAGGCTCCTGCCATCCTTCAGTCTGGCAGCCACCAGTCCCTTGTGGATCCAACCATGAGAGGCAGTATCATCTTTTCCGGCATTCCCGACATTCCGGTTCCTGATGGCCTGCCTGCAGCTTTCCGCAAGTCCCACATTATGCTGTGTCTCTACTCCGGGCCATGCGCAATAGAGATGGCTGATGTGGCGGTGCTCATGATTGTCATGCATCTGTGGCAGTGACCATTCCTTTAATCCACCGGTCTCATCCATCTGGTATTCGGGTAGCTTTGCGGCAAGCTCCCTGCTGGCTGTCAGCCACTCTCCCGACCGTTCATCGCAGATCCTCTCTTCCAGTTCCCGGATCATGCGTAATACATCTGACGCCGCCGCAATGTCCATGGCTGCATTGGCAGTGATCGTACTGGAATAGCCGTTTGGATGATTCTCCGGAGAATAAGAGGGAATGATCAGGTATTTTTCTCCCTCCTCCAGAGCTGTCTTTCCTTTCTTATAATGAGGCTGTCCCTCTCTGTCGGTATAATATTCCGGGGTACACAACTGTTCCCAGAAATGAAACGTCTTCCACAGCAGGGGGCGCAGAATCTCCTGTTCCAGATCCAGGCTTTGTTTTCCGCAGACTTTGGCCAGATCCTCTGGCAGTGGGATCTGCCGGTTACCAAAGCACTGCCAGTACTCAAAGATCGGCACCATCAGCCAGGAAGCCCCGGCATTCCAGTACTGGAAAGGATAGTCAATATCATACTCTACCATAATTGCCCGATTACCGTCGGTATTCACCGGTGCCAGCAGGGCATCCCACATGCCGTAAACAGCTTTTGCATTCTCCTTCCAGTCCCCGATCTGGCGGAGGATAAAATACATATATCCCCAGGCCGCTTTTTCCATGTGCCCGGTATTCATACCAGAGACCTGAATATTCACATTGGCATCCATCGTATAGGCTCCGCTCCAGCCGGGATTCCATTCCCCTGTCCACAGTCCGCACAGCCTCGGTGCAGAATACCCGGCGCAGGCAGCCTGCACATATCTGCCTGTCTGGTAGATCTGTTCCATCAGTTTCTGCAACATCTGCGGCGTATTTTTCTGCCGCTGTAACAGTTCCGTATTGGTCTCCTTTTCTACGCCTTCCTCTCCGGAATCCGCTGTCTGTTCTCCCAGATGAAAACTTACTGTACCATAGGTCTCCCTCTGCTGTTCCTTCTGCAGTGCCAGCGCTCTCTCATAATCCCAGCTGCCTTCTTTTGTACGGTATTTCGCCACTGCGCTCTTCAGGTCTGCCAACACTGCATCGATGGTTTCCTGTGCTTTCACCCCCGGAAAATCTTCCATTTCTCCCATTTCAACCTGGGCAACCGTCTTCGCCAGGATCCAGACTGCCTGTGCTCCCCGGATGTGGATTTTTTTGCTGCCTTCCGTCTGTTCCACATTTCTGCTTCCTCCTGTATGCAGGATCCGTACCATGGTCACATACCCCTTATCCTGCAGCTCGCTTTCCACAAATACCGGATAATGCGCTGCCTGTCCGAGATAAGTACCCGCCTTGTCATAGACCAGTTCATATTTCATATTTACTTCCGATCCGGTTCCCCACTTTTTTACTCCGAATTTTGGCAGCGTCTCCAGCGGATCTATGGAAAGTATCAGTTCGGGAAGTGTCTTCTTTCCGCCTGCCAGATACTGTGTCACAACGCAGTCCTCTCTGGAGACAAATGTATGCCGACTGAAGTCCCCGGTCTTATCCCGATAGTCCATAATGACCTCCCCGGTCTCTCCTACCATCCGGCAGCTGTATGCTTCGAGCTCCTGCTGTGGTGTCGTGATCCGAAGCTGCATCCCCGGATGGTAGGCATACAGGTAAGTTCTTTTTCTGCCGTGTACATTCCAGGTAGCATCCATATGCAGCACTGCCTGTCTGGCCTCCTGCAGCTCACTTCCCACTTCCGGCGGAGTCATTCTGGGTTCTTCTGTCGGCATCAGCAGTTCTATATTCTGATAGGTCAGTACCTCTTCATAGGGATCACAGGAACAGATCACTCCGCTGTGTCCATTGCCTGCCACCAGTCTCTCCTGCCAGATTTCACCGGTTTTCAATTTTATTTTCTTTTCGTTCATTTGTCTTCTCCTCGTTTTGAATGCTTTGTATTCTATTTTGAAATATGTTATAATCTGCGTGTTATCTGAATATTACCTTACACGTGAGGAACCTGGTATGTATCAAGTAATCATCGTAGATGATGAACCCCGTATTCTGGAAGGGATCATTCATCTTTTTCCCTGGAACAACTTCGGCTTTGAAGTCGTTGCTTCCTTTACCAATGGGAAAGAAGCCCTGGAATATATCAATGCCCACCCACAGGTGGATATCGTTATGACCGATATCCAGATGCCTGTCATGACCGGTATCGAACTGTCTCAAAAACTGAAAAACGAAGATATCATCGTCATCTTTTTCAGCGCCTATCAGGATTTTGAATATGCCCGGGCAGCAATTATCAATCATGTCACGGACTACCTGATCAAACCAATGAAATATGACGCCATGTCTGCCTGCTTTGAACGCATCCGGAAAACCCTGGACGAACGGGAGAAGGGCCATTATCTGCCTTACGAAGCCAATGCAGACGAGGCGGATTATGTGACGATTGTGAAAAACTATATCAAATCTGATTATAAGACCGCAACATTGGAAGCAGCCGCTTCTCTGGTACACTACTCACCGGCTTATCTTTCTTCTGCTTTCAAGACGGATACCGGTGTCAGTTTCTCCCGTTATCTACTACAGGTGAGGATGGAACAGGCCATGCAGATGCTGTCGGATCGTTCCGTCAAATTTTACGAGATTGCAGATGCCGTCGGCTATCTGAACCCCAAAAATCTCACCCGTAATTTCAAGGAATATTACGGAATCACACCACAGGAATTCCGTGCAGGGAAACAGCCGGAAGTAACTCCTGAGAACAGAGGATCGTTATCATGATGCACCGATTTTTCTTAAAACGCTTAAAAGTATGGAGTTCTCTCCTGTTAATCCCTACCGGTCTTTTGTTTATATGCATCATGATCCTTACCGCAACCTCCCAGCTACAGACCATCAAAGAGACCACCCAGTCCACTACGGATGATTTCTGTCTGAATCTGGAAAGTACCATGGATGTCTGCACTTCCCAACAGGAAATGATCACGCTGAATTCCCAGTTGCTCTTATCCATGCGCAAGATTCTCTACAACAGAGAGACTACTTACACCGACTATGTCTTCCTAAACAGTATAAAGACCTTCCTCGGCAGTATCTCCGCCTCCCATCCACTGGTGGACAGCCTTTATCTTTATCTGGATGACAATAATATCTTTTTCTCTTCTGACAAGACGATCCGTTTTCTGAGCAGCGATGTGGACGCCGGTTGGTATGATATCTATACCTCCCTTCCGGAAGATCAGGACACCTATATTGTCTCCAGGGAAATGAAGACATCCACCTCATCAACATCAGAAAATGTACTGACGGTATATAAGCGTTTTTCTTATCTGGATGGTGTCATGGTATCCAACCTTTCTCTGAAAGAGCTGGAAAAAATGATGTCTGCAAAATCCACATCCTGGAAACACGGTATGTTTCTTCTGGACAGCGGGCAGAATCTTCTGGCTTCTCAGGGGTTTTCTTCTGTTCCCGACTTTTCTGAAGTGGATCTTTCCACACTGACGGATGGCTTTCACTGGGAAAAGGTAGATCATCATTTCTATCTTACTTATATGATATATCAACCCACCTACCGGTATTATTCGGTGCAGCTGGTTCCTGTTTCCGCCATTATTCTCTATTGTGCACAGAATCTGCTGTTGCCACTGATCATGTTACTGTTTGCCCTGTTCATTATCTTCCTGTTCTCTTATCAGATCACAAGGGATAATTTCCGGCAGATCCAGTCAGTGATTGATCTGTTCGGTAATGCGGAAAAGGGGATCTACCCTGCTGAAAAAGATTCTCCGGCAGACCAGCCGGATGACGAATACAGCCTGATCATGAACAATGTCATCCGCATATTCTTAAATACCACATTTTTAAACAGCCAGCTGGCAGAGCAGAAATACAAAAAACAGGCTGCGGAGCTCAGCGCCCTACAGTTACAGATCAACCCACATTTTATGGTCAACACCCTGCAGACTCTGGATTTTGAAGTCTACAAGATAGCAGGCGGTCCTTCCACCGCCAATACGATCATCAGCAATCTGTCGGATATTCTCTCCTACTCTCTGGCCAATCCACAGGTTTCGGTATCGATTCAGGATGAGATCACTTATATTCACAAATATGTGGAAATACAGAGGTTCCGCTTTCCCGACAGTTTTTATTACTTTGAAGAAATCGACAATTCTGTACTGCCGCATGCGTTTAAGCGTCTCCTTCTTCAGCCGCTTTTAGAGAACAGTATCAGTCACGGACTGCGTCCCGGCAATCGCCAGGGAATGGTAAAAATTAAGATTTTTAAACGGGATGATTGGATCCATATATCAATAACCGACAATGGTGTGGGAATTCCAAAAGACAAACTTCAGAAGCTGAGATCAGATCTTATGTCAGACGCTTCCATGCGTATCGGACTCGACAACGTGAACAAGCGTCTGACACTGACCTATGGTTCCGAGAGTGCTCTTCATATTTACAGTAAAGAAGGACTCGGAACCTGTGTGTTTTTCCGCATTCCGGTTCAAATTTAACCCTTCAGACCACTGGTGGCAATGCCTTCCACAAAATACTTCTGTGCAGCGAAGAACAGTATGATCAGCGGCAGAATGGACAGGAAGGACATTGCCATTACTTTATTCCACTGAACCACGGATTCTGCATCCAGAGACAGTCTCAAGGCCAGAGACAGGGTATATTTTTTCACAGAGTTAATGTAGATCAACACGTTTGTATAATCATTGTAAGTCCACATGAACTGAAACAGACCTGCGGAGAAAAGTGCCGGTTTCATCAGTGGCACAAGGATCTTCACGAATACCTTCAGATCACTGCAGCCGTCAAGATAAGCAGATTCATCCAGTTCTCTTGGCAGTCCGCGGATAAACTGGATCAGCATAAATACAAAGAACGAGTTCACAGACAGCAGGCCCTGTAAGTAAAACGGCCAGTAAGTATCCACCAGTCCCAGCTTATTAAACATTGCATAACGTGGGATCATAACTACCGCTCCGGGAAGCATCAGTGTGGCAATCAGAATACCAAACAGAATCTTTTTGCCGGGGAACTGGTATCTGGCAAATCCATAAGCGACAATCGCACTGGATAATACCGTAAATAACGTAGTGATGATCGTCATCACAAAGCTGTTTTTGAAAAATGTAGTATAAGTTATTTTGCTGTTCACATGCCAGCCGTCAATATAGCTCTGGAAGCTGAAGGATGACGGCAGCAGTTTGACAGATCCGAAGATCTCCGCATTGCTCTTGAAGGTTGCGAAGAACATCCAGATGATCGGATACAACATTGCCAGTCCGATCAGAAGTACTACTGTGTAGGTCACCCAGGATACGCTGTTTCTCTTTTTAAGCTTTTTTCTCATCTTAGGTTCCTCCTAAAAATCGTTTCCATCTTCGTAATATACCATCATGGAAGAGAATCGGAATAAAATCATCGTAACGATCATGATCATAATGAAGATCACCCAGGAAATTGCGCATGCATATCCCATTTTATAGAAAGAGAATGCCTCCGTGTACAACTTCATTCCCAACACGTAGGTAGACTTTAACGGGCCTCCGTTGGTAATGACCAGTGAGCTGGTAAAGCTTTGTAATGCAGTGATCGTCTGCATGATAATATTGAAAAAAATAATAGAGGAAATCTGTGGCAATGTGATCTTAACGAATTTCTTCCAGCTGCTGGCTCCATCGATATCCGCTGCTTCATACAGATCCGCCGGTACATTTTTCAGGGCTGCCAGGAACATAACGAAGGAAGATCCAAACGTCCACAGTTGCAGTAGAATGATCGTCGGTAATGCTGTCTTGGGATCTCCCAGCCAGTGCAGGGTCGGCAGATGGATTGCTTTCAACAGGGAATTGATAATACCCTCCTCCTGGAACATCAGCTTCCAGAGAATGGCAATACCGATGCTGCCGCCGATCAGAGACGGGATATAATAAATTGTACGAATGAAATTGATTCCTTTCATGTTTTTATTCATAACCAGTGCTACGATCAGAGCCACTGTTAATTTTCCGGGTACAGTAAATATTGTGTATATCAAAGTAACTTTTACGGAATACCAGAATTCATTATCCGCCGTAAATAATTTCACATAGTTGGCCAATCCGATCCATTTCGGAGAGGACATGATATTATATTCTGTAAAGGAATAGAACAGGGATGCAACAAAAGGATATACCTGCAGTCCGATCAATCCGATCAGCCAGGGGGCAATGAATACCAGTCCGATCCACTGCTTCCTTTTTATTTTTTTCTTTTTCGGTGTCATGTAGAGTACCTCCGCCTCGTAAATGTCTGAGGTATCCCGAAATCCTTCAGGATACCCCAGTATCATTTCTGTGTAGTACGAATCCGAAACTGATCCGGGATTACTTGGATGACAGATAATTGTCCAGAAGGCTGATTGTTGACTTGGCAACGTCTTCAGGAGTACCCTGTCCGTAAGCAACCTGAGTAGCTGCATCCTGCAGAATCGCCGTTACTTCTTCCTCTGTGGTCAGCCCCAGATCATTGGTTCCTGTATAGGTCTGGATAATATCCACGCTATCCTTGGCGATGCCTTCCAGAATGCCCAGTTCTGTACATGCTTCCTGCCCTACACTGGTAGGAGGTACGGAACGGACTGTCTTCAAGATCTTGGCTGCATCTGCATTGTTGTAGAAGTAGTTTAAGAACATCATGGCTTCTTCCTGATGTTCGCTCGCACCGCTGACACACATATACTGAGGTGCATTGCAGTACCAGCCTTCATCTTTGGCATTTGTCATAACTGGAAGCTTGCCTGCCGCAAAGTTTCCATCGGGACATGCTGCCTGCAAAGTCTCTACTGTAGAGGAGTATCCGAATGCTGCCACATATTTCTGGTTGATCCAGTTAGGATCTGTTCCCAGATCTGCGCCGTATGCGATAACAGTAGACATAGGTGATGCAACGCCTTCATCATACAATGTCTTAATGTAGTTCAGTACCTCCACCAGATCTTTTTCCTCGAAACCTCTCTTCTTGGTCTCATTTACCAGAACTGTGCTGCCGGTCAACTGCTGTAAGTAAGGGCGGACGATCATGGTATTCAGCTCAGAACTTCCCATGGTCAGCAGATACATATCCTTGTCATACTCCTTGACCTTCTTGCCCATTTCTACAATATCGTCCCAAGTATAATCACTACTGAAGTCAACGCCGATCTCATCAGCTACCTTCTTGTTGTAGATCAGTGCATGTCCGGAAATACCGGTCGGTACACCATACTGATGTCCGTCGAACTGTCCGTTGTTCTTTAAAATAGATTCTTCGAAGGTAGACAGATCAAAGACATCTGAGAAATCTTTGAAGTCTGCAAAGTATCCTGCATTGGATTCTACATAGCCGGGCATCCAACCGGTTCCCATCTGGAAAATGTCAGCTACCGTACCGGATACCAACTGTGCTGTCAGCTTTTCCTGATAACCATCACTGCTGCCGTACTCCGCTTCTATCGTGATCCAGGGATATTCCTGCTCGAACTTGTCGATCACATCCAGTGTTGCCTGCGCTCTCTCATCACCGCCCCACCACATGAAGCGCAAAGTTACGGGATCATGGTTCTCTGCTGTTTCCGTACCAGCAGCTTCCTGCGTGGCTGTCGCCTGAGATGACTGTGTGCCGTCTGTCGTCTCTTCGGAAGCGCTGTTGCCGCATCCTGCAAGAGACGCTGTCATTGCCATAGTTACGAGTAATGCTGTTAATTTTAACTTCTTCATTTAGTACCCTCCTTCAATCACATTTATGTGTTTGCTTGATGAGTTCATTATAACGGATTTTGCCAAAAGGTATGAGACGCTCAGGTTCGCAAAAAGGCACTTTGTTTTTTTGTTTTGTCAAAAAACTCACTTATTTTTAGATTCTGTAAAAAGAAGTACGCTTCGTTATTTGTTTAACAGAAGTAATATTGCCTATACTCTGTAGCTGTCAAAAGAGCGGATCCTGATGATCCGCTCTTTTGCATCTGTCGTTATTCATCATATGGGTATTTCACACCCCACTGTGCCCGAAGTTCATCCATCTGCTTCATGATCGTAAGAGTCTCCGCATGAGGCATTTTCTCACACTCTCTTTGCCCGTTCCTGATTGCCTCCCGGCATACCAGCACTTCATATTCATAGCCATTGATCTGCGTGGGAATCGTGATTTTACGAATCAGCATTCCTCCCGGGCCATGCAGTTCCAGGTTTCTGGGATTGTTATTGCTCTCCCAGGAAATATACCCTTTCGTTCCACAGATTTTTACACAGTTTTTCTTTTTATCCACCATGGAACAGCGCAGTTGCGCAGCACTGCCATCCGCATAGGTCAGCTGGATTTCATCTGCAGCATCTACTCCGGTCGGATACTTCTCACAGGAAGATTGCGTCTTCACAATATGATCTCCAAAATACATGGAAGCCGTTGTCAGTACATACACTCCAAGATCCAATAGTGCTCCTCCGCACAGCATCGGATCATGCATCCTGGGATTTTCATAATTTTGTACGGAAAATTCCGCTTCCAAAATCTGCGGTGTACCTATCACCCCTTCCCTGAGCAACCCAGTTATGATCTCACGGCTTGGCATATATCGTGTCCAGATTGCCTCTGTAATAAAGACCTTCTTTTCCTCTGCCATTGCAAATAATTCCTCAGCCTGTCTTGCATTGGCTGTAAACGCCTTCTCTACCAGAACATTTTTGCCATGTTCCATACAGAGCTTTGCCTGCTCATAATGCAGAGAATGTGGTGTTGCTATATAAATCAGGTCCACTTCCGGATCCGATGCCAGTTCCTCGTAACTGCTGTATGCTCTTGTGATATTCCATTTTCGTGCGAACTCCAATGCCTTCTCCTGCGAACGGGATGCCACAGCATAAGCACAGGCTTTTCCCTCCTTCTGCAGCTCATTCAGCGCTTCTGCCATGGATCCAGCAATATTTCCGGCACCTAAAATACCTACCTTCAGACAATTCCCCATAGGATTCCTCTCTCTGATTCCTGTGATTTTATCGATACAAAGGGCCATACTGCCTGCATGCCGCATAATCCGCCGCCTGTGTATCCTGTGTTCCGAAGCTTGACCATGCATGAGGACGATAGATCTTGTCCCGGTCCACATTATGCATGGTCACCGGGATCCGCAACATGCTGGACAATGTGATCAGGTCTGCACCCACATGTCCATATACGGTCACGCCATGATTTGCCCCCCAGTTTGCCATAACACTATATACGTCAGTAAAAGCGCCCTCACCGGTCAGTCTTGGGCAAAACCAGGTGGTCGGCCAGGTAGGATCTGTTCTCTTATCAATCGCATGATGAATCACTTCCGGCAATTTTGCTGTCCATCCTTCGGCAATCTGCAATACAGGCCCTATTCCCTCTATAATATTTAATCTTAGCATAGTTACAGGCATCTGTGCAATACACCGAAAGTGGCTGGAATATCCACCACCCCGGAAATATTCATAATCTGCCCTGCACCAGTCGGTAACATCCAGACATTCCCGGATATCCTCCTCTGTCATCTTCCAGAAAGGTTTCATGACATGGTCGCCCTGTTCGTCCACACACGCTCCAGTCCCGTCCAACGCCGTTGCACCGGAATTGATCAGATGAATAAATCCGTTTGCCGCCACGCCGTCCGGCTTCTGACCTGTCACACGTTCACAAGCCTCCGGGCTCCAGTAGGTACGGACATCATGGAAGCAGGGAGCCGTTCCCGAAATCAGGTGTCCCAACAGCATCGAAATACCATTGCAGGTATCATTCTCCGTTGCAAAAGGAGTCGGTGCCTTGGGACCATTCCAGTCGAAAGTAGAAGCAAGGATTGCTTCCGTAAAGTCTGCATTCGGCAACCAGTCCGTCCACTGTCTCTGTCCCTGGAAACCTCCGGCCACAGCATTATGCCCCAAAGCCTCCTCATGCCAGCCAAGCTCGTCCAGTCGTGAATTGCCGAACAAAATATCCCGGATAATCAGTGTCATCTTCACAATAAACTCCCAGTCTTTTTCCGCAGGAATGATTTTTGACTTTGTGATGACTTTCGGCAGATCTTTTCCAAGATTTTTGTCGAACCCTTCCCTGCAGTTTGCTTTCACCCACTGTAATGCCTTCTCATATTCCTCCGGATCATAGATGCCGATGGCAATACGACGGAGAATTTCCACTTCATCTACCCATTCCGCACGGATCCCGAAATATTTCTGTAGCACATCCGGATCACAAAAGCTGCCTGCAATGCCCATGGCTACCGCTCCAATATTGACATATGCCTTATTTGTCATCCAGCCTACGGCCACAGCTCCCCTGGCGAAACGTAAGATTTTCTCCAACACATCTGCGGGAATTGTCGTATCCTTTGCATCCTGCACATCATGTCCATAGATGGAAAAAGCCGGAAGCCCACGCTGTGCATGTGCCGCCATAACTGCTGCCAGATACACCGCACCCGGGCGCTCCGTTCCGTTGAATCCCCAGACAGCTTTGATGGTGTTCGGATCCATATCGAAAGTCTCTGTTCCGTAACACCAACAGGGCGTCACAGACAAGGTTGCTACTACATTTTCCATCTGAAACTGTTCTGCCACCCGGGCCGCCTCCGCACCTCCTCCGATAGTGGTACAGCCGATCACGCATTGTACCCGTGTTCCATCCGGATACTTCAAATTCTCAGAGATCAGTTTTGCGGCAATTTTTGCCATTTCACAGGTCTGATTCTCCAGGCTTTCACGAACGCCACCCCAACAATCCAAAATCCACTCCCCAGGTATCAAAAGCAAGCACTGTCGTAAAAGCAGCCATCCTTTACTCCTTTCCCCTATCTGTCCGTAGGAGTTCCATCCTGCGGATGCTTAAATTTCTTGTATCCCGGATGTTTTCCCGTTATGTGATAATAAGATCGCAGGTTGATCAGTTTGTCGATATTTTTCCGGTCAATGTCATAGCTTCCTCCCAGAAGGATTGCGTTGATCGTGATCTTCGCCCACAGTTCCAGACTTTCCATACGGTAATAAGCGGTGATCACATCACTTCCCACTGTCAATGCCCCGTGATTCTCAAGCAGCATTACATCATGTTCCTGCAAATAAGGCTCAATGGCATCTGGAACCTCTGTCGTGCTCGGTGTACCATATGGTGTCAGCGGAACCGCACCGATGGCTGCGATATCCTCGATCATGTTGTACATGTCCATCGGGCGATGTGCCACGGCAAATCCGGTAGCTGCCGGAGGATGTGCATATACGACTGCGCATACATCCTCCCTCTTTTCATAGCATCTTAGATGCATCTTGATCTCGCTAGACGGCCGCAGTCCTTCCGAGCCCTCCAAAACATTACCGGCAGCATCGATCCGGAGCAGTTTGTCCGAGGTGATGAAACTCTTACTCATCCCTGTTGGTGTTGCCAGGTAGGTTCCATCGTCCAGTCTGACAGACACATTGCCATCATTGGCCGCAACCCATCCCAGTTGCCACATTTTGTGACAGACATCGCAGATCTGATCTTTTATCCCTGTGATTTCCATGTCCATACCTCCTTGTATTATACTGTTGCATTTTTGTGGTGTCGTTGTTTATAATGATTACAGATTGGACAATATTGATATTCTGTGACCATATTTGTAAAAGAAAAGACCTGAAAGAGCAGTTTTACGAATGGGATTTTAAATAGTACGGTTCTTTTATGAAAGGATAGAATGATGAGATATCTGGCTTCCCATGAGAATACGACGAGAGGAACTTCTGACTTTCCGTTAGAACTCTATTATGTTGATATGCTGCATCCCCGTTACGAAATGCCCTTCCACTGGCATATGGAATGCGAACTTCTACTGGTTCTGCAAGGGGAATTTACGTTGTTGACAGATGGGCAGTCTTACACACTGCATCCTGGGGTTTCCGCCTTTCTTTCCTCCGGAGCCGTACATGGCGGAATCCCCAAAGACTGCGTCTATGAATGTCTGGTATTTGATCTGAACCATCTTATCAAAAATTACGGAGGACTGTTTCAGCAGAAATATGCCGGGCTCTTTTCTCCTGAGACCCAGATCAATGTTCTGTATCCGGCAGGCACTCCCTGCGGTCAGATCATCTCTGACCTGTTTGCTGCAATGAAAGATAAAAATAACGGCTATGAATTTTTCACCATAGGAATGCTGTGGCAACTGCTGGGACAGATTCTCCAGGAACATTTATTTACGGTACTGACTCCCTCTTCCAGACATTTTGTCCAGGATTCTGACCAGATCAAGCAGGTACTGGATTATATCCGCAGAAATTATGCCTCACAGTTAAGTCTTTCGGACCTTGCAAAAGTACTGCAGCTCTCTCCGGAACATTTTTGCCGTGTGTTTCGCTCGATCATTGGCAAATCGCCCATTGATTATCTGAATTATTACCGGGTAGAATGTGCCTGTGAGCTTCTGTGCACTTCTTCCGATAGTATCACAGAAATTGCGTATTCTTGCGGTTTCCACGACTTAAGCTATTTTAACCGCATTTTTCCGCCGCTATAAAAGTATCTCTCCGGGCCGTTATCGCAGACAGTATATTGGCAGCTATAAAAATTTGATCTGTTAAAAATAAAGAATACTCACCTAAAGCAACATCGTGGTATTTCTCCAGTTCTCCGTCCCCAGCGATCCCGTGTGCCAAATCAGAAGCCCGGTGTTTTTGGCATTTTCACCGCAGGATGAAATGACTCTTCGTATCTATACAAAAAAACGTCAAAATGCTATAATTAAATTTAAATTATTTTGCCAACACATACGAAGGAAGCATAGCACTATGACACGGAAGAAAATTAAATTTTCTCATACCAAATGGCTGTTGCCGTTATGGATACTTCTTATCGGCAGTATTGTCTTATATATGATCGCTCATGCGGTACAGCAGGACGACTCCAGGCACATCCGCACTCTTGCGGAACTAAATGCTGTAACCTACGGTGATAACATGATCGCAGATCTGAATGCCGGTATCAATATCACGGATACACTGGAGCAGCTTCTGATCAGTACGGACGGCAGAATCGACAAATTTGATATCATTGCGGACAGAATGATGGCAGATTACGTCCGGAGCATCCAAGTGGCTCCCGGGGGCATCGTAACAGATATCTATCCCGCCGAAGGCAACGAAGCAGGTAAAATAGACCTGATCCATGACAAATACCGCGGAGAGACCGTAAATTACAGCATTGCTAATGATGTGCTTATCATACATGGTCCTTTCGAGCTGGAGCAGGGAGGACACGTCCTTTCGATCCGTAATCCAGTTTTTTTACAGGATGAGAAGGGAACTCCATATTTTTGGGGCATGACTATGGTTATCATCAAGGTTCCTGATATTTTTCAGCATTCCGCTGATGCCTTAACCAATTTCGGTTATCAATACCGGCTATCGAAGACCATCTCACCTCTGACCGATGAATATACCGTGGTAGACCAGTCGGAGGAGACTCTGATGGATCCCGTCTCTTATGATTTTACTCTGGGAGGCTGTAGCTGGAAGCTGGAAGTCATGCCCACCGGTGGCTGGAAGAATGGCACACTTTTACAACTGATAGTATTATGTGGCATTGCAGTGATCCTACTACTGGTGGTTCTAACGATATCTATACTATTCGTTGACGAGCAACGCAAAAAATTTCGCAGACTCTCTCTGACGGATTCTATGACCGGTCTCTTAAATCGTAACGGATTTAATTTGCAGCTGGAGGAGTATCTGGAGGGAAACAAGCAGAAAAACTGTGTCGGTATATTACTTGACGTGGATAATTTTAAATTTATCAATGATGTCTATGGTCATACTATCGGTGATCAGGTTCTATTGCAGCTTTCACAATCCTTAGTGCAGGCTTTTCCGGATAATTCCATTATTGCCAGAAATGGCGGTGATGAGTTCTGTATTATCCTGAAGGATTGCAGTGCAGAAGAGGCTGCCCCAATGATAGACGCTTTCAGCAAGGCGTCCCGCTCTTTTTCAGCCAAAGGCGTCGAACACAATTACAGCATTTCCCTGGGCTATGCGGAATACCCCGCCAACGCAGAAAAAGTCTCTGACATTCTCCGTTATGCTGACATTGCACTCTATGAGGTAAAATTACAGGGAAAACATGGTGCTTTGGCCTACCGGCCGGATTTCCACAATTCGAAACGGACACAGCTTGGTTTTTCATTATCGGATGTTTCTGACAACCTGCCGGGTGCCTTTTTCATCTACCGGGCCGAAAAGGAGGATGAACGCATCCTGTATGCTAATCAGGAAATGCTTCAGCTGACAGGATGTACGGATCTGGATGATTTTATGCATTTTACGAAACATCAATTCCGTAATCTGGTGCATCCTGAAGATCTGACACAGGTAGAAGAAAGCATCTGGCAACAGATAGAATCCGGCATGAACGGATACAATGATTATGTCAAATACCGACTTGCTGTCAAAGATGGAACTTATAAGACGGTTCTGGATTATGGGCGTATCGTGGAGAGTGAACATTATGGCTCGGTTTTCTATGTGTTGGTAGTGGATTGCGAATTTATCAAAACACACTACGATGATTAATCATAAAAATAAAAGAATAACAAACTTTCCTCCGGGGCATACTGGTTCCGGAGGAATTTTTATATGAAAGATCAGATTAAGTCTTACTTACAACGTTTGAATCACGGAGAAGCTCTGGAAAATGTCCAGGCGGATTTCGTCCGGGAATGTAAGGATGTGGATCCTTCCGCAATTATGCAGGCCGAACAGGAGCTGCTACGGGAGGGTACTTCCATCGAAGAATTGCAGCGGCTCTGTGATGTGCATTCCGCCCTGTTCCATGGTTCCACGACAGAAGAGAAAATTACCAATGCCGAAAAAACAGCAGCCCCTTCTCTAGCTGCCCAGAAACTACACTCTAAAGACCTAAAGGACCAACGGCTCTCCGCCGCTGCCGCCCTGATCCAGATCTCCGGACATCCCCTGCAAACTTTTACGCTGGAAAATGCAGCACTGGAAAAGCTGATTGCCCGTGCGAGGCAGGCATTGGAAAATAATGGAATTTCCAATGAACTGCTTGACGAGCTGCGCCAGATTGCTATCCACTATGCCAGAAAGGGAGACTTACTTTATCCACATTTGAAGGTACAATATGGGATCAGCGGCCCCTCTGCAGTCATGTGGACAGTGGATGATGAGATCCGGGATGAACTGAATGCGCTTGCAAAACAAAAACACCAAAAAGAAACCGATGCATGGAAACAACGTTTGAATGCCGTATTAAACCGCATGGAAGAAATGATCTACAAGGAATCCAATATCCTCTTCCCCAACTGCGCACTGAATTTCTCGGAGGAGGAATGGTATCACATCTACCGGGATGCCAAAGATTATGCGGAATGCTTCGGTATCCGGGGTGACAGTTGGGAGGCTGCGGAAGCACATCTGGCTGACACTGCCTCTACGGTTGGCACCATGTCTGCGGAACATGCTTTTGCAGATGGTGAGACCAGAATCCACCTTCCCGGCGGCAGTCTGACCCTGTCACAGCTGACCGCCATGTTGAATACGATTCCTTTGGAGATTACCTTCGTGGACATCGATAATGTCAATCGTTATTTTAACGAAGGCCCCAAGGTATTCAAACGTCCCGGCATGGCATTGGACCGTGAGGTCTTCACCTGTCACCCGCCTAAAATCGAAGAACAGGTTCGCCGCATTATCGGAGAATTCCGTGCAGGGAATCTGGACCAGGTACCGGTCTGGATGGACAAGGGCGGCCGGACATTCTTAGTGACTTATTACGCTGTCCGGGATAAGCAGGAGCAATATCTTGGAACACTGGAACTGGTACAGGATATGGAATTCGCAAAAGAGCACTTCCGCTAGGGAAATGCTCTTTTTGCTTATATGCCGCCAGAAGAAAGCAAATATTTCTGTGGATGTATTGTAATTTTAAGTTGCAATATGCCGTAATTTTTTTACACCATATTACTGCAGAGAAGCTAAAATTTGGTTATACTGTAAGCATAGGAGATTACTCATTAGTGCTTTTGTGAAGGATGGTATAAGATATGCTTAAAAGGTTCACCTTGAAAAATTATAAAAACTTTAAAGATGAAATTACAATAGATTTTGAAAATATTGCAGGTTATCAGTTTAATACAGATTGTCTTTCGGATGGTGTTATTGGAAAAATGTTAATTTATGGGTGCAATGCAACTGGAAAGACGAATCTGGGAAAAGCACTTCTGAATATTACTTTAACAATGTTCGGTATAATAAGATATACAGGTAATGGAATTTTACTTAATGCAGATTCTAAAGAGGATGCGGCAACGTTTCAATATGAATTTCAGTTTGATGACACAGAATTAAGTTATAAATACTGACTCATTTCCCAAAGACCAGAACAATATAGAAGTATGATTTTTTAAAAGTTTCATAATTGCTTTTAGCCCTATCCAGTACAGCTTCTTTCCACTGAGGCAATGATCCCGGAACATTATAGGACGGTTCTATTGCTCCCATTTTTTGCCATGAGCCATGACTTTCCAGATTTGTTTCCGCCATCATATAGACCCCCATCTCATCGCACATATAATAAAAAGGAATTTGATTAGGATAATGACTTGTCCTTACCGCATTAATATGATTCTTTTGAAAATATTCCAGATCTAAAAGCATTTCTTTTTCCGTAATGCATCTACCTACATGTGGTTCCCATAGTCGCTATGTGCATCCATTCGGTTTACTTGGTATATTTCTGGATCATCTAGCCATCTGATATCTGCTTTCATCTTATACCTCGCTTTATATTTGTCCATTTTCTGCATTTATCCTTTTTGATTTTTAATTATTTCAACTATCTGAATCATTCTTTCCAGACATATATCAAAAAATATTCGATAACTTTTGCAAAAATAATTTTCATATTCTCCATTCATGGCATTAAAATCCTTATTTCTTCGGCATCCTCCTTTACATATTTTATAGAATTTGCAATTTTTACAATTTTCTGCCACTATTTGAGACTGTTCCACAAATGCAATTTCTTTTCTTTTCTTATCAATTTCTTCCAAACGATTGCAGTTAAAGTTACCTAGTTTATATTCGTCTAACGCATAAAAATCACAAGGGTACACACTTCCATCTGCTTCCACAACATTCTGTATACCACAGCTTCCTCTTTGCTCACACGATTCCGGCTGATAGCCTAAAAGAATCCCTATATAATTTTCGAACTGTCTTATATACGGTTGTTCACCCTTTTTCCAGTCCTCATACCATAAGTTGAACAATTCCGTCAAAAACATCCCGTATTGTTCAGGATTTAAAGCATATGGTGTCTTCCCTCTGTCTTCTCCCAAAGGATCCAGACATGCAATATACTGTTGATATTTCCATCCCTGTTCCTTATAATAATTATAAATTTCCGCTGCGTGACCGGCCGTTTTTTGTGTTACTACTGTGAGAATATTGTAATCCACACCATATTGATCCATAAGTTCCGCTGCCTTCTTAATCCTGTCAAATGTCGGTTCCCCTCTTCTGCCATGACGATAAAGGTCATGTATCTGCTTCGTACCATCTACCGAAAGGCCAATCAAAAAATGATTCTCCCTAAAAAATTTGCACCATTCATCATCTATCAAGTACCCATTCGTCTGCATCGCATTATTTACACGTATTCCGCACTTATTGTAATGTCTTTGATATTCCATCGCTTTTTCGTAAAACGCAATTCCACGTAAAGTCGGTTCACCACCTTGATACGCATAGCTTATCATGCCTTCCGCATGAAACATTGTTTTACGAATAACATTCTTAAGTGTCTGCTCTGTCATGAATCCATAGGATTCCCGCATCCTTTTTTTCATTTCATCGCAATAAAAGCAATAATCGCATTTCATATTGCACATTCCCGACGAGGGTTTTATCAGTACACTAATTGGTGGCATATTGTTCTCCTGTCTTTCGCCTTATACAAGTGATACAAACACTTTAATTACCCCGGCCAATACCATAACCCAGATAGGATTCATCTTTGTTTTTCGCAGTATAACTACACATATGGCAAAAATCAATACCATGACCCATTTTGTTCCAGTAAAAGTTATCGTATTGCTTCCCCAGAAGGCCGTCATAAGAATCAAAATTCCAGCTGATGCAATCATCGCCACTACTGCCGGACGAAGTGAACACAATACTCCCTGTAGCATATCCATACTCCGGTATTTCAAGTACAATTTTGCCAACACTGTCACAATAATACAGGACGGCAAAATACATCCAAGTGTTGCTACTACTGCCCCGGGTATACCTGCAATCTTCAGTCCTACAAAGGTTGCAGAATTAACCGCAATCGGCCCCGGTGTCATCTGTGATATCGTAATAAGATCCGTAAACTCTGACATAGTCAGCCATCCATGGTCAGTGACTACCTGTCCCTGAATCAAGGGCATGGCGGCATATCCACCACCAAAGCTGAACATCCCAATCTGAATAAAGCTCCAGAATAATTGTAAATATATCATTTTCCGCTTCTCCTTTTTGAAAGAAGTGTACGTATTACACCAATTATTCCGCACGTTAGCACAATGTACACTACATTTATGCTAAACACGCATGCTACAATAAACGCTCCCACCATAATGACCAGAGATAAAGGATCCTTTTCCTTAATAATAGGCAGCCCCATATCCACCGTAACAGAAGCTATCACTGCACCAACTCCTGCCTGCATTCCCTCCAACAGCTGACTGATCAGCCAATTATTTCTGAAAGCATTATAAAATATAGATATTACTGATAAAATGACAAAAGGAGGCAGCACGGTCCCCAAAATTGCCACAAAAGTTCCTACAGCTCCTGCTAGTTTATAACCTACAACAATCGCACCATTTACCGCTATGGCTCCCGGAGAGGATTGTGCTATTGCCACCAGATCAAGCATTTCATTTTCCTCTATCCAATGATATTCGTCCACAAACTTTTTCTTCATCAGTGTAACAATGACATATCCCCCACCAAATGTAAAAGTGCTCAAATATAGCGTAGATATAAACAATTTCAATAGTACTATTTTTTTATTTTTTTCTTCCATAGACTCCTTTTTAGAAAAATCGCTTAATTCTTCCGACTTAAGCGATTTTTCTATATCTCTACTTATTTTCTTCTATTACTTCATTACCACGATCCATCAAATTCTTGATGGTGTCATCCAGAGACTGAGATCCGAGAAGATACTTATCTGTTTCCTCTGTAAGAATGCTATCAATTTCACTCTGATAATCAGGAATGTATGTTCCATAGCTGTCAACCCAATCCGGATCATCCATAATCTTGGTTAAGGTATCTGTGTCAAGCTTATCCTCAAATCCGGCAATAATCTGCTTTACACTATCAGATTTCACAGCTCCCTTTTCATTAGAAATAAACATTCCCTTAATATCTACACCTTCCGTTGTCCAGAACCGTAAGAAATCATATGCTTCCTTGGGATGCTCGGATGTCTTTGCAATAGAAAAGATATTTCCACCTGCTTCATTATAATGTTCACCATCTTTGTCCCATAAAGGCTGGCGTGCAAATGTAGTTACGAAATCATGTGCATATTTTTCATTTCCAATGTCACTAAGCATAGCTGTTCCCATGGGAAGCATTGCAATATTTCCATTAAAGAACTGATCGCGATAATTCATGTTCAGAGCTTTAACATCTGCCAACGGTGTAGAACTATGATCTACATTTTCCATATCATAACGCAGCTGCAAGAACTTAGCTAAGTTGGGATTATCAAAAGTTAAGGTTTTATCATCATTAAAGATTGTGCTTCCACCCTTTCCACTACTGATTCCCCATAAGTTACAGCTCCCCCAAGAGTGAAAATAGGAACCATATTTTGTGTCCGCTCCACTTCCACTTGTCAGCTTTTCAGCATATTCACGATAATCATCCCAGGTCCAATCCAAAGAAGGTACATCCAGTCCGGCTGCATCCAACATATCTTTGTTGATAAGAACCAGATTATATTTCATTTCTCCCGGAATACCATATGTCTGATCGTTTACTCTTACAATTACATTGTATGCGTCCTCTGCAGTAGTTCCTTCCTCAGTAAAATAATCATCGAGAGACAGGTAGGATCCAGACTCCGCACGCACAATATAGGAAGCGTAATTAGGCGCCATCAGAATATCCATTGCTTCGCCACCCATCAGCATAATATCAGTCTTTGTCAGATAGTCATTACTGTTCATGTCACCTACATAATCAAACTGCACATTAATATTAGGATGGAGTTCCTTGTATGCTGCCGCAACCTTTTGGTTCTGTTCATCATGATTGGTCTGCCAGCTGACAAAACGCAGAGTAATTTCCTCCTGATTTTCATCTGCTACCTGAGTAGTTCCTGTTGTTTCCTTGTTCTCAGTCGTGGTAGCTGTATTCGTTGTTTCTGTGTTTTCTCCACCGGAACATCCTACTAAGGCGGTTGCCATAATGGAAGCCAGTACCAGGCTGAGTCCTCTCTTCATCTTTCTCATAATAATTCTTCTCCTTTCATGTGTGTATATGTAAATGTTACAAATACCCTTACATCAACCCTTTACCGCACCCGAAGCAATTCCATCAATAATATAACGTTGCCCGAACAGGAACAGAATAATTAATGGTATCGTTGCTGATACAGCTGCAGCCATAGTCAGGGAATAGATGCTTCCTGATTCAGAAGCAAATAATTTCATACCTAGCTGAATTGTAAATAGTTTACGGTTGCTTAAAAAAATCAATGGTGTTTGATAATCATTCCACGTCCATACGAATTTCAATACCGCTAATGTAGCAATAGAGGGCTTTACCAACGGGAATATAATTTGAAAAAATATTCTCAAGTGACCAGCACCATCTATTTTGGCAGATTCACAGAGCGAATCCGGAATTGCCATCATGGCCTGACGTAGCAAAAATACTCCATATAGGCTAAACATGGTCATCATGATAATTCCCATGTGTGTATTATAAAGGTTCATTTTCTGCATAATTACAAATCGACTGACAATCATAACCTGTGCCGGGATCATCATTGTTGCCAAATACACTAAAAAAAGCTGATCTCTGCCTTTCCACTTAATCTTTGTAAATCCGTAAGCTCCTAAAGCTGATACCAAAATTTGAAGAACCGTGGATATTACCGTCACCTTAATGCTATTCAGGTAGTACATTCCAAAATTATAGGCAGATCCCCACACTTCTTTATAGTTGGCAAGTCCGACACTGTGTTCCGGAATCCATTTGATAGGAAACTGAAATACTTCGTTTTCCGGTTTAAATGATGTGGAAATCATCCACAGTAACGGAGTCAGCATAGTGAAGCCAATCGCAAATAAAAAAACTGTAAAAATCACTTTGTGTATCTGTATCTTTTTCATATACTGCCTCCTTCCTATTCATTAGCAAAACGATCTTGGAATTTCCACTGTACTAATGTAACTGCGAAAATCAAAAGGAACAAGACCCATGCCAGTGCACAGGCGTAGCCCATTTTAAAATCTGTAAATGCTGTCTTATATATGTAATAAGCCATTACTGAAGTAGAATTTCCCGGTCCACCTGCTGTTAATACGCTGATCATATCGAATACCTTAAATGAACCGATAATTCCCATTATAGCCAGGAAAAAAGTCGTCGGACTTACCTGCGGTACTGTAATATACCGGAATTGCTGAATGCTGGATGCGCCATCAATCTGTGCTGCCTCATACAAATCAGCAGGAACATTTTTAAGTCCTGACATATATACCGCAACATAATATCCTACCTGCGACCAGATATTAATCAACATAATTGCAATCAATGCCCAATGTTCATCAACCAACCATTTCGGAGGGTTTTCAATTCCAATAGTACGCAGGAACTCATTGATCGGGCCGTAACTCGGTTGAAGCATTACCTGCCATACTGTACATACTGCTACTACACTGGCAATGTATGGAATAAATATCATTACCCGTATAGCAGACCCTCCATATGTATGTCTGTTAATCAAATCTGCCATCACTAATCCCAAAATTAACAGACAAGGTACTGTCACCGCAGTAAATAAAATGTTATTTCTTAAGGATACAACAAACCAATCATCTTTAAACAGTTTCAAATAATTTCTCAATCCTGTAAATTTTATTGAATCCCACCCCTTCAGAAAGTTCCATTCCGTAAAACTGATTCCCAATGACATGATCACGGGTATCAATATAAATATGATGAATCCAATCAGCCCTGGAAGAACGAAACAGATTCCTGTCAACGTTTCTTTTCGTTTCATACAATGCCTCCTCTTTGTAATTGTCAAAATGACGAATTCACGTATCATTTTTGTGTTTTTTACTCTAAACTGCACAATTAAAAAAGTAAAGTTGACATTTTTCCTTGGCAATGAAATTAGTACACTTCCATACGAATTTCACTTTATGCCATTGACATTCCTTTCAAACATCCTATATTATGTATACACATTACAAAAAATTGAGGTGATTATATGGAAAAAATATACAATTTTGCCAAAAAAGATTTTTTTATTTTTGCATCTACCTATGTTGCAATTATTTTTTTGGTTCTTTTATGTTTTTTTCCTGTATGCCGGGCATTTGAACGTTCTGAACAAAATCAGGCTATTGCGGAAATACGTGATTACGCCTCCAGTATGTTAGGAGAACTGGATCTCCAAGAGCAGGCTATTTTTAACGCCACCAGAAATCTATACAGTGATCGCGATTTTACGTCCATTTATTATAACAGTACGCGCAGTTCATCTTCTTCCTTATTCTATGACATGACACTGTTGCAAAAACGAATTAAACTGTACTATCAAAATCTTGAGTATGTTCAGGATGTATTGGTATACCTTCCCAAATTCAATTATGTACTTACACAAAATTATATTTTTGACAGCCGAGATTCTTTTTATTCCTATATAAAATCAAGTGCCTTCGAAGGAACTCCTGACTGGTTAGAAACCTTTCCGTTAAATAATACTGGCATTTCTTTTTATAGTGACCAACTAACAGATTGCGTTAATTCCGAAGAAATAAGAAACTCCTTGAACTTTTCCTATTATTTTCCTACTTACGGAGATCCCAATGTAAGAATGCTGGTGATTGTTCAGTTAGACCCGGATGCTGTTGCTAAAAGTTTTCTCTTAAAGTCTGCTTCTGACTATGGATTTACTGTATTGAAAAATGGCGATGGTGAGGTTCTAGTTCAACATAACTATCCAGATAATTTAGCAGAAAAATCGTGGGAAATAATAAATTTACCGCAAAGCGATCAAGGTTATCTTACAATCGGAGTCAAAAATGAATACTTCAAACCAATTCATCAGGCTACGATCCGTTTAATTTTTGCTGATCTGGGGATAGCATTTCTTTTAGGCACGATTGCATCCATTTACTTTGCTTACAGACGCTCGCACCCTATTGAACGAATCCTTCATATCATTCACGATATGGATCGACAGCCCAATGTGCAGAATTCTTTTTTGGAAATTGAAGGCACTGTATTAAATATGATCTCGGAAATCAGTCATTGCAAGACAACCATCGAAAGTCTTGATACTATGGTTGCCGACAGCTTAAAAGAAAAACTTTTTATTTCTGGTCTAAGTACAGAGCAGGAGATTCACTCTTTTCAACAGTATTTTGGGGATTTTTCTTTTTCTATGAATGCCCTTGTTTTTTCTATACCGGAAAAAACGACTTTTTCTAAAGAAATATCATTAAAAGAATTGCTTTATGAGCAGCTTTTACAGCTAAGTCAGAAAACCATTATATTATATCAGGCAGAAAACTATATATACTGCCTAATGGAATCTGTTTCAGGTCTGTCAGATCTGTTGAGCAATTGTTTAAAACATATACGTGAACTCCATAATCAGTCTGTTAAAGTGGGCATCAGCAATCCTTTTCAGGATATTTCCTACACCCAGCATGCTTCCACTCAGGCAAAACGACGTTTATCCGCCGGATACCGCATTGACGGTGTATATGTATTTACTCACACTTATTCCTCTCGTGCTGTCCGCTCTTTGATTAGCATTCAGGATCTTGACAACCTTCAACGCGCTTTGCTTAGTGGAAATGGTCAAAATGCTGATCGGATTTTGGAAACCATCCACCAGACAATCAGTCACTCCGAACAAAATTCTGTAGAACTGCGCCAGATGTTCTTTTCTCTTCGTTCCGTTTATGCAACTGTCTGCAATCAGTTTTCATTGGAAGCAGAACGAAACGGGGAAACACGCTACCACGCTCCTATTCTTCCAAATGATTTGGACGAATACGATCTGGATTCCGTTTATGAAGTATTCCGTAGTCTGAATATTGAATTGCAACAGCAATATGAGATTGTAATGGCTCGTACCGCCAGAAGCCTCGGGACAGATATTTTGGCTTACATAGATCAGAATTATACCGATCCTAACCTTTGTGCAGGAGTCATTGCAGATGTTTTCCATATCTCTGAAAAATATGTATTTCAGTTACTAAAAAGTTGTTGCAACGAAACTTTAAACGACAGAATACTACGCCTTAGAATTGATGAGGGGATCCGGCTTTTGACAACTACCGATTTGACGATTACTACGATTGCAAAGAAAACAGGGTTTTCATCCAGCAACACAATGTACAAAGCGTTTATGAGAGTAAAAGGAATTTCCCCTTCTTCCTATCGTGGTAAAGAAATATAAAACAGGAGGCTATATATTTATGAAAGCAATTATGATAATGTTTGATTCCTTAAACCGGCATTTTCTTCCCAACTATGGCTGCAGCTGGACCGTCATGCCACAATTTCAGCGCCTGGCTGAAAAGGCTCTTACTTTTGACTGTTTCTATGGCGGAAGCATGCCCTGTATGCCCGCACGCAGAGAATTGCACACAGGGCGCTACAATTTTCTTCACTCATCCTGGTGCCCTATGCAACCGTTTGACGACTCTGTCATTAAGCGTATGAAAGATGCGGGAATTTACACTCATATTTCCACGGACCATTTTCATTACTGGCAGGATGGCGGCTCTTGCTATTTAACCAAATTTGACAGTCATGAAATTGTTCGTGGACAACAGGGAGATCCATGGATGGGACAGGTTGCCTGGCCTGACTACCCTGATACGCTTTCTCGACGCAAAAATACACAAAGTTGGCGTCACGACTGGGTAAACCGGCAATTTATCACAACTGAAACTGCTATGCCACAATGTAAAACCTTTACAAGCGGCCTTGATTTTATTGAACGAAATCATAATGAAGACCTGTGGTTCTTACAGATAGAGGCTTTCGACCCTCATGAACCTTTTTATACCCAAAATGAATATAAAAAATTATATCCTGATAACTACCATGGTAAAAATCTGGATTGGCCCGATTATGGAAAGAACGAATATGGAGAGGCCGCTACCAGACATGTCCGCTATGAATACGCCTCACTTATGAGTATGTGTGACCACTATCTTGGAAAAGTATTAGATATGATGGATAAATACGACCTTTGGAAAGATACCATGCTTATTGTCAATACTGACCATGGCTTTATGCTTGGTGAAAAAGAATGGATGGGTAAAAATGTTCAGCCTATGTATGAAGAACTGATCCACATCCCGTTCTTCATCTATGACCCACGAAATCCCATTCAAGGTGAACGGAGGAATCAGCTTGCCCAAACTATTGATATTGTACCTACATTAGCCGAATTCTTTCAAATTGCTCCCCCAGAGTATATGGATGGTCATAGTTTGACCCCTGTCATAAGAAATGATACACCCATACGTAATTATGCACTTTTCGGTATCTTTGGTGGTCATATCTGTATTACAGACGGACGATATGTTTATATGCGTTCCTGTAAAGATCCTGAGAATCAGCCGTTATATGAATATACTGCTATGCCTTGCCATATGGATCGGCCTTTTTCCCGGGAAGAAATGTCAGAAGCAGAACTTTGTGATAAGAATGCTTTCAATTTTATGAAAGAAAGTGGGGTTTTTAAAGTTCCTGTTCATCGCTCTACAGATTCTTATCGTTTTGGTACTATGTTGTTTGATCTCCTTACAGATCCTGAGCAAAAATGCCCTATTCATGACAGTAATATAGAAGACCACCTCTGCCAAGCAATGAAGAAAATGATGAAGGATAATCAGGCACCTAAAGAACAATTTGAACGAATCGGTTTAGCCGAATAGGCAATCACAATAATTTCTCACATTATAAAATGCCAGAAACAGATTTTTACCATTCTGTTTCTGGCATTACTTAATGTGCAATTATAACATTTTTCTCCATCGTTCACGTATTGCAAACGCTGCTGTCTTAGGCTGTCGTTCCCTCGTAAATATACCCTTTTTATTACCATCAACCCTCTTTAGTCCAAATGCCGTCATAAAATCTGCAAATGCCCAAATATGTTCCCCTATCACAAAATCGCATTCATCCATGGCTTTATTGTTTTCTTCAATACACCTCTTTTGATATTCCTCTGAAAAAATCACTTCGGGGAGTTTATGCAATCCTGCTATTGTATCTGCACCATATTCTGTCACAATGACAGGTTTTCCGTATTTTTCATGCCACTTTATCAAATCTGTCTTTAGGCTAGGATATATCCGTTCTATTTTGCCAGCTCCGACATACCAGCCAAAATATCTGTTAATGCATACTACATCAAAAAACTGTGATATCTTATCCTCCTCCACATCAACATTCATGGTTCCTGTTATTGGTCTTTCGCTATCCAGTTTTCTAATATATTTTGTAACTTCCTCAAAATAATTTCTTGAGGCCTCTTCGCTGGAATGCGGTTCGTTTGTAATACTCCACATAACAACACAAGGATGGTTCTTATCCCTTTGGTATAATTCCTTCAATACCTGCTTATGATATGCTAGTGTTTTTTCATTTACTTTATCTTCTGTGAAAATACCTCCATTTTCGCCATCAAAAAAGTTCATTCCAACCGCCGGTACTTCATCAATAACCACAATTCCTTTTTGATCGGCCATTTGCATCATTTCTTCTGCGTAAGGATAATGTGAAGTTCTAAAGGAATTTGCACCGATCCATTTCAGCAATTCACAGTCTCTGACATTTAATGCCTCATCCAATCCCTTGCCTCTGATATCACTGTCTTCATGTTTACCAAATCCTTTAAAGTAAAAAGGCTTTCCATTGATTAAGAATTGTTTTTCTGTCAGCTGAATCGTCCTAATTCCAAATGGCAAAGTATAATGATCCTGTCCAAAATAAATATCCAGTTTATATAAATAAGCTGATCCCGGCTGCCAGAGTTGTGCGTCCTTTACCAAAACCATATCTTTCATCTCATTACTCTCAGCAACTACCTGATTCTTTTCATCCCGGATATATACTTTTATGAATTTCTCTTCTGCATTAGTTTTTATTTCATAATGTACCATCCCATCCTTATCATCTACTGTCGTTCTAACCGAAATGTCCTCAATATATTCTTTGGGCGTACAATATAATCTGACCGGTCTATGAATACCCGAATAATTAAAGAAATCAAAATCAAACTTTTGTTCCATCTGGCCTTCGGGATGCATCTCATCCCTAACATATTCTATATGACCAACAGGAAGGCAATCCCATTCCAGTATATTTCCTACTGCTACTGTCAAACGATTTTCCCCTTCATTGGCCATTTCCGTCACATCTGCCTCAAAGGGCAAAAAACCACCCTTATGGCGAGTAATTTCTTTTCCGTTCAGATATATTACAGCATGATGCGTCACACTTCCAAATCGTAGTACAAGCCTCTGATCTTTCCATAATCTTGGAACTGCAAATTTTCTCTCATACCATACCCACCCTACATGATCTCTCAGTTCTTGATCTGTAGTAATATCATTATAGCTTGATGGTACAGGCATATCGATTACATCTTCCAATGGTTTTTCAAACCATTTTTCTTCAAATCCCTGTTTATAATAGTTATCTCTCTTAAATTTCCAGATACCGTTTAACTCTTTAATCTGTCTTGCTTCATTATCTACCGGAAATAACATATCAAATCTCCTTTTCCCTGGCATCATCTGTTCTTATCCACATAGTAACTTTTCATCTTCAAAACGTTTTGATATCTATATTGTACCTCAACTGTAAAAGAAATCTTTGCATTTTCTATTGTGTTTATGTCATATCATGCTATACTAATGTAAATAATTTAGGAGTGGATATTATACGGTATTTACCATGTCAAAAGAGAGGATCAGCTTGTCAACAGATTTTCAGGAAAACAATTATACAATAGAGGAATTAAATCTGCCCATCAGTATCTCCCATGTCATTTCAAAAGGAGAAGACTGCTCTGACTTACACATTCACTCAGATCAGTATGAAATATATGTATTTCTTAGAGGAGATATTGATTACTTTGCGGGTAACATCAGAAAGCATCTGGTTCGCGGAGATGCTCTGATAGTATCTCCTAACGAACTCCATCGTCCATATCTTATAAAAGAAACGGCGTATGAGCGTGTCATTATCCATGTAAACCAAGATGTAATAAAGAAATTGTCTACTCCTGTCAGCAATATATACAGATTTTTAGAACAGTATAACTGCTGTTTCTTCCATCTGCCCGATGAAATTTTAAATCAATTTCTAAATAATGAAAGGATGATTCAACAATATTATAATACCAAAAATGAGTTTGGATCCGATATTCTTTTGGAAACATGGTTAAGTATCACGCTGATACATTTAATACAATTTCTCCAAAAAAATCAGAATAAAGTAAATGAAGGGATTACTGTTTTTCCTGATCTTGTTAAAAATGCTATCCAATATGTAGATGATCATTACACGGAAAATATATCAGTAGCTTCAATATCCAGATACCTGAATATAAGTAGTTCCCATCTCAATCACCTTTTTAAATATTACACTGGGAATACTCTGTGGAACTATGTAATATCCAAACGTATGCTCATGGCTCACAAAATGATTCTTGAGCAAAAATCAATTACCGAAATCTGTTATGCGGTTGGCTTCAAGAACTACTCTCATTTTATTAAAACCTTTACAAAAACCTTTCATGTTTCTCCAAAAAAATATGAAAAAGAGATTCTAACGGATCGCATTGTGTAACTTTCCTATTAAAAAACTTTACACCACTATTTTCTGTCATATTAAAGATATAAAAAAACAGGAGGTTACTCAATGAAACAATTATTTTACAAAGAACATCTTATTGAAAATGAATCTGTTCGTATTGCTGAAAACTTAGAAAAATTTTTATTAGGTATCGGCCTAGAACAAAATGACATTGATCATGCTAAAAACCCTATTATCCGAAATTTATTAATGAAAATAGCAGATATTAACAATCCACGTATGCATCAATATTTTGTAGATGATCTACTTACTACTTCAGATCCAGAAATCAAATTATATAAATTCAACAGCTAATATCAACTAGCAAAGATTTTCGTACACTCTCATAAGATATAATTTTGAATATAGTTTGCTAAATATTACATTATTTGAAGAGCACTTCCGTTAAGGAAATGCTCTTTTTATCTCTTCCTGCGCCTCATCCACATAAAGTTGCGCATTCTCCAGATTCCACCGGATCTCTTCTTCGGTAACAGCACGTTTTACTTTCCCGGGATTGCCGACGACCAGGGAATTATCCGGGATCTCCACATTCTGCGTCACCAGTGCTCCTGCACCGATGATGCAGTTTTTCCCGATCTTACAGCCGTTCATCAGAATGGCTCCCATACCGATCATGGTATTGTCGCCGATCTTACAGCCGTGGACGATCGCACCGTGTCCAATGGTCACATGATCTCCGATCTCCACCGGATATCCACTGCCCAGATGCACTACCGCATTGTCCTGAATATTGCTCTCTTTGCCGATGACAATGGAGTCCCTGTCGCCCCGGACCACCGCATTGTACCAGATTCCGCTGTTTTCTCCGATCGTCACATCTCCCTGCACCACCGCACCGGGAGCTATAAATGCTGTATCATGGATCTGCATAAATATTTTCTCCTTGTACTTTTATCTACTCATTACAAAGTGCACACCGCATATAACGGTACATTTTTCATCCAACCCTGATCAATATATTTCTTTGCCGAAAAGCGGATAGCTTTCTGCGGATGATATTTTTCACAATAACATTTCAGGCTCTGCGATTTCAGGTTTGTCTCTGCTTTTACTTCGATGGGAACAACATCTTTTCCCATTTGTATCATAAAATCCTGTTCAAAGGTTGCTTTTTCCGTTCCGTAATAATAAGGTGTATATTTTGTATCCGAAATAATCTGTTGTAATACGTATTGTTCCGTCAATGCGCCTTTAAATTCAACAAAAATATCATTGCCCTCCAGAATACTCATGGCATCTAAATCACTCATTGCCCCCAGCAGTCCTACATCCAGTACAAACAGTTTATATACGTTCATCTCTTTGTATGCAGCCAGCGGTACATGTGGCTCATTCACACGATTTACCTTGTAAATCAGTCCGCAATCCAAGAGCCACTGTATCGCAATTTCAAAATCTGCACTTCTGGCACCTTTTTTTATCTGTCCGAAGAAAAACTTCTTATTTTCCTTTGCCAGCTGTATCGGAATGGATTCCCATACCATACGAATTCTGGGAAGATCTTTGGCATCTATATGTTTTCCAAAGTCTCCCCGGTACTGACGTACTATGTCTTTTTGTAACTCCCGAACACCGGCATAGTCCTTCTGCTCTCTGAAAAGATCAACTACTGCAGGCATTCCACCGGTATAATAATAGTTTTTTAGCCAAAATAGGTATTTATCCGAAAAGTTGTCTATAATGGAAAAGTCCTTGCTGTCCAATGCCCCAGACAAAGCTTCTTCCCCCATGGCGCATAGAAATTCCCTAAAATTCAAAGGATAGAGGTCCAACAGTTCCACCTTGCCTACCGGATAAGATACTCCCTGATGAATCGCTACTCCTAACAGGGACCCCGCTGCAAGAACATGATACTCCGGTGCATCTTCGCAGAAATACTTCAGAGATTCCAGGACTCTCGGTGCATCCTGAATTTCATCCAGAATGATCAACGTATCTCCGGGAGTAATTGTGACCCCTGTTTCGATATTAAGATTCATAAGAATTCTCTGAATGTCAAAATCCATCTCAAAGACATCGCTCATTCTCTTATTATTATAAAAGGATACATATGCCACTTTGGGGAAAAATTGTCTTCCGAATTCCTTCATTAACCATGTTTTTCCCACCTGTCTTGCGCCCATAATAATCATGGGCTTTCTTTTTCCCTTTTCTTTCCAGCTTTGTAATTGTTTCATGGCAAATCGTTTCATTGGCGGCCTCCTTTCTTACATAATATAGTTTATCACATTTTTTCCGATCAAATCAATTGTATATTCAACATTTTTTCTGACCAATATTTTATGATTTAATACATTTTTTCCAATCAAAAAGGAACATTCCTCCGAATTGTTCCTTTTACAGTCTTATGATTCCTTCCAATGCAGCCGGTGCAATTCTCCATCCCTTTGCATGCTCTCAAACCCCTGCTGTCTGAGCGCCTCATATAATACGATTGCTACAGAGTTGGACAGATTCAGGGAACGGATCTCGGGAAGCATAGGGATACGGATGCAGGTCTCTTCATGCTCTACCAGGATCTCTTCGGGGATTCCGGCGCTTTCCTTGCCGAACATGATGTAATCGTCCGGTCCGAATTTTACATCGGTGTAGGTCTGATGTGCTTTTGTGGTTGCCATCCAGATCTTCGCTCCGGGATGCATTTCCTGGAACTCCTGAAAATTCATATATTGGGTGACATCCAGATGCTGCCAGTAGTCCATACCGGCTCTCTTGATCTCTTTTTCATTTAAACGGAAGCCTAACGGCTCGATCAGATGCAGGCTGGTGCCGGTAGCCACGCAGGTTCTTCCAATATTTCCGGTGTTTGCCGGGATCTCCGGCTGGTGTAATATAATATGCATAATTCTCCTTTTCGTTCTATTGCTCAATTAATATGATGTCGGGGTCAAAAGCCCCCGACTTTGATGCATACGGATTGTTCCGTGCTACGCACTCTCACAATCCTACCCTCTATTCGCATATCGTGGGATTATCATCCCACTTTTATGCTCATATCGGGGCGGGTCAAAAGGTCTTTCACCCACTTATGAGCAAGCTCATGTGGGCTTAG